>Ga0070740_10001760_pt1 | contig 28111 bp, 22 predicted proteins | sample Coa_R2_FD_67286 | JGI IMG/M metagenome (GOLD analysis project Ga0070740, IMG submission 67286) | Surface soil microbial communities from Centralia Pennsylvania, which are recovering from an underground coalmine fire - Coalmine... | ecosystem: Environmental > Terrestrial > Soil > Unclassified ...
GTCAGAAGGGAGGACGAAATGGCGCGCAAGGAAGAGGAAGCCGGCAAGGACGAAGGCAAGGAGAAGGCGAAGGAAGAGCGCGAGAAGCTGAATAAGAAAGTCCAGCACGTTCTGACCGAATGTCGCGTCGTGCTGCCGGGCGCGCAGGCGCTGATGGGCTTTCAGTTCATCGCCATTCTGACGGACGCCTTCGACAAGATGACTCCCGTGCCGAAGTACATACACCTCGCGTGCGTCGGGATGTCTGCGCTCGCGATCATCTTCCTGATGACGCCCGCGGCCTACCACCGCATCGTCGAGCGGGGCGAAGTGACCGAGCACTTCCACCGCTTCGCCTCGAAGATGCTCATCGCGTCGCTCATCCCGCTCGCGCTCGGCCTGTGCGGTGACGTGTACGTCGTCGTCGAGAAGGTCACCGAGTCGCAGCTCGTCTCGGTCGTCTCGGCAATCGTCATCCTCGCGATCTTCTGGGAACTCTGGTTCGGCCTGACGCTCTATCGCCGCACGCAGCGCGAGTACGCGAGCTAAAATCTGTCGGGACGGAGGATGAAATGAAACGCATCGCCACCGTGTTTGTCTTGACGCTCCTCGTCGCTTTCGCCGCCGTCGTGCCGCGCGGGCAGGTTTTGACAAGTGCGTCCGTGAAATCGAGCGCCGCGGCGCGCGACGAGAGGATCGCGCGCGAGGCCGAGGCCATGCGCGCGCAGCTCGTCGCGCAGCGACGCGACTTCCACATGCACCCGGAGCTATCGAACCGCGAGGAGCGAACGTCGCGCGTCGTCGCCGAACGACTGCGCGCGCTGGGGCTGACCGACGTGCGCGAACACGTCGGCAAGTACGGCGTGACCGCCTTGCTCGTCGGCGCGAAGCCCGGCCCCGTCGTCGCCGTGCGCGCCGACATGGACGCGCTCCCCATCCAGGAAGTCAACGACGTGCCGTACAAGTCGCTCGTGCCCGGCGTCAAACACGCCTGCGGCCACGACGCGCACACGACGATTGAACTCGGCGTCGCCGAAATCCTCTCGAAGATGAAGGAAGAGATTCACGGCACGATCAAGTTCATCTTCCAGCCCGCGGAAGAGGGAGCGCCCGCGGGCGAGGAGGGCGGCGCGAAGTTCATGATCAAGGAAGGCGCGCTTGAGAACCCGCGCCCGCAAGTCATCTTCGGCCTGCACACAAATCCGGCGCAGGAGGTCGGGACAATCGGCTACCACGTCGGCCCGGCGATGGCCTCGTCCGACACCTTTTCAATCACGATTCACGGCAAGTCGGCGCACGGCGCGCAGCCGCAGAACGGCGTTGACGCGGTCGTCGTCGCCTCGCAGGCCGTGCTCGCCTTGCAGAACATCCGCAGCCGCCGCATTGACCCGCTCGAACCTCTCGTCATCACCGTCGGAACAATCAACGGCGGGACGCGATTCAACATCATCGCGGGCGAGGTAAAGATGACCGGCACGATGCGGACGCTCAACGAGGAGGTGCGCGCGCGCGCCGTCCCCATGATGCGCGACACCTTGCAGAACGTCACCGCGGCCTACGGCGCGACCTTCGACCTCAACTTCGAGGACAGCAACCCAGTCACTTACAACCAACCGTCGCTCGTCGAAGAGACGCTGCCGACGATCCAACACGTCGTCGGCACGCAGAACGCCGTCGCGCTCAAGCCCTTCATGCCGTCCGAGGACTTCGCCAACTACCAGAAGGTCGTGCCCGGCTTCTACTACTACCTCGGCGTGGGAAACAAAGCGAAGGGCATCACCGCGGGCTGGCACACGCCCGACTTCGACATTGACGAAGACAGCCTCGTCGTCGGCGTCAAGGTCATGTCGAACGTCCTGCTCGACTACCTCGACCATCACGCGGGGGACAGCAAGTGAGCGACCGTCCGCGGCGCACGGGCGTGCGGCTCGCCGGTTTCATCACGCTCGTTCTGTTGTCCTGCACGTGCGCGCGGGCGCAGGCCGTCCTGCGCTGGGGCGCTGACCCCAGCGGCGGCGCGCCTTACGTCTTCGCAGACCCGGCGCACCCGGACAGGTACGTCGGCTACGAGAAGGAGATTGTTGATGCGCTTGCCGAGGCGATGAACCGCAGGCCGGAGTTCATCCCGACCGACTGGGAGACCATCGTCACCTCACTTCAGCGCGGCGAGTTCGACGTGATCGTCAACGGGCTTGAGCCGACCGAAGACCGCGCAAAGTTCATCCTCTTCAGCAAGCCGTACTATCTCTTTCAACTCCAGCTCACCGTCCGCAAAAACGAGACGCGCATCCGCTCGCTCGAAGACTGCCACTCGCACACCGTCGGCACGCTCGGCAACACCGCCGCGTCGCGCTTGCTCGCGCAGGAGGGGATTCCTTACAAGGACTACGAAGACCCGGTCGGCGCGTACAAAGACCTCGAACTCGGGCGCGTTGACGCGGTCATCATGGACAACCCGGCGGAGATGTTCTACGCGCGCAACAACCCGCACCTCAAACCCGCGGGCGAGCCGACGCACCGCGGCGCATACGTCGTCGGCCTCCGCAAAGGCGACGACGCGCTCAAGGCCGAAGTTGACGCCGCGATTGACAAGATCATGCGCGACGGCACGCTCGAAAAGATTCTGCGTAAGTGGAATCTGTGGAACGACGCGCAGGCCGAGCTTGAGGCCCCGGCGCGGACGGACGTTTCGGCGGGCGAGAAGAAGCCGGACGAGGTCAAGTACGAGATCACGTCTTCGACCTTCAACTGGCGCGAGGCTTTGCTCCGGCTGACGCGCGCGGCGGGCGTCACGGTCTTACTTTCGTTCGGCGCGATGGTCATCGCCGTCACGCTCGGACTCGCGCTCGCCGTCGCGCAGTCGCGCGGCCCGCGCTGGCTGCAAGCCTTCTCGACCGTCTATGTCGAGTTCTTCCGCGGCACGCCCGTCCTCGTCCAACTGCTCTTTCTATACTTTGGGCTGCCGCGCATCGGGCTGGCGATGCCGGGCTGGCTGACGGCGCTCGTCGGGCTGGGCCTGAACTACGCCGCATACGAATCGCAGGTCTATCGCGCCGCGCTCGAAGCCATTCCGCGCGGGCAGTACGAGGCCGCCTACTCGCTCGGCATGACGCCGCTCTTGGCCTTCCGTCGAATCATTCTGCCGCAGGCGCTCCGCATCGCGCTGCCGCCGATGACCAACGACTTCGTCTCGCTCTTCAAAGACACTTCGGTCGCCTTCGCCATCTCGGTCTGGGAACTCGCGACGGCCTACCGCGAACTCGCGAACGCTTCGGGCGAGTTCCTCCTGCTCGGCCTCATCGTCTCGGCCTTCTACCTCCTGATGAGCCTCCCGCTCGCGCACTTCGCGCGCAGGCTGGAGAAGAGGATGAGCGACCGACAGGCGATTCGCGCCGTCGAGTCGGAGGTGTCGGCATGATTCGAGTCGAAGACTTAGGCAAGACCGCGGGCGAGACGCGCATCCTTCGCGGCGTGAGTTTCGAGGTCGAGCCGCGCACGGTGCTCGGCGTCATGGGCGCGTCGGGCGGGGGCAAGACGACTCTGCTGCGCTGCCTCAACGGGCTTGAGCGCGTGAGCGAGGGCGCGGTCGAGTGCGGCGGCGTTCGGCTCGAAGCCGGTCTCGGCGCGAAGGAGTACGAGCGACGCGTCCGCCAACTCCGGCGGCGCGTCGGCATGGTCTTCCAGCATCTTTACCTCTTCCCGCACCTGAGCGTCCTCGGCAACATCACGGAAGCGCCCGTGCAGGTTTTGAAGAGGCCGCGCGCGGAAGCCGAGGCGACGGCGGTCGGACTCCTCGAAGCCGTCGGACTCAAGGGCAAATCCGGGCGCTACCCCGAATCGCTCTCCGGCGGCGAGCAGCAACGCGTCGCAATCGTCCGCGCGCTCGCCATGCGGCCCGACGTTCTCCTCTTCGACGAGCCGACGAGCGCGCTCGACCCGCGCCGCAGCTTCGAGCTGATCGCCGTGCTGCGCCGCTTCGTCGAGCAGGGGCAGACGATGGTCATCGTCTCGCACTCGATAAAGTTCCTCGAAGGCGTCTCGGATTATTTGCTCTACATGGAAGCGGGCGAGGCCGTCGAGTTCGGCCCGAAGGAGCAGGTCGTGCGAGAGCCGCGCGACCCGCGCACACGCGACTTCCTTTCGCAGACGGACTGAAGACGGGTGAAGCGTAGCTATCTGAAGGAGAACGACGGACTGATGAAGAAAATATTTCTGCTTATCATCGCTTTAACCATCGGCGGATTCTTCAATCAAGCGAAGGCACAGACTCAAACCATCTCGCCCGGCGCGAATCAAACGAAGACGGCAACGCCCGCGCCGACACCGCCCGCGTGGCTCGACCGCCGCATTCGAGATGAAGTCTCGAAGTTCGAGGGCACGGTCAGCCTCTACGCGAAGAACCTCGACACGGGCGCGGTTTACGAGTTGGACGCAGACCGCCCGGTGCGGACGGCGAGCACGATCAAACTCGCCGTGATGGTCGAAGCCTTCGCGCGCGTGGCCGAAGGCAAAGCGAAGTGGACGGACGAACTCGTGCTCGACAAGTCGGTGAGGTACGCAGGCTCCGGCGTCCTTCAGGACTTGGGCGACGGACTGCGTCTGACTCTGCGCGACGCCGTGACGCTGATGATGACGGTGAGCGACAACACCGCGACCAACATGGTTCTCGACTACCTGACGACCGACGCCGTGAACCGCCGCATGGAGTCGCTCGGCTTCGCCGAGACGCGCATCATGCGCAAGGTCGGCGGCGGCGGCGACAGCGAGGAGGGGAAGAAGGAAGAGAATCGGCGCTTCGGCCTCGGTCGCTCGAGTCCGCACGAGATGGCGACGCTCGTGGAAAAGCTTGAGCGCGGCGAGGTCGTCAGCCCCGCCGCGTCGAAGGAGATGATCGAGCTGATGAAGCGCGAGCAGACGAAGGACGGCATCTGGCGCGAGCTTTGGAACGTCCCGACGGCGACGAAGGCGGGCGCGCTCGACGCGCTGCGGAGCAACGTCGGCATCGTCTATCACCCGCGTGGCCGCATCGCCCTCGCCGTCACCTGCGACGACATGCCGCAGCAGAACTGGACTGCCGACAACCCCGCGCTCCTCCTGATGTCGCGCCTCTCCGAGATCATCATTGACGGACTCGGCAAATAACTCGTGTCATTGATTCGCGGCTTTACGGCATAAGCTCGACGGCCTATGCCTTGAGACGACGTGCTTTTGCCATAATCTCACCATCTCAAAACATTATCTGGCGAAATTACTTTATAGGCATGACGGCTTATAACGTAAGATGATGCGCTCAAGTCATACGCGCATCATCTTATGACATAAGCGCAAGAGCATATGACGTAAGATGGCCCGTCTATAAGATAAGATTGCGCGCTCAAAGGATAGGTGTCCATGTTTACGAGCAAAGCATCCGGGCGAGTGTTTAAGAGGGACACTTTTTTCATTAGGGCGAGGGATTTTGCCGCGAGAGCGCCGGCTTGGGTCTTTCGCCTTCGGGACGTAAAATTAAATGAATGGCAAATCCTTCAAGACGACTGGCGGAGAACGTCGCGGGCGACTTCTACGTTGACGACAGTTGCATTGACTGCGACGCGTGCCGGCAGATCGCGCCCGCGGTCTTCCGCGACCACGGCGAGCAGTCGAGCGTCTTCCACCAGCCGGAGACCGACGAAGAAGTCCGCCGCGCGTTGATGTCAATCGTCGCCTGCCCGACCTCTTCCATCGGCACGACACGGAAGTACGACGCGCGCGCCGGCGTCGAGGCGTTCCCCGAATTACTCGACGGGAACGTTTACTACTGCGGCTTCAACTCCGAGTCGAGCTTCGGCGCGTGGAGCTACCTCGTCGTGCGTTCGGAAGAGGACGGCGGCAACGTCCTCGTTGACTCACCGCGGTTCACGCGCCCGCTCGTGCGGAAGATCGAAGCGATGGGCGGCGTCCGCACAATCTTCCTCACGCACCGCGACGACGTTGCGGATCACGCGAAATTCGCGAGCCACTTCGGAGCGACGCGCGTTATGCACGCGGACGACAACGCCGCGCGCTTCGGCGTCGAGCGAGTCGTCGAAGGCGACGACGCCGTGCGGCTCGACACAGACCTCGTCGTCATCCCCACGCCCGGCCACACGCGCGGCCACGCCGCCCTGCTCTACAAAGACAAGTACCTCTTCACCGGCGACCACCTTGCATGGTCGCCGACCCGCAACACGCTAACCGCCTTCCGCAGCGTGTGCTGGTACTCGTGGGCCGTGCAGACTCGTTCGATGGAGAGGCTTCTGGATTACAGCTTCGAGTGGGTCTTGCCCGGCCACGGTCGAATACACCACGACACAGCCGAAGAAATGCGTCGGCATCTTGTGCGATGCGTCGAGTGGATGAAGTTAGTCCGCTAGGCAGATATACCTTCAGTCGCCGTAGGCCGAAGCCTGCTCGCCGCCGTGCGTGCGGCTGATTTGAAGGACGCTGGCGTCAATCATGTTCAAGCCCTTGGTCGTCTCGAAGCCGGGGACGATCTCCTTCTCAAGCGGCTTCATGCCGGTGCGGTCGCGCCTGCGGCCCGTGAAGTCGAGGTAGAGCTTGCGTCGGAGCAGTCGGTCGGGGACACCGGCGAAGCGGTAGAGCGGGTACTTGATGCCGTCGCCGAAGAGTTTGCGTCCGAGCATGTAGTAGTAAAGGGGCACGCCGAGCGAGAACTTCGTCGCGGCGCGCGTGCGCGTGTACCAGAATTCGAGGTTGTACTTCCAGCAGGTGAAGAAGAACTCCCACTGGAGGTCGGTCATCTCGATCAGCTTCGCGCTCTTCTTCGAGGCCATGCGCGTGTCTTCGAGCGGGACGAAGAAGGTCGGCACAATCGTGCCCTTCATGTCGCGCAGGTCGGAGAGCAGGTCGAGCGACTGCTTCGTGTCGTCGTCCGTCTCGCCCGGCAGGCCGATGATGAAAGTGCAGAAGGGGAACCAGTTGTGACGGTTCAGAATCTCCATGCCCTTCACAACAACGTCGCGCCACTGGTGCGCCTTGTACGGGTAGGCTTTGCCCTTCATGAAGGTGTTGAAGAGGCGCGGGCTTCCCGTCTCAAGCCCGATGATCGGGTCAATACAGCGCTTGTCGGGGTCGGTTGACTCGGCGTGCTTGACGTGCGAGTAGGGGACTAAGAGCGGCGTCAGGCGCTCGATGATCGAGGGGTCTTTGACCACCGGGGCCATCGTGATGTGCGAGGTCTGGATGGTCTCCACACCGGGCACGGCCTTGATGCCGCGGAAGAGTGTTTCGAGCGCGGGCACGTTCGGCGTGAAGTTCGGCAGTTGCTCGTAGAGGAACATGTCCTCCGACGAGATCATGATCTCGTTCGCGCCCTCGCGCGCGTTGACTTCCGTCGAGGCGATGATGTGCTCCAGGGGGAACGAGCGCCCGACCTTCGTCGCGGGCGAGCAGAACTGGCAGCCGCGACCGCAGCCGCGCGTGATCTCGACGACGCCGAAGGTCGAGCGGTGGCGCACGACCGGAATCTCTTCGACCGAAGGCTGCATCGTCTTCGGGATTTTAACGATGCGTTCTAAGGTCGGGTCGCCAGCGATGATGCGCCGGAAGAGTTCGCCGAAGACGCGCTCGATCTCGCCGTCAATCAGGTAGTCGATCCTGAACTCGTCGAGCCTTCCGGCCTGCTCCAACTGCCACGCGCCGGGGCCGCCGACGACGATCTTCGGCCTGTACTTCTCGATGACCGGGTGCGTGACGATGCGTATGAACTCGTGCGCGTTCAGGGGCATCAGGCTCGCGCCCGCGAGCTTCGAGTAAACGTCCGTGGCGTAGGAGATGCCGAGCGGGTTGTGCGCGTGAATCGCGAGGACGCGCGTCTCCGGGCCGACGAATTTTTCGAGGTTCTCGACGTAGCAGGTGACGACATCTTCCTCGGCGTACTCGCGCAGCAGCAGCGTCTCGACCATGCGTAGTCCGTTCGGGACGTACTTGGCGCGCCCGTCGGGCCAAGACTCGTTGACGAGCGACTCGGGCGGGATGAATTGCCGGCTGTACTTCTGCGGGATGGTCGCCGAGAGCATCTGCTGCCAGATGCTGTGGTGCCATTCGCTCGCCTCGGAGTTGGAGGCGGCGAGAACGATCAAAGGGGAAGCCATAAGAGTTGAGTCTGCGCCTCTCTCGGTGATCTCAAGTCGAATATCGGGCCGCCGGTTTAAGCAGGGCGGGCGGGGTTTACAAGCTAAGTGGGCGACCCCGCCGCGTGTCCGACAAAATTAAAACAGGCGGCGCAATTTTAACATCGGCCCGGAAATTGGCAAGGCGCAAGTGACGGAAAGAGTCTGGGTTTCGGTGGCCGTGCCGTCACGGCGTCCCGCCGAGTTGCTGCCGGAAAGACTCAAGCTCAGGACTCTGCGGCGCGAGCTTCGCCAGATGCTCGACCGCGTCGCTCGCCGTCGCCTTGTCGCCCTTCTTCAAAGCGGCGGCGGCAATGTTCTTCCAACTGTTAACGTGGTTCGGGTCAACGGCGACCGACTTGCGGTACTCGGCGATGGCGCGGTCGTAGTCGCCGCGCATGAAGTACGTGTTGCCGAGGTCTGTGCGAACGTCGGGCGAGTCGGGCTTGACGGCGAGCGCGCGCTCGTAAAAGGTCGCGGCTGCCGTCAGGTCGTTGGCGTCATATTTTACGTTGCCCATCTGCGAGAGCGCGTCGAAGTCGTTGGGCTTGATGGCGAGCGCGCGGTTGTAGTAGAGCGCGGCCTTGTCGAAGTCGTGAAGGTTGTAGAAGACGCTGGCGGCGTCCGCCTGCGCCTGAAAGTCCTTCGGGTTGCGGTCGGCCTTGTCCATCGCCGACTGCGCGTCCGCCGAGGTCGAGGCGGCGGACGGCTGCGCCGGGGCGGAGTCGCCCGCGTCCACGTCAACGCCCGCGACGTTCGGGTGGCCGGGCGGGAGTTTGCCGCTCGCCTGCTGTTCGGAGTTGAGCGGGCCGGCGGCGACGCTCGAAGCGCGCGGCGCGGACGCGACCGTCGCGCCCGGTCGCGTGACCGAGTTCGCGACGAAGAAGCCGACGGCGAAGCCGAGCACGACGCCGAGGACGCAGTAGAGAATGTTCTTTGACATGACGGGAAGCGGAAACCTTCAAACAAAAATCGAGGCGGAATGATAGCACACGGAGGCGGATTTCAGAGTCTTCGGACAGAACCTCACAACGCGCAAGCAAGGGTTAGCATATGAGCAGCGCCAACTCCTTTTGCCTGTCTTGCAATTGCGGCAGGCTGTAAACAAAGGCGAGGTCATGCCAAATCAGGCGCGGTTCGTACCGTGAATCTCCCTCCCTTGTGACGAGCGCCTGCACTCCCTCGGGGCCGAACTCCGAGTACGTCACGTCTATGATGAAGTTGCGACAGACGACCCACATATGCGGCCTGCCTAGACGCTTCCCCTGCACTACCCTCGCCGGGGTGCCGCGGTCGGTCAGCGATTGCGCGAGGGCGAGTGAACATAGGTCGCACACATCGCGGAGACCTTCCCGCCCCCAGACTTCTTCCGCCTTGCGGCGAATCCCCTGCGCCACAGCCGCGACCTCGTCCGCCCGCCCTTCATCCGCCCGACCAGCGTCATTCATTCCCGCACCATACGTGATTGTCACTACATTATAGCCCTCCCGAACCCTCTGACGACTAGCTTGCGAAAAAGGGAGGCGGGAGGGTATGTTTCTTCCAGCCGGATAACGATCCCGCTCGGACAATATTTGCGAGGCCGCTGTCACCCGGATATGTCATTGCAGCGCAATATACCATCACTCGACGGGCTACGCGCAGTCTCCATCTCGCTGGTCATTCTCAGCCACGTCGTCATCGCGTTCGTGCCGCTGCTCCCGCCGCGCGGCCTGCCCGCCGCGACTTTAAGCCTGTTGGAGTTGGGGCACCTGGGCGTCACGGTCTTCTTCGTGATCTCCGGGTTTCTGATAACGTCACTCCTGCTGCGCGAAGAGCGCATCAACCTGTCGGAATTCTATTTCCGGCGGACGCTCAGGATATTTCCCCCATATTATTTCTACCTGTTGGTAATCCTCGCGCTGACGCTGGCCGGATATTTACAAATATCCGGCGCGAGCCTGCTCGCGGCCTTCACCTACACGACGAACTACTTCATATACCTCGCGGCGAAGGATTATTGGTACGTCGCCCACGGATGGTCGCTCGCCGTGGAGGAGCAGTTTTACCTGCTCTGGCCCGCCACGCTTTTATTGCTTGGCCGCCGTCGGGCGCTGTGGGCGATTGGCTTCGTGCTGGCAGCCTGCCCGTTGATTCGACTGATCTACAAGTTGCATGACCCTTCACTCCCGACAGACTTCTACACCTTCGAGACGGTGGCCGATTCGCTGGCGAGCGGATGCCTGTTGGCGGTGAGCCGCGCGTGGCTTCACGAGCGGAGTTGGTATCAGCGGGCGCTGCAATCGAGCGCCGTCGGGCTGTCGGCCCCGACTGCCGCGCTTCTGATCCATCTGCTCGGAAAATTTCCCGTGCTGCTACCTTCGCTTCTCTTCGTCGGAATCGGCATCACCGTTCAGAACGTTTGTATAGCCTTCTGCCTCGACTGGTGCGTGGCAAACTATATGGGTCGGGCCGGGCGGATTTTGAACTCGCGCCCGCTCGTTTTTGTGGGCGTCATCAGTTATTCGCTCTACCTCTGGCAGCAGCCTTTTCTCAGTCCGACGTCGAGCCTGCCGCTCGTCGCGAAGCTCATACTCGTGTTCGCGGCTGCCCTCGGTTCCTACTACCTGATCGAGAAGCCGGCCTTACGACTCAGGCGGCATCTCAGCGGGCGGTCGCGTAGTCGTGCGACCGGGGGCGCGGCGCGGCTTGCGGACGTGTGAGCAAGCTGTAACGCGTGAAGGGTGTATAATAAATCGAAACGAAAAGCGGCGCTTTGGTCGGGCCGAATTCGAGTTGCCGTCAAAGGCGGCTTTGGTTATTATTCGTGGCGAAACCTGTTCTGCGTCACGACGCAAGTCGCCCCGAACCTTTCTGCCGTGGCCTTTTTGAAATACGCAACACAGAACAATGTCAGCAATCGAAGAGACTAAACCCCAAGTCGCTGTGCCGAAAGCTCCCCCGGCTGCCGCCGCGCCCTCGCTCGTCACGCGCGGCCTGAACCTGCTCAGCTCCGTCCGCTTCGGCGTCACGCTGCTCGTACTGCTCGCCGTCGCCTGCATGATCGGGATGCTCATCGTGCAGCAGAACGTCGAGGGCTTCGACAAGTATTTCACAGACCTGACGCCCGCGCAGAAGTTCCTCTACGGCAAGCTCGGCTTCTTCGACATCTACCACGCGTGGTACTTCAACCTCATTCTGCTCGTCCTCTCGCTCAACATCGTTCTGGCCTCGATTGACCGCTTCCCGTCGGCGTGGAGCTACATCAAAAAGAAGAAGCTCGACGCCTCGGCGCACTGGCTCCGCGGTCAGGAGCAGAGCGCGAGTCTCAAGCTTGAGGACGCGGGCCGCGAGACGGTCGTCGAGCGAGTCTCGTCGGCCTTCGCCGCGAACCGTCTGAAGGCGAAGGTGACGGAGAAGAACGGCAAGACGTTCGTCTTCGGCGAGAAAGGCGTGTGGAACCGGCTCGGAGCATACGCCGTCCACGTCGCGCTCCTCACGATCTTCTTCGGCGCGTTCCTGACCTCGGAGTTCGGCCACACGGGCAGCATGGGACTAGAACCCGGCCAGACTTCCGACGAGATGAGCGAGACCGTCTTCAACGTGGATCAGGTCTCGCAGGAGTCGTTCCAACTCCCCTTCAAGATCGAATGCACGGACATCGAGCAGAAGCTGATACGCAAGGAGGGCGCGATCACCTCCGACAACACGCTCGACTGGCTCACGCGCATCAAGATCAAAGACCCCGACTACGGTGAACGCGAGGCGCTCGTCCACCTCAACGCGCCGTATGACTACCGCGGCTACCGTCTCTTTCAGGCGAGCTTCATCGCCGACGGCAAAGCGCGCAGCATCAGGCTCCGCGTCACGCCGCAGCAGGGCGGCGCGTCCCAGGACATAACCATCCCGCGCAACGGCAAGACGCGACTTGCCGACGGAACGCTCGTCGAGTTCAAAGACTTCAGCGCGAACTTCACCGTCGGCGGCAACAACGCGAACGCCGAGGAGGGCGTTTACACGAACCCGGCGGCGACGCTCTCGGTCACGCCTCCGGGCGGGGCGGCGACCAAAGCGTTCGCCTTCACGCCGGAGATGGCCGAGCGCGCGCCGTTTGCGAAGCAGCCCGTGGCGGGCTACACGTGGCGGCTCGTTGATTTTGAGAAAGCGCCGAAGGCGCACGTCCTCTCGATTCAGAAAGACCCCGGCTCGGCCATCGTATATCTCGGGTTCGCGCTGCTGGGGCTGACGTTGTTCGCGGTCTTCTTCTTCTCGCACGACCGCGTCTGGGCGCTCGTCGAAGAGAAGGCGGGCGCGTTTGAAGTCGTCGTCGGCGGAAACACGAATCGCAATCATCTTGGCTTCGGCGACCGTTTCAAAAAGCTGGTCGCCGACATCGGCGGTGAACCTTTTGAGGTGAAAAAGGCATGAGCGAAGTCATGAAGCAGCCGGCGGTCATCGAAGCGCCGGACATCAATCTGAAGAGCGCGAAGCTCTCGTCCTACCTGCCCGCGATGATCGCCTTCGCGGGCGCTGGGCTGCTGACGGTTCTGCGCTGGAAAGTCGGGCCGGAGCATTTCAGCTCCGACGGCGCGCTGATGATGCTGGCGCTCGCGGCCTACCTCATCGCGGCCACGTTCTACCTGATGAGCCTGTACGCGCCGTCGCCGCTCTTCGAGAAGATCGGTGTAAGTACGGCGACCGTCGGCGTGATGATGAATCTGGCGAGCTGGCTCACGCGCTGGATCGCCTACCGCGAGCACGACGTTGCCATCTGGATGCAGCAGGGCAAGCCGCAGTCGGATTGGCCGTGGCTGTTCAGAAACATCCCGTTCTCGAACCTCTACGACCTCTCGCTCGCGTTCGCGTTCGGCGCGGGCGCGACGACGCTGCTGATAGCGCACCGCAAAAACTTCCGCTTCCTCGGCGCGGTCTCGCTGCCGCTCGCGGCGCTCGTGCTAACGCTCGCGCGCTTCATCGGCGACGACATCCTCGGCCTTCAGCCCGTGCTCGACTCCTACTGGCGACCGATTCACGTCGGCATCGCGTCGCTCTCTTACGGCATCGCGATGGTCTGCTTCGCGTCGGCGGTCGTCTTCCTTCTGAAAGACGGCGTGAAGACCGAGGCGATGGCCGTCTGGTCGAGCATCTTCGCCGTCGCCGTCATCGCGACCATCGGCGGCCCGCTCGGCTCGTTCCCGGTCATCACGACCGGGACTTATTCTGTCCTGACGTTCCTGCCGCCGCGCGCGCCGCTCCCGCTCCGCGGGGACTTGCCATACGTCGGATGGCTTCTCATCGCCGCCGCGATTCTGCTCGCCGGAGTCGTCGCGCTCTTCTGCATGTACCTCTTTAAAGGAGACGAGCGCGCGAAGCGTCTGGGCCATCACGTGCTGAAGGCCGCGCTCGTCGCGCAGGCTCTCGCAATCGTCGTGCTGGTGTGGCAGGTGAAGACGATCAAGCAGGTTCAGGTCTGCGAAGGGCCGCGGCCCGCGGAGACGGCGTGCATCGGCACGGACAAGTTCTACGGCTTCTGGAAGGAGATGGCCCTGCGCGAGGGCGGGAGTCCCGCGCAGGTCGCCGCAGTCCCGCACGAAGAGGCCGAGAAGCGCGCGGCGGATTACGTCAGCCAGAATCAGGGCGAGATGTTCCTGAGCCTGAACGCGAACCCGGTCGAACTCGCGGCGCTCATCACGGCGCTCGCGGGCACGCTCTTCGTCATCATCTTCAGCTTCGACACGGAGAAGCTCCGCGCGGCGCTGCCCGACAAGGAGAAGATTGATAGCCTGATGTACAAGACCGGCGGCATCACTTTCGCCGGACTCGCGCTCCTTTTGATGACGGGGGCGGTGTGGGCGAACGAGTCTTGGGGTCATTACTGGCAGTGGGACTCGAAGGAGACCGGCGCGTTCGTCGCGTTCCTGACATACGGCGGCTTCCTCCACATACGCATCTCGCGCGGCTGGAAGGGTCGCTCGTCGGCCTACTTCGCCATCGTCGCGTTCCTGCTCATCGTCTTCACCTACCTCGGCGTCAGCTACCTCCTGCCGGGGATGCACTCTTACGCTTGAGAAAGTGATGAGTGATGAGTAATGAGTGATGAGTCGAAAGCTTCTCGCCTTTGACTCATCACTCATCTTTACTTAGAAAATGACCAGAGAGAACGTCCTTTTCGCCATCATCGGCCTGCTCTTCGGATACCTCGTCGCCTTCCACCTCGTCGTCTATGTGAACCAGAACCAGCCCGCGCGCGTCGCGTCGGCGTCGGCGGCTGACTCTTCGGGCGACCTCCCGCCTGATCACCCCGCCGTGCCGTCGAACGACGTGAAGGACAGGCAGCGCTTGCAGTCGGCTGCCGAGCGCGCGGCGCAGACGGCTCGACAAGACCCGCAGAACTTCGACGCGCAGATGGCCGCGGCCAACGCTTACTTCCAGGCTGAGGCCTTCGATCAGGCCATCGAGTTTCTGACGCGCGCGAACAAACTAAAGCCCGACGACTACGACACGATGGTGCGCCTCGGCAACGTCTATTCCTCCGCCGAGAAGTTTGACGACGCGGAGAAGTGGTACAAGGCCGCGCTCGCGAAGAAGCCCGACGACTGCGACACGCGCTCCGAGCTTGCGCTCACGTACTACCTGCGCACGCCGAAGCAGACCGACAAGGCGATTGCCGAACTCAAACACAGCCTCGAAATAAATCCGAACCACGTGCCGAGCCTCCACAACCTCTCGCTCATGCTCATCGAGCAGAGGCAGTTCCCCGAGGCCGAGGCGATGCTCGCCAGACTTGAGAAGGCCGAACCCGGCTACGAGCAACTGCCGCAGTTGCGCGAAGAGTTGGACAAGGCGAAGCGCGGCGCTTCGCCGGACTCCGACGACAAGTCGCCGAAAAAAACGCAGGGCGACTGAAGAAAAATCTTCTCTCAGGCTCGAAGTCGTGGTAGAAGGCTTCGGACGGAAATCCCGGACGTGAGGAAAATATGAGACCCGACAGGCTTATGTTTTCGCAGACCTTCGCGCTCGCCTTCATCATCCCGCTCGCCTTCGCGGTCGCCGGCGCGCAGACGCCGAACGGCACTTGCAAGGTGAACACGCCCGCGGGCGTGAAGGTCGAAGCGCAGGCGTCGCCCGACGTGACGACCGGCATCAAGATCACCGTCACCGGCGCGGACGGGAAGCCCGTCCAGCGCCAGCGCTTCTTCCTCCTTTCGCGCAGCGCAGCGGCGAGCGGACTCGACTACGCCTCGGCCCCGAAGCACGCGGACTTCCTCGCGGGCGCGACCCCGCCGCCGAGCCAGCAGCTACGCGACTGGGTCGCCAAGCACGACTGCGACACGCTCTACTGCCCCGACTACGAGAACGACTACGCCGAGGCCGTCAAGACCGTGCCCGAATTCAAGCAGGCTTACGAAGAGGGGCAGAAGAAGTACCACAGCGACCGGCTCGCGCTCGCGTGGGTGATGGACAACTTCCCGCTCAAGAGCGTCAGAACCGACTACTACAAGCGCAAGAAGGCTTGGCTCGAACAGGCCGCGCAGAAGGCCGGACCCCTCTCCTCTGTGATGACGGACGAGAAAGGCAACGGCTATTTCCTGAACGTCAAGGTCGGGAGCTATTACGTCTCGAACCTCCTGCCGCTCGACGCGGGCGGTGTCCTCTGGGACTGTCAGGTGACGGCGATACCGCCGATACCGAACCAGCTCAATTCCGTGACCGTCGTCTTGAGCGCCGCGAAGCAGACGGCCTCGCTCGCGCGGCCTTGAGCGCGCGCTCGAAAACTTTTTTGCAAGCGCCGGAGCGGGCGCGCACGCGTGCGGAGAAATTTGTTGTCAGACAAAAGCCAACTGTGCTACAACCCGCTTCAGGCATTTCAAAGTTTCTTGTCTGAGCACTGCCGTCAGGCCGCCACGCAAGTTTAGGTTTGAAGTTTGACCGCGAACCCGAACGGCGAAACTTGGGCCGAGTTTGCCCCGCAGGTCTGGATGAAGCACCGAACACTGAAGCTCGCGACGCTGCTCCTCGTAGCCACGGCGGCGTTCGTCTGCCCGCGCTTCGCCGCCTCCGCGGCGGGCGGGAAGGCGGAACCCGCACAGCGACGCGCGCCCGGCGTTGACTATTCGAAGTTCGCGCACGATGTCCCGCAACACCAGAAAGACTGCGGCTCGTGCCACAAAACGCCGAGCGCCAACTGGCAGCAGGCGCGCGCGAAGGACGACGCATACCCCGACATCACCGACTACCCCGAACACGTGTCGTGTCTCGAATGCCACCGCCGCCAGTTCTTCAGCGGCGCGCGGCCCGCGATCTGCGCGGTCTGTCACACGGTCGTCTCGCCGCGTTCGGGCGAGCGCTTCCCGTTCGAGAATCCGATTGAAGCTTTCGCGAAGTCGCCGAAGGCCGCGAGACACACAGAGTTCGCGATCATCTTCCCGCACGACCGCCATCAGGACGTGATGGCCCGCCTCATGCCGCCCTTCGCGAACGCGGGCGGGTTCGGCTTCGTCCGCTCTTCGTTCGAGCCGCAGGCCCAGACGACGACCCAGGCGCAGACGATAACGCAGGCGCAGGCGACGCCGATTGACAACTGCTCGCTCTGCCACAAGACCTACGAGCCGGAGGGCGACTCGCCCGACGAGTACGTCTCGAAGCCCGCCGCCGCGCTCCCCGAGAACGACCTCCACATCGAGGCCTTCTGGCTGAAGAAGGGGATGCTGAAGACGACGCCGAGCGGTCACGCCTCTTGCTTCAACTGTCACTATCAGGACGGCGGCGAGAAGCCTTACTCGTCGGACTGCGCGGGCTGTCACCAGCTAACGCCTTCAGCGCCGCGCGCTTCGAGAGGCGCGGCCCCCGTTCCGAACACGCCCCCGCGCGATGCCGACCTGAGCAATCCTTCGGTGAAAGGTGTCACCGACCCGGACGTACTCGCCGACTTCGCGCAGCGCCGCGTCGCACGCTTCCGGCACGAAGTCCACGACCACATGACGAAGGTCGGCTGCACCTCCTGCCACATCACGATCACCGCGGCCAGCAAGATAAACGCCGACACGCTCTACGTGCCGATTCAGACTTGCGCGCCCTGTCACACGGGGACGAAAGCGCCGAAGAACATCATCTTTCAAGAGGTCGAGCAGCGGAAGAAGCCCGACGGCGCGAGCTACGTGTGCGCCAAGTGCCACATGAACTACGGCAAGCAGCCGACGCCGAAGTCGCACAGCGACCTGTTCGTGAAATGACGTGGCTCGGTCCACGCGGCCAGAAGCCGACAGAGTTTTGAGAATGGAGAGGGAAGCGCAAAATCAAAAAGCCGAGGCGCAAGCCGTCGCCGTCGCGAGAGGCATCGCCGCCGGCGGCACCGCCGACTCGCGCTCGAAACGACGCGCCGCCGCGCTCGCGCTCGTCGTCGCGTTCGCCGCCGTCTTCGTCTCGGTTGCGGTGCGCGGACTCGTCGCGAAGGCCGACGCCGTGTCAGCGCCTCCCGCGGGTTTGAATGACGCGAGCACCGCGGCGGCGGTCGCGCAAGGCGCGCGGAGGTTCTCGCACGCGATTCGACAACACGCCTCTGTCGGCTGCGACTCGTGCCACGTGCGCTCGGCAGACCCGCACCCGCACCTGCCCGGACACAAAGCCTGCATCGAGTGTCACGCGACGGACTTCACGACGCCGGGGAGTCCGCTCTGCGCCGACTGCCACACGAACGTCGAGTCGAACAACCCGCCGCTCAAAGCCTTCCCCGGTCTGATCGACTTCGGGATGCGCTTCGACCACGCGACGCACATGAAGGGCGGCGCGAAGCCCGAGCGCGGCTGCTCGTCATGCCACGTCCCCATCCGCCGCGGCGCGGCCCTGAACATCATCGGCGGGTTCACGGCGCACCAGTCCTGCTACCAGTGCCACTCGCCGACCGCCTCGGCGGGCGGGCGCAGCATCGCGACGTGCAGCCTCTGCCACGCGCTCGGCAGCTACTCGCGACCGGGCGTCGGCGCGAAGGCTTACACGGTCGGGTTCAGCCACGCGCAGCACGGCGCGCGCCAGGGCCTGAGCTGCGAAGAGTGTCACCAGGTTCACGCGGGCGCGCCGCAGACGAGGCAGGTCTCGTCGCCGCAGCCGACGCAGCACTTCGGCTCGGCGCGCGGCGCGAGCTGCATGACCTGCCACAACGGCAGGCGCACGTTCGGCGGCGACAACTTCGCCGACTGCAAGAAGTGTCACACGGGCCAGACGTTTAAGCTCTGACCCGGCGGCGCGGGAAAAAGTTTGACAGCCTCCGGCGGCGCGTCTATCATTCCCGCACTCCCCGGACGCAGTCAGCTTTCGTCGGTTCGACGCCTCGCCGCAGACTCGCGTTCGTTTCCCCGCAGAAGCTATTTTGAAATTCGGACAAGGACGGCTTTCAAGGACAAGCGACCATGAAACTTCTTTTCGTATCCGCCGCGCTCGCGTGTTTCCTCTGTCTCGTCATCGGCTGCAACTCGAAGGCGCTCAAGTCGAGCGCGGGCGCTCTCGTCGCCGACGCAAAGACCCCGCAGGACGTTTACAAGCTCTCGACCGACCCGAAGGTGGACAAGGGCAAGGCGCTCGCCGTCACCTTCAACCACCTCAACCACTCGACGAAGCCGGAGTACAGCGTTGACGGCACGAAGACCGTCGGCTGCGTCGAGTGCCACCACACCGAGCAGCCCGCGTCGGAGGCCGCGAAGCATCCGCCCGACAAGACCGCGTACCCGGCAGACCGCACCGTGACCCTGACGGCGGACACGGCGAAAGACGCGAAGACGCCCGACGTTCAGAACTGCCGCGCCTGCCACGCGCAGGACGGCGAGAAGCCGAAGCTCATGGCCGACATCCCGCAGGTCACGTTCGAGGGCGACACAGACCCGACGCCGCTCACGAATCAGGAAGCCTTCCACCGCAACTGCAACGGCTGTCACGACCAGGCCGTTGACAAGAGGAAGGGAATCAACGCGCCCTCGACCAACGAGTGCGCCAAGTGCCACACGGGCAAGTGAGTTTCTGAGGGACAATCGAACGAGCGACGCGAACGCCCGCCCCGGTCCGTGTGACTTCGGCGGGCGTCGGCGTGTATCATCGTCCGGCAAAACAACTATTCAGGAGTAACCCTTCGATGCGAAAGATTCTTCTCCCTTCGGCGCTCGTCGCCCTGTCGTTGGCCGCGGCCTGCAACGGCTCTCAGCCCTCTAACACTTCCGCGCGAAACTCGAACTCCGCGGGCGCGTCGCAGTCGAACGTCGGCGGCGCAAACTCGAACGCGGGCGGCGTCGGAGTCGTCTCGTCGCACGGAGGCGGGCCTGCGGGCGGCGCGTCTGCCCCTGCGGCGGGCGACTCTTCCGAGACTTCACTGATCGACACGTCCGCGCTCGACGCGAACATCAGGAAGGCCGCGGAGAAGGCGAAGGTGTCGGGCGCGAGCGCGGCGGACAAAAAGGCCGCGGCGGACGCCTACCTCGCGCGCGGCAACGAATACTATTCCGCGGGCCAGCCCCGCCTCTACAAGTACGCGCTCGCAGACTTCCGCGAAGTCCTCAAGTACGACCCGGAGAACGCGGATGCGAAACAGAAGTCGGACATGATCGTCTCGATCTACCAGCAGATGGGCCGGCCCGTGCCCGACGTGACGCCCAAGCAGTAAGAGTTAACGATCAACGCAGAGCGGGGGCGACGAACTGAATGCCAAACGGCTTTCAGTTCGTCGCCCCCGCTCTGACTTCAGGGTTTCTGTTACCCGATCTTGATGCCGATTGATTCGAGGAACTTGGTCGGGCGGTCGCCGCCGATCATGGCGAAGATGAAGTCGTTGGGGATCGTGGCCTTCTCCTCCTGCGTGCGCGCGTTCATCAGGACGACCTCGCCGTCGCGAATCTCCTTGATCGAAGTCCCGAAGAAGACTTTTACTTTTCCCTCGTCAATGCAGTCGTAAACCTGAAGTTTGTTGCCGAACTTCAGGTCGTTTTTCATGTCCGAGCGGATGACGAGCGTCACGTCGTTGATCTCCGAGTCGGGGCGGAAAGTTATCCGGTCGCCCTGCCGCGTCGCGACCAGATCAACGGCGGCCTCAATCGCGGAGTTGCCCGCGCCGACGACGATGATCTTCTTCCGCCTGTAGGCTTCCGGGTCGGTCAGCTTGTACTTGACCTTGTCCTCGGTCTTGCCGTCGCGCGTGACCTTCATCTCCTCGCCCGGAACTTTCAGCTTCATCGGCGTGCCGCGGTTGCCGAGGGCGAGGATGACGCGGCGCGCGTTGTAAGTGACCTTATTCTTCTCCACTCCCTGCTCGGTCTGGACGACGAAGTAGTCGCCGTCTTCGGCGCGCTTGACCGACTTGCAGCTCTCCGACTCGTTGATCTTCACGCCCGCCTCGCTCATCGCGCGCGCCCACTCTTCGAGAATCGTCTCGCGCTGCTGGCCGAGTCCTTCGGGACGGATTCCGCCGCGCGCCTCCATCGTCTCCGGCTTGAAGAAGACGTACTTGTTCGCCGGGTACGCCTCAATCGTCGCGAGCACCTTGTCCTGCTCGATGCCGACGTAGGAGAGGCCGAAGCGCTGCGCCGTAATCGCCGCCGAGAGTCCGGCGGGGCCGATGCCGATGATGGCGACCTCGACGTTCGACTTCGCTTCGGGCGCGACGCCGTTGCGGAGTTCCTCGTAGATGTGTTTGATGCAGTCCGTGCCCTCGTTCGTCGCGTTCTTGATGAGCGGCGTGCCCGACACATCGCCGATGATGAAGCAGCCGGGAACGTCGGTCATGAACTTCGCGTCGCGGTTCGGGACTTTGCGCGGCGGAATCCGCTTGTTCGTGTTGACGACGATGCACGCCTTCGGGTTGACGGGGCACTCGACCTGGCACGAGGTGTCCTCCATGCACTGGTCGGCGGCGACGGGCGTCGAGACGCCGTTGACGATGGCGAGAACGTCGTGCGGGCAGGCGTCAACGCAGGCGTGACAGCCGATGCAGCGCTCGGTGATGACTACGGGGTGCGGGTACGAAGGGCCGTCGGGGTCGTACTTCGCCAACTGCTCCGGCGTGAGTTTGATTCTGCCGGAGTCGTCTTCAGGTTTGGGCGGCAGTGGCTCTTCGAGCAGGACGAGCGCGCGGCGCGAGTCGCGCACGGCGAAGGCCACGCCGACGACGACGAGCAGGAGGCCGAGGCTGACCCAGCCCCACCACGGCAGCCCGCCGAAGAAGCTCTTGCTCGGGTCTTTCGTGACCAGATTGATCGGCATGAGCAAGGCCCAGAGGGCGAGGATTGCGAATAGCTGTGATTTCTTCATCGTCTTCGCGTGTGTTGCAGTCTTCGCTCCCGGCGAAACAAATTCGTGCTTCGGCGACGAGCTATTTCTGTTGCGACGAGTCGGTCGTCGTAAAGTCGGGCGACTTCGCGGTCAGGTCGTTCAGGAGCGAGCGCCCCCACTCGCGACGCGCGAGCGGGTGCTGCACGTGGCACGAGATGCAGTTGGGCTTGTTCGGCGCGCCCGCGAAGACGCTCTCGAACTTGCCGCCCTGGTCGCCGGTGTTCCCGTTGTGGCAGACGCCGCAGGTCGTCCGCGGCGTGTCGCGGTCGGGGTTGACGGGCGCGAAAAACTTGTGGCACGACGAGCAGGACATCTCGCCCTGCGCGTTTGAAGGCAGGCCGCCGATGGCCTTGACGCGGTGGACGTGCAGCGCGTGAAACTCGGCGCTGCGGCGCACGTCGTCGGGGTCGCGCGTCGAGCCGAGGGGGACAAGACTGCCCTTGATGTTGGCGACGATCTTCTGAACCTCTGCCGACTTCTGCTGCCACTCCTCGTCGGTCAAACCCTCCCAGACCCACTTGCCGCCCGACACCGGATAGCCGAACGTCCCGCCGTGCGGGGTGCCGACCGGCTGGCCGTTGTAGGTCTTCTTGTTCGCGTTCGTGTGACAGTTCGTGCAGGTCGTGATGCTCGCGACCGCCGGGCGAAACTCCGTGCCCTGATGCTCGACGTGACAGTCTGTGCAGCCGATGCCCGCCGCGTGATGCGGCTCCGTCACGGTCGGTTTGAAGCCGGCGGCGTCGTGGCACGACGAGCAGTTCTTGTCCATGCTCGTCGGCAGCGCGTGGCAGGTCGTGCAGGAGCCGGCGTTCGGCTGCTTCGCGATCTGAGGCTGCGACTGAATCGCCGCGCGCGCGTGCGGCGCGGAGACCGGCGCAGGCGCGTATGATCCGGCGTAAACGACCGCGGCGACGACGGAAAGGACGGCGACCAGCACCGCCCCCCAGATGAAGACCGAGAAGGGCCAGGGGCGGACGAGGTCGCGCGTCGGAGTCCAGTTGAAGCGGGCCTTGCCGAGCACGCGCGCAGGCTTCTGGGGCCGCAGCGGCGAGACGTGTTGCATCTTGCCCGCCTCGCGCTTGCGCTTCTCCCAGAAGACGCTGAGCGCGGCGGAGAGTTCCTTCTTTTCGCCCGTGCCCGAAGCGGTGTGCGCCTGCGTTTGCGACTGCGCCTGCGGGACTTCGCCGCGGCTCTCGGCCTCGCCGACGTTCAGCGCGACTTCGAGAGTGACCGTGACGCTCAGCGCGTCGGTCAGTCGCGCGACGTGCAGGAAGTACGGGCCGATCTGGATGATGTCGCCGTCGGCGAGGACTTCGGCCTCCTCGATGGCGACGACGCGACCGTTGAGGGTCGTGCCGCTCGAATGGCTGAAGTTGTAGAGGTAGAAGCGACCGTCGGCCTCGTTGATGCCGGCGTGCAGGCGCGAGACCATCGGGTGATTGAGGACGAGTTCGCAGCTCGGCACGCGACCGATCTTCAGGCCGTCGGCGACGAGCGCTACCGGGTCAACGTTCAAGTCCTCGCGGTTGATGATGAACTTGCTGGCGTTGGTCTCCATAAATTTTCAGCGGACGGCGAAGAAGACGACCTGCACGATGTGGACGATCATGAGCGCGAGCATCAGCGACGACGCGACGACGTGCGGCGCGAGCCACAGTTTTAAAAGCTGGTGCAGATAAATCAGCGAGTCAACGCGGCGGAGCGTCACGGTCGCCTCGATTGCTTCGAGCAGGAGCTGGCGCGATTCGGGGTCAAGTCCGCGCGCCTCCGTCTCGTACTCTTCGCGCGCGGCGGCGAGTAGCTCGGTCAACTCCTCGCGGCGGACGTACTGGCGGATGAGGTAGCGGAAGGCGAAGACCTTGCCGCGAACTTTTTTCCGAATGAACTCGCGCAAGGATTCGTTGCTGCGCTGGCCGATGTCGGCGAGCGTCTCGCGCAACTCGTCGCGGCGCGCGCGCAGGTCTTCGACGAGGAGCGGCTCGCCCTCGATGCTCGTCATGATGCGCGGCGCGATGAGATAGACGACGATGCCGAAGAGTCCGGTGATGATGACCGCGTCGAACGAGATCATCAGCAGCGACGTGAGAAGCCCGCCCGTCGTCTCGCCGCCGTGCAGGAGCAAGAGGACGCCCGCGACGACGCCGAGATAGACGTGCATCAGCATCCAGTAGCGCAGCGCCCCCGCGCGCCTTCGGTAAACCTGCTTGCGCGCCGGGTAGGTCATCAGCGCGGCGATGCCGCCCAGGCCCACGAGTCCCGTGATCCAGCGAACCGTCAGCCAAGTGCCGCCGATGCGACCGTCAATGCCGTAGCGTTCGAGTCCGAAGATGGTTCCGGCGACGGCGGCGGCGGTGAGAAGAAAACCGAGGACGTGCCAGAGCGTCGCGAGCGGGTCGCGCTTGTGTATGTTGCGACCGATGGCCTGCGTCTGGTCGCGATAGACGAGGCCGAGGCGCGAGTTGACTTCGGGAAAATACTCGCGCGGGTTGACGCGCACGAGCGCGCCCGTCGGGCAGTTCTCCTGGCAGGAGAAGGCTTGCGTCTTCGCCTTCGGCGGGTTGAGCGTCGTGCCCTGGCACAGATTGCATTTCGTCGCGAGCAGGTTTTCGGTCGCCGTCACGGGCTGCGGCGGCGTGGCCGGGGCCATGCTCACCCAGCCCCAAAGCTTCTGCCCGACGTTGAGCGGCTTCGGCGCTTCCGGCTTGCGCGGGATCATCGTGATGGCGTTGTAAGGGCACTGCGTCGCGCAGTCGCCGCAGCCGATGCAGGTCTTCGGGTCAATGTCTATCTGCCCGTTCTCGAAGCGGCCTATCGCGCCGGTCGGGCAGCCGGTCAGGCACTCCGGGTCTTGACAGTGCATGCAGACCGAGGGGACGAGAATCTGCTCGCTCGACACGCCGCCGAACTTCTTGACGCGCTCGATGTGGATGCCGCGCCGCAGGAGGCGCGATTGCCCGTGCACCTGATGGCAGGCCATCGAGCAGTTGCCGCAGCGGACGCACTTGTCCATGTCCATCACGAGCAGGTTCGTGCCGTCAACTATCCCAGTGGCGATCTCGCGCTCGGTCGAAGAGATGACGCTCTTGTTGACGTTTGAAGAGACGCGCACGTCGTCGTCGGCGAGCGAGAAGTCGGAGAAGGTTCGGACGACAGTGTCTTTGAGTTCGCGGTCTGCGCGCAGCGGCGGCATCGCGACTTCGAGGACTTCCGTGCGCTGGAGGACGACCGCCGTGTAAGCCCAGCGCGTGTCCTTCTCCACGCCTTCGAGTCCGAGGCAGTTGCCCGCGCCGAGGAAGTCAACGCCGACGCCTTCGGGCAAGCCCTCGATGAGCAGGTCGCCCATGACAGAGCCGTAGCCGAGACCGCTGACGCGACGCACCCAGCCGTTCTTGATGAAGATGACGCGGTCAATCGTCTCGCCCTCGCGGAAGAGGACGTGGTGCTTGGCATAGACCATGAAGCGCGCCGACTTGCCGAGCCGTTCGATCAGCCCGTGCTCGAACTCCTCGCCCGTCGCCTGCTTCACGTCGATGAGCGTGCGGCTCAGGCCGTGCTTGCGGTAGTTGGTGTCGAGCACCTGCCCGAACTTCGGGAGCTTGCGGAGCAGGCGGAGCGCAGGGCGCGTGACTTCCAAGACCTGCGCCTTCGAGTCGGGCGGGACGCAGATGGTCGCGTTGCGCGGCACCCCGGCGAGGATGGACATCTCGCCGAAGCTCGCGCCGGCGGGCAGTTCGCCGACCTTGCGGTTCTCGCCCGTCTCGCGGTCTTGGACGAAGACGTCGAGCTTGCCGGCGACGGTGATGTAGAAGGTGTTGCCGCCCCAGTCGCCCTCGCGGATGACCTCCTCGCCGGAGTCGTACTCGTAGAGGTGGACGTATGGGCCGACCTTCTTGCCGTTGTAGTTGCGACCGTAGGCGATGACTTCGAGGTCGAGTTCGTGCTCGAAGTGCCCGTCGTGTTTTTCCAAAAGCTCGGAGATGATGTCAACGCTCCGAATCGCGTCGAGCACGGTCTTGTGCTTCTTGATCTCTTTCGGCATGGGCCTCTGTCGTTAAAAAAAATAAGATTCAAACCGGGCTTGTTCAGCCCCGCCGCGGGTGCGGCAACTTTGACGCGGGCTACTTACGAATTGAGCGGGCATTATAGCACCGCGGGGCCGGATGCAAAGCGACAATTTCTTGAAAGCTTTTGGGAACCCGGCGGGGGGCGGGGCGTGTACTCCGAAGCGGAATGTGCCGGGAGGAGTGTATAATTCCGTCAAGTCTCGCCCGGCCCGTTTGAAATCAGCGGTTGAAGCCTTTTTGATTCCGAGTTCGGCTTTGTAAAATCCTGGGGAAGCCCGACCTGTCCCGGCATGAGCGCCATTTCATACACGGACGAACTGATTTTCAGCGTCAAGACCGCGGACGCGGCGGCGCAGGTCTGCGAGCCGGTCGGCGCGCTGACCGACCACCGGCTGCTCGAAGCGACGCGGGCGGGCGACGAGGCCGCGTTCGGCGAGATCGTCCGGCGCTACAAGAATCAGATCACGAACTTCGTCTATCGGATGACGAACGACTACGACCTCGCCGTTGACCTCGCGCAGGAGACCTTCATGCGCGTCTATGCCGCCGCCGACCGTTACCAGACGAGCTTCGCCTTCTCGACTTACATCTACCGCATCGCGACGAACCTCGCCATCTCGGAACTGAGGCGGCGCAAGCGCAGGCGCGTGGTCTCGCTGACGAGCTTCTTCCGCGAGCGCGAGTCGCCGTCCGACTCTTTCGAGCTTGAGATGCCGGACGCCGGGCCGCTTCAGGACGCGACCTTTGTCGAGGACGAGCGCCGCGCGGCGGTCGCGCGCGCCATCGCGACGCTGCCTGAGAAGTACCGCGCGCCGCTCGTCCTGCGCGACGTTGAGGAGCGCAGCTACGAGGAGATCGCGTGCATCCTCCAGATGAACGAGGGCACGGTCAAGTCGCGCATCAACCGTGCGCGGACGTTCCTGCGCGACAAGTTGCAGGGCTACCTGTGAGGGAAGTGTTTTATGTCTGAGTGCAAGAAGTACGAAAATGAAATCGGCGGGGCGGCCAGCGGAGTGAGCGAGCGGGCGCGCGCGCACGCCGAGTCTTGCGGCGCGTGCGGCGAGACGATGCGCGCGGGCGAGTCGCTCGGTCGAATCCTCCGCGGACTCGAACGCGTCGAGGCGCCCGCGGATTTCGAGTTCCGCCTGCGCGCGCGCATCGCTTCGCGGAAAGGCGGGCGGGGCCGTTTCCAACTCGCGGGTTTCGGCTCGCCCTACGGCTACGCGACGGCGGCTGCGGCTTTCTGCGTCCTCGCGCTCGCCGCGTCGCTCTACTTCCTGCCGGGGCAACGTCACGCGCCGGTCGAAGCGCGGAATGAGGGAGCGGCGGTCAGAAACGAGACGGCTCCGCCGCAGCCTTCGAGCCTGCCCGGCCCCGCGCCGACGAACACACCCAGTCCGTTAGTCGCCAGAGTCACCGTTCCGACGCTGACTTCGCATCAGTCGAACGGCGGCAAATCTCATGTCGTCGCGTTGAAGCGCGTCAAAGAAACGGCTGAGGTGGTTGAACGGCAGAAGAGTCTCACAACTAATTCTTTGTCCCTGAGCGCGGCACCGGTCATAAGCATACCTTTGAAGATTCAGGTGGGCGCACCGGCGGAGCCTCTGCGCGTCGTTTTGAGGGACGAGAAGGGGACTGCTCACGTCGTGCCGATGCGGACGGTGAGCTTCGGCTCGCAGGAGTTGTTGTCGCGCGACGTGGCGGTCACGCGTTCGGGCGCGAAGAACGAGGAAGGGGTCTGGTAGTTTTCGATGAGGTTGCGCAGTTTCAGCCTGAGATCATTTCCGAAGCGCGGCGCGGCGCTCGCGCTGCAATACGCCTGTCTGCTCTTGCCGCTTTCAGTCCACGCTCTCGGTCAGGCGACGGCTCCGAAGCCCGGCCCGCGCCCGTTGATTCAGACGGAAGTGCCGCCCGCGTCCGAGCAGCAGGACGGGCACGCCGTGGTGACGCGGGTGCCTGCCCCGGCGACAGCGCCCGCCGCGCCGGTCGCCCCGGCGCGAGTCGCCGCGCAGACGCCGCAGGCGCGCGGAGTCGCGCCGAGCGCAATCGCCCCGCCGCGTCAGGTCGTCACGGTCGTGCATCGCTTGAGCGGCTGGAAGCTTCTGAACTGGCTCGCTGCGAGCGGCCCCGCGCCGGTCGAACTCGAAGACCTCCCCTCGACCGAAGACGTTCACACGAACATCGTCGCCGGTTACGTTTTCGAAGACGGTCGGACGGTCGTCGCCCGGCTGCCTCGCGCCGAAGTCGGCCTCGACGCCTTCCCGTCGCCGCCGCCCGGCCTCTTGCCCTCGGCGGTCGTCAATCAGGCGGACGAGCACGAGTACACGATTGTCACCGCGAGCGGGAGGCGTGCCGACGCGAAATTCGTCGGACTCGACGCCTCGACGGGCCTCTCGCTTCTCGAAGCGAGCGAGACGCTTTTCAACGCCGCGCCGCTTGGCGCCGAAGGCGACACGGAAGACCCTACCGTCGGCCAGCGCGTCAGGCTCTACGCGCCTGCGCCCGCGCCGAGGGCTGCGACAGCCGTGGGCGCGCCCGCCGTCGTCGAAGACGGATACATCTACCTGAGCATTGACCGAAGGGAGGGTCAGCTAACGGAAGTCCGACGCGCGCCGTCCGGCAAACTCGCGA
>Ga0070740_10001761_pt1 | contig 28106 bp, 23 predicted proteins | sample Coa_R2_FD_67286 | JGI IMG/M metagenome (GOLD analysis project Ga0070740, IMG submission 67286) | Surface soil microbial communities from Centralia Pennsylvania, which are recovering from an underground coalmine fire - Coalmine... | ecosystem: Environmental > Terrestrial > Soil > Unclassified ...
CGCTCGATTTTCTGGCGCAGGTGACGAATATGCGCTTTAATTAAATAGGCATCTCCATCGTTCCCAAAGCCCCAGATGTGAGCGACAATCTGATTCGCCGTGCAGACATTATTGGCATTGACTGCCAGCAGATGGAGTAACTTACTCTCAGTAGGGGTCAAACGCACCGTCTTATTGTCGACAGTGACTTCATTATGCAGAGAATCGACACGCAGTGATCCAACGGTGACAATCGATGAGGGACGCTGAACAAGCGTTGAACGCCCGCGCCGGCTTACCGCACGCATGCGCGCAAGAAACTGCGAGGGGAAAAAGGGCTTGAGCAGGTAATCGTCGGCGCCAGACTCCAGACAACGAATCTCGTTCTGCACATCTTTTCCATCAGTAATCACCATCACCAGCGCATCATGCCTGGCGCGCATCTCCCGACACAACACCAATCCATCCATATCTTTGAGCACGGGGTCGATAATTACCAGATCTGGCTGCTGCTGTTCCCACTCCATACGAGCGCGTTCAGCCGTGTAGGCACGATAAACTTCGTATCCGAGCGTCTTGAGCCAGCTTGTCAGCATTTCAACTAAATCGCGATCTGCATCCACAATAAGTAGTTTCATCGCATCCCCCAATCAACGACGGGTGATCTATAAAACCCATCATAGCGATCAATGCTCACCTTATTTGAGACAATTGATCTACCTTCAACATAACGAATATAGTGACTATACATAAACAATGACGCGAAAGCAAGACTGCTTGCCTGCTACCACGACATTTGTGCTACAATCTTGGATTGTAGCGTTTAACCATTTTTTGGAAAAGTAGAGAACCGCCGGTTATTGCCCAATCGCACGCGCATTCGTAATCCCAACCACTTAAATAGATGAAAACTTGTTGTCCGGCGATCAAATGACCCTGCACCCTCCTTATGTGCAGCTTACCCGATCTACTCTGCCATCTTCTCTTGCCAGATAACCAAAACGCTGTGATTTCCCCTCGCCCCCTCGATCAGGAATGGGTTCCTGGTTACTCCGGCCTCTAGCTTTTTGCCAGCGAGAAGATTGTCTCTATCCCAACACTTACTATAGTACATAGAATTGTTTTTTTCAATAAAGTAGCGGTTAACTTTTTCACATTTCACTGTTCCTTTGCTTTTTTCCCTAGGGAGGCTTCTCATGAGGAGAGAAAGAGGTTTGTCTCCTTCTTTCCATTGTACGAACAGGTGTTGAAAACTACACAAGTGGGGGAGAGTTCTTTACCACCCAGGATTCCAGGGAGCAGGCCGGTAATTCTTCACCATATCCAGACGGATGTGAGTGGCCTGCCTGAGGTGTGCAGGCGAAAAACGACTTGCCTCCCGTTGCTTGCGGTCCGCGCGAAAGCTGGCTATACTGAACAGTGAAGTAACGTCTAAACCCGGTGCAAAATAGAAAGGAAATCCTCTATGTATCGCCTGCTCGCTATCGATCTCGATGGCACGCTTCTGACGCCCCGACCGGAGAGAATCATCACGCTGCGCGCACGCCGGGCGATTCGGCAGGCGGTAGAGGCGGGCATGAGGGTGGTCATCGCAACGGGACAAAGCCTGGCGGTACTCCAGCATCTCTGCGGGGACCTGCCCATCGCGGGACCGCAGATTATTGAGAATGGCGCGATGATTGCAGATATCAAAACTAGCGAGATCCTCCATGAGAAGCTGCTGCCGGAGGAATATGTTCTGCCGGTCCTGCAAACTCTGAAGCAAGCAGGATTTCATCGGGCCTATCATACGCTGAGCCGGGTCTACGCGGACAAGAACGCGCCCAGAGTGCGCCAATGGTATGAGCCACCTGTTCCCCCTGCGATCGAGATTGAGGACGTTGCCAGCCTGTATCCAGAGCCTTGCATCAAGCTGGTGGGTATCGGTGCGGAACAAATGGTGCGTGCAAAACGGCAAGAACTGACGGACAGATTCGCTGGCCAACTCTACGTCACGCAGTCTTCCTTTGACCTGCTCGAATTCCTGCACCCTGAAGTTTCAAAAGAGTACGGCTTGAGAACGATTGCCCACGACCTGGGCATCAAGCCGGAGGAGATTGTGGCCATCGGCGACCACCACAACGATATCGGCATGCTCCGCTTCGCCGGCCTCGGTGTGGCGATGGGCAATGCGCACGCGGAGGTAAAGCGCGAGGCAGACTATGTTACGCGCAGCAACGCTGAGGATGGCGTTGCGCTGGTAATTGAAGAGATGATTTTGCCGGCACTCAGAACATAACTATCTATTCATAATCACCATGTACGTTTTGCGTTTAAAAACGTGTGAAACGTGTCCTAAACACAAAACGTACATGCTGGTTAGATAATCGCCAGTTCCTTGCCAACCTTTGCGAAGATATCCAGCGCCTTAGAGAGTTCCTCGTTGGTATGCAGGGCCGTGACGATGGTGCGCACACGGCACTTATCAGCCGCAACGGTGGGATAGACGATGGCCTGGGCAAAGACGCCCTCTTCAAAGAGCCTGGTACTCAGTTGAACAGCCCGCGCGCCCTCGCCGACGATGACGGGGGTGATCGGTGTTTCGCTCTGGCCAGTGTTAAAGCCAAGCTGCTCCAGACCCTTCTTGAAGAACGAGGTGTTCTCCCAGAGGCGCTCGACCAGGCTGGTATCGCTCTCCAGAATATCCAGAGCTGCGATGCAGGTGGCAACGACGGAGGGAGGATGGGAGGTGCTGAACAGCACCGGGCGCGCGCGGTTGAGCAAATAATCCCGCATATCCTGGCTGCACGCCACATATCCACCCAGCGCGCCTATGCCCTTTGAGAGCGTGCCGATCTGGAGAGCAACGCGCCCATCCAGGTCGAAGTGGCTGACGGAGCCGCGCCCGTTCTTCCCAAGCACGCCGCTCGCGTGCGCATCGTCAACCATGACAAAGGCGCCGTACTCCTCGGCCAGCGCCACAATTTCGGGCAGGGGAGCGATATCGCCGTCCATGCTGAAAACGCCATCGGTGACAATCATGATCTTGCCGGTGGTGTCGCGCGCCTCTTCCAGCACGCGGCGCAGATCGGCCATATCTTTGTGGCGAAAGATCTTGCGCGGCGCTTTACAGAGGCGGATACCGTCGATGATGCTGGCGTGGTTCAACTCATCGCTCACGATCAGGTCGCCCTCCTGCATCAGCGCGGAGATCACGCCCAGGTTGGTCGCGTAGCCCGACTGCATGGTCAGCGAAGCCTCGGTGTGTTTGAAACGGGCCAGCTTCTGCTCCAGCTCATTGTGCAGCGTCATCGTGCCCGCGATAGTGCGCACCGCGCCGGAACCCACGCCGTAACGCTCAATCGCCTCGATCGCGGCCTGGCGCAGCTTTGGATGGACCGTCAGACCGAGATAGTTATTGGAGGAGAGCGTGATGACCTCGCGCCCATCCATCACCACCGTCGCCTTCTGCTCGGTCTCCAGCACGCGCGGACGAATAAAGACGCCGCGCTCCCTCAGACCGTTTAACTCTCCTGTTAGAAAAGCCTGTAGTTTGTCCATGCTATCCTCTCGTTGGAAATCAAAATGTCAAAACGATCTTTCCGCAATCACCGGATTTCATAATCTCCATCGCATCCTTGAGCCGCTCGAAGGGCAGCGTGTGGGTAATCACCTGCTTGAGGTCGAGCTGGCCGTTTTCGAGGATGCTGCGCGTGCGATACCAGGTATCGAAGATGCGCCGCCCGGAGATGCCCAGGACGGTCGCGCCTTTGAAGATGATGTCGTTCGCCAGATCGAGCTCGACCAGGCGCGAGGGAATGCCGAGCATTGAGACACGGCCCCCATTGCGCAGGGCCTGAAAGCCCTGGCGAATCGCTGCCGGATGGCCGGACATTTCGAGCACGACATCGACGCCCAGACCCCCGGTCGCCGCGAGAATCGCCTGCACCGGATCGATCTCGCGCGGATTGAGGGTGTAGTCAGCGCCCATATTGCGCGCGATATCCAGGCGCTTGTTATTTGGCTCGATGGCGAAGATGGTGCCCGAACCGGAGATACGGCAGAGGCCAACCGCCCACAAACCGATAGGGCCGCAGCCGATCACGGCTACGGTTTTGTTCGTGATCTCACCCGAATAGACGGTATGCACAGCGTTGCCGAACGGCTCCTGGATTGAGGCCACGCTATGCTCAATCTCTTTACCTGTCTTCCAGGCAACGCTGGCGGGAATGGCGATATACTGCGCGAAAGCGCCATCGCGGTCCACGCCGATAATTTTGACGTTGCGGCAGATATGTCCCTGGCCGGTGCGGCATTGGTAGCACTCGCCACAGGTAATGTGCGTCTCCGCGGCGACAAAATCACCCGGAGCAAGCGAGGTGACTTCACTCCCAACCTCCACAACCTCACCCGCAAATTCATGTCCAAAGATGCGCGGGACCTGCATACGACTCTGTGCCCAGGCATCCCATTCGTAGATATGTACATCTGTGCCACAGATAGAGGCGGCTTTCACCTCCACCAGGACATCGCGCGGGCCAATCTGAGGAATATCGACAAGGGCAATCGTCGCTCCAGGCGCCGCCTCGGCTTTGAGGGCCGCCTTCATTTTACCGATCATTTTTCAAAGATCCTCCACGACGGGGTTCTGTTGTATGCCTCCATTATGCGCCTTCGCGTGGGGGATTGCAAGCGCGGGCAGAAAATCCGGGGAGGGAAAGCCCTCGCTTTGGGGCTTAATCGTCGCAGTGGCAGGACTCGCCGCTGCGCGCCTCATGCAGCGCCTCGCGGCCCTCGCGCACAAGGAAATAGATCAGGGCCAGGCCGGCCAGGGGATCGGCCCACCACCAGCCAAAAAGCCGGTTGAGCAGCAGGCCAAGAAGCAGCGCCAGAGCCATATACGCACAGGTGACGCTGCATGCGGCATCGGCTTTGAGCGCCGCGCTGCCAATGCGCCGGGCGACGCGTAGCTTGCCCTGCCAGAGGAGTGGCATAATCAGGGCCGCAGCCACGGCCAGCGCCAGCCCCCATCCCGAAGACTCTGGCCGGGTCCCCGTCAGCAGCGTCAGGGCACTATCGCCGAGCAGGTAGAGCGAGAGAGCAAACAGGCTGATTGCCGTTACCCAGGATGCGCGCCGCTCTGCCTGCTCAACCCGGTCGAAGTTGCGCCCGAGATGCTCTATGCGCAGTCGCCAGAGCAGAATGCTCCCGGCAATCAGTTCGATGATGCTATCCAGGCCGAAGCCCTGGAGGGAGACGCTGCGCGTGGAGAAGCCAATGGAGAGCGCGACTGCACTTTCAATGACCATCCAGGTCACTGTCGCCAGTTCAATCCAGATGCCCAGACGTACATCACGCGCGCGTCCCGATGTGAGAGTTGTCTCTGCCACGATACCACCTTTTTACGAAGGACGTGAGGCCGCTGAAACATGATTTTGCATCTGCTCTCTACGATTTTTCATCTGACAATATAAGCCGTCCTCGACACAGCAAGAACCCTGGTGGGCGTGGCTCTCAAACTGGATCGCGGTATGGCCAATGCGATATTTTTGCAGCAACACGTTCTCTAAATCCGTGAGAATCGAGGAACTCTGGCTGGGTGGCAGGTCGTCGATCTGCGCATGGCAGGAGAGCGCGTACATGCCGCTGGTAATGCACCAGACGTGCAGATCGTGGACATCGCGCACGCCCTGCACGCGCATCATATCGCGGACCAGCGCGGAGAGGTTGATATCCTTTGGCACGGATTCGAGCAGAATATCGGTTGTTTCGCGCAGAATTCTCCAGGCGCCGAAGGCGATGAGTGCGGCAATGCCGACGGAGAGAATGGGGTCAATGGGATTCCAGGCCGTCAGGAGAATCACCACGCCGGCCACAATCACCGCCGCGCTCGCGCCGACATCCCCGAAGACGTGCAGGGCAGCGGCGCGCACATTGAGATTTCCTTTCTCTTTTTGCAGGCCAAAACCAATAAAGAGGTTGACAGCGATACCCACTCCGGCGGCCAGGAACATTGCGAGAGGCTGCACCGGCTCCGGGCGCTGGAAGCGCTGCACCGCCTCCCAGAGAATCCAGATGGTAATCAGGATCAGCGTCAGCGCGTTCATCAGCGCGGCCAGGATGCCCACACGATGGTAGCCAAAGGTCCTACGCGCGTTGGCGGGCCGCTCGGCCTGAGCGGTCGCAAACCAGGCCAGGCCCAGCGCGAAGATGTCGGTCAGCACATGCCCGGCGTCAGAGAGCAGGGCCAGGGAGTTCGCCAGCACGCCGCCGATGACCTCCGCTGCCAGGATCACCATTGTCAGGAAAAAAGCCAGGCGCAGCGTTTGTTTCGCCATCCCACGCGTGTGATCATGAGCGTGATTGTGTCCGCCCTGTGCTGAACTCATATTGATACCTCCTGTGAAGCCTGGGACGAGGCCGGCAGCGGCTCACTGGCGTGAGTCAGCCCCAGGGACAGCACCTGACGTATATGCTCATCGATCAGGCGATAGTAGACTACGCGCCCAACCTTGCGCACAGCAACGATATGATTGCTGCGCAGAACGCGCAGTTGATGCGAAATCGTCGTGTCATCGCGCCCCAATCCCGCCGCCAGGTCGCCAACGCAGAGTTCACCGGCAGGCGCGTTGAGCAGCGCATACACTACCTGCAGCCTGGTAGGATCGGCCAGCATGGCGAACAATGAAGCAACCTGCCGGGCGGTTTCAATATTCAGCAAATCCCGGCGCACCGCGAGCGCGTACTCTGGATGAACCGAGCGCCGCTGGTGAACATCCTCAAGCTCGCGTTCATCCGACACGGAAGAGGCTGGCATGTTATTGATACCTCATCTCTATAGCAGAATGGTTGTACAAGTATACAGCTATTATAACGCAAAGAGAATACAAAAAACAAGAGGCCATGATAGATCACATCGTTCTCTGCAATGTGACCAGCGTCACATCGTCCTCCTGCTCCCATTCCTCGCCGGTAAAATTTTCCAGCTCGCTCAGCAAAAATGTTATCAATTGCGCCTGATCTGAGGTCGCAGTGAGTAGCGTTTTGAGGCGGGGAAAACCAAACATCTCGCGGGCGGGATTGTGCGCCTCCACTAGCCCGTCGCTGTAAAAGAGAATAGTCTCGCCGGGACCCACGATCGCCTCGCACTCTTCGTAGGACATCGCAGGCATTAATCCGAGCGGCATACCTGTCGCCAACAATTCCGCTACGCCTGCACGAACGCGCCGATATGGCAGATCGTGTCCCGCGTTAGCGTAGCGCAGCTTTCCACTGGCAGGATCGAGAATGGCATAGAAACAGGTGACGAACATCCTCTCTGGCGTGTCGCTGTACAGCAGGTTATTGACGCGCGCCAGCACTTCGCCCGGTGAGTCGGAGGATTGCGCGGCTGCCCGCAACATGCTCCTGGTGCTGGCCATGAGCATGGCGGCGGGTATCCCTTTGTCGGTCACGTCGCCGATCACCAGGCCCAGACGGCCATCGGAGAGGGCAAAACAATCGTAGAGATCGCCCCCGACCTCCCTGGCCGGCTGGTAGTACGCCGCGAGCCGCCACCCAGCGAGTTCTGGCAGTCGTTTCGGCAGCAGGGAGTGCTGGATTAGCCGGGCCGTCTGCAATTCTTGTTCGATACGCGTGCGTTCCTCGATACGCGCGTTATACTCTGCTAACTCCTGTTGCTTCTTGATGCTCTCCACCAGTTGCTCCGCCATCGTATTAAATTGCGATTCCAACTGCCCAACTTCATCCCGTTTTGTCACCTGCACCCGCTGCGTATAGTCCCCCTCAGCGAAGCGTGCAGTTGCCTGAATCAGGCGGCGAATGCGCTTGACCAGGCCGCGCGTAAATAAGACGCCAAAGAATGCGCCAGCCGGAGTCATGACAACCAGCCAGAAGAGACTGGTGAAAAGTACACCTCCGAGAATAGCGAAGTAGTTGGGAGGGATGTTACCCTGCGAAGAACGCGATGTATTCGGGGGAAGACCTGTACGAGATATGATAATAAAGAAAGTTGTGAAAACCAGAAGTTCCAGCAGCAATACGTTGAGTACGGCTACAGCTATAAAAGAAACGGTCATGCGCGCCTGTAATCCAATACCCCTGCGCTTTCGCTCTATTTTACGCCGGTGTGCCATAAATTTCTGGCCTCCTTGTTCTCGTCCTATCAATCCTGGATTAACGATGGTTTTTAGTGTCAACACAAGAATAGCAGGTTCGGCGCAAAAGAGAAACCTCACACAGAAGTGTTCGCACTACGACCGGAGACGCATTTTCAGGACAACCCCGGTCTTGACCATCCACCTATCCCTCTCTCCGAGAGAACACTCAGGCTGGCAAGCAAGAATGAGAAAGCTCTTTTATTGAGACAACATATCATTGACATGATGAGACCCATGTGTTATCCTTTTGCTAAAGATACAAAGTCTCATTAAGAAACCCTGAAAGGATTGAGTCAGAGATTTCTGTCCGGCAAGATATTGGGAGGGATTGGCACATGTTGTTTCTCAAGCGACTGCTTTTTATTTCTGCTCTGCTCTGTTTGTTAAGCGCCTGCGGCAGCACTTCTCTAGCTACAACCAATGGCTCTGCTTCGCTCAAGGTAGTGGCAGCCGAGAATTTCTATGGCGATATCGCCAGGCAACTTGGAGGCAGCCATGTCTCCGTGACCAGCATTCTCTCCGACCCGAACGTTGATCCGCACGAATATCAATCGAACGTGCAGACGGGAATCACGGTGAGCAAAGCCAACCTGGTCATTGAGAATGGGGGAGGATACGACGATTGGATGGATAAAATTCTCTCTGCGGCGCCTGACGACCATCGTCTGGTGCTCAAAGGATTTGACCTGGCCCCCACCCGTTTGCCAGAGAACGAGCATGTCTGGTATAGTTTTACTGATATTACCGCCATTGCTCAGGCTATTACCGCCGATCTGAAAAAGCTGGACCAGGCGGATGCGGCGGTTTTTGACGGCAATTTGCGGACGTTCATAGCGTCCCTGCAGCCGTTACAGCAAAAGATGGCCGCGATCAAGGCAAAATATGGCGGGTCCCCGGTGGGTTTGACTGAGACTATCTATCTCTATCAGGCGCAGCCGGAGGGTCTGAGTGTTTTAACGCCCTTTGCTTTTGAGAAGGCGATTGCGGAGGGCAACGACCCGCCGGCAGACGCGGTGATCGCGGCCACCGATCAGATTAACAATCGCCAGATCAAGGTGCTGATTTATAATGAGCAGACGGTGACACCTGTGACGACGAACCTGCAAAATCTCGCAAAGGCAAAGGGTATCCCGCTTGTCTCGGTGAGCGAAACGATGCCGCCCGGCAAGACGTATCAGACCTGGATGATGGACCAGCTTACACGCCTGCAAACGGCGCTGGGCGGCTGAGCACACGAAGAAGGTGAGAAGTGTGGCAAAGGAAACAGTTGTTGAATTAGAGCAGGTGCGCGTGCAGTTTGGCAAGCGCGTGGTATTGGAAAATATGAGCCTGGCGTTTGAGCAGGGCGAGTTCATCACTATTCTGGGACCGAACGGCGCGGGCAAGAGTACGTTTCTCAAGCTGCTCCTGGGTCTGCTTCGACCTGCCGCCGGGACGATACGGGTGCTGGGCAGGCCGCCGCGCCGGGGCAATCGCGAGATTGGCTACGCGCCACAGCGCCGCACGCTGGAGACCGATCTGGCCCTGCGCGCACGCGACGTGGTAGGCTTTGGCCTGGATGGCAATCGCTGGGGGATCGCCTTGCCCACTCGCCGCAGACGCGCGCGCATCGATCAGACCCTGGCCGAGGTCAATGCCCTGGCCTTCGCCGATGCCCCCGTCGGCCAGCTCTCCGGCGGCGAGCAACAGCGTTTGCTGATCGCACAGGCTCTACTGACCGATCCACGCCTGCTGCTGCTGGATGAGCCGCTGGCTAACCTGGATATCACGCATGGACAGGAGATTGTCGCGCTGGTCTCTGAGGTCTGTCGCGCGCGGGGCGTGACTGTGCTGCTGGTTTCGCACGATATCAATCCCCTGCTGCCGGTGACTGATCGCGTTCTCTACATCGCGCATGGACAGAGCGCCATCGGCACACCGGCTGAGGTCATCACCAGCGCAACGCTGAGCAAGCTCTATAACTCGCCGGTTGAGGTGGTGCAGGCGCTGGGGCGCCTCTTCGTGGTTGGCGCGGAAACGTAGCAGCGGAACGGCAGGAAGGGGCCGAGCATCTCCTGCTAGATTGGAAGAAGACGATGTTTGACATTTTCCAGTATCCCATTATCCAGAACGCGCTCCTGGCGGGTGTGATGGTAGCGGTGATAGCCGCGATTATGGGCTATTTCTTGATCGTGCGCGGCCTGACCTTCGCCGGCCACGCGCTGCCTAATATCGGCTTTGCCGGCGCGGCAGGCGCGGTTCTGCTAGGACTCGACCCGGTAATCGGACTCTTCGCCTTCACGATTGGGGCCGGCATTGGGATCGGCCTGCTGGGCAGGGAGGTGAACGAACGCGATACCTCCATCGGGGTGATTATGACGTTCGCATTGGGCCTGGGCCTGCTCTTCCTCTCGCTCTACGCGGGTTACGCCGAGCGCGTCTATAGCATTCTCTTCGGTCAGATCATCGGCATCAGCCAGCAGGATGTGCTGATCACGGCCATTGCAAGCCTGGGAACATTGCTGGCCATCCTTCTGCTCTTTCGCCCGCTGCTGTTCAGTTCGTTTGATCCAGAGATGGCACAGGCGCGGGGTCTGCCAGTACGCCTGCTCTCGCTCGCTTTTCTCATTCTGCTGGCGATTACTATCTCGCTGGCGGTACAGGTAGTCGGAGCGCTGTTGATCTTTACTCTGCTGATAGGTCCGGCGGCGACGGCCTCGCGGATCACCAGCAGCCCGTTCCGAGCGCTCTCGCTGGCGATCTTGCTGGGAATCAGTTACACCTTCCTGGGTATCTATCTGGCGGCGGAAAATGGGGTCTGGCCGGTCAGCTTCTATATTGCCACGCTTTCGTTTGGCATCTACCTGCCCGTGCGCCTGCTCTCTCCGCTGTGGCTGGGACGGCGCCGGCAGAGGGCGCGCACCAATGCCGATGCACGGGCTGATGAGAGAGCGGGTCGGAACAAATTGGCCGCGTTGGAGCCTGAGCGTTTTGCCGGCTCGTCGCGTTAAGGGAGGATCGTCTTGCAGGATTTTCTTCATCTCTTTCACTATAGCTTTGTGCAGAACGCTTACCTGGCGGGCACAATTGTGGCAATCGTGGCGGCTGTGGTTGGATACTTTGTGGTTTTGCGCGCGCAGGCGTTTGCCGGTGAGGCGCTTGCCGATATTGGCCTGGCCGGCGCAGCGGGCGCGACGGTCCTGGGAATCGGCTCGCTGCCAGGCATGCTCTGCCTGACGATCCTCGCTGCACTGGGCATGGGGGCGCTGGGCGAGCGACTGCGCGGGCGCGATATCGAAATCGGCATGATCCTCTCGTTTGCCCTGGGACTCGGTGTCCTCTTCCTGACCATCTACAGCCAGTCCGGCTCTCACGCAACGACAGGGGTGAATATCCTCTTCGGGTCCATCCTAAGCGTAACATCCACCGAGATCCTGATTACGCTTTGCAGCGGGAGCATATCGCTGCTGCTCATCGCGCTTCTCTTCCGTCCGTTGCTCTTCGCCTCCGTCGATCCAGAGCTGGCGCGGGCGCGGGGCGTGCCGGTTCTCCTGCTCTCCATGCTCTTTCTGATCCTGCTGGCCATCGTCACCGCCGAAACCGTGCTGGTCGTGGGCGCACTGCTGGCACTGGCCCTGCTGGTCGCGCCCGCCGCAACCGCTCAGCGCCTGGCTCGCCGTCCACTGACGGCCTTGATACTCTCGGTGGCGTTGGGGTTGCTCATCACCTGGGGCGGGCTAACGCTGGCCTTCGTGGGACCCGGTCGCCATCTCCCGGTCGGCTTTTTTATCGCGGCGCTGGCAGCTCTCTTCTACTTCGCCTCACTGCCGCTCAAACGTCTGCGCACTCCGCGTCGCCATACCGCGCCGACGCATCCCTGCAACGAATATCGCTCGATGGCGGGACGAGGACATTAACCAGAGCGTCAGAGACCTGATCACTGACCGGGCGAAAATACTACCTGACGGCCCTTCCATGCGTAATGCCTTTTACCAGAGCAGGACATTTGACCTATAAACTTGCTCTATCTGCATTTTTCTATTAAATAATAAAGATATATCATACCGCACAGATGTGCTTTCTGGATTAATAGTCGTTTTCAAGAGGTGAAAAATGTCACAGATGCCTCCCGAACAAACGCCCCAGCCAACGGTTCCCGCTCCTCCCAGAGGACCCACCTGGACGGACAGGCGGCAAACCTTCATGCAGTGGATGGAGAAGAGCCAGCAGATTACAGCAAGATGGCTATATGAATTAGGTGGCTGGATTTTCGGTGGACTGATTATCATCGCCCTGATGATCCTGCAGGATCTCATTTCGCTTGGCTCGCTCGACCGGGCCACAGTGGTCGCCGGTCTTGCCATCGCCATAGCCCTGCCCTTTAACGTGACAGGACTGGTGATTGTACGCTACTTCAGGGATCTGAACCAAGCAGTCGAAGAGGCACGCCTGGCCCTGGCACAGAACGTCAATGCTGGCGACGAGACTCAGCCAGGGCCGGCTCTCGCTTCACAGCCGTTCAGCCCGGCTAAAAGAAGAACGATGGATATGGCCGTCTCGGCGGCACTTTTCCTGAGCGTACTCTTTACGCTGATCGGCATTGCTTCCGCGCTCTGGCGAATCTCCTGGGCCGTGACCATTCTCTTTATCATCGCCGGCATTCTTGGCCTGCTGCTCATACTGCGCGTGGTTAGATATTCAGGTTGAAAAGATAAAAACGCTCCAAAGGCCGACATATTCTTCATCAGGCTCATATTCTCTCCATACCACCCAGGTGGCCAGAGTAGCTATGCACCGGGCACAGAGTGGAAGGTCCGTTTTCAGCGGAATCTTGCCAGGGAGCAGGCTGATAGAAGAAGTTCGGCTTCTGCTTGCGATTTTTATAGGTTGTAATGTGGAAAAGCGGACTGGCCGAGCCGGAAATGGGAGGAACCAGCCACGTCCAGTGAGCCGGGACGGCCCGTCCGCTGCGTCTCTCTCTGGCCTCATGCAGAAGAAATTGCCTGGAAGCAGTGTGGTGATCAACAACGGTAACGCCATGTTTAGCAAATGAGGAGAGAACAGCGATATTTAATTCAACGAGCGCACGATCCCTCCATAGAGAGCGATCCGTGTGGATATCTAATCCCATTTTTTCAGCAACTACCGGCAGCAAATTATAACGCTTGACATCGCCCAGATTGCGCGCGCCAATTTCCGTTCCCATATACCACCCATTGAACGGGGCCGCAGTATAGGAGATACCACCGATTTCCATGCGCATATTCGAAATTACCGGAACCGCGTGCCACCTCAGGCCGAGATCTGCGAACCAGGGATAGTCTGGATGGCTGAGGGGAACCTCAAGCACAACGTCGCCGGGCAAATCAAAAATCTGAGGCGGCTGGCCTGGAAGATTTATGGCTATAGGAAGGATATCGAAGGGCGTGCCCGGACCACCGTGCCAGCCTGAAGCGCGCAGCACATCTGTCAGATCAGCGTGCAGAGGATCTCCGAGAATGGTTCCGTCTGGCTGACGATACCCGGCGTAGCGGATAAGCTGGGGATTCCAGATGCGAATGCCTTCGCTCCCAGGAAACGCCGGGGCAAAGACGGTGATCGTTGAGCGAATCTTTCCCCCATTTGTGGCGAAACGAAGATGGTCAAGAAGCGCCTGAAAGATTTCCTCTGCCCTCGAGAGATGGCGCATATCGCGCACCGTCAGCGTTTGCCAGTGGAGACGCCCAATGCAGCGCGCGTTATTGCGCCAGGCTACTCGCGCTCCATAGGTCAGTTCCGCAGCAGTTTGCCAGTATGTTCCAGTCCGCGCAATCTCTGACCGAATCTCGGCCAGCCGCGCAGGTAGTTCATCGAGATAGCCGCATTCCTCATGGAAGAGGGACAAATAATCACTGGCTTCACGCAAGAGCTGTTCTTGCTCTGGTTGAAGTGGTAGAGGCTGAGTTGGAATTCCTTGCGCTCCACCAAAACCACTCTCTACACGACGCTTCTGAAACAGGGTACTCAGGCCAAACATACAACGATTCCTCCTACCTGAACTTTCCACATCCAATAGTAACGGCCTCTCGCCGCCCAGGGTGAATACGACGCGGGGCTTCCCTGATTCATTATAGCGATGCATCCAAATCAAGCATAAATTTGGATTAATAGCGTTCCTGTTCTTCCAGTATAGACAAGAAATGCCACAGCACGCGCAATCAGAAAACGCTCTGCAGCACGCGAAGATGGCTACGAAGCGCGCACTGACAACACACGCTTCGTAGCCATCATAAACAGGCGTGGATGGCTACGGGGACACCTCGTCCAATCGTTTGCGGCGGGTTGCGACGCCAAACTGCGCGAGAATAGCCGCCACGATCAGGAAAGCGGCGATGATCACGAAGATGACAATCGGCCCCGTCGTCAGGCCCATCGATGACAGCATCGAGGGAATAAGCGGGGCGATGACCAGAATGCCGACGCCACCACCCAGGTGGCCAACGCCATCAACCAGCGCGAAGCCGGTCGCGCGCGCCCGCGTGGGATAGTTCTCCGTCGACCAGCTATAGGTCATCGGCACCCACAGGTTGAAGCCGAAGAAGGTAATGATGGACCCGACCGCGGCAAATCCGAAGTTGCCGGGACCGGCCACCGCGATCAGGATACCGCCGATCAGGGTCAGCACAGCCGCGATCGGCAGCCATAGTTTCCGCTCCAGACGCTCGCCAAAGAAGAAGGCAAAGACAGCGGTTGCCACAAAGCCGAAGGTGCCGAAGGCCGCGATCAGGCCCGACTCGGGCGGCGGATAATGCATGCCATCCAGCAGCGAGGTCAGTCCCTGAGCGATAGAGTAGACTGTGACATAGCCGAGGAACCAGACGATGACCAGCAGGATCGTGCGCGTCAGGTAGAGACGATTGCCAAAAATCTCCGCGTAGGGAATCCGCGTCTCGCCCGACTGCACCTGGATCTCAGTGGCGGGAGGCGGCAGCTCGGATATGCGTCGGCGAGCGCGCGCCTCCATATCTGTAACAATTCTATCCGCCTCTTCTACGCGTCCGCGCGAGATGAGCCAGCGCGGCGACTCCGGCAGTTGGAAGCGCAGGATAACGCCGATCAGCGCCAGCAGCGCGCCGATTCCGTACATCCAGCGCCAGCCACTGCCCTGAAACTCTGGTCCGGCGGCTGCAAACGAGAGGCCGAGAGGGAAAGGAGCCGGCGGCGTTGTCAGAATCAGCCCCAGCCAGATGCCAAAAAATGCGCCCAGAGAGGACATAATGAAGATCAGTGAGGTGTAGCTGGCCCGCCGTCCGCCAGGCGCTACCTCATTGATATAGGCGTTGACCAGCGCGAGATCGGCGCCAATGCCCAGACCGGTGATGGTGCGCGCAATCACGAAGTTCACATAGTCCGGGACGAAAGCGGTGTATAGCGAGCCGATGCCGGTCAGGATGAGGGTGAAGAGTAGCATGTCTCTTCTGCCGAACCTGTCCGCGAGCGGGGCCAAGACAAGCGCGCCGACCACGTAGCCCGCGAGATTCAGCTCGATCGGCAGGCCAAGATAGCCGGCGTTGTTGACAGGCGTACATCCAGGAACGATCTGGATGCAGGTCTGGATGAACGAGACGGTGATATCGAAGATGTCGAAGAAGGTAAACAGGAAACCAATGCCAATGATGCCGATAAACAGGTACGACAATGCCCAGATGGGGATGCGGTCCTGGCGCGCAACGACGGCAGCGGCGCTGCTGCCTGTGCCAGGTTGGGTCATGCCACTTGCTTCAGATGCCATGAGAAGTCTCCCTCCCTGGAAAATACTAAAATGACAGAGGACAAAGGATAGCATACCTGCGAACTACTCAAGCAGCACAAGACTGTGCTCTCAACCGTTCGCTCTATTTTAGGAAGAACGCTCCATTGCCTCCTCCCTGGCGTCCCGCGTAAACGCGTTTACGCACTTCCCCAGACCTCGCGAGCAACGCTGACCACTAATTCCAGCTTACGCTGTTGATCTTCTGGCGAAAGACGATTGCCCTCCATCGTCGAGGCGAAGCCGCATTGTGGACTGAGAGCCAGGCGTTCCAGCGGGATATAGCGGCTGGCCTCTTGAATGCGCCCGAGTAGCTCCTCGCGGCTCTCCAGGCGGGGCTTTTTGGTCGTTACCAATCCAAGCACGACAAAGCGATCTTCCGGCACGTGGCGCAAGGGCTCAAAGCCGCCCGAACGCTCATCGTCGTATTCGAGCAGGAAACGTTGAAAATGCGTCTGGCTGAAAATGCGCGCGATCGGCTCGTAATCTCCTGCAGCGTAGAATCTGCTCTGGTTATTGCCGCGACAAATATGCATGCCGAAGGTGATGCCGGGATGGCCGTCGATGATGGCATTGTCCATTTCGATACAGAGATCGATCAGGCGATCCGGGTCGCTGCCCCGCTGGCGATAGCCCTCGCGCATCTGCGGATCGAGCAGAGCCGCGTACTGAGGCGCATCGATCTGGATATAGGTGCAGCCCAGGCGAATAAGCTCCTCTACTTCATGGCGCGAGAAGTCCACGATATCCGCCAGGTAGGCGGCCTGATTAGCATACGCCCCCTTTGATTTCTCTGGATCGTAGTAGGCCGCGGCCTGCTGCGCGCTGATCATTGTCACCTTGCCCGGCGTGGAGGCGTGCGAGCGCAGGTACACCCATTCTTCGGCGCACATGCTGTGGCGCCATCTGAGCTTCTCCACCACAACGGGACGCTTGAGGACCAGTTGCTCGCCTGTCTCGTCGCGGAAAGGGATGGCCCAGCCGCCAAATTTGTCGAAGCCGTCCAGCGCCTCGACCAGGTGGCCATAAAAGGCGTAGCGCCTCTGCTCTCCGTCGGTCAACACATCGAGGCCGGCAGCTTCTTGCAGCGCAATCGCTTCGCTGGCTGCTCGATCCTCTATCTTTTTGAAATCCGCTGCGCTCATCCGACCGGCCTCGTACTCCTTGCGCGCGTCGGCCAGATAGGTGGGCCTGAGCAAACTGCCCACTACTTCGCTATGATACGTCATCTGCTGTTCCCTCCAGAGCGTGAAAGCAGAGCCCGCACGGGCCTGCTTTAGATGAAATGAATTGCGACCTCGCCCAGGTGCGCAAAGTTCGCGCGATACGTCGCGCCCGCGTCCACATTGACTGCGGAACACATGGCGCCTGGTAAAATCAGTTGTCCGGCTCGCAGTGCTACGCCAAAATCGGCCAGCCTGTTCGCCAGCCAGGCGACCGCCGAAGCCGGATGATTCAGCACAGCCGCGCCGGTGCCCGTCCCCACGCGCTCATCGTTGCGTAGCAGCGTGACGCTCTCCGCCACCAGGTCGATCTCTGCAGGATCGACAATCCGCTCGCTTACAATCACGCGTGCTGAGGAGGCATTGTCCGCAATGGTATCGACGAGCTTGATACGCCAGTCGCGGATGCGGCTGTCAACCAGCTCCAGGGCCGCACTGACCCCTCGCGTGGCGGCAAGCACGTTCTCGATGGTAACGCCCGGCCCCCGCAGATCGCTGGAGAGCCAGAAGGCGATCTCCGGCTCGATGCGCGGCGCAATAAAATCGGCGCGGCGCACGGCGCTTCCCGGCGCTGTCATCATACTATCGAGTAGGAAACCGTAATCCGGCTGATCGATGCCCAGGAGTTGCTGCATGGCCAGGCTGGTCAGGCCAATTTTATGCCCCACCAGCCGGACCGGGCGCTCCCGACGCTTGATATCCAACCACGCGCTCTGAATGGCGTATGCCTGCTCTGCCGTCAGCTCCTCATATGTCTCGCTGAGCGGAGGCAATGGAACGCGCTGCTCCTCTGCCAGATGCAGAGCGCGGGCAATGCTCTCTATGCGCTGTTGCATATGCTCGATCTCCCCTATTCTTCGTCTGTGAGAAAATCGCGCACCAGGCGGTTGAAAGTCGCTGCATGCTCAAGCTGAGTCCAGTGGCCGCAACACCCGAAAACGTGCAATTGAGCATTGGGTATTACCTGCAAAAGCTTCTCACTGGTGCTTAAAGGAATAACGCGATCCTCGCGCCCGTGGATAATCAGGGTCGGCGCCTGAATCTCTGAGAGGCGGTCCTCATAGGCCGCCAGACCATCCACGCCGCTCTGCCGGGGAGGCGGGAACATACAGGAGAACGCCTCCTGCACCCCTGGCCGGATGCTCGCGCGGTAACGCTGTTCGGCCAGTTCGTCGGTGACGAGCGCACGATTGTAGGCAAAAATATCGATCAGCCGTTTCATGTTGGCGACGCTCGGCGTGTATCCCCAGACCGCATCCAGCCCCTCGGTAATCGGGAAACGCACTCCCATTGGCCCCATTAAGACCAGCCGCGCGACCCTCTCAGGATGAGTTACCGCAGCGGCCAGAGCGACGCTTGCACCCATCGAGTTGCCGACGAGATGCGCCTGCTCGATGCCCACAGCGTCCATAAAGCCGAGCAGGTGATTCGTCCAGCGTTCAAGAGTATAGATATGCTGAGAGGGGAGTTCGCTGTAGCCAAAGCCAATCTGGTCATAGGCAAAGGCGTGCAGACTCTCTCCCAGGTACGGCAGGGCCAGTCGCCAGTTGCTCCACGCCGAGACACCCGGCCCTGAGCCGTGAATTAAAATGACCGGCTCGCCCTCGCCAAATTCGTGATAGTTGGTTGCAACCTCGCCCGCGCGAATGGATTTTCCAATCTCGGGCGCCTTGTGTTCCATATTCATAAACTCTTCCGATCCTTATCTATGCTGGAATGGGCAGCGGTTTTGCCAGAGTATCTGCGTGGTTGCTTAACCACCCACCCATACGATCCAGGATTAGTACAATCCCGACCCCGCGCTTGGAACGCCGGCCTGCTTGATCGCTTCGGTAGCATCGACGACGGGCGTGCCATACGTCTTGAAGCTCTCCGGCAGTGTCCCGCCCCAGTAGACGCCTCGACCTCGCTCCTTGCGTCGCCAGATAATCGGTTCCCAGTCGGGAGCGAAAATCAGGTAGGTTCCCGAATAGACCTCGATGCGGTTGCCGCCCGGCTCATAGAGATACAGATAGAACGCCTGCGTGATGTTGTGCTTGGCCGGCCCAGCTTCGATAAAAATGTCGTTCTCCGTGAGGATATCCGCCGTGCGCAAAATCTCTTCGCGGGTATCCAGCCAGTAGGCCACATGATGCAGGCGTCCCTTGCTGCCGGTGAGGTCGCGTGTATACGCAATATCATGCACCAGCGGGGTCACGCTGAGCCAGGCCCCCTCTTCGGGACCATCAATCTCCGGCTGGAGAAGCTCGCGCAGTTTGAAGCCCAGCATATCCTGCAGGAACATCCGGTTGGAGGGGACACTCTGGCAGAGGAGATTGATGTGATCGATTCTGCGTACAGCCGCCCCACGCCCCGTAAACTTCTGCGGCTGGTTGAACAGCCTGGAACGCAACTCTTCCGGCGCTTTATACTTCTCTGTCTCGTAGTAGATCTCCATCGGATGCCCATCGGGGTCGGTAAATTGATAGGCCGGGCCGTGGCCGAGGTCGCCCTCGATCCATCCCTGACCAGAAGCGGTCGCCCCCAGCGCCTGGGCGAGTCGCTCAAGCGCCTGCGGGCTCATTGCGCGCCAGGCGACATGGCCCAGGCCGGCCTGTTTCGCCTCGGTGAGCTTGAGAGTGTGGCGCTCATAGTCACCCCAGGCGCGCAAATAGACCGACTGGCCCTGTCGTTCCGTCACCTCCATGCCGAAGATCTCTTCAAAAAAATGCAGACTCTCAGCAGGTTTCGGCGTTAAAATCTCAACATGACCGAGATGAGCGACTTCTCGAATCGCTTCTTGCATACTGTTCACTGCAAATCCTCCTCGTTGCGAGGTGCAAAGCTCTGCTTCTCTTATCCAGGATTCTTGATAATCTCTTGAATAATCTGCGCCCCCAGGTTGCCCGCAGGCAGGCCGCGAAATAAAAAGGCAAGATTAACCACAGCGCTCAACTCCTCCCAGGTCGCCCCTGCGCGATGGGCCGCCCTGGCATGCAGGTGTGCTGCGTCGGAGAGCAGCACCAGAAGCATCCCAAAGAGCATGAGTTGTGCTGTCTTTGTATCAAAGCACTCCGGGTACATCGCATGCCGGCGCATCTCCTCCTGCATTCTCAGAAATTCCGGGTCCAGGCGCGCCAGCAGATCGGTGCGCGCCTGAATGCGCGGCGGGACAAAGCCGATCAGGTCAACATAGCGCTGGCGCAGGGCCTCTATCTCCTCCGCGCTCATCTGCGGGTCGGGAAGCACGTTCTCCTCTTCCGAATGGCTCATTCAAGGCTCCTTCTACTTACCTCAGGCCGGGAATCCCACTTCTCCCCTTTTTTCTTTGGACAGCGAGCGGGAATATAGCCGAGATTTTCAGAGATCTGTTTCGTGGCCCCAACGATCGCCAGGCGATACTGCTCGCGGGCCTGCTGGAAACGATAGGCCGGCACCGAGAGGCTCATGGCCGCTACGACATCCCCACGATGGTCGCGAATCGGCGCCGCCACACAGCAGAGTTCCTCAACCGCCTCTTCCATATCATAGGCATAGCCCTGCGCCGCCACACGGGCCAGTTCTACCTTGAGGGATTCAGGTGTAGTGATGGTGTTCGATGTAAGCGCCGCCATGCCTTTGCTGGCCAGAATCTGCCGCACCTCTTCCCAGGGACGATGAGCCAGGATCACCTTGCCCACGCCGCTACAGTGCGCCGGCAACTGGTAGCCCACGCCAGTCACCGAAACCTGGATAGCGCGCGTCCCCTGAAGCTTGTCCACGTAGATCACCTGGCCGCCCTCCAGAGTCGCCAGGTGAACCGTCTCGCCAAAGCGCGCGATCAACGATTCCATGACCGGCCGCGCCTCAATCCGAAAGTCGGTGGTGGAGAGAAGAACCTGGCTCAGGGAGACAAGCCGCCACCCCAGCTTATACCTGCCCGCGTTGGTGCGACGTAACAGGCCCTGTTCGGCCATTGTGGAAACGAGTGCAGATGTACTGGACTTGGGGAAGGCTAGCGCCTTCGCAAGTTCACTGATGCCCCATTCGGGATGTTCTATTGAGAAGAGGTTGAGAACCTCAGCGGCCTTCTGGACAGTTTGCAACATTGCATACGCCTTTCAATCAGTGTGAGGCGGCCAACAGACCACGGGTATACAATCAAGTATAATCCCTGTTGTTCGTCCTTACAATCCTGTTGTTCGGCATAGACGAACACGTCGATCTTTATAACGAACAATCTGATCTTTCTAGCGAACGATGGGGAGGCACACTTTTTAAGGAGCGTGCGAAAAAACTGGTCTATTCCAGTTTACTCTATGTGTTATGCTTGCAATAGGATATTCGGCCAGAATCAGCGCATTCTCTCTTCTATTCTATTTCTTTGAGGAGGAAAAAGTTCAACAATGCAACATTCACCGACCCGGCGCGTTCCCACGCGCGTTATTGCGCCCGACCCCCTGCGGGTCAACATTCTCCATCCCCGCCAGCCGAATCAGTCCCCACAGCCGTTGCCAACGCCAACCGGTAAGGCGCCCTATCATATTTCTCTGGATTCCATCCTTCCCCCTGCACAGATGCAATCGATTCAGCAAGCGCAGCGGCTGGTTTTCCATGTGGCCGGCGATACCGGCGGCGTGAAGGCGCCCCAGGATCAGCAGGATGTGGCGGAGCATATGGAGATGGATTTTGATAACCCGGACGTCACTGCTCGCCCGGCTTTTTTCTATCATCTGGGGGATGTAGTGTATTATTACGGAGAAGCCAGTCAGTACTATTCGCAGTTCTATGAACCCTACCAACTCTATCCCGCTCCTATCCTGGCCATTCCCGGCAACCACGATGGCGATGTCCACGACCCCTCAGTGCCATCGCTGGCGGCTTTCGTGGAAAATTTCTGCGCCCCTACACCTCGTCTGACCAAGGAGGCGGGCGATGTCTCGCGTGATGCGATGACCGAGCCAAATGTCTACTGGACGCTGGAGACGCCATTCGCAACTATGGTGGGCCTCTATACAAACGTGCCGGAGGGCGGCTGGATGGATAACAAGCAGGTTGCCTGGCTGGCCAGCGAGTTGAGCAGCGCGCCACAGGATAAGGCGCTGATCGTCTCGATGCATCACCCAATCTATTCCGCCGATGTGATGCATTCCGGGAGCAAGTATATGGCCGGAGTGCTGGATGACGCGATTCAGCAGACCAACCGCTGGCCCGACCTGGTTTTTGCCGGGCACGTGCATAACTACCAGCGTTACACCCGCACGCTGGCCGAGCGCGAAGTGCCCTATATCGTCGCCGGTGCCGGTGGCTACTGGAATCTGCATCGCATGGCGCGCGATCCGCAGGGCAATCCGCTGCCCACGCCCTATCCCGTGCCCGGTACCGACGTGACCCTCGTCAGCTATTGCGCGGACCGTCACGGCTACTTGCTGATGGAATCCACTCCTACCACGCTCAAAGGTTCATACTACGCGGTAGAAAATTCAGTTCGCTCTGGCCAGCCTGCCAGCCTGGTTGACTCATTCACCCTCGACTGGCACAGCCACAAGGTGTCATAATCGCCTAAATCGGGTGTTTCCTGCCCCAGATGATGACCATGCAACTGGGGCAGCGCCCGCACATTACAGGGATGCCGGAAGGGATCGCGCAGCCTGCTTACGTCTCCTGATCCAAGCTCCACCCCTGGGCATTGCTTTGAATCTCGAGTGAAGTGATGTGATCTCCTCTCAGCGTCTCCCATGAACCCTCTGGGAGTCCAGGCGGTGAGGGCGAAGGTGAAGCCGATCTTGTGCCTGTTCTGGCCGGTGCCATTGTCACCAGCAGCAGGTCGGGGTGAGCGAGCGTCAGCGCCTCCGCGAGCGCCGCAGGAAAATTCTTGCCCTGCTCGCCTGTTACCTGGACAATCTGGGCCTGCACATAGGCAGGATCAAGATCTACAGATAACGCTTGCAGAGCGTAACTGCTCAAAGCCGCTGCATTTAACAGGAGCATGCTCAGGCCAGGAGCGAGCAGACGCAGAACCAGTGCGTTGTCATGCACTTCGTTGCTGCCTTTGTGCAGATGTTCGGGGGGCCAGAGAACCTGGAAGGCGATCTGGGTCCCCAGAGAGATCGACGCGCCCTGCCGGACCTGCGTGTAGGACAGATTGTGTGCGTCCAGCGTGCTGCGCCAGCGCGCATAGCCCGCGCTGGCGTGGAGCATTCCGGCATCAACAACCCGGCGTACTCCATAGCGCGTCACAATATCCTGCAAGCCGGCCAGATCGCTGGCGCCGGAATTGGCCAGGATCACCAGGTCCAACGAGCGCTGCCAGAAAGGCAGACGAACATCCAATGTCTGCGCGAGCGTGGTACTATCGGCGCCCTCGTCGATCAACGCAGTCTGCCCATCGGGGGTCCGCAGGAACAGCGCCTCGCCCTGGCCAGCGATGCCGGTAGTAAGCAACGTGATAGTTAGCCGGCCATCTGCTTGAGTTGCCTGAGCCAGCACAGCAGTTCCCAGAATGCTCAGCAAGGCCAGTCCACACAAAACAAGACGTCGGGCCTTGCGAGAGAGCAGCAGCGCCGCGCGCGAACGTTCCTCCATTTCCGCCGGGCGCAGGTACACAACACACAGCGCGCCGAGCCAGACCAGCAGGGCATAATAGGTCCAGGCTGCCACAGGACTCGGGTTGCTCACCAGCAGATAAGCTCCCGGCAGATGGACGCACCAGGTGATTACCGCAACGATATACCAGAGCAATGGCCAGGCCACCCAACCACAAAATTGCGCGAGTTGCAGGGAGAGCAGACCGCTCAAACAGATGAACGTTCCGAGAACAAGCAGAGTGCTCAAAAGCGGGACGCTCAGGATATTAGCAAGAAGCGCAACAAAAGATACTTGATAAAAATTTAGAATAAAAATTGGCCAGGTTGCAATATTAGCGGCAAGCGTTACAGCTATAATCTCAGCCGCCTGATATCCCAGCGGCAGACGTTCCAGAAAGTGCAGGGGGCGCAGAAGAAAGGAGGTAAAAAATACAATGCCCAGCGTCCCCACAAACGAGAGTTGAAAGCCTGCATCCCACAAAACAAAAGGATCGGTCAGGCTCATCAGCAGCGCGGTCAGGGAGAGCGCGGTATAGAAGTTATAGAAACGCTCCAGGCGAGGTGCCAGCACCAGGAAAATCCCCATGATCCCGGCGCGGATCGCCGCCGGTCCGCCTCCACTGAGGAAGGTGTAGGCAACGATACAACAGACAAGCAGAAGCGTGCGCAGCCAGCGTCGCCAGTTGCCCTGCCGTCTCTGAGCAGGCAAGAGCAGCCAGTCCTGTACTCCCCTCCTGGGAAGCAGCCAGCCGGTTCCACCGCCGATCAAACCGGCGAAGAGCGTGACCTTGAAGCCGGAGGGAGCTATGAGGTGAGCCGTCCCGGTGAGATTAAAAAGAGGCAGAAGCGGCCTGAGGGCAGGTGTGCGCAGGCTCAGGAAAATAGCGACCAGCAGCGCTGCGAATGGTTGGGGCAAAGCTTGCATGAGAATGCTTGCCAGGGCCGTGCGCGCTTGATACAGGAACACAAGGAGTGGATTGCCGCCGCGAGCCGTGATCGAGAGCGTAGGAAAGGCCATACCGGCCTGGATCTCCGGGGTAGTATAGGGCGGCGGAGCGGTCAAGCGGCCCGTCAGTGCAATCGTATCGCCATAGCGAGGTGCGTAGGGATCGTCAAAGCTCGCATCCAACGTTTGAACCTGCATCTCACCCGATATCTCCCGCCAGGATTGCCCACCGTCCAGGCTAATGCGCTGCGTGGAGATCGTGAGCAGAGTGCTGTGACTCTCCAGGCGCGGCTCATCGGCAACGATGGCCTGAAGCTTTACTCTGTCCGAGCCGATGAAGGTGCGAACAGCGTGCGGGTCGCCGGCGGGTGAGGCCAGCGTATAGCGCCACATTCCCAGGCAGAGGCACAGAAGGCCCAGCCCGACCGTGCGCACCAGAGGTCTGCGCCAGCCGACCCCGCTGATTCCCAGCGCAAAAAGAGCCGCGAGCAGCGAACCGACCTGAGGAAACGCGATCCAGGAGGCTAGCAGCAGCCCGGCCAGCCAGCCACAGACCAGAACGACCAGCAGCAGCCCGTGCAGGTTCAGAAAACCATCGACGCGCCAACTCTCTTTCAATTTGTTCTGTTCATTCATGAGCTTGCAACTATCGTTTTTAAACCGTCACCATCGTTTTAATGCGATCGTAGATGGATTTGCTGATCACCAGGAGAAGCTGATCGACCGAAGTATATGCTCCATGCTGCGTGCGATATGCGATAATTTTCTGAGCGGTAGCCGCGCTGACGTGCAAGACCTGGCGCATTTCGCTTTCGCTCGCCGTATTAATGTTCACCAGTTGGCCCGGCGCAACCGTAGGCGTACCGCCGGAATCGCTTCCTGCGGGATTGTACCCATCTGGCAGCGTCTCCCCAATGCTCAGGACATAAATCTCTTGCCCATCGCTCAGCCTGGCGGCCAGGTTGAGCGCCACCAGATTCGCGCTGGGCAGCACCCCGCCTGCCGCCTGGATCAACTGATACACACGCGCGCCCACCGGTAAGGTGTAGACGCCAGGATGCCTGATCGCCCCTGTGACATACACCTGGATGGTGCCCTCGCTGCCATCGCCGCTCTGAGTCGTGGCCCCATTGCTGGCCGGAGTGGATTGAGGATGAATAGCGCCGCTCAACGCCTGCTGCGTCACCGTCGGAGATGCCGCAGTTGGAGTGGCCGAATGCCAGGTAAAGTAGAGCGCCAGCAGCAGTAGAGCACTCAACAAAAGCGCCGAGGCTCGCAAAAGCTTTTTCTTACGCGAGACGACAGGCCGTTCAAGAGGAAGCGAGCCTTCCGTCACGTCCAACTCCTCTCTCCCCTCAGCTTCTCCCATCGGCGCAAGGTCTACCTCCTCACCCTTCGCTAGCACAAGCGCAGAAGAGTCCTGCTCGTCCCCAACCCGCTTGCCGCGCGCAGGCCAGAGGGGCGGCAAAGGAACAAATGTGTCCGGCTTGATAGGTAATGTAAGTGCGGGCTGCACAATCGTCCGCTGCAACGCGTAATTCTGGATCTCTTCTAATGTCTGCTGTAATGTAAGATTTTGAAATTGTGATTTCCTCGGCATGAGCATTTCTCCCCTTGCAACGTACAAACCACTTCTTCACACCTCTTCCCTCATCCTCTCCAGCATAATCGACAAAATCAGTCCTGTAAATTCTCAAATTTATGGAGTATATACGTAATTTGGGGAATATTTCGGTGCGCAGTCGTGCGTGATTGGGAAGATTCACAGAAAACATTAGTTTTATAAAATTCGATGGGAATATTAGGAACATTGGGTGAAGAAAAGCGGCATCATCTGTTCTTGTGAGCGGTTGACATTTATGGTATTATTCCTCCTGGAGTCCCCGTAGCTCAGTGGATAGAGCGTCGGTCTCCGGAACCGAGTGCGCAGGTTCGATTCCTGTCGGGGACATAAAGAAACCAGGCTCATTCCAAGCCTGGTTTCTTCTTGTGGCTAACTTGCGCAATATGGCTAGATTTCGTAATTCTTTGCCCATCTTACTCCTGCGCTACATCGATTTTTCCCCTGCCTTTCCGATCAATCCCGGCAACTCTCTCCGCAACAGTTTGCCCGCGGAGTTGCGCGGCAACTCTTCGACGAAGGTGATACTTCGCGGTACTTTGTAGCCGGCAAGATGCTGGCGGGCGTGTTCGAGGAGGATGGTGGAGGCAACGTGCTGGCCGGGATGCAGTTTGACGAAGGCAATGGGCACCTGGCCCCAGCGGGGATCGTCCTGGGCGCAGACGCCCGCCTCGGCTACGGCGGGATGCGCCAGGAGAACGCTCTCGACCTCGGCGGGATAGACGTTTTCGCCGCCGGAGATGATTAAGTCCGAGCGGCGGTCAAGCACGTAGAGATAACCGTCCGCGTCAAGATAGCCCAAATCGCCGGTGCAGAACCAACCATCCTGAAACGCTTCTGCCGTCTCAGCCGGCCGGTCCGCGTATCCCGGCGTAATGGTGGGACCCTTGAGATAGATCGTGCCGGGTTCGCCGACCCGCACTGGCCGGCCTTCGTGCAGGATCTGAAGCTGGACTGGCAGCAGCGGGCGACCGGCCGATCCAGGCTTGCGCAGCGCGTCGGCGGGCGCGAGCGTGACCGCCTGCGAGCAGGATTCGGTCAGGCCGTAGGTCTGCGCAACCGGAATGCGCAAACTGGCACATTGTTCTAGCAGCGGACGCGGTGCGGGACCTCCGCCCAGCAGAACGCAGCGCAAGGTCGCGGGATAGCTCGCGTGCCCTCCCTCGGACTCAAGCGCGTCGAGCATACGTTGTAACATGACCGCGACTACCGAGATGATGGTCACGCTCTCGCGCCTGATCGCCTGGTTAACCGCGCGCTCGTCAAACTTTTCCAGCAGGATGACGCTGATTCCGTAGATAACGCTGCGCATGAGAATCGAGAGGCCGCCAATGTGGAAAAGCGGCAGGCAGGCTAGCCAGCAGTCGTCGGACCGGTGCCCCAGGTTGAGGACCGAGCCAACCGCGTTCCACCACTGCATCCCGTAAGTAATCAGCACTCCCTTAGGCCGGCCTGTGGTGCCCGATGTGTACATGATTACCTGTGTTGCATCCAGGTCGATCAGTTTGCGCAGGCTCACTTCGCCTTCGGCGTAGGGATTGCCCTCATGTGTGAGCAGAGTGACTTCGGCGCGGTCAGGAGCGGGAGAATCAGTTTGCAGAAGAGCCCGAGGTAGAGCTGTATCGATTTCGCGGGCGCGTTCCGCCATCCCGGCGTCGCTGATCAGCAGCCCTGCCCGCACGTCCTCAAGCTGCCAGCGTAATTCCGCCACGCTCAGACGCGTATTGAGCGGGACAAGAACGGCACCCAGGCGAGTCAGCGCGTGGACACAGGCTACGTAGGCCAGTCCATTCGCGGCCAGCAGCGCCACGCGGCTCCCCGCGCTCACTCCCGCCATTGCCAGTTGACGCGCCAGCCTCCCGACTTGCCCGTTCAGTTCGGCAAAG
>Ga0070740_10001762_pt1 | contig 28103 bp, 20 predicted proteins | sample Coa_R2_FD_67286 | JGI IMG/M metagenome (GOLD analysis project Ga0070740, IMG submission 67286) | Surface soil microbial communities from Centralia Pennsylvania, which are recovering from an underground coalmine fire - Coalmine... | ecosystem: Environmental > Terrestrial > Soil > Unclassified ...
GATTCGCCCGCCCAGATGCGGTAGGCGCGCGCGCCTGCCAGCCCGTTTTCCTCATTGGTCCACAGCACCACGCGAATGGTGCGCCGCGGGCGCAGGTCCAGCTTGTGAATCAGCGCCGCCGCCTGCATCGCGGCGACAACGCCCGATCCGTCATCCTGCGCGCCCTGGCCTACGTCCCAGGAGTCGATGTGGCCCCCGATCAGCACGATTTCATCGGGGCGCTCACGACCTCGAATCTCGCCGATGACGTTCGCAGATTTGGCGTTGGGCAGCATGCGCTCATCCATCTCCAGATGGACGCGAACGCGGGCGCCGGCGTCGGTCAGGCGCTGGATCATGGCGGCGGCCTCGATCGTGACCGCAGCGCAGGGAATCTTCGGGGCGTCCGCCGCGTACTCCATCATTCCGGTGTGCGGCGTTTGCAGACTCACCGGCGTGACCGATCGGACCAGCGCAGCGACGGCGCCGAATTTGGCCGCCTGAGAGGCGCCGGCCGTGCGATATCGCACCGTGGCGCCGTAATTCGTGTAGGGGACGTTGTAGAGAACAATTTTCCCCTGCACTGCTCCAGATCGTCCGATCCGTTCGAGATGTTCGAAGCTGCTGACCGGGACCACGTCGGCGGTAATGCCGCCGGGAGGCGTCGATATGGCGCCTCCGAGTCCCAGCATCACCAGCTCCCGTTCGACCGGCGCGAGCATCTTCAGCCGCTCGCGACCGCGGACCCAATGAGGAACCTCCACAGCCGGCGTCACGACGTTCACCAGTCCGTCGAGTTTCATCTGCGCCGCCGCCCACTCAATGGCGCGCTCGAGCGACTCGGAGCCGGAGAGGCGGTTGCCGATGCGATCACAAAGAAACGACAGCTTGGCATACCCGTCCCGATCGGCAAGCGCGGCCGCAATGAGCTTCTGAGCGGGCTGTCGGTAGTCGTCATAGAGTGCGCCGGCAAAAGCAACCACCGGCGCCAGAAACAGACACAGTGCGCGCATAGCGGAAAGCCGCATCGTAGCAAAGCGGGAAGGCTGCCCGCCGCGGCGCCGCGACCGACCCAGTGGTCGCCGGCAGCGAGCGAGCAGGTTACACGCAATCGGAATGGCGAAGCGCTGGCGAACGAATTGCATCGTCTAGACCGTGAATGCGCGTATGTGTTTCCGGCTTCCGTTCCTGCTTCTTTTGTTTGTGTGGTTTCCAGGGCTTCAGGCAGCCGGCGGAGCGCGAGCCGCCAAGCCACTCGGCGCGCACAGGAAAAATTTTTCTTCCCGGCCGGCGTTCGATCCCGCGACGATCAACAATCCTCAAACGAGAGACTACGTTGCAACGAAATCTGCCGGCTCAGCCGTTGTCCGCGCGCAAATTCTACTGGACCGGGCGCATTTCTCGCCCGGGGAGATTGACGGCCGCTACGGCGACAATCTTCGCGTAGCGGTCCTCGGATATCAGATCTTCCATCACTTGACGCCGACGGGCATAGTCGATCCGGAGACCTGGAAACTGTTAAACGCGGATACGGCGCCGGCGCTGGTCCCATATGTAATCACGCCGGAGGATGAAGCCGGCCCATTCCAGCTCGTACCTCGGAGCATGATGGAGCAGGCGAAAATGACCGCGCTCGGATACTCTTCGCCCGCCGAAGAGCTCGGGGAGCGCTTCCATATCAGCCCTGGATTGCTGGGAGAGCTGAATCCGACGGCGCGGCTGGATAGGGCCGGGCAGCAGCTCATGGTTCCCAACGTGCAGCGCGCCTATGGTCAAGCGCATGCCGCCCGGGTCTTGGTGAGCAAGAACGCGCGAACGGCGGCGGCGTTCGCAGACAATGGATCGCTTCTTGCGCAATATCCGGCCACAACCGGCAGCGTCCACGATCCGCTGCCGGTGGGGACCTGGGTGATCACGGAGGTTCGTCAGAATCCGTGGTTCAACTATAATCCCGCGCTCTTCTGGGACGCCAGACCGGGGGACGCGAGAGTGCGCATCCCGCCAGGTCCGAACAATCCGGTTGGCGTGGTGTGGATTGGCCTGTCGAAGGCGCATTTCGGAATCCACGGAACCCCCAACCCTTCAAGCGTCGGGCATGCGGAGTCTCACGGGTGCATCCGGCTGACGAACTGGGATGCGGAGGAGCTGTCACAATCGGTAGCGCCGGGCGTCCCGGCCATTTCGATGGAATGATATGCAGCCGCGCGTTGTGACATTTCTTGCTGGTTTTGTTGCAGGCGCCGCGGCGCTATACGTGTGGCTGTGGACAGGCGGGGTGCTCACGCCGTATCTGGCGCGTGCGCGGGCGGAGAACACGCCGGCGACTTCCGCCGCGGACCGGGCTCGGCCCTCATGTGTAGCTTCTGCGCCCGCCAGCGTCGCCCGACCGGATGCTATGGCATTGCCGGTCGCGGGACTTACGGCGGCGCAGATCCGGGATACGTTTTACGCCGCGCGCCCCGGCGGTCGCGCCCACCAAGCGACGGACATTCTTGCGCCAAGCGGCGCGCCTGTTCACGCCATCGTGGATGGCGCGGTTCGAAAGCTCTTTTACAGCAAGGCGGGCGGCAACACCATCTACGAATTCGACGAAGGCGGCCAATATTGCTACTACTATGCCCACTTGCAGGGTTACGCCTCCGGGCTCAGCGAGGGCCAGCGCATCCGCCATGGCGAGGTGATCGGGTATGTAGGGGCTACCGGCGATGCCAGTCCGGATACGCCTCACCTGCACCTGGCAATCTTCAGACTGGGGCCGGAAAGCAGTGGTGGAAAGGCGAGTCGATTAATCCCTATCCGCTGTTGCTGAAGCTTTTGCAGTAATCGCGATCGCAAGATCGCCTGCAACTTCAGCCTCAATCTTGAGGCGGTCTCCGGCGTGCGACACATCAACCTCGGCAGCCGGCTCGCCGTCAACCGTGTTCCAATAAACAACTCGATAATCGGCCGGTTTGAGACCAGGGATTTCAAGCTCGACCCGCGCAGGCGAAACATCGCGGCGCAGCATGCCGTCTTCGCGCGTGGCGTCCGTCCGGACCATCCACAGCAGGGCCTGCGAATCGTCGCCCGAGGCGACGGCGCGGACGTTGGGATTCGATACGCCAACCTCATCGTTCAAATTGCGCCTGCGATAGCTGCGCCAGTCAATAAACGGCAGAAAGCGCGCAAGGCTGCGCTGCGCCAGGCGCATGCCGGGCGTCAGACTGTGCGGATTCCGATTGGGCCAGCGCATCCCCCCTCCGGCGCCGCCGCCGGCGAAATGCGCCCACTGCATATGCCGGAAATACTCATCATCGAACGCCTCGGGCAGAGTGATGTGATGGTCTTTAAAGGTATGGATCGGGCCGCTCTCACTGTCGAAAAAGGGACGGTCCGGGGCGGTCTCGCGGAGAGCGCCGCGAATCAGGCGTCCAACCGCGAGAGCGGCCTCCACAGTGTTCTCCGGGAAATCGATAGCTCCTTCTTCATAGAAATGCGTGCTGGCAAAGTCAAGCAGCGGGTGGCGGAAAATTGCATCCGGGATGCGCGAGTCGAGCGCCAGGTGCGGGCCGAACATCGAAACGGTCTGTGGATGCGAGCGGCCATAACGCCTGAGCTCCAGATTCCGCACATGCTCGCTGAGGTCGGCGATGAAATCAGCGAAGCATTCGGCGCTGTTCTCTGCGCAGGAGGGGTGAATTTCGTTCCACAAGTCCCAGGCAAACAGCGCTCCGCTGGCGCCCCATCGCTCGGCGGCAAATGCCAGACGATCTTTGATGCGCTTGCGCGTATCCGGGCACAGCAAGATGCTGGAGCGGCGCTCGCAGGGACCGCCGTTGGCGCGGTTGTAAGGATGCCTCGACCAGTTGATCCACATCCAGAACGTGTCGAAAGGCGTCAGAAGAATGCGCAGACCGCGCTCGTCACACATCTCGAAAATGTCATCCCACAGCCGCACCATCGACGGCTGAAAAAATCCGACCGGCTTTTCAAAACAGTGCGAGTCGAATTGTGAGTATTCCATCATCAGCCGGAGAACGGTGACGCCATGCGCGGCCAGCGTGTCCAGGTATCGCTCCGCCGTTTTGACGTCGCGCCGGCGAAACAGGCCGTTCAGCTCGGGCCATGTGATCGCGTCGTTCTGACCGATGGGCGTCCAGGAACGCCCATCATCGGTCATGAAGTAGGGCGCCCGGAGCTTGCCGGGCTCGGCGGCGTTAAGAACGACCCACGGAAGCTTGGATCCCTGTTTTTGCTTTTGCGCGATATCGTCCGCGGCGTTGGCGACCGGCATTTATCGGATAGTGAGCTGAGTTTCAGCCTACTCTCATCAGCTACGATGCAAAGGCCGGAATTGAAGTTTCAGGCGCCTGGCGCGGAGAAACGGCGACAGAAGCCTTGAAGACATCAGGCACGCGCACAGTTTCGGTGGATAAAGCGGTGGTCTGCCTGGAAGAGAGCTGCGCGCCGGCGAAGGCGGGCCAAGCGTCTCCAGCCCGGCGTGAGGCGCCGCCGCACTTGGACGCTGCGGTCGCCTCACGCCCCTCCGCGGTTAACGGGCTGTGTTGGAGTTCGTGTTCTGCGCCATTGCGACCAGATGTGCACGGCGGTTCTTCTGCCAGCACTCTTCGTTGTGCTCGGTGCAGAACGGACGGTCTTTGCCATAGCTGACAATGTGCAGTTGCGCCGCGGGGAAGCCGGATGTCACCAGAAACTCCTGAACGGCTTTAGCGCGGGCGTCGCCGAGCGCCATATTATATTCTTCCGATCCCCGCTCGTCGCAATGGCCTTCGATCGTCATGTGGAAATCGGGATATTGCCGGACTATTTCAGCCAGAGTGCTGGCGTCCTGTTTCAGAGCCTTTTCCGCGTCCGGACGGATGGTGTGCTTGTCGTAGTCGAAATAGGCGTCCTCAATTCGGCTCATCAATTCCTGGATTGTTCCCAAGGTGCGCGAGTCGGGATAGCGTGGCGCAGCTGCGGTCTGCTGCTGCCGGGGTTCCGACGCCGCCGAGTTGTGGGGCGCCGAAGCGGGCGCAGCGGCAGTCTCCATATGCGACCTGGGAGCTGGCGGCGCAGCCGTCGCGACCTTTTTCTTGCAGGCTACGCCAGAGCTGGCAAGCGCAATCGTCGCAATTACAGTCAGAATTCTGGCTCTCATCTCTTCAGGCATTCCTCCCAAAGTGCTGATTTCATAGTGGGATCGATCCAGGTACAAAGCTATCCTGTTGAGGCAGTATGTCCGGCCCGTAATGAACAGCAGACGAGCGAGAAATAAGGCTGATACCTTGAGCTCGGTTAGTACTAGGGCAATCCAGGCGCAGCTTCTCTCTAGGAGCGCTGGCGCTCAGGAGCAAGGCGATGCAGAGCCAGTTTATAGTCGGGCTTCTCGTTTCGCGCACAGGCGGGCGGCTCGCGGATTTCTTATTTAATCTTCTCGTCTCGCTCGATCTTTCCGTCGCGGATATGAATAATCCGCCAGGCGTGCATGGCAATGTCGTGCTCGTGCGTCACCAGGACGATGGTGTTGCCCTGCTGGTGCAGACGCTCGAACAGGCCCATGATTTCGTTGCCCGTGGCAGTATCGAGGGCTCCCGTCGGTTCGTCCGCAAGCAGGATGGAGGGATTGTTGACCAGCGCCCGCGCAATGGCGACGCGTTGCCGCTGGCCGCCCGAAAGCTCGTTCGGCTTGTGATACATCCGCGCTTCGAGATCCACCGCACGGAGCGCGAGTTTGGCTTTTTCCGCCCTCTCATCAGCCGGTATTCCAGCGTAAATCAGCGGCAGCTCGACATTGTGAAGCGCCGTAGCGCGGGGCAGCAGGTTGAACGTCTGGAAGACGAAGCCGATTTCCTTGTTGCGGATGCGCGCCAGTTCGTCGTCATCCATGTCGCTCACCAGTTTCCCGTTCAGGTAATACAGGCCGGAGGTGGGCGTATCCAGGCATCCGATGAGGTTCATCAGAGTGGATTTTCCGGATCCTGACGGGCCCATGATGGCGACGTACTCCCCTTTACGGATTTCGACATCGACGCCGGAGACTGCGTGGATCTCCTGATCGCCCATGACGTAGGTTTTCCACAGATCGTACGTGCGAATAATGACGCCTTCGCGCTTTAACTGCTCGCCGCGCTCGATCTTTTCTTCGATTGCTGCCTGTGCCATTGCGCTGTTTGTTTTTTGGGAATCAGCTCTTATTATCTATCGCCGGGGGCTTGTTATCGATCTTAATGCGCGCTTCGTTGCGCAGCGTGCGGATCACTTTGTAACTGCCAGTGATGATCTCCTGACCCTCCTTGAGACCGTTGAGAACCTCGATATCCGTGGCGCCGGTAATGCCCGTCTCCACCTTCTTGAAAACCGCCTTGTCTCCGGAAACCACGAATACGCCTTGTATCTCTTCTTTTTTCGCCTTCTCTGCGGCGGCATCAGCCGGTCCAGCGGCCCGGACGCCCCCCTTTTTTGACGGTTCCAGCTCGCCGCGCTGGCGTACTGTCAGGGCCTGTAAGGGAATCGTCATCACGTTCTTGCGCGTAGCCGTCGTGATCTTCGCCGTGCAGGAAAGGCCGGGACGGATGTCGTCGGGCGGGTTATCGAGCGCAATGACGACCTTGAAGTCCTTGGCCTCCTGGCTGGAGGTGGTGCTTTGAGAGGCCGCAACGCCGGTAGAGCGCAAGATGGCCGTGTTGCCGATCTCGATCACATGCCCCTTAAATGTCCTGTTCGGAATCGCATCAATCGTGATGTCGGCGGGCTGGTCAAGTTTTATGCTGATGATGTCGGTTTCGTCGACTTTCACCTCAGCCGTAATGAGCGACATGTCGGCGATCGTCATGATCGTGCTAGCAGCCGAATTCTGAATGCCGGGCACAACCGTTTCACCCACGCGCACCGGGAGATTCGTTACGATTCCGTCCAGCGGCGCCGTGGCGTTATATTTCGCAAGAATATCGGAAAAGCGGGTGAGACCTGCCCGGGACTGAGCTACCCGGCGCTGCGCCGAAGCGAGCTGCGCAGCTGTCTGGGCGCGCTGCGCCTTCATCTGGTCCAGCTTGGCCTGCGCCTCTCTGACCGCAGCGACGGCGCCGTCGTAAGCCGCCTTACGCGTATCGAAATCCTGTTGCGCAATCAGGTGCTCCTTCAGCAGATCAGCTCCGCGGTTGTAATCGACCCTGGCCTTTTCAAGATCGGCCCTGGCTCGGTCCAGCGTTGCCTGGCTGGTAGCCACCCCGTCGTCCATCGCTTTCACCGCCGCCTCAGCCGCCGCAGAGTCAGCGAGGGCGGCATTTAACGCCGCCTGTTGCGCCTGTACGTCGGCCTGGGCCTGAGTCGACTCGATCCGGGCCACCACCTGGTTCTTGCGGACATGATCCCCTTCCTTGACCAAGAGGGCGGTGATGATGCCCTGCGCATTGGCGCCGATGTTAATGTAATTACGGGGTTTAATTTCGCCCGAGGCTGTGACGATGGAAGCCAGATCCTGCCGCAGTACCCGACCCGTCTGAACGGTGACTATGCCCCGCTGGTTGATGCGAATGCTGGCAAAGACGCCGCCGGCAATCAGGATTACAAGCAGTATCCCGATAGCAATTTTCCACTTTTTCTTCACAGACCTCTCCCATTCATGCCAAACGTAAATTGCCGGCGGTGGGTTCGACAATTCTATGCTATCATGCGCTTGGCGCGCGTCAGATGTGTAACGCTGCGACAGCTCAGCGGTTTCTTTGTAATGACCGGGCTGCGCTTCCATTGAGCCAGTAACACAATCATCAATACGACGACGGCGGCCGCGCTGATCAGGGCGCCAACTCTCATCGAGTTCGATCGGTACGTGAACGCCACCCGGTGTTCACCCTTTGTCACTCGCACTGATTGAAATGCCCCGCCGTATTCCTCCAGAGGCGCCGGCGCGCCATCCACCGTCGCCCGCCAACCCGGAAATCGTTGCTCGATCAGCGCCATCCGGGCCTCGCCGGAGGCTCGGACCACAAATGTCCGGCGTTCGGGCGCCCAGTCGAGCAGCCGCGCTTCGCACGATTCACAGCGATAGGGCGGCAACGGGTCCACCAACTCAAACACGCGGTAAAACCCCTTCTGCGGTTCAAGCTGCCGGAAAGCGGGATCCTGGCGCAGTTTATCCAGATGCGGCCCGCCATCGGTGGTGACGTAATAACGGACGCCGAGCAGGCGCAAAGCGGCCGTATTGGCCGGATCGAAATCGATCAGCCAGTTCGTTCGGAAATGGGCGATTTTCGCCACAGCTTCGCGATATTGAGTTGTAATCAGCGGGTCGAACCCTTGTGGAGTCGTGAGGCTGAAACTACGTAGTGAAACGGGGAACCCGGCCGTCTCATCCAGCGCCAGGCGGTATCGCGCGTTTGCGTGCAACTCGTTCAAAATGCGGGGGTCCGAGCCTGGCAGGAATTCTGGGCGGGGCGCCTTGCCTGGCGAGGCGTTAAATCGTTTGGTAACGCCGAAGGCGAAGTATTCGATAGCGATCCCGACCAGCAGCATGGCCGCCAGCGCCTGTTGACGTCGACCGGACTCGGATCGCAAGGCGTAGAGCGCCAGCCACACCAAGGCCAGCATCAGAGCGGGCTCGAGAATCGCCTCCGGTCCGGCGCGAAAGGAATCCAGCCGCCATTCCACCACGAGCACGACAGCCCACGCGCCCAGCAGCACAGCTGCCGGTAGAGTCCAGCGACGCCACGCCGCCGAGGCCGCATGGGTGAAGAAGGCATCCAGTCCTGCGGCAGCCAGCGCCGAAGCGGCCAGCGTGATTCCGGCAAGGAAATACCAGTCCCGGCACACTTGAACCAGCAGGCGGGAGTGTTGTAGCGCGCGAGCGACCAGATCGAACGGATTCGTCAGGGCGATGAAACTAACGGCCAGCATTCCGAGAGCGGGAGCGAGGTTTCGAAACGGTGCGCGTGCGGCGTAGATCAGGCCCGCAATGGCCGCGGCGCCCAGGTACAAATATTCCCGGCCCGGATTGGCCAAACGATTGATATGTAAGCCGAAATCGAAATAATTGGGCACAACATACGAGATGTAGAACGCAGGATCGCGAAAGCCCGAGCCATAGCGGGGCTCGAACACTTTCATGGAACTCGATTCGATAGCGGGGAGGAGCTGCACGGCCGCCAGGAGCAGGGAAAACGCCAGCGCGGCGCCGGCGCCCATGGCAGCGCGCAAGGGCCGGCGTCGGCATACAGCGTACGCGAGCGTGCAAATTGCGAATACGGCCCACGTCGGCGGATAGCCGGCAAGCAGGCACATTGCCGAAGCCAAGGCCAGCTTCCACAGCGCCCGCCAGTCCTGCTCCCGGCTCGCCTGGTCGATACCCCACAATCCCAGCGGCATCCAGGCATAGCCGGCGACCACGCCAAAATGTTGCAGCTGGAGCATCATGTACCCGCTGAATGCAAACGCCGCCGCCCCGATGGCGCTCGGGAGGGCCCGGAGTCCGTTTGCCTTGAGCCAGCCGTAGCACAGCACGAATCCCAGCCACACGTGCAGGAAGACCACCGTTTCAAGCGCCGCGAAGGCAACATGGTCCCGGCCGGCGCTGAGCACAAACATAAGCCACGCTGGCGGATAGAAGAGCGCCGCTTGCACATTGCCGGCAAAGCTCAAACCGCAATAAATCGTCGGGTCCCATTGCGGGAAGCGGCCTTGCCTCAGCGCCTGGAAAGTATAGTCAAACAGTGGATAATGAAACCCTTCGAGATCGTAGGGGATGTGCGCGCGCTGCAGCGGCGGCAAATACTCGATGAAAAAAAGGTATGTGCAAAAAAACGACAGCGCGGCTGCGGTTCGCAGCCGCATGGGTTGGATGTCATGCAAACTGCCCGTAGTATAGCGAAATCGTGTTCATTAGGGTTCGCGATGCTTGGATGTCGCAGCTCAATTTCGTGCGCGCCAGACACGGCGAACCTTCCCGCGCTGTTCGGCCCGGGAACGGCCTGCAACGCCTCCAGGAACGCCCCCATCCCTCGTCTTCACGCGGGCGGACCCGGGTCTACGGTTCGCGCCTGAACTCCAGAAAATACTGATAGGGAAGCAGCTCGTGCTTGCGCGACAGAGTGAAACCTGCCGCTTTGAATTCGTCGATCACCTGCTGTTCGGACAGCTTCATCGCGACGGGCGGTCCAACGGGTAAATCTTTTTTGTAGAAATCGATGTTGACGATCCGGGCGCCCGGCTTCAGCGCGGCATTCAATTTCCGGTAGTATGCCGGGCGATTTTGGATATGGTGCAGGACATCGCAGATGAAGATCAGATCGACGGAATTCGGCGGCAGCTTCGGATCGTCTGGAGCGGCCAGGACTGCGACCACGTTCTCGGGCTCGTCTTTGGCGGCGATCTGGAGCAGATCGGCGTTGATATCGACGGCGTACACTTTCGCGGCAGTCCGGGCTAGGCGGCGTGTGAAGTACCCGCTTCCGGCGCCAATATCCGCAACCACATCGGTCTTCTTCAACGCCAGCGCTGAGATTACCTCCTCCGGCTTCTGCCAGGCGTCGCGCGCCGGATCGTTCAACATTCGCGCGTACCTGGCGGCGTCGGAAGGGCCGTGAGTCTCGTGGCCGGCCTGAGCCGCCAGAAGCGAGGCGAAAACAATCAGCGCCGAAAGCGTCATACCGAGAGGATACACGCATTGACCGAGGAAAATTTGCTTCTGGCCGACCACCAAACGCGTCCGGTGCATTCGATGGGTGCGGAGCGCCTGTTCCGGTCCTTCTGGATCGCTGGCTTCGAGTGCTCCTGCCATGTAACTCGCGCCGGGCGGCGGCTGGACATGATCGCAGCCGTCCAGCACGATATCCGTGCGGCTGACGACTACGCGCTGCTGACAACAGTCGGGATCCGGACCGTGCGCGACGGCGTGCGCTGGCGCCTGGTGGATCGCGGCGGGGCCTATGAGTTCCGCTCCTTCACGCCGATGCTCCAGTCCGCCTTACGCCAGGGCGTACAAGTGATCTGGGATCTGTTCCATTATGGATTCCCGGATGATTTGGATCTGTTCAGCCCACAGTTCGTCGACCGCTTTGGCCGTTATGCGCGGGCGGTGGCGAAGCTCGTGGCGGACCACAGCGATGACGTTCCGTTCTATGCGCCCGTCAACGAGATTTCGTTCTTTGCCTGGGCCGGCAGCCGCGACTATATGGCGCCGTTTGCAGCAGGCCGGGATGACGAGATCAAGCGACAACTTGTGCGCTGCTATATTGCTGCGGCGGAGGCTGTTCGCGACGTGGACCGGCGGGCGCGCCTGGCGGCGCCGGACCCTATTCTCTACGCCGTGGCGCCGCGCGAGCGTCCGGATCTAGAGCCGCTTGCGGCGGCCACGCGTGAGTCCCAATTTGAGGCGTGGGACATGATCGTGGGGCGAAAGGCGCCGGAGCTTGGCGGGCATCCACGGCATCTGGACATCATCGGCTGCAACTTCTACGGGCATAACCAATGGGAACAGTGGGACGACTCGCGATATCGAACCATATTGTGCTGGGAGGAGCACCGGCGCGATCCACGCTACGTCCCGCTGCGCCACCTGCTGGCCGGCGTCTACCGCCGCTACGGGCGGCCGCTGTTTCTGGCGGAGACCGGCCACTACGGCGATGGCCGCGCGCCCTGGATGCGCATGATCGCGCAGGAGGCGTACGAGTGCCGCAGAATGGGCGTGCCGCTGGAGGGCGTATGCCTGTATCCCATTCTCGACCGTTACGACTGGGACAACGAATTGCACTGGCACAATTCCGGACTGTGGGATATGGTCCCCGACGGAGCCGGCGGGTTCACCCGAGTGTTGAACCAAGGCTATGCGCAGGAGTTGAGCCGCGCAAGGGAGCTGCTGGCGGGAGTGGGCTGCGTGTAAAAGATTACCGGTCGTACATGGTTGTGAGTTCCTCAAGCCGCTCCGCGATCGCAACCGTCAGGTCGCCTTCCCGCAAGCGCCATTGCCAGTTGCCATGAGCGCGGCCGGGTAGGTTCATTCGCGCCTCGGACCCCAGGCCGAGCACGTCCTGTAGCGGAATCAGTACGGTGTCGGCCACGGACGCCATGATTGTTTGAATAAAGACCCAATTGATCTCGCTGCCATCGGTTCTCAGATAGCGCCGCGTGAAGTTACGCTCCCGCACAATCTCCTCGGCGCTGCGAGTACTATCCGTCTCGCCTGTGCTGGTCCACCAGCCGACGGTTGTGTCGTTATCATGAGTGCCGGTGTAGGCCACCAGTTCGCGCGGATAATTGTGGGGGCGGAAGGTGGGCGCCTGCGGATCGTTTCCGAAGGCGAACTGCAAAACACTCATTCCTGGGTAGCAGAAGCGATGACGGATGGCCTCGACTTCATCGGTGATGACTCCCAGGTTCTCAGCCACAATTGGCAGCGATCCCAACGCCGTTTCGACGGCGTCGAAGAGCTCCGCCCCCGGTCCTTTTACCCACTCGCCGTGGACAGCAGTTTTTTCCGACGCTGGCACCTGCCAGTACGCCTCGAAGCCGCGAAAGTGATCGAGCCGGACCATGTCGAACAGCGTCAGCGTGTGGCGAAAGCGCTGGATCCACCACTCGTACCCTTGTTCCTTCATGACGTCCCATCGGTAGATGGGATTGCCCCAGAGCTGGCCGGTCGCGCTGAAGTAATCTGGCGGAACGCCTGCCACAACGTCGGTGCGGAAGAGTTCCGGGTGCGATGCTACGTCGGCGCTGTCGGAGGCCACGTAGATGGGCATGTCGCCCATGATGCGAATGCCGCGCCGGTTCGCCTCGGCCTTCAACTCCATCCACTCGCGGAAAAATTCGAATTGCCAGAAGCGATGTACATCTTCCGGGTAGGGCAGCTTGGCGGTCATAAACCGCGCGTAATCGTCCAGCCACCAGGCGTTCTGATCGATCCAGCGTTCGTATTCGGTGCTTTTCGTGCGCGCTTCAAGAAACCTGGCCGCTGCTTTCGCCAGTAGAGGAATCTTCCAGTGAATGACCCATCCGTAATCGACGCGGTTGTTGGGAAATTCCGGACGATCCTTGAGATCGTCTTGACTGAGATAGCCAGCGGCGACCAGGCGATCCAGGCTGATCAGCAGATGATTGCCTGCGAATGCGGAGAAGCTGGCGTAGGGCGAATCGCCGTATCCGGTGGGCCCGAGCGGCAGCACTTGCCAGATTTTCTGGCCGGCGCGTTCGAGAAAGTCAACAAATGCATAGGCCTGGGGGCCGAGTTCGCCGATTCCATTCGGCCCCGGCAAGGAGGTCGGATGCAGCAGAATGCCGCTCGATCGTGGAAATCTCATCCGTGCGTTAGATGCGGCAGCGGGTGAGAAGCAACAAAACCCGAGCCCGGGGCCTATCCGTTACAAGCCGCGGCCCTCGCCAGCGCCGGCCGGCGCGATCGCAACTTTCGTGCCGGTGTCGAGACGCGCGAGCTCGGTAATCGCGATGTGCTCGCCCTCCTGGAGGCCTTCGAGCACTTCCACCTCTCGCTCGAAGCGATCGCCGAGCTTCAGATCGCGGGCCTCAATTGTGTTGTCGGCGCGGACGACATAGGCCTTATTGGAGCCATACAGGTACGTAATGGCGCGAGCGGGCGCAAGCCGGATGCGCTCGATGCGATCGGTGGGGATGCGGGCATGAGCGTAGCCGCCGGGCTTGAGTTCGCCTTTCGCGTTATTGATAAGCGCTTCGACGATAAACGTGCGTTTGCTTTGATCGACGGCGGGCGAAATGCGCCAGATGCGGCCGGTGAAGCTCCGGTCGGGGAACGCTTCCACCGAGAGCTCCACCCGTTGATCATTTCTGATCCATGGCGCCATGCGCTCGGGGACCTCCAGGCGCAGCCGCAAAGGGTCCGTTTTCACGATTGTGAGCAGCGGCGTATTGGGACGGACGTAAACGCCGACGTTCACTTGCCGGTCTTTTATGTAGCCATCGTACGGCGCGCGGACCGAAGCATCGCGCAGCTTTTTCCGCTGTAGATCCAGTTGCGCTTTTGAGCGTTGCACCTCTTGCACCAGGTCGCGGGCCTGATATAAAGCCGCATCATAAGCGGCTTGCATGGCCTTATACCGAGCCTGGGCGGCATCCAGATCGGCGCGCGAGGCGATTCCCTGGTCAACCAGATCGCGTGTGCGCTTGTAGCGCTGCTCGGCGTCGAACAAATCGGCGCGGGCGCGGCGCGGCTCGGGAGTGTCGGCGATATCTTTGACCCGGTCGTTTTCGTCCTTCAGGCCCAGGCGCTCGAGCGCCTGGCGTAACTGCGCCTCCATCTGAGCCACGAGATAACGCTGCTCTTCATCGTAGATATGTACGAGGATCTGACCGGCGGCGACGCGGTCGCCGAGGTCGACCTTGACAGCGTCGATGCGGCCCTCGATTTCAGCGCTCACGACAGTTTCATCGAACGGATACAACGTGCCCACGGACTCGACGACGCGCTGCACGTTGCGGGCGACAACCGGCGCCACTCGGATGCGAACCGGTCCGCTGTCCTGCTTGGCGTGCGTGGTGGTCTCCTTCGCGCAGCCGGCAAGCAAACCGCACCCGGCAAGGACCGCGCTGATGGCATTGATTCGCATGCGCCCGGAGAAACCCCATTCTAACAGGATGCGACCGGCGAATTCGGCCCATTTGATTGGGGCTATAAGATGAGAAATCCGGTTTGGACTTCGCCTTCAGAGATGCGGTTCCACACCACGCGGGCGAAACCTTCGCCGGCATGATGCCGAAAGCGGACAATCTGGCCTTTTTCGAGTCCGGAATGGGAATGGGCGGCGCGAAACCCGCTGCGGCTGATGTCGATCAGCGACCCCGATACCACCGCGACCGCAGGATCCTGCACCAGCAGTTGAACCGAGCCGCTGGCCGGGGATCGCTCCTGGCGGCGCCGCTCTCCATAGGCAACGGGCGCAGCTTCGGCCCGGGTCAGGCGCGGTTCACGATACATAGGCGCGCCCCCGCGCTTCCTGGTTATAGAGCTTCAGCTTACGGCTGAGCGTGCGGCGCGAGATCCCGAGCAGGTCGGCCGCGCGCTGATGGTGTCCGCCGGTCTGTTCCAGCACTCTGAAGATCATGCGGCGCTCGATTCCATCCAGATCGGTGACCGGCGTATCGGGCTCGCAAGGAGCCGCCTCCCCGGTTTCGAACGCTAGATCGCTTGCGCGGATCTGGTCGCCCGCACACAGGACGGCGGCCTTGATCACAACGTTGCGCAACTCGCGTATGTTCCCAGGCCAGTGATAGCGATGCAGTTTGGCGCAGGCCTCTGAGGTGAACCGAAGTTGCGGATTGTGCTGGGCCAGGAAGAACTCGGCCAGCGGCACAATATCCTCCGTTCGCTGCCGCAGCGGGGGCACTGTCAGCGTAAGCTGTCCGAGGCGGTGGTAAAGATCAGACCGGAACCGGCCGGCTTTGACCATGTGCTGGAGATTCTGGTTCGTGGCGGCAATGATGCGCACATCGACCGACACCTTCCGGATGCCGCCCAAACGATAATAAGGCGATCCATCGAGCACGCGCAGAAGCTTCACCTGCATTTTCGGCTCCAGCTCCCCGACTTCGTCGAGAAACAGCGTGCCTTGGTGCGCGAGTTCGAACAGACCGGGCTTGCTTGAATCGGCGCCGCTGAATGCGCCTTTCTCGTAACCGAACAGTTCGCTTTCGATCAGGTGCTCGGGGAGCGCGGCGCAGCTTACATCCACCCAGGACTTCTGGCAGCGCAGCGAGTGATGATGGATCGCGCGCGCCACGACCTCCTTGCCGACGCCGCTTTCGCCCTCGATGAGCACGGAAGCGCTGGACATGCCAATGCGCTGGATTTTCGCCATGAGCTGCTGCATCGGCTCACTGACGATCACCGCGGGCATTCCGAGATAGGACACCGGTTGAGGCGCGAAGGGCATGTGCGATCGACGCTAAGTCGCTTATCGGCAAACGCGAGCATTTTGAATAGTGTGGATGCGGACGGCAGGGCGGCGACCATGTGATATTCTGACGATTTGTAATCTTCAGGTCACCAAGGAGATCCGCATGCGCGTAGGCGTCTTCACACCTCTGCTCTCGCAGTTCCCGCTGGATAAGGTTTTCGAAAAACTCAAGGCTCTCAATATCAATACGGTGGAGCTCGGAACCGGCAATTATCCGGGAGACCCGCATTGCAAGCTCTCGATGCTTGACAACGAAGCGCAATTAAAAGATTTCAAACGCCGTCTCGAGGACAACGGATTCAGCATCAGCGCTCTGAGCGCGCACGGGAACCCACTGCATCCGAATGCGGACATCGCCAAGAGTTACCAGGAGACCAGCCGGAAGACAATCCTGCTTGCTGAAAAGCTGGGTGTTCCCGTCGTCATCGATTTCTCGGGCTGTCCCGGCGACAGCGACACTGCCAAATATCCCAACTGGGTGACCTGTCCCTGGCCGCCCGAATATGGGGAGCTCTTGAACTGGCAATGGGAACAGAAGGCCATCCCGTACTGGACCAAGCAAGCGAAGTTTGCAGCCGATCACGGCGTGAAAATCGCGATTGAAATGCACCCCGGCTTCATTGTGTATAGTCCGGAGACGCTGCTAAGGTTGCGCGAAGCCGCCGGTCCAAGCATCGGGTGCAACTACGACCCCAGCCATATGTTCTGGCAGGGCATCGACCCGATCAAAGCCATTCGCGTCCTGGGCGATGCGATCTTTCACGTCCACGCCAAGGACACTCAGATTTACGATGCGAATTTGCCCAAGACGGGCGTGCTGGACACCAAGAAGTACAGCGATGAGCGGAATCGAGCCTGGATATTCCGCTCGGTCGGATATGGCCACGCCTATCAGTGGTGGACGGAGTTCATTTCGACGCTGCGAATGTTCGGTTACGACTACGTGCTGTCGATCGAGCACGAGGACACGCTGATGTCGCCTGAGGAGGGCTTGACGAAGGCGGCGAACTTCTTGAACCAGATTGTGATCAAAGAGGGCACGACGGCGGCCTGGTGGATTTAGCGGCGTTTCTGGTATGGCCGCTCCGCCGGATGACTGAAATCGACAGACCGGAGGCGTCAACGTGGAAGCGACAAGCTGTCGCTGAAGGTGGCTCGCCGGCCGGGACAAACCGTCCCCCGGACCGTCTCGCTCTGCGCCGTCGACCGTAGCATGGGGCGCTCCGATCGCCCTCTCGTCGCAGCCAAACCATCCAGCTGCTGGAACAGAACCGCCGGTATGCCCTGCACGCCGGCGCGGAGCGCCGCGTCATAATGGAAGAGTCGCATGAAGTGGTTAGTTGTGTACGTCCTCGCGCTGCCGGCGTTGGGGGGCGAGTATGCCCTTCTTTACAACGGGTTCCAGGTGTATGCCGACCGCCACGAGAAGGCGGGCGGCGTCATACGGCTGTATACGCGCGACGGCGTAACGGAACTGCCGGCGGCGCTTGTAACCGCCTTCGAGACCGAGGAGTATACGCCACAGGCCCCGTCCCAGACGGCCGCGGCGCCTCAGCCGAGCGTGCACGACGCAACACCCTCGCCCCGAGATCTCCTAGAAAATGCGGCGCTGCGCGCAGCCATTCCGGTCGAGTTAGTGCATAGCGTCGCCAAAGCGGAATCCGGGCTGCGTCAGGATGCGGTATCCCACAAGGGCGCGATCGGAATCATGCAGCTGATGCCCGCCACGGCGGCCGACCTCGGTGTGGACCCCCGCGACCCAAAACAGAACACCGAAGCGGGCGCGAAATACCTGGCGGATCTGCTGACGAAATACGACGGCGACGTCGCCAAGGCGCTGGCTGCCTATAATGCGGGTCCGGGCGCCGTGGACCGCTATAAAGGCGTGCCGCCGTACCGGGAGACGCGGTCCTATGTGAATCGGGTGATTCGCGAATATAAGCGGCAGACCGGCGAGGTTGATTGACGCAGCCGCGGCGGGGAACTGAATTCTACCCTCGAAGAATCCGCAACGCCTCCTGAACGCCGTCGGGCTCAGCCGCCGCCTTCGCCGCAAAACCTGTTTCGGGCGTTTCATCTCCTTCCCCCGGCGCCAGGAACAGATTTGCCTCCAGGCCGTGCTGCTTGGTGTACAGGTCATAATAACGCCCGCGCGCGGCATAGAGCGATTCGTGATTGCCGCGCTCCACAATGCGCCCGCCCTCCACTACCAGGATCTGGTCCGCCCGGCGGATGGTTGAGAGCCGGTGAGCAATGACGAAGGTCGTGCGGTTCTTCATCAGAAATCGCAATCCCTCCTGGATCATCGCCTCGGATTCGGAATCCAGGCTGGAGGTCGCCTCATCGAGAATGAGAATCCGCGGATCAGCCAGTATGGCGCGAGCGATGGAGACGCGCTGCCGCTGCCCGCCGGAAAGTTTCACGCCGCGCTCGCCCACAATCGTGTCGTACCCTTCGGAAAACTGTTCGGCGAATTCATCGACGCGCGCAATCCGGCAGGCTTCGAGGATTTCGGCTTCGGAGGCGTCCGGCCGTCCAAAGGCCACGTTCTCGCGAATCGAACCATCGAATAAAAATGTATCTTGGAGGACGACTCCAAGCTGCGTTCGGTAAGTATCGAGCCGCACCGTGGAGAGATCGACCCCGTCGACCGTCACCGCGCCGCGAACCGGAGTGTAGAATGCCGCGATGAGGCCGATCATGGTCGACTTGCCCGATCCCGAGGGTCCCACCAGCGCAGTCACCGTGTCTGGCTTGGCGTCGAAGGAGACGTCGAATAAAACGGGTTTGCCGGCTTCGTACTCAAAGCTGACGTGATCGAAGCGCACGTGGCCGTCGATCGGCCCCAGCGCGACGATGCGCCGCGGGTCATCCTGCTCGCGAGACTCAGCCAGAACTTCGCGGGTCCGCTCCAGTCCCGCGATCGCTTCCGTCAATTGCGTCCCAATGCTCACGATCTGCGCCACGGGAGCGATCAAAAACGCGAGAAATGCGGTGAACGTGACAAAATCGCCAAGCGAGATCTTGCCCATGAAGATCTGCCGAGTGCCGACGAACATGACCACGACGCCGACGCAGCCGAGCAGGACGTTGGCGGAGAGTCCCATGAGAGACGTGGCCGTGAGGCTCTTCAGAACATTGTTCAGCAGGCGGGCGACGCCGTGCGCAAACACGGTTTCCTCCCGCGCTTCGGCGTGGTATCCCTTCACCACGCGAACGCCGCCCAGCGATTCAGTGAGGCGGCCGGTGACTTCGGCGTTAATTTTGCTGCGCTCGCGGAAAATAGGCCGGATCTTGCGGAACGCCTTTCGCAGCGCCATGGCGAAGACGGCGAGAAAAGCCAGCGCGAGTCCGGTCATCACCGCGCTGATGCGAAATAAGATGATGAGCGAGAAGACTGCGGTGAGCAGTCCGCCCGCGAATTCGACCAGGCCGGTTCCGATCAGGTTCCGGATGCCCTCGACGTCATTCATGATTCGCGATACCAGCGTGCCCGTCTTGTTTGCGTCATAGAACCGCAGCGGCAGACGGGCCACGTGCGACTGCACTTTCCGGCGGAGCTCGGCGATCAGACGTTGCGCGGCCTTCGAGAGCAGTTGCGTGAGCGCAAAAGACGTCAGGCCCTGGAGAATCGTCGCCGCCAGCACGGCGGCAAGCAGCGGCGCCAGGAGCTCGCGATGACGCTTGCCGATCACGTCGTCAATGAGGAATTTGGTGGATGCCGGCAACGCCAGGCCCGAAAGCCGATTCACCACCATCAAGGCAAACCCAACTGCAAGCAGCGTGCGCCTCGGGCGGACCAGTTCCGCGATATCGGGCCAGATGGCGCGGAGCCGTTCAGACGGCGGAGACGTCGGCTTAATCGGCTGCATGATAATACGATGCGACGCCAGCCCCCGGCGGCGCGTTGAAAATACCGGGGGCGGGGGTCTGTTCCGGAGCCTGGCGGTGGAAATTCTGCGAATCCGGCGCAAGATTATCTTCCGCGACGCTCGGTTGACACGGCCCGAGCGGCGCTGCTGCGACGGTCAGTGAACCGCAAGGCTGCTGGTGGTCTGGACGGGCGGGGGAATGGTGTGACCGTCCCAGACAAAGACAACGCGACCGGCATCTGCTAAGGCGATAGTCAAAAAGCGCGCAAGCCGCTCAGCAATGGCCACCGCCACGGGGTCACGTTCATCCACCATTTTCCGATGCTCTCAGTATGAAACAGATTACTATGACCCGTCACTAGGTGGAACCCCAGGAGCGCTTCGAAAAGTACTATTGCGCGCCCGCAGTCGTCAGCACCCCGCGGATCCTTGCCCCCGCAGCGTGTGCTGAGCGCTTCAGAATTTTAATTTCAGTCCCGCTTGCATCGTGCGATTGCCGGAGGCGTTGGTTACCACGCCGAACAACGGATTTGACAAGTCGAGACTTGCGGGATTATTCCAGGTTTTTAAGTTAAACAAATCGTAGATCTCCCACCGGAAGTCGAGGCGCGCGCGTTCCGTGAGCCGAAAACTGCGGGCGACAGAGATGTTTTCGCGGAAGCGCCCAGGTGATCGCGTCGCGCCGTTCAAGCGCGGCGCGCTTCCGAAAGGATCGACGGTTGGATCCGTTCTCCGCTGGAATGGAGAGCGAGCCAGATACGGTTCTTTGTCTGGATCAAAACGGTCGCCGACGATTGGCGCGCGCCAATCGAGCGACGTTATGTTCGGTCGCGGCGTCCCGCCCATCAGAAAATTCGAGTAGCCGGTATCGATGACGCCCAACGGATAGCCGCTCTGGCCGTACAGGAATCCTGCGATGTTCCAATCGCCGATGATACGCGCCATGGCGCCCGAATGCGCATAGGCGCGGTTTGGTCCGAAGGGCAGGTCATAGCTGGCCGTGAGCTTGAACATATGCGGCAGGTCCAGCACTCCGTAGGATTTTTCCACGCGACGGTTCCAGTTATTCTGCGCCGCCCCCGCCCCAACGCCCGACCCCACTACTCCAGCGATCCACGGCTCCGAGGAGTCCGCGTCGGTCAGCAGCTTGGACCACGTGTAGTCCGCCACCAGGCTGAGCCCGCCGGAGAATCGCCGCGTGAGCTTCACGATGAGCGCGTTGTAGGTCGAGTTGCCGCTGTGATTATTCATACCGCCCGTGCCGACGCCGGAGTATTGCGGCCACATCCGCAGCGACTGTCCCAGCGTTGCGCGCGTTCCGAGCAACTGCTTGAAATTAGGGAACGGCGGCTTGAAGCCGAGCGCGACGACCGCCGGATCATCAATCGGCTTGTTCAGCAGGCTTCCGAGAGAGGCGTACTGCGGCGGAATCTGCATATAGTTGACGCGGTCCGACGCGAGGTGCGTCCCTTTACTGCCCGTATACGTCAGATCGAGAACGAAATTGGACCCGAGCGCGCGCGACACGGCCACGTTCCAACTGTTCGTGCTCGGCAGTTGCGCAATCTCGGCGGCGGGCCACCACGTCACGCCGAAGCCCGCGTTGAAGCCCGGATCGATGAACGGGGGCGCTTGCCAGCTCGGAAACCCCTGGTCCCAATAAAAGGCCGGCGTGATGCCCTGGTCCACGGACGTCCATGTGGGAGAGCTCGTAAATCCTGTGCTCGAGGGGGTCAGGCCGGGCGCTTTCTCGGATGCGTAGAAGATGCCGAAGCCTCCGCGGAGCACGGTCTTCTGCGTGATCTGGTATGCCAACCCGAACCGCGGACCCCAGCCCGATGCATTATTCCAGAGATGGCGGTTGCCAGTCCGTCCAGGTCCGGATCCGAGGAATACCAGCGCGCCCGGATAGTTATTCGCGGCCGGGTTGGGCGCGGTCGGGTCGAAATTCGACATCCGGTCGTGCTTCTCATAAGCCCCGATATTCAGTTCATACCGAAGGCCGATGTTCATCGTCAGCTTCGGCGTGATCTTCCAATCGTCCTGCGCGAACACTGCGTGGTAGGGGAAGCGCAGCATTCCGCTGAATGGCACGGTGAATCCACCCTGATGCAGCGCGCCGAGCATGAAGCTGGCGAACGAACTCCCCGAGTTGCCGCTGTTGTCGGCCGGCGCGGCGGTCTCGAGCCGGTTGAAAAAGAAATTGCCAGCGGCGTTGTTGCGATTGTTCGTGTTCAGCATCAGGAGTTGGAAGCTGTAGCCGAACTTGAAGCTGTGCTTGCCTTTCACCCAGGAAAGATTCTCATCCAATCCGTACACAGTGTGATATTCGTCCCACAGCTTGGAGCTGTCCCAACCGTAGTAATTGTCCGTTTGAAAACTTACGGGAGGAAAGCTGTAGTTGTAATAGGGGTTGTTTTTGACCGCGCCGCCCAGCTTATCGCCCCAGTTCTGGCCGAAGGGAACCGCGGTGATGTCGTGTTCGGGATGGGTCAGCCGGTGCGCTCCCAAAATAATGTTGTTGATCAGAGTTGGCGTGATCACGTGGGTGTCGTTCAGGCGAAACACATTTCCGTAGTATTGATCGCCCTGGTAATACTGGCGGCCGGCTAGCGGGTATGGCAAACTGCCGCCCCAGTTCATCGGATTGGCGGGATCGGAGTCGTAGGCGTTATTGAAGTGCTCGCCGTTGCGCGACCAGGTGAACGCCAGCCGGTTTCTGTCGCCAAAACTGTGATCGAGCTTCAGAAGATGCGCGTTCTCAATGCGTTTCTTGGGTCCGGTCCCGACCGTGTTGTAATTCAGCACGACGCCCGGGGCGTTGGGAGCAGGGAAGTACTTCGCAATCGCCTTGGACAAGGGGCTGAGCCGATCCTGCGGGATCACGTTGCCGGGAAACGGATCGCGAATAAATCCGCCTTTGCCGTCGCTGCGCGTGGTCGTCGGATCATAAATCGGGATGAGCGCGCCGTCTGCCTTTTTCCATTGCGAGAAATCGCCTGCGATCATCTGTTGCGTTGGAATGGTGAGCTGCGAAACGCCCGACGTGCTCGGAAAGCGGTAGCCTTCATAGGAGAAGAAGAACCAGCTCTTGTTGCGGCCGTCATAGATCTTGGGCAAATATATCGGCCCGCCGGCGTTCGCCCCGAAATCGTTGCGATGATAAATCGGTTTGCGGCGTCCGAGCTTGTTATTGAGCCAGGTGTTCGCGTCCAGTCTCTGGCTCTGATAGTAGTCAAAGAGCGCGCCGTGCAGATCGTTTGTGCCGGATTTGGTCGTGACGGAAATGTTTCCGCCGCTGGCGCGGCTGTCCTCGGCTTTGAAAACCGCTGTTTCAATGCGAAACTCTTCAACCGAGTCGACTGGCGGGGTCAACCGGTTCATATAGCCGACATGATTGCGCCAGCCCATCTCGACCGACAGGCCGTCAACGCTCACGTTCCAGTCATGTTGCTGGCCGCCGCCAACCTGGAAGTCGTCCCAGGCGCTCTCGCCGTTGCCGCTCTTCACCTGCGGGAGCATCATCATGATGCTGAAGGCGTTGCGCATCCCCCCGCCGATCCCGGCAATGGGGAGCGGAACATCCTGCACCAGCTTCTGTTCCATTGTCGTCGACACGTCCGTCGACTCCGTTTTTAGCGGGGGCGCCTCGGCGCTCACCTGCACGTTCTCGCTGACCTGGCCCACCTCGAGAACTGCGTCGACGCGCAGGTTATCCCCGCTCGATAACGCCAGATTCGCTCGCTTCCAACTCTTGAATCCCCGCTGGCTGATAGTGATTTCATAGGGGCCCACCGGAAGGTTCGGAATTACATAGTTGCCGCTGCTCGAAGTGACAGTGCGAGCCTCCGCGCCCGTCGCCAGATTGCGGGCGACCACGATTGCGGCGGGAACAACAGCCTGAGTGCTGTCGGTAACGAGCCCGGTAATCGTCCCCATCGTCGTCTGGGCCAGGGCGGCGGGCAAACTGACGCCAATTGCGACCACAGCGACAAAGCGCAAAACCGCATGGAACATATTCACCCCTCCCTTGCGTAGAACCTAGCACTTTTGCGAAAACGAGACAAGAATAAAAGCGGATCAGGTCGTGGATAAGCACGTATGAACACGCAGAAGTTTTTTGTCTGGGCCGCTGGCTTAACAGCCATATCAGCGTTGGTTGCAGCGCAGACGCCCGCCGGCCGGCCGGAACGCAAACGCATATCCCTGCCCCGAGAAGTTCTCGCTTTTTACTACGGCTGGTACGGCAATCCCCAAATCAGCGGACGCTGGTATCACTGGAAAGATGTCGATGTTTCGCGAAAATACATCGCCGAGTCGACGCATTATCCGGCGCTCGGCCCATATGACAGCCACGATCCCGCCGTTGTGGATACGCATTGCCGCGAGGCCAAAGACGCAGGCGTCACCGGATTTATCGTGAGCTGGTGGCGTCAGGGGGACTTCCATGATGAAGGCCTGCCCCTGCTGCTCAACGCCGCTCAAAAATACGGCCTGAAGATCTCGGCGTATTATGAAACCGTTCCGCCGCGCGATCATCCGAGCGTTGACGGCGCCGTGGATGACCTGCTGTATCTGGCCCGTAAATACGGCGGCCATCCGGCCTGGTTGAAGATCCAGGGCAGGCCCGTGTTCTTTATTTACGGTCGCGCGATCGGCCAGCTCGGCCTGGATGGCTGGCGCCGCGTGATCGACCGGTTCACCGCTCAATACGCGCAGGGCGCGGCGTTCATCGGCGACCGCATCTCGCCTGAAGCAGCGCTGATATTCGATGGAATCCACACCTATAATCCGACCGGCCAAACCAAGGGCAAGACTCCGGAGCAACTTGACGAGTGGGCCAAGAAAACCTTTCCCGAATGGGTACGGACAGCCGGAGCAAATCGGATTTCCTGTATTACCATCATTCCCGGCTACGACGACTCAGTGCAGCCTTCGCGCAAGCCGCCGCGGCCGATTACGGAACGCTTCAACGGAAAGACCTACCGCATCCTCTTTCAGAACGCGATCGCGGCTGATCCCGATTGGATCCTCATCACGAGCTGGAACGAGTGGCATGAAGGCAGTGAAATCGAGCCTTCGGCCGAACTTGGCGAACGCTATCTCCGCATCACAAAAGAGTTCGCGCCGAGGTTTCTTGCCTTGAGACCGCGCGACAACCGGCGGTAACTTGCGAACCCGTCGGCGGGCCGCAAGCCTCACCGGGACGCGACGCCAAGAAACTCGGGAACTTGTTCGCCCTCCCGACCGGCGCTCAGCCCGCCGAAGCGGCGATCCCGCCGCTGATAGTCGATCAAGGCTTTGAGCAGATCCGAACGCCGGAAGTCGGGCCAGAGCGTCTCGGTGACATAGAGCTCGGCGTACGCGATCTGCCATAAAAGGAAGTTGCTGATGCGCATCTCGCCCGATGTGCGGATCAGCAGGTCGGGATCGGGCAGCCCGGATGTGTAAAGCCGGGTCGCGATCGCCTGCTCGGTGATTTCGAGCTGGTCCAGGCAGCCTTCGGCGCGGGCTTCAGCGATAATCGCGTTCACGGCATCCACGAGTTCGGCGCGGCCGCCGTAATTGATGGCGAGATTCACTTGCAGACCGCTGTTCCCGCTGGTGGCGTTGCGGGCGGCTTCCAATTCCTGCTGAACGAAGCCGGGCAAAGCGTCGAGTCGGCCAATTGCTTCAAACCGGATGTCGTTCTCCAGCATTTCCGGCAATTCGCGCCGGAGATAGATCCGCAACAGCCTCCATAGCGCTTCGACCTCGCTGCGCGGCCGCTTCCAGTTCTCGACCGAAAAGGCGTACAACGTCAGAGCCTTGATTCCCAGCCGCGCGCAGGTCTCGACGGTGATGCGGACCGGCTCGACTCCCGCGCGATGACCCGCGATCCGCGGCAAGTTGCGCCGCCGGGCCCAGCGGCCGTTGCCATCCATGATAATCGCGATGTGCGCGGGCAGCCGCTCCGGGTCGAGAGCTTCGGCTAGCAACCGGTCCGGATCACCCGGCCGCATGGCGTCAAGCAGCGCCTTCATGGGATAAAGTTCTATCGTAACAGGAAGTGGAGGCGGCGATTGATCGTTCTCGGAAGAAACTCGAAACCCATCCCGCAGTATATTGCGCTCTCCATCCTGTTCGCCTGCGCCGCGATCCACGAAGGATGTGAAGCGTTTTACGTCCTACGCGCCGCCGCACGTCCGTCCGAAACCGGAACGCGCGGCTTTGAAGTGGAATGGGGAACCAGGACGATAGGCGCCGGGCGCCTGCGGCAGAACCAGCTTCTCGCTATTGACGGCCAGCCCTTCACCCGCGGCGCCCAATGGCTTCAGTATCGCCCCGCCGGCGCAAAGGTGAGGCTGACGCTGCGTGAACCTTCTGGACGCATCTTCGAGACCACCTTTGAGGTTCCGAGTCTCGCCAGTCAGGCGCGACCCCTCTCCCGGGTCGTTTTTGAAATCGCGCTGAACATTGTGGCGCCGCTGATCGCGCTCGGACTGGGCTTCGCTGCAGCGGCGATCCGTCCACGCGATCCCAACGCCTGGATCCTCTTGTTCCTGCTCATCTCGTTCACGGAAATTGCGCGTTTTTATCCCGCCTACATGCCGTGGAGCCCGACGCGATTTCTCTGGCGGGAGCAGTGGCAGCAAATGTGGGGCATATGGATGTTCCTGTTTGGCATCTACTTCCCAAGCCGGCTGCCTTTGGATCGCAGACGCCCTTGGATCAAATACCTGCTGATCATTCCAGCGGCGTGCGCCCAGATCGCGACAACGGCCATCGAGCTGCTCTGGACGCAGGACGTCGCCGCTTCGCTGCCGTTCCGGCCGCTGCTGGCGGGCCTTTATTGGGCCGACCAGATTCTCAACATAATTCTGATCGGGTGTTTCTTCGCCTTCCTCGGTTACAAGAGCGCCACGGAAGTTTCGCCCGACGGCCGGCGGCGCTTGCGGATTCTGCATTGCGGCGCCTCGGTGAGCCTCACGCCGGTCTTCCTTGCCGTCCTGTACGCCATGGTTCGCGGCCGCGAGATTGGCGACGCGGTTGGGTGGCCGTTAATGGTCATTGCGCTGGCGGCGCTGGCGCTGTTCCCGCTCGCGCTCGCCTACGTCATCGTCGTGGAGCGCGCCATGGACCTGAAGTTCGTAATTCGCCAGAGTGTGCGCTATGGCGTGGCCCGCGGAGGTCTCTGGCTGATTCGCGCCGCGCTGGTTGCCGCGGCCATCTATTTGTTCAGCGTCGCCGCCGGACGCGGTTCGAACCGCGCTGCGGACGCCTTCGCGCTGTCGGCTGTGGCTGTCGGTCTCATCGTCTTGCGGCGCCGCGCGGCCGATCAGGCCTCGGAGTGGCTGGACCGCCAGTTTTTTCGCGAAGCCTACGATGCCGAAAAGGTGCTCAGCGAACTCGCCGCAGAGGTGATTCGCTATATAGAAACCGAGCCGCTGCTCAATACCGTAGCGCAACGCATCTCCTGCACGCTGCACGTGCCCGACGTGTGCATGCTTCTGCGAGAGGGCGATGTTTTTCGCACCCGCCACTCAACCCGCGCGGGCGAACCTTTGGAAATTCACGCAAGCGGCCGTCTGGCGCAACTTCTGCGCGAGCGCGAAGCGCCCCTTGAAATTCATTTCGACCGACCGCCCGAATGGCTTCCGTCGCTCGCATCCCAGGACTTGCAAGCGCTCCAACTGATGGGGACGCAACTGTTGCTGGCATTGCCCGGTCACAAGGAGCTCGTGGGGATTGTGAGTCTCGGCCTGAAACTCTCTGAGCTGCCGTATTCGGAAACCGACAAGAGGCTGCTGCGGGCCGTCGCCGCGCAAATGGGCCTGGCCCTCGAAAACAGCCGGTTCTCGGCCATGCTTGCGGCCGAAGCGGCGCAGCGCGAGCGCATCCGGCGCGAGCTCGAGATTGCGCGCGAAGTACAGGAGCGGCTCTTTCCGCAACGATGGCCGAGCGCACCCGGATTGGACTGCGCCGCATATTGCCGTCCGGCCCGGGGCGTCGGCGGCGATTACTACGACTTCCTCCAGATTGCCGGGGGACGCATCGGCATCGCCGTCGGGGACGTCGCGGGAAAGGGCATCGCGGCGGCGCTGCTGATGGCGAGTCTTCAGGCGTCGTTGCGCGGCCAGGCGGTCGCGGGCGTTCACGATCTTTCAGCGCTGATGCGCAACGTCAACCGCCTGGTGTACGAAGCGTCCACCAGCAACCGCTACGCGACTTTCTTCTATGGCGAGTACGATCCTGCCGCACTCCGGTTGTCTTATGTCAATGCCGGCCACAATCCGCCAGGGCTGCTTCGGGGGGCCGAAGCGATCCGGCTGGAAGGCGGCGGACCCGTAGTCGGATTATTCCCCGAGACCTG
>Ga0070740_10001763_pt1 | contig 28096 bp, 24 predicted proteins | sample Coa_R2_FD_67286 | JGI IMG/M metagenome (GOLD analysis project Ga0070740, IMG submission 67286) | Surface soil microbial communities from Centralia Pennsylvania, which are recovering from an underground coalmine fire - Coalmine... | ecosystem: Environmental > Terrestrial > Soil > Unclassified ...
CATGCCATCGGCCGCGTGCAGGGTTAGGCTCGGTTCGTCACGTCAACGGAGGAACGCCATGGATCGCCGCAGCTTCCTCGCCGGCACGGCCGCGCTCGCCGCCGCCGGCCCCGCCCTTGCCGAGGACGCGTTTCCCTCGCACGCCATCACCATCGTCAACGCCTTCCCGCCCGGCGGCGCCAACGACGTGGTGACGCGGCCGCTGGCCGCGATCATGGAGCCGCTGCTCAAGCAGCCCGTGGTGATCGAAACCAAGGCCGGCGCCGCCGGCCAGGTCGGGGCGCAATATGTCGCCAGCGCCAAGCCCGACGGCTACACGCTGCTGTCGCACAATACCGGCCTGTCCGGCTATGCCGAGGTCGACAAGTTGTTCGGCCGGCCGGCCAAGACGACGCGCGCCGATTTCATTCCGCTGGCGCGGCTGATCGCCGACCCTTGCGCGCTCCTGGTCAACGACCAGCAGCCCTACAAGACGTTCAAGGACTTCATCGACGCCGCCAAGGCCAAGCCGGACACCATCATCTTCAGCTCCGGCGGCCTGTACGGCGCCACGCACCTGCCGGTGGCCATGCTGGAAAACGCCGTCGGCGGCCTGAAGCTGCGACACCTTCCGACCAATGGCGGCGGTCCGGCCATCACCGCCATCCTCGGCAATAACGCGCAGTGCACCGTGCAGTCGGTGTCGGCGACCCTGCCCCACATCAAGTCCGGCAAGCTGCGGGCGCTGGCGCTGTTCGGCGCCGCGCGCTCGAAGGCGCTGCCCGACGTGCCGACGCTGAAAGAACTCGGCTACGACGTCGAATATTACCTTTGGGTCGGTGTTTTTGCGCCGAAGGGCACGCCGGCTCCGGTCACCGCAAAACTGCGCGCCGTCATCAAGGAGGCCGCCCATAGTCCGACTTTCGTCGGCGCGCTCAACAATCTCGGCCAGGATCTCGCCTATCTCGACGGCCCCGATTTCCAGAAATTCTGGGACGTCGACGGCAGGCGGGTCGACGAGGCGGTCAAAGCCATCGGCCGGGTACAAGGATAGCAGAGGGGACAAAACATGGATCGCCGCAGCTTCGTCATTGGTACCGCCGCTTCAGCCGCCACGCTTGCGGCAGGCCGGGCCGAGGACGCCTATCCGTCGCACGCTATCACCGTGATCAGCCCGTTCCCGCCCGGCGGCGTCAGCGATACCATCACGCGCCCGCTCGATGCCGCGCTGGAGAAGGTGCTCAAGCAGCCGGTGGTGCTGGAAAACAAGGCCGGCGCGGCCGGCGCCGTGGGCGCGCAATACGTCGCCGCCGCCAAGCCCGACGGCTACACCCTGCTCACCCATATCGTCTCCATCTCGGGCTTCGAGGCGGTCGACAAGCTGTTCGGCCGCACGCCGAAGTTCACCAATGCGAGCTTCATCCCGATCGCGCGCATCGTCGCCGATCCGATCGTCATGATCGTCAACAACGACCTGCCCTATAAGACGCTGAAGGACCTGGTGGCCGACGCCAAGGCCAATCCGGACAAGCTGATCTTCTCGTCGTCGGGGCTTTACGGCGCCTCGCACATCCCGACGGCGCTGTTCGCAAAGGCGGCGGGCGATCTGAAAATGCGTCACTTGCCGACCAATGGCGGCGGTCCGGCGGTCACCGCGGTGCTCGGCGGCAACGTCAATTTCTTCATGTCGCCGACCTCGATCGCACTGTCGCACATCAAGGCGGGCAAGGTGCGCCCGCTCGCGGTGTCAAGCGCCGCGCGCGTCAAGGCGCTGCCGGACGTGCCGACCTTCAAGGAGCAGGGCATCGACCTCGAATATTATTTCTGGGTCGGCATCTTCGCGCCCAAGGGCACGCCCGACTCCGCCATCAAGGTCTTGCGCGACGGCCTCGACAAGGCGGCGCACAGCAAGGAGTTCCTCGACACCCTCAACAATCTGGGGCAGGAACTCGCCTACATGGACCAGCCCGAGTTCGCCAAGTTCTGGGCCGCCGACGCCAAGCGGCAGGAGGACGCCATCAACTCGATCGGCCGCGTGCAGGGATGATCCTTCGCGCCGACCACATTGCCGGCGTTTTCTTCGTCGCCGCGGGAGTGCTGGTGATCGCGCTCTCCGGCGATCTGCCGTTCGGCACGCTGGCCTTTCCGGGCGCCGGCTTCATGCCGAAGATTCTCGCGGTGCTGGCGATCCTGTTCGGACTGATCTTGTTCGCGCGCGCCGGCGAGAGCAAACCCTTCGTCACCCTGCCCTGGTCGGACGCCAAGCACGCCGGCCTCGTCGTGGCTCTGACCGCGGCCGGCATCGCCGCCTTCCAGTGGCTCGGCTTTGTGACGACGAACGCCCTCTTGATCTTCGCGCTGCTCGTCATCATCGAACGGCGCCGGCTGCTGCCGGCCGCCGCCTACGGCATCGGCGTCGTCATGTTCACCTACGTGCTGTTCGTCTATGTTCTCAAGACGCCGCTCGAGACGGGCCCGTTCGGATTCTAGGATCGCGTTTTGGAAACCACCCTACACAGTCTCTACCTCGGCTTCTCCGTCGCGCTGGAGTGGCACAATGCGTGGTACGCCTTCCTCGGCTGCCTGGTCGGCACGCTGGTCGGCGTACTGCCCGGCATCGGCCCGCTCGCCGGCATTTCGATCCTGCTGCCGGTGACGTTCGGGCTCAACGCCACGCAGGCCATCATCATGCTGGCCGGCATCTATTACGGCTCGCAGTACGGCGGCTCGACGACGTCGATCCTGATGCGCATCCCGGGCGAGGCCTCCTCGGTGATGACCTGCATCGACGGCTACGCCATGGCCAAGAAAGGCCGCGCCGGCGCCGCGCTCTGCATCGCCGCGGTCGGCTCGTGGATCGGCGGCACGTTCGGCGTGTTGGTGCTGACGGTGGTGGCGCCGCCGCTCGCCACCATCGCCATCAAGTTCGGCCCGCCCGAATACACCGCGCTGATCGTGCTCGGCCTGATCTTCCTCGCCTATATGTCGTCGACCTCGCTGATCCGCACGCTGCTGATGGCGACGATGGGGCTGCTGCTCGGCATGATCGGCATCGACAACATGACCGGCCATTTCCGTTACAGCTTCGACATCGCCGAACTCGGCGACGGCATCGGCATCGTCCCGGTCGCGGTCGGCCTGTTCGGCCTCGGCGAAATCCTGTCGACGCCGAGCGCGGACGCGGTCAAGGACATCATCTCGCCCAAGCTGCGCGACCTGTTGCCGACGCGCCAGGAATGGCGCGAATCCGTGGGCCCGATCGGGCGCGGCACGGTGCTCGGCTTCTTCATCGGCATCATCCCGGGCTCCGCCCACATCATCTCGAGCTTCCTGTCCTATGCGCTGGAAAAGCGCATCTCCAGGCATCCCGAGCAGTTCGGCAAGGGCGCGGTGGCCGGCGTCGCCGGTCCGGAAACCGCCAATAACGCCGCCTCGACCGGCGCTTTCGTGCCGCTGCTGGCGCTCGGCATCCCGACCAGCCCGGTCACCGCCGTGCTGATCGGCGCGCTGATGCTGCACGGCATCTCGGTCGGCCCGACGCTGGTCAACGAGCATCCGGACGTGTTCTGGGGCTTCGTCGCCTCGATGTATGTCGGCAACATCATGCTCTTGGCGCTCAACCTGCCGCTGGTCAGCCTGTTCGTCACGGTGCTGCGCATCCCCTACGCCTATCTCTACCCGCTGATCATCATGTTCTGCATCATCGGCGTCTACGAGACCAACAATTCGATCGTCGACGTCTGGATCATGCTGGTGATGGGCGTGCTCGGCTATGCCTTGCGCAAATTCGACTTCGACCCGGCGCCCTTGGTGCTCGGCCTCGTCATCTCGCCGATCCTGGAGCAGAGCCTGCGCCAGTCGCTGATCATGTCGAACGGCAATTACCTGATCTTCTTCGGCCGGCCGATCTCGGCGGCGCTGCTCATCGTCAGCCTCGGCCTCTTGGCGCTCGCCGCGGCCTCGTTCCTGCTCAAGCGCAAGGACTGGCGCGACCAGCTCGCCCAGGTGGAGGCCGGCGAGGCCGACGCCTAAACTCCGGCGGCAGGAAACGGAAAGACCGGCGGCGGCGGCGCGACGTTCATGTGCCGGCGCAGCGCCGCATCGCAAACCGCATAACCCCAGTTGATCAGCTTCTGCTGCTGCGCATCGTCGAGGCTCGCAAGCCGCGTCGAAATCGCCGCGAGCGCAAGGGTCCTGTCATGCGGACAGGGCAACGGGTCGGGCAGATGATAATCTGCGATGTTTGTCCTGATGCCCCAGTAGGTCCCGTTGCGGTGATTGGCGTCGGCGGGCGGCGCCTGGTAGGAATCGATCACTTGGCGCTTGCGCAGCGCGCGCACCTGGTTGTCGATCAAATTCAGCACCCGATAGGAGTGGCGGGGCCAGTCGGTTGCAGGCGCGCCCTCGGGGTCGATGTGGCCGCCGCCGTCGCTGACGAGAATCGTGTCGTAATTCTTCCACGCGGTCTCCAAACCGAGATTGTCGTAGACGCCGCCGTCGCTCAACACGGCCCCGCTGATATACGGCTCCTGGTGCAGGTCGTTGCCGTCCACCTCGCGGACCTCGGCCGGATCGAGTGGCAGCTGCATCGGCGACAGCACCGGCGGAAAAGCCGACGACGCCGTCACCGCGTCGGCAAGCGAGACTTGCGGCCGATCGACGACCCCGACACGATAGTCGGCCATGTAGGGCTTCATGAAACGCCAGAGCGAGCCCGTCTGCACATTGGTGGCGTTGATGACGAAGCGCGGCTCATCCGGCAGATCCTGCAAAGTCTTGCCCTTGAAGATGGTGTCATAGGCCGCGGCAATGCGCTGGCTGACGGTGACGCCCGGCAACAGACCGATTGCGACCGCGGCTACGTCGATGGTTCGGCCGGCCAGCGCGCGCAGCGGCTTGACGAATTCGGCTTCGAAGGCCGGTCGCGAAAACGGCGCCGCGGTCAGCTTTGGCCACGCCAGCGCCAGCATTGCGGCGGTGATCGAGCCGCCCGACACGCTTGAGATTCGCTTCAGCGGCTTCAGCATGCCGGCTTCGTGCAGCCGCCAGATGGCGCCGATGTGGAAGACCATGGCGCGGTAGCCGCCCCCCGACAGGCACAGCGCGGTGCCGGCCTGCGGCGCCTTGCCGGTATCCGAGGGAATGGTGCGAACCGGGGACGCAGCACTCAAAGGCTTGGTTTGATCGGGCACCGGCTTCGATGGATCGGGATTTTGCGCCATGATCGGTCCCTCGACGAGGCTACTACCTTAACGGGAATTTATGCATTCGTACAAGCCAGACAGGGTTCGACCATGAAGAACCTGACCATCGATCCCGAGCGGCTGTGGGACGACCTGATGGAGACCGCCAAGATCGGCGCCACGCCGAAGGGCGGCATCTGCCGGCTGACCTTGACCGACCTCGACCGTCAGGTGCGCGACTGGTTCAGGCGCCAGGCCGAAGGGCTCGGCTGCACCGTCACCGTCGACGACATGGGCACCATGTTCGCGAGGCGGCCCGGCACCCGCGCCGACGTGCCGCCGATCGCCATGGGCAGCCATCTCGACACCCAGCCGACCGGCGGCAAGTTCGACGGCGCGCTCGGCGTGCTGGCGGCGCTCGAAGCGCTGCGCACGCTGCATCGCGCCGGCTACGAGACCTTCGCGCCGATCGAGGTCGTCAACTGGACCAACGAGGAAGGCGCGCGCTTTGCCCCCGCCATGATCGCCTCCGGCGTGTTCGCCGGCGTGTTCAGCCGCGACTGGGCGGCGGCGCGCGCCGACCGTTCCGGCGAGACCTTCGGCGCGGCGCTCGACAAGATCGGCTATCGCGGGCCGGAACAATGCGGCGCCCACAAGCTGTCGGCGTTCTTCGAGGTCCACATCGAGCAGGGCCCCTATCTCGAAGCCGAAGGCAAGGACATCGGCGTCGTCACCGGCGTGCAGGCCATGCGCTGGTACGAGGTCACCGTCAGCGGCCAGGACACCCACGCCGGCACCACGCCGATGCCGCGCCGGCACGACGCCCTGCTCGGCGCCGCGCGTCTGGTCGAGGCGGTCAACGCCGCGGCGCTGCGCGACAACAGCGCGGTCGGCACCGTCGGCCTCTTGGAGGTCAAGCCCGGCGCCCCCAACGTGGTGCCGGGCGAGGTGTTCTTCATGATCGACATGCGCTGCCCCGACCCCGCGGTGCTCGATCGCATGGAAGGCGACATCGCGCAGGCCGCGAAACGGCTCGAAGCCGCGCTGGGGTTGCAGATCGTCGTCAAAAACATCTGGACGCAGCCGCCGCAGGCCTTCGACCCGGACTGCATCGCCGCGGTGCGCGAAGGCGCCCGCGTTTCCGGCTACTCCACGCGCGACATGATCTCCGGGGCCGGCCACGACGCGGCCTATGTCGCGCGCGTCGCGCCCGCCGCCATGATCTTCGTGCCGTGCAAGGACGGCATCAGCCACAACGAGGCGGAATATTCGTCCAAGGAGCAATGCGCCGCCGGCGCGCAGGTGCTGTTGCAGGCCGTGCTCGATTACGACCGCAAGCTGGCGGAAAAATTCGGAAAATAACCTGACGCGCTTGCCGCAAGCCGCAGCGCGCTCCCTCTCCCCGTTGGGGAGAGGGTTGGGGTGAGGGGGCAAGTGACTCTCGTTAGGCCCTAACCCCTCACCCGGCGCGCCGCCGCGCGCCGACCTCTCCCTATGGGAGAGGTGAAGAGCGCTCGCGGCACGTTCCGTCGCTACGCCACGGCGCCGCGCGCGTGCAGCGCCATGGCGATCAGCGCGGTGCCGCCGAACACCATGTTGATGCCGACCAAAAGCCCGATCGCCCAGGCCGCCGTGCCCGGCAGGCCGGAGAGAATGACGGCGGCGAGCAGCAGGTCGATGACGCCGCTCGCCAGCATCCAGCCCCAGCGCCCGGACAATTCGCGCTTGTGATCGAGCGCGAACATGATCGACACCACGCCCTCGACGATGAAGAAGGCGACGAGGACAAGGGTGAGCGAAACGGCGCCGCTGACCGGGCTCGCCAACAGCCAGAGGCCGACGACGATGCCGAGCGCGGCCGAGATCAGCGACCACCAGAAGCCGGGCGCCGCGCGCATCCAGAACGAGGTGAACAGCCCGACCACGCCGCTCAGCAGGAACAGCCAGCCGAACACGATGGTGGTGGCGATGGTGGCGAGCGGCGGGATGACGACGGCGACGAGGCCGAGCAGCAGCAGGACGATGCCCTCGATCAGATAGAGCACCCAGTGCTCGTGCAGCGTGCGGTTCACGGCGCGCTGCAGCTCGGCGAGATTGGATTGACTGGTGGACATGGCAGCCTCCGGCCTATTTCCCCGGGCGGCAAGCCTAGCACGTCGTCGATGACGCTCAAAACAACGCGCGCGCGGTGCTCACGCCCACAGCCGCTCGCCGTCCAGGCCCTTGTAGATGCCGGCAACGAACTCGCCGTAGCCGTTGAACAGCAGCGTTTCGCGCCGCTCGCCGGTGCCGATGACCTCTTCGGTCGCCTGGCTCCAGCGCGGATGCGGCACCGCCGGATTGACGTTGGCCCAGAAGCCGTATTCGGAGGATTGCAGCACTTCCCACATGCCTTTCGGCCGCTCCTCGACGAAGGAGAACTTGACGATCGACTTGATCGACTTGAAGCCGTATTTCCACGGCACCGCCAGCCGCAACGGCGCGCCGTGCTGCTTGGCGAGCGGATGACCGTAGGCGCCGGTGGCGATGAAGGCGAGATCGTTGGTCGCCTCCGCCATGGTCAGGCCCTCGACATAGGGCCACGGGAACCAGGGCTGGCGCTGGCCCGGCGCGATCTTCGGGTTCTCGAAGGTCTCCATGCGCAGGTATTTCGCCGCGCCGAGCGGCTTGGCCAGATCGACCAGCTTCTTCAGCGGGAAGCCGGTCCAGGCGATCGCCATGCTCCAGGCCTCGACGCAGCGGTGGCGATAGGCGCGCTCTTCGAGCCCCGCCTTGCGCATGAGGTCGTCGACGCCGATCTCGAACGGCTTGTCGACCAGGCCGTCGATCGTCACCGTCCATGGCCGGACCGGCAGCATCTGCGCCGGGCCGGAGATTTCCTTGTCGGTGCCGAATTCATAGAAATTGTTGTAGTGCGCGTTGACCAATTCGTCGGTGATGGCGCGGTCGAGCTTGTAGGTGTCGTTGCGCTTGGCCGGATAGAGGTCGGCGCTGGGGTCCGGCAGCTTGCCGAGATCCTCGACGCGCTGCGCCAGCGCCGCGCCCGGCAGGGCGGCGAGCGCGCCGGCGCCGGCGAGCAGGCGGCGGCGGCTGAACACCAGGTGCTCCGGCGTGACCTCGGACTCCGGGATCTCCCAGCCGCGGCGGCGGATGACGGTCATGGCGAGTGCTCCCTCGGAATCGGCAGCATAGACCTACGGCCAAGCCCGCCTCACAGGCAAGTCACTACTCTGTCATTCCGGGGCGGCGCGCAGCGCCGAACCCGGAACCCAGATGCAAGCGCCGACTCTGTTTCCGGATTCCGGCTTCGCGCCTTCGGCGCGCCGCGGAATGACGTGCGCTACTCCGCCGCCCGCCGCGCCGCGACGATCTGGTCGGCGGTGCGGCCGGTCAGTTCCGCCATGTGGTCGAACTTGAAGGTGAAGGAGCCGACGCCCGCGGTGGCCGAGCGCACCTCGATGATGAGATCGCCGATTTCGGCCTCCGCCATCTGGGCGCGCACCACGTCCCAGCCCGGCCAGCCCTCGCGGGTGTCGAAGCCAAGGATCTGGCCGCGCCGGCCCGACAGAATGGCGTTCATCTTGGCGGTGGCCTCGCTCGGGCAGACGATCTCGACCAGATGGATCGGCTCGAGCAGCACCGGATTGCACTGCGGCAGGCCTTCGACGATGGCGATGCGCCCGGCGGTGCGGAACGCCATGTCGGAGGAGTCGACGGTGTGGTAGGAGCCGTCGACCAGCGCCACCTGGACGTCGACCACGGGGAAGCCGAGCGGCCCGTGCTTGAGCGCGTCGATGACGCCCTCTTCCACCGACGGAATGTAGTTGCGCGGCACCACGCCGCCGGTGATGCGGTCCTCGAACTTGAAGCCCGAGTTGCGCGGCAGCGGCTTGATCTCCAGCACCACGTCGCCGAACTGGCCGTGGCCGCCGGACTGCTTCTTGTGCCGGCCGCGCTGCGTGATCGGCTTGCGGATGGTCTCGCGGTAGCCGACGGTCGGCGGCCGGGTCGACACCGGCACCTGATAGCGGTCCGCCAGCCGCTCGGCGGCGACGCGCAGATGCATCTCGCCCTGGCCCCAGATCACCACCTCGTGGCTTTCCGCATCGTGCACGATGGTGAGCGAGGGGTCCTCGTCGGTGAGCTTGGTGAAGGCGGCGCCGAGCTTGACGTCGTCCTTGCGCTCCTTGGCCTGCACGGCGGTGGCGAGCACCGGCGCATAGGGCTTAACGGCGACCAGCGCGGCGTGCGGCTGCTTGCCGCTCGACAGCGTGTCGCCGGTTCTGGCGCCGTCGAGCTTGCCGAAGGCGACGGTGTCGCCGGCGCTCGCCTGGGCGCGCTTGTCGAAGTGCTGGCCCATGACCTTGAACACGCCGGAGACGCGGCCGGCTTCCTTGTCCGGCGTATTGAAGGTGGTGCCGTCGCCGGCCTGCCCGGCGAGCAGGCGCGCCACCGACATCTTGCCGCCATGGGCGGTGTGGAAGGTCTTGAGCACCAGCGCCACCGCGTCGCTGCCGGCCTTGACGCCGAGCCGCGCCGCGGTCTCGGCGACGCCCGGCGCCTCGTGGCGCAGCGCCTTCAAGAGCCGCAGCACGCCGTTCGAGCGGGTGGCGACGCCGAGCAGCACCGGGCAGACCTGGCGCTCGCGCAGCTCCTTGGCCAGATCGTCGAACACCTTGTCGCGCGGCGGCTCGATGTCCTCGAGCAATTGCTCCATCAGCTGGTCGTCGTGGTCGGCGAGCGTCTCCAGCATCGAGAAGCGCGCTTCCTTCTCGCGGCTCGCATCCTCGCCCTTGAGCTCGACGATCTCGGAGGCGGCGTGCTCCTTGTAGACATAGGCGCGCTCCAGCGCGAGATCGACGAAGCCGGAGATGATGTCGCCGTTCCAGATCGGAATCTGCCGCAGCAGCAGCGGCACGCGCGAGGCCGGCTGCAACAGCTTGATGGTCTCGCGCACGCGCTTGTCGGCCTTGTCGATCTTGTTGAGGTAGAGGAAGTGCGGGATGTTCTGGTCTTCCAGCTCGCGCAGGATCAATTGCAGCTGCGGCACTTTCTTTTCGTCGGCCTCGCAGACGACGACCGCGGCGTCGACCGCCGGCAGCACCGCGCGCATGTCGTGGATGAATTCGACCGAGCCCGGACAGTCGATGAAGGTGTAGCTGTCGCCCATGAAGGTGGTGGTGGCGATCGAAGCCTCGACGCTCATCTTGTGATGGCGGGCTTCCTTGCTGGCGTCGCCGACCGTGGCGCCCGCTTCCACCGTGCCTTGGCGCTGGATCGCGCCGGTGCGGGCGAGGATGGCCTCGAGAAGGGTTGTCTTGCCGCTCTGGAACGGGCCCACCAGCGCGATGCACCGGGGACCCTTGTTTTTATTGCCATTGGGACCCGAGCCGTCTTGTCCCATGAATACCTCCCTTGCGCCGGCCGGGAGGTCGGACCTTCCCGGCCCTGTCACGATATCGTCGCAGCAGCGGGCCGGACTGGCAAGCCTGGAATTGGACGCTTTTTGGCGTAATTCCAGGCTGTCATCCGCTCGTCCTCGCGACAGCGGGATGCGGGGACGCGCCGGTTCGCGGCCGGCGCAAGACCCGAGCGGTGCGCGGCTACTGCGCGGCGGTGAAGCTCAGGTCGACGACGTCGCGCGCCTCGACCGTCCTGTCGACGAATGTCTGCGCCTGGTACCAGGCGAGCTGGCGCTCGATATCGGCGATATCGATGCGCGCATTCGGATCGATGAAGGGCGCGCCCGCCTCGATCACCGCCGCCGCGGTGGAATGATCGGGATCGACATAGCGCGCGATGATGCCGGCGGCGTCCTGCGACGACGAATCCGACACGCGCTTGGCGAAGCGGTCGCGGCGCAGCAGCGCCGCCGCGTAATCGGCGACGCCGCGGCGATAGGCGCGCACGAATTTCGCCACCGTCGCACGGTCGCTCCTGATGGCCTGCGTCGCCGCGAACAGCGCGCCGGTTTGCGGCTGGGCGATTTCCGACACCCAGCCGATCAGCCGCGCCTGGTTGGCGCCGAGCAGGTCGCGGACATGCTGCGACGGCAGGATGGCGGCGTCGACCTTGCCGCTCGCGACGGCCTTGGCGATGTCGGCGCCGGAATAGAGCGTCTCGATCTGCACGCCTGCCAGGGCGAAGCCCCGGGCGCGGGCGATTTCGGCAAGCTCGTAATGCGCCGCGGTGCCGAGCCCCTCGATCGCCACGGTCCTGCCGGCGAGGTCCTCGAACTTGCGCAGGCCGCCGGCATAGGCGGCATTGGAAGCGACCGCCTCGGCGCCTTCGTAGTCGCGCCATTCCCGCGCCTGCGCCGCGACCGCCTTGATGACGCCGCGGCCGGCGAGGTTGAAGGCGGCGGGCGAAAGCTCGGCGAGGCCGAACTGGGCGCGGCCCGAGGCGACCGCCTCCAGCACCTCGCGCGAGGTGCCGTAGGCGCCCATGTCGACGGCAAGGCCCTCGGCCTTGAAGTAGCCGCGCACCGCGGCGATGAACAAGGCGCCGCTGGCGGCCTGGCGCTGCGTCACCACCAAGAGGCGCTGCTGCGCGCCGGCGGGCAGCACGGCACCGGCGATGAGCAGAAGGATGGCGGCGGCGCGGAGAATCATGCCGCGACTGTAAAGGACCGAGGCCCGATTCGCTCTTGCCTCACCTCTCCCCGCTCGCGGCGAGAGCTACTTCAAATTGCCGCAGAAGCGCTGGATGCGCCGGCAGGCCTCTTCCAGGTCTTCGGTCTTGGTGGCGTAGGAAATGCGGAACGCCGGCCCCAGCCCAAAGGCCGTGCCCTGCACCACCGCGACGCCCTCGGCTTCCAACAGTTCGGTGACGAAGTCCTCGTCGCTGGCGAGCTTCTTGCCGCTCGGCGCCGTCTTGCCCATGGCGCCGGCGCAGGACGGATAGACGTAGAAGGCGCCCTCCGGCGTCGGGCATTTCAGGCCGTTGGCCTGGTTGAGCATCGACACCACGAGGTCGCGCCGCTCCTTGAAGATCTTGTTGTGCCTGGCGATGAAATCCTTCGGCCCGTTGAGCGCCTCGACCGAGGCCCATTGCGACACCGCCGTCGGGTTCGAGGTCGACTGCGACTGCACCATCGCCATCGCCTTGATCAGCGGCTCCGGCCCGCCGGCAAAGCCGATGCGCCAGCCGGTCATGCAATAGGCCTTGGACACGCCGTTGATGGTCAGCGTGCGCGGGTAGAGCTCGGGCTCGATCTGCGCCGGCGTGGTGAACTCGAAGTCGTCATAGACCAGGTGCTCGTACATGTCGTCGGTCATGACGTGGACGTGCGGGTGCTTCTTCAGCACGTCGGTGAGCGCCTTCAATTCGGCGCGCGTGTAGGCGGCGCCCGACGGGTTCGACGGCGAGTTGAGCAGGAACCACTTGGTCTTCGCCGTGATGGCGCGCTCGAGCTGCGCCGCCGTCAGCTTGAAGCCGCTCGCCATCGAGGTGACGACCTCGACCGGCGTGCCGCCGGCCAAGAGCACCATGTCGGGATAGCTCACCCAATAGGGCGCCGGAATGATCACCTCGTCGCCCGGGTTCAGCGTGGCCACGAAGGCGTTGTACAGCACCTGCTTGCCGCCGGTGCCGACCGTGATCTGCGACACCTTGTAGTCGAGCCCGTTCTCGCGCTTGAACTTCTTGACCACCGCTTCCTTGAGCTCGGTGATGCCGTCGACATTGGTGTACTTCGACGCCTTGCCGTCGCGGATCGCCTTGATCGCCGCCTCTTTGATGTTGTCGGGCGTGTCGAAGTCGGGCTCGCCGGCGCCCAGCCCGATGACGTTGCGGCCGGCCGCCTTGAGCGCGCGCGCCTTGTCCGTCACGGCGATGGTCGCCGACGGCTTCACGCGCTTGAGGGTGTCGGCCAGGAAGGCCATCGAAAGCTCTCCGAATCCGGTAAAAAGCGGGCGCAAAACACTAGGTAAAGGCCCACAATGGCTACAGCAAGTCGCAAAGAATGATCGATCAATCAAGCCTGTTGATGGCCGCCCCGCCAACCTCGTCATTGCGGGACGCCGCGCCGGCGGCGGGCCCGGACGCCAAGAGGGAAAATGTTAAGCACGCCCTGCTAGACCGGCCGCCATGGCCGGATTTGCCGACAGTCTGCGCGAGGGGCGCTGGCTCAGCCGCGAGCGGGTGCGGCTTGTCGGGCTGATGCTGCTCGCCGCAGCACTCCTCGGCGCGGCGTTCCTGGTGGCAACCTCGGACGGCCGCAACGACCGCTTCGGCCGGCCGCTCGGCACCGACTTCGCCAACGTCTACGCCGCCGGCACCTATGTGCTCGACGGCGAGGCGGCCAAGGCCTTCGACCCGCGCCAGCAATATGCCCGCGAGCAGGCGATCTTCGGCGAGGCGACGCCGTTCTACGGCTGGCACTACCCGCCGTTCTTCCTCGGCGTCGCGGCGCTGTTGGCGGCCATGCCCTATTGGCTGGCGCTGCTGGTGTGGCAGGGCGTGACGCTCGCGCTTTATGTCTTCGTCATTCGCAAGACCCTTCTTATCCCTCCCCTGAAAGGGGAGGGTGTCTCCGCGCGACGCGCGGAGTCGGGTGGGGTCATCCGTGCCGATCGCAACGCGCCCCCACCCGGCTCGCTTCGCTCGCCACCCTCCCCCGCAAGCGGGGGAGGGATAAGCGGCATGTGGCTTCTCCTCGCCCTCGCCTTCCCGGCGGTGTTCATCAATCTCGGTCACGGCCACAACGGCTTCCTCACCGCGGCGCTGCTCGGCGGCGCGCTGATCGCGCTCGAGCCCCGGCCATGGCTGTCCGGCGTGCTGATCGGCCTCCTCGCCTACAAGCCGCAGTTCGGCCTCATCATCCCGCTGGCGCTCGCCGCCGGCGGCCACTGGCGCGCCTTTGCCGCCGCCGCGCTGACCGTCGCCGCGCTCACGCTCGCCGTCACGCTGGCCTTCGGCGCCGACGTCTGGACCGCTTTCCTCGCCTTCACCAAATTCACCCGCACCGTCGTGCTCGAACAGGGCGACACCGGCTGGCACAAGATCCAGAGCGTGTTCGCGATCGTGCGCATGTGGGGCGGCGGCATCGCGCTGGCCTATGCGGCGCAGGCCGCGATGACGCTCGCCGTCGCCGCCGCGCTCGCCTGGCTGTGGCATAGCCGCGCCGCCTTCCCGCTCAAGGCCGCGGCCCTGCTGATCGGCACCGTGCTGGCGACGCCCTATGTGCTCGACTACGACCTGATGCTGCTGGCGCCGGCCATCGCCTTCCTCGCCGCCGACGGCATGGCGCGCGGCTTTGCCCCCTACGAGAAGACGGCGCTCGCCGCGCTGTGGCTGGCGCCGCTTGTGGCGCGCACGGTGGCGCAGATCACGCTGGTGCCGCTGGCGGTGCCGGCGATGGCCTTTACGCTGGTGTTATTGCTGCACCGCGCCATGAGCGAAACCGCCGAATATGCGCCGACGACGCGTCAGGTCCCGGCCGAATAAAATAAAATCATCCATTTTATCACTTCGGCAAATTTTCCATTTCGTCCCCGCTCGCGAATTCGTGACGGCCCGGCGACGCGACTTGTAATATGAAGGCCACGCAAATGCCGGACTTGGCGCCTTTGCTGCGCGCCAGGATTCGGGATCTGCATCGGGGGTGTGCATGTACACGCTTTACTCGGATCAGCGGTCAGGCAACAGCTACAAGGTCCGCCTGGCGCTCGCCCGGCTCGGCATTCCCTATCGGCTGGTCGAGACCGACATCCTGCAAGGCGAAAGCCGCACCCCGGAATTCCTCGCCAAGAATCCGAACGGGCAAATTCCGCTGCTCGAAGTCGCGCCCGGCCGCTACATTTCCGAGTCCAACGCCATTCTCTGGTACGTCGCCGGCGGCACCACGCTCGCGCCCGAGGACCGCATCGCCCGCGCCGAGGCGCTGCAATGGATGTTCTTCGAGCAGCACAGCCTCGAGCCCAATATCGGCGCCGCCTATTTCTGGCTGTGCCTGATCAAGGGCGGCCGCGAATTGCAGAGCCACGCGCTCGAGGACTGGCTGGAGAACGGCTATCGCGCGCTCGGCGTCATGGAGATGCACCTCGCCAAGCACCGCTTCTTCGTCCCCGGCCATTTCACCATCGCCGACATCGCGCTCTACGCCTACACCCACCTCGCCCATAAGTGCGATTTCGACCTCGCCCGCTTCCCGGCGGTGCGAGAGTGGCTCGAGCGCGTCGAGGCCGAGCCCGGCCACGTCGCCATGGACTGGCAGCCGAGCGAACTCGCCGCCGCCACCTGAGCCGCTGCCGCCTCTCCCCGCCCGGGGGTGCAGCCACGAAAATGCCTTGGTTCCCGACCGGCTTTGCCCAAATCGGGCCGAACGCCCGCCCCGTTCCGGGACGACCATGCCGGCCTGGAACAAAGTGATTCATTTGCACGTTTCAGGTTCTGCCATGCGCACCGCCCTTGAGAAGACCGGCTTTGCCACGCCCGCCGCAGAGCGCTCGCCGGCGCTTGCCGAGTTGGTGGCAACCGCCGGGTTGTCCGCCGCCACCATCGTCACCGCGATCGTCGTCAGCGCCGGCATCGCCCGCGCCGACGTCGCCGACGGCGTCATCGGCAACGAGGGCGGCATCTTCGCCATCGCCCTCGTGCTCGGCCTCGCCTTCATCGGCATGAGCGGGCTGACTTTGTCCGGCAGCCGGACGAAACGGCACTAGCCTGCATCGCGCTTCCGCAACCCGCCGCGATGGCGCAGATTGACGCGCCATCGAGGGAGTGGGTCATGCGTTTGATCGTCATGCTGGCGGGCTTGCTGGCGAGCGGCAGCCTCGCCGCCGCCGAGCCATTTCCCTCCTCCGCCGGCCCGCTCGCCGTCGACACCGTGGCCGGCGGCCTCGCCTATCCCTGGTCGCTCGCCTTTTTGCCCGACGGCCGCATGCTGGTGACGGAACGGCCCGGCCGCATGCGCATCGTCACGCGCAGCGGCGCGCTGTCGCCGCCGGTGGCCGGGCTGCCGGCGGTCTACGCGCAATCCCAGGCCGGGATGATGGACGTGACGCTGGCGCGCGATTTCGCGCAGAGCCGCACGATCTTTTATTGCTATGCCGAGCCCTACGAGGGCGGCGCCCGCATCGCGGTCGCCCGCGCCCGGCTCGATGACGGCCGCGCGCCGCGGCTCAACGGCGCGCAAGTCATCTTCCGCCAGCAGGGCCCGCCCGATCGCGGCCTGAACATCGGCTGCCGCATGGCGCAGGCCGCCGACGGCAATCTCTTCGTCACGCTCGGCGATCACTTCTACGACGCCAGGCTGGCGCAGACGCTCGACAACCACATCGGCAAGATCGTGCGCATCACGCCCGAGGGCAAGGCGCCGCCCGACAATCCCTTCCTCGGCAGACCGGGCGCGCTGCCGGAAATCTGGGCCTCCGGCGTGCGCAATCCGGAAGGCCTCGCCTTCAATCCGGCGAGCGGCGAGCTGTGGGAGCAGGAGCACGGGCCGAGAGGCGGCGACGAAATCAACATCATCCGCAAGGGCGCCAATTACGGCTGGCCGGTGGTCAGCTACGGCGTCAACTACGACGGCAGCCCGGTCGGCACCGGCAAAGCGCGCGCCGAAGGCATGGCCGATCCGGTCTGGCACTGGACGCCGTCGATTGCGCCGTCCGGCATGGCCTTCTACAGCGGCGATCTCATTCCCGCCTGGAAGGGCAGCCTGATCAACGGCGCGCTCAAGTTCGAGCTGCTGTCGCGCCTCAGCCTCGACGGCGACAAGGTCACTCAGGAGGAGCGCCTGCTGCAAGGCCTGCACGAGCGCATCCGCGACGTGCGCCAGGGCCCCGACGGCGCCATCTATCTGCTCACCGACAACGCCGCCGGCCGCATCCTGCGCCTCGCGCCGGCGCGATAGGTTTTTAATTCGTCATTCCGGGGTACGAGCGAACCCGGAATCCATAACCCGCGGCTGCTGCGGCGTCTGGATTCCGGGTCCGGCCCGTCGGGCCGTCCCGGAATGACGAGCTACCACTTGTGGAACACGAAGAAGGCGCCGGCCGCGATCAGCGCAAAGCCGAAGCCCTGGCTCAGGCTGATCGGTTCCCGCAGATAGACATAGGAGAACGCCGCGAACACGGCGAAGGTGATCACCTCCTGCATGGTCTTGAGCTGCGCCGGGTTGTAGATGGCGCTGCCGTAGCGATTGGCCGGCACCGCCATGCAGTACTCGATGAAGGCGAGCCCCCAGCTGATCAGGATGACCTGCCACAGCGACACCTCCTTGTAGCGCAGGTGCCAGTACCAGGCGGTGGTCATGAAGACGTTGGAACCGATCAGCAGCACGACCGGCAAGAGGTAGGGCGACAGGAACGGCATGGGGATTCCGACGGCGGCGGGGATGGAGGCGCTGCTATCCACAGCCGGGGGCGTCATGTCAACGGCCCGTCACATCGCTCCGCTAGAAAAGGCGTGCTTCTGTCGTAGTTGCGTAAAGTGTGACCCCTTCTCTTTGCGGTCCCGTGCGGCTGACCCTGCTCTCCCGGGACCGCAAATTTTTTTGCCTCAGCCGTAGCGCAGCTTCATCGCCAGGATGACCGCCATCATCGCCAGGGTCGCCGCGCTCGAGCCGATCAGCGGCCAGTCGTGGATGGCGAGCCCGTAGATCAGCCAAAGCCCCATGCCGCCGGTGAAACCGGCGGTCGCCGGCAGCGACAGCGCGTGCGTGTCCTTGTCGCGCATCGTCTTGAGCGCCTGCGGCAGCCAGCACAGCGTGGTCAGCGCCGCGCCGGCGAGGCCGATGAGGTCGATCAGATGGGTGAGCGTCATCGGCCCGTGTAGGGCCGATTCGCCTGAGGGTTTTGTGACAGCAGCCCCTCGCCGCGCGTCATCGTCCTGTCATGGGACGGTCAGCCACTGAGCGGCAACGAGAGGAGCCGTGCCATGAGCGTCGCTGCCACCGATCTGCCCGATGTCGCGCCCACCACCGGCATCGTCTGGGCCTACCGTTTCGGCGCCGACGGCGCCGCCGAACGCATCGCCAACGAGCAGGTGGACGCCGCGCTCGCCGAGGCGCGCGGCTGGGTCTGGGTGCATCTGGCGCTTGCCGACAACCGCTGCCGGGCGTGGATCGCGAAAGCGGCGCCGGTTTCGGAGCTGGCGCGCGACTTGCTCTCCGGCGCCGACACGCATCTACGCCTCGACACTATCGGCCATGAACTGATCGGCGTGCTGCCCGACCTGCACCAGGAATTCGCCCATGCCAGCGAAGATCTGGTCCGCCTGCGCTTCGCCATGGGCCCGCGCCTGGTGATCACCGCACGCCAGCGTCCGCTGCATTCGGTCGAGAATACCCGGCGCGCGATCGAGGCCGGCAAGCGCTTTCCCACCGCGGTCTCGCTGCTCGACGCGGTGATCGACCAGTTCGCCGACGCCATCGCCCGCATGGCCGACCAGCTCGGCGCCGAGCTCGATGCCGTCGAGGATCACGTCATGCACGAGGAGCCTGCCGACGAGCGCCACCGCATCGCGCGGGTGCGCCTGCAGACGGTGCGCGTGCACCGGCAGCTGGCGCAGCTGCGCTCGATGTTCCATCGCATCGAGCCGCGCGTCGCCCGCGACAATGCCGAGGTCGCCGCCGTCATCAGCACGCTGGCGCAGAAGCTCGACGGCATCGACGCCGAGGTCGCCTCGCTGCACGAGCGGGCGCGGCTGCTGCGCGACGAGATCGCCGCCAAGATGACCGAGGTCACCAACCGGCGGCTGTTCGCGCTGTCGATCCTCACCGCCTTCCTGCTGCCGCCGACGCTGGTCACCGGCTTCTTCGGCATGAACACCAAGGACCTGCCGTTCCAGACCGTCGACGGCGGCACCTGGTGGGCGCTCGGCCTCGCGGTCGCCGCCACCGCGGTGACCTACTGGCTGCTGCGCCGCATCCGCGCCTTTTGACCGCGCGAAATCGTGGGCGGCGCCCAACCCTTGCGGCGTCACGGCCGCCGATCATAATGGCGTTCCCGCCTCTCATCAGGACGACGCCATGATCCTCGAAATCGCGCAGATCGACATCAAGCCCGGCATGGAAAGCGAATTCGAGTCCGGGGTGAAAAAGGCCGGGCCGATCTTCAAGCGCGCCAAGGGCTGCACCGGCATGACGCTGCAACGCTCGCACGAAACCCCGACGCGCTATCTGCTGTTCGTGCAATGGGCGACGCTGGAAAACCACACCAGGGACTTCCGCGAATCCGCCGACTTCCAGGAATGGCGCAAGCTGGTCGGCCATTGCTTCGCTGCGCCGCCCAATGTCGGGCACGTCACCGAAGTGGTGCGTGGGTTCTGAGCCTCAGGACGATGCCGATGCAACGCCCTCTCTTTACCTCTCCCTATCGGAGAGGCCGGCGCGCGCCAGCGCGCCGGGTGAGGGGTTACAAACGTCGAAAGTCAGGCTCCCCCTCTCCTTATCCCTCTCACCTGCTGCATTGTCTTCAGTTCACATGGCCCTTCGCATGACCGCCAACCGCATCCTCACCACCCACACCGGCAGCCTGCCGCGCACCGCCAAGGTCGTCGAGCTGCTGCTCGCCGAGGACAAGAAGCCCGGCGCGCGCAAGGCTGAATTGCAGGCCGCGGTGACCGAGGCGGTCGCCCTGGTCGTCAACAAGCAGGCCGAATGCGGCCTCGACATCATCAATGACGGCGAGCAGGGCCGCACCGATTACACCGTGCACGTGCTCAAGCGCCTGACCGGCTTCGAGGGCGAGAGCGCGCCGCCGATGGGCACCGGCGAGCCGGAATTTCCCGAGCTCGCCGAGATCCTCAAGCACTTCGCCTCGCCGTTCCAGCACCGCCCGGCCTGCAACGGCCCGGTCGGCTGGAAGGACTGGCCCGCGGCGCAGGCCGACATCGACATCGCCAGGGCGGCGCTCAAAGCCGTCAAGGCCGAGGACGTGTTCTTCACCTCGCCGTCGCCCGGCCAGATCGCGCGCTACCTCAAGAACAAATATTACAAGACCGGCGAGGACTACATCTTCGCCCTCGCCGACGTGATGCGGCGCGAATACCAGGCGATCGTCGAGGCCGGCTTCATCCTGCAGCTCGACTGCCCCGATCTCGCCATGCTGCGCCACATGGTCTATCCCGGACTGCCGCTCGCCGATTACCGCAAGATCATCGCCGTCAATGTCGAGGCGCTCAATCACGCGGTGCGCGACCTGCCGCCGGAGCGCATGCGCATGCATGTGTGCTGGGGCTCGACGGTGGCGCCGCACCACACCGACGTCGAGTTCAAGGACATCGTCGACATCGTGCTCACGGGCCGGCCGCACGCGGTGTCGTTCCCGGCCGCCAATGCGCGGCACGAGCACGAGTGGAAGATCTGGCGCGAGGTGAAATTGCCGGCCGGCAAGACAATCATTCCGGGCGTGATCGACTCAACCGGCAACACCGTCGAGCACCCGGAAGTGGTCTGCGACCGCATCCTCAATTTCGCCAATGTCGTCGGCCGCGACAACGTCATCGCCGGCGTCGACTGCGGCTTCGGCACCTTTGCCGGACGGGTGCAGGTCGACAGCAAGATCGTGTGGATGAAACTTGCCTCGCTCGTCGAGGGCGCGCGGCGGGCGAGCAAACAGTTGTGGAGCAAAACCGCCTGATTTGTCATTCCGGGGCACGCGCGCAGCGCGTGAACCCGGAATCCAGAAACAAGCGCCGAGCCAACGCCCGGATTCCGGGTCCGGCGCTGTGCGCCGTCCCGGAATGACGTCGCCGCCCTTCCCTCGCTGCCGGACTCGTCCCATATTCGGGGCGCGATGGCGAAGCCCCCGAAAAAGCCCAAGGATCCCGCCAAGCCGACGCGCGCCAAGGCGGCGCGGCCGGATACGGCGGCGACGCCCGATGCGCTCGCCGAGCTGCTCAACCCGGCGATCGCCAAGGGCACGGCGGGCATCGGGTCCGGAACGGGAACCGCGTCTTTCCGGGACGCGGGCACAGCCCGCGAACCCGGACTCCAGAAACCGGCACGGAGCGAGCAGCCGGATTCCGGGTCCGGCGCAGCGCGCCGTCCCGGAATGACGGAGATGCGCGGGCTCGCGCCGCCGCCGGACAATTCCTTCGACCGCCGCCGCGATTTCTCCGCCGCGCACACCGCGCGCAAGTCGGCGAAAGGCGCGCCCAAGCCGCGCGGCTTCGAGGAGGCGCCGCAGCGCGACTACAGCGCCTCGCCGATCACCGGGCTCGATCCGCAATTGGCGCGTGAGTTGGGATTAGGCGATGATGCGAGCGACAACCTCTCTTCACCTCCCCCCTTGAGGGGGAGGTCGGCGAGCGAAGCGAGCCGGGAGGGGGGTATTTCCGAGGCGAAGCAGACCCCCCTCCCCAACCCTCCCCCACAAGGGGGAAGGGAGCAATCTGAAGCCGCGGCACGCGCAGAGAAAAATAAGGACAGCAAATACCGCCTGCCGCGCGCCGACCTGCCGACGCAAGCCGGCGGCTTTGCCGGCATGGCGAGCCAGGCCTCGCTGGAGAAACTGCTGCGCGACGGCCGGCCGGAATTTTCCGCCGGCCACGGCGCGGTGTGGATGCCGCACCGCCCCGCCCGCCCGGCGAAATCCGAAGGCGGCAAGACGCTCGTCATCGCCTCCGATTTCGCGCCCAAGGGCGACCAGCCGCAGGCGATCGAGCAACTGGTCGAGGGCGTCAAACGCAACGACCGCACCCAGGTGCTGCTCGGCGTCACCGGCTCCGGCAAGACCTTCACCATGGCCAAGGTGATCGAGGCGACGCAGCGCCCGGCGCTGATCCTGGCGCCGAACAAGACGCTGGCCGCCCAGCTCTACGGCGAGTTCAAGTCGTTCTTCCCCGGCAACGCGGTGGAATATTTCGTTTCCTATTACGACTACTACCAGCCCGAAGCCTACGTGCCGCGCACCGACACCTATATCGAGAAGGAGAGCTCGATCAACGAGCAGATCGACCGCATGCGCCACTCGGCGACGCGCGCGCTCCTGGAACGCGACGACGTCATCATCGTCGCCTCGGTGTCCTGCATCTACGGCATCGGCTCGGTCGAGACCTATTCGGCCATGACCTTCACGCTCAAGGTCGGCGGCAAGCTCGACCAGCGCCAGTTGCTCGCCGATCTGGTGGCGCTGCAATACAAGCGCACGCAGGCCGACTTCTACCGCGGCTCGTTCCGCGTGCGCGGCGACACCGTCGACATCTTCCCGGCGCACTACGAGGACCGCGCCTGGCGCATCCACCTGTTCGGCGACGAGATCGAGAAGATCGAGGAGATGGACCCGCTGACCGGGCAGAAGACCGACGAGCTCGACTTCGTCAAGATCTACGCCAATTCGCACTACGTCACGCCGCGCCCGACGCTGTTGCAGGCGATTCACAACATCAAGGCCGAGCTGCGCGAGCGCCTCGCCCAGCTCAACGCCGCCGGCCGCCTGCTCGAGGCGCAGCGGCTGGAGCAGCGCACCGTGTTCGACCTGGAAATGATGGAGGCGACCGGCTCTTGCGCCGGCATCGAGAACTATTCGCGCTATCTGACGGGCCGCAAGCCGGGCGAGCCGCCGCCGACGCTGTTCGAATACGTGCCGGACAACGCGCTGGTCTTTGTCGACGAGAGCCACGTCACCGTGCCGCAGCTTGGCGGCATGTTCCGCGGCGACTTCCGCCGCAAGGCGACGCTCGCCGAATACGGCTTCCGCCTGCCCTCCTGCATGGACAACCGCCCCTTGCGCTTCGAAGAATGGGACGCGATGCGGCCGCAGACCGTGGCGGTGTCGGCGACGCCCGGCGCCTGGGAGCTCAACGAGGCCGGCGGCGTCTTCGTCGAGCAGGTCATCCGCCCGACCGGGCTGATCGACCCGCCGGTCGAGATCCGCCCGGCGCGCACCCAGGTCGACGACCTGGTCGGCGAGGTGCGGCAGGTGGCGCAACAGGGCTACCGCGCGCTCGTCACCGTGCTGACCAAGCGCATGGCCGAGGACTTGACCGAATACCTGCACGAGCAGGGCATCCGCGTGCGCTACATGCACTCCGACATCGACACGCTGGAGCGCATCGAGATCATCCGCGACTTAAGGCTCGGCGCCTTCGACGCGCTGGTCGGCATCAACCTGTTGCGCGAGGGCCTCGACATTCCGGAATGCGCGCTCGTTGCGATCCTGGATGCGGATAAGGAAGGCTTCCTGCGCAGCGAGACTAGCCTGATCCAGACCATCGGCCGCGCCGCGCGCAATGTCGACGGCCGCGTGCTGCTCTATGCCGACCAGGTCACCGGCTCGATGCAGCGCGCCATCGAAGAGACGAATCGAAGACGGGAAAAGCAGGTCGAGTACAACACCGCCAACGGCATCACCCCGGAGAGCATCAAGCGCTCGATCCACGACATTCTCGACTCGGTCTACGAGCGCGACCACGTGCTGATTTCGACCGGCGGCGCGGGCACAGGCGCCGGCGATTTCGAGGAGGCCGCCACCATCGGCCACAATCTCGAGGCGGTGATCGCCGACATGGAAACGAAGATGCGCGAGGCCGCGAGCGACCTCGACTTCGAGGAGGCGGCGCGCCTGCGCGACGAGATCAAGCGCCTGCGCGCCACCGAGCTCGCGGTGTTGGACAACCCGACGGCGCGCGACGTGATGGCGGCGCAACTAGGCCGGCGCGCCTCGCCCGCCGAAGCGCGGAGCGCGAAGGCGGGTTCTCCCTCCCCCCTTGTGGGGGAGGGTGGCCGGCCGCAGGCCGGCCGGGAGGGGGGTCGGAGTTTGAGCCGCCCGCACAAGCCCGATCTCGACGAGATGGGCATCGCGGTGACGCATGAGGTGAAGCCGGCGGGCGCGGATTCACCGCGGTCGAAGATGGGCCGGCCGGGAATGCGGGGTGGGTTTAAGAGGCGGGGGCGGTGAGTTCCGATCCCCAGTATTTCTTTAATCAACCATTTACGTCCGTTCTCTAATTGTTCTATGATTATCGAATCAGTTCCCTTCCTGGAGACTCCAATGACAGCAGATGAGCTTATTTTGGCTGTTTTGGCAGGACTTCCTAAGCATGAAGTTCGCGGAAAAAAGAGACTGCAAAAGCTCGCATTTTTTGTGAAACAAGCTGGCGTCGAATGCGATGCTAGTTTTCGCTTGTGGGACTATGGCCCGTTTAGCGTAGAAATTGCGAAGGCTGCTGACTGGCTTGCTGCTTTGGAAAAGATCAATGAGCAGACCGCGCAATTGGGCGAGTTGAATACATTTATGACTATCTATTCTATGCCGCGTGACAACACCAAGGCTTGTGATCTGTTAGGGAGCACGCCGAAGCAGTTTTTACAATTTCTCGATGGTTATTCAACAATTGAACTCGAAGTTGCGGCGACTATTCGCTACTTCGAAAACCAAGGATTGCCCAAAGAGGCTGCTGTCAAACAAACTAAACAAATGAAACCAACGAAAACGACCCCTGTAGTGCTTGAGAGATCAAATGAGATTATTCAACAATTAAGTTAGATGATGAAGCGCGATCAGCGGATTAGAGACCCGGTCCACAATCTCATAAGTTTTTCGAGTCAATCTTCGGAAGACGAACTTCTTTGGGCGCTTATTCAGACTCCGCCTATTCAGCGCCTGCGGCGAATAAAACAACTTGGATTTTCCGAATTCGTTTATCCAGGAGCAACACATAGTCGTTTCTCACATGTGCTTGGAGCTATGCAGATGGCTCGGCGCATGCTTGATGTATTCGAGCGCGTCAACGTTTTCCCCGCAGGCGCTGCTCACGACAAGAGACGCAAGGCAACTCTCGCTGCGGCGCTTCTCCATGATGTCGGCCACGGTCCATACTCGCATGTTTTCGAGGAAATCTCTGAAACGCTTGGCGTAGTCCAAGCTCACGAGGAATATACCCGTCAAATTATCGAGCAACCGGCGATCAAAAACATTCTGGATCGTCACGCGATCTTTGATGAGGTAGTCAGTTTTTTTGAAACTGAGCCTGGATACGATCCCTACACTGCAATTATTTCGAGTCAGATGGATTGTGACAGATTAGATTTTTTAGTTCGCGATCGATACCATACCGGCCTCCATTCTGCAGAAATTGATCTGGAATGGCTATTTGACAGCTTACGTATTGCCGAAGTGCCAATCGATCCCCTGAAAGGGATCAAGGCCTATTCGTTTGTCGTTTTGCCAAAAGGCATAAGCGTTATGGAGGACTTCATCACCGCTTATACACAAATGTACCAGAAAATCTATTTTCACAAGGCAACACGAGCCGTGCAGCACATGGTGCGAGATATCATCAGAGGCATATTCGCTGATCAAAAAATAATTGCCGACCTTAAATCGGCATTTCCAGTCTTGGATTATTGGGCCACAAAAAGCAGTCAAACCGTCGAAAAATATCTCGAGTTGGATGACTCTTCGATCATATCGCTTGTCGCCGCCGTAAGCAAAAAGGACTACGGCAACATAACGGAAATCGCCCTTCGGTATCTGCGACGCGACTTATATAAATGCATTGAATTGCCTGTATCAAAAAAGAAACAACTCATACCCGGGCTGACCGCCAGATTCATTGATGCTCTTAAGGCGCGAGGGTTCGAGTATTTTGACGATATCCCCCCTGCAAAGTCATATAAACAATTTGCTGTCATGGATCCGAATTTCTTGCTGAATATTATGGTAATGAGGGGCGGTGATTTTGAGCCTCTCGGCGAGGTCAGCGATATTGCGGATCAGTTGCCAGCAAGGACATATCGCATTTATTTTCGTCATGAAAAGCAGAGAAACGAAGCGCAGGAGATTTTGAAAGCGTGCAGAGCCAATTAGTAGCAGCGCCGACTTTGAAGCGGTGCACCCGCGGGCGGCGCTCGTAAGCCTGCGTTCAGACGATTAGGCGCTTCACGTATCGCCTCCCTGCTCAAACCAGATTCTGCATCGCTGCCCCCGCTCGTCGATCTCCGAAAGCTCTTCCCGGTCACCATCGTAATCGCAAACTCGGATCGGAAACGGATTGCCGAGCGTCCATTGCACTTGGCCGCCGTGCACACCGACGGTGATTTCGGGATGCGGTGGACTGTAGGTGAGCTTGACCATCAGCGCGTCGATTTCTTTCGCTCGTTTGGCTAGGGGCGGCCGCAAGGCGGCAAGCCCTTCGATCAGGGTTTTCCGTTCGCCGGACGTCAGGCCGATCCAAGTGCGGTCAGACATTGCAACCTCCTGGCTTGAATTGTCCTCTCGGACTTTTTCACCTTTCGGCGGCCTCCTTGCGCGCAGCTTTTCGGCCGGCGCGCCGCTCGCGCTTCCAGACACCCGCTTCACCCAGCGCAGACGCTTCCACCATTCCGGAGGCGCGGTTAGCTAGCCTTTCTTGACGTTTGCCATGTTCTGATCGCCGTTGGCGGCAATCAAAAATCATTAGAAAGTCGCGGTTGCTCCGGTGCTGACAAAACTTTAAGTGCACTGTTGTTCAGCGCGGCCGACGCGATTCCTTCCATCAAAACGAACGGCTGCATTTTCGGGTCTCTGAATCTATATTTGTAAGAGCGTTCCTTGCCAAAGCGCTCGAGTATCTCTCCACGCTCTACGCTACAAAATGCCCCCAGGTGATTCTGGAAATTAGCGATATCGACTCTGCGTCCGAGAATCCCAGATAATGGTTGGACTACATCTTTTGGGGTGAACTTTCCTTCATCATCACTTTTTGTAATTGCGCAAGCCAAAAGAACTTGACGATAAAGCGCATCCTTTCGATTGCTATCCACGGCTTTCTTATAGGCCGACCTTGCGGACTGATCCGATTGGGCTAACGTATGTTGAATTCCTCTATCAACATCATCCTCATTGATTGCGAGCCTCTTTTCATTGATCGCAATCAATGCAGCGGCCCTACCCAATGCATGAGCATATTCAGGAAGGCCACGAGATAGCGTAACGATCTTCCATCTCGCATCACCATCGATTGTCATTCCAACTTTCTTGAACCGGCTATTCAGAATTTCGTTCAATTCATCTTTTGACATGCGCGGCATTTTGATCTCGGACAAATTCCGAGTCACCGACTGATGCTCTTCAATCAATGTATTAATGTCGTCCGCGACCCCGACGAGGACGACTGTGGCTCTTACACCGGTATCGGATAGAGCCTTGATCGTGTGCGACATGACTTTTTTGGTGGACTTGTCAGCAATGCGATCGAATTCATCAAAAACAATAACGGGATGCGCATTTACGGAAAATCGCGTAACCTCTCGAACAACATCGTCCGGCTCAATGTCGTTCGGATAGAAGTCGGCAATCGATTTAACCTCTACAGATTCGTTGCCGTAGTCGCCTTTTCGGCGACTTTCGATACTCACTTCTCGGAAAATTTTGCGCCAAAGAGACGTGTAAGTGTCGGCGGGTGACGCCTGCTTTCGGATCGGCATCAGGGTGTCCTGATCGACGCTAATCAGCTCGTGAAAAACATTAGCGAGGGACGTTTTTCCAACTCCACGTTCGCCGTACAGCACAGCGTGCCGACCAGTTTCCGCGATCGCAGCGAAGAGGCGATGCAGTTGATCCCTGCGTCCAGCAAAAAGCTCGGCGCGACCGATGGGGGCGGCAGGCGTAAAAAGCCTCGTCACCTCGTAGCGCAACTTCTCCCAGTTCGTGGCCATCGGATTGTACGTACCTCAGTTGCCCAAGTATGTTGTCTACTTGGCCAAGTATCATCTTTAGTTTTCCAAGTAAAGGGCTGCCGTTCTCAAGCTGACCGTCTTGACTCTATTCCTATATAGGACTATATGCACGATCACCCCACCCACCCGAGGGCGTTGTCATGAGACGTCATTTCAGCGGGGTGGGGTGCGGCGCCCGCGGGCCTGGGGAAACGTCCCCCATGGCACCCGGGCGGCGCCGGGGCTCCGCCCGGGACCACTACCGAGTCCCTGCCAGGAGCTGGCTGACGGCGGGCCGCTTCAAGGTCTGCCCGAGGCCCGGAGCGTGTCGTGGCCCGATGGACCGAAA
>Ga0070740_10001764_pt1 | contig 28086 bp, 23 predicted proteins | sample Coa_R2_FD_67286 | JGI IMG/M metagenome (GOLD analysis project Ga0070740, IMG submission 67286) | Surface soil microbial communities from Centralia Pennsylvania, which are recovering from an underground coalmine fire - Coalmine... | ecosystem: Environmental > Terrestrial > Soil > Unclassified ...
CGAGGAGCGCGAAGACTTTTTGGACTACCTTCAGGGGCTGACGAGGGAGCAAAGGGCCGAGCTTTTGGCCGAGGTGGATCGGCGCGAAATGGAAGCGGAAAGCAATTAGGAAAGGCGGGAAGAGATGAGCGCGGAGTACAAAGACCAGACGCGCGTCTGCGAGGACTGCGGGCGCGATTACCTGTGGAGCGCGGACGACCAGGCGTACTTCCACGAGCGGGGCTTCGCCAACCCTCCCAAGCGCTGCAAGGAGTGCCGGAGGGCGAAGAAGGAGCAGGCCGGAGGAGGCGAACGGCAGAAAGGCGGGTGGAGATGAGCGCGGGCGAAAAACCGAATGACGAGCCGGCGAGAGAGCCGGAGGCGGAAGAAGCCCGACGGCCCGCGGGAAGCGTCCCCGACGAGGAGCATCCCGACCCGCTCTTCCTCAAAGATAGGAATGACGGTCGCAAGGGGGATGCACAGGACGAGAAGGACGCCGTCGGGGAATAAAGAGATAAGACATGACAGAACCGGACACGGAGATCAAAGCCGGCGACCGCGTTCGCGCCCGCGAAGGCGCTTTCAAGGGGGAGGTCGGGACGGCGCTACGCGTGGTGACGAGTTTGGACGAAGGGCGGACTTCCAAGTCTGTCCTGGTGAGCTTCCCCGCCGGGGGAGCCGATTACCTTAGCGCCGACGCGCTGGAGAAGACGGAGGAGCGGGCTTGAAGGAAAGCCGCCGGCCCAGCGCCGCGCCTCACGCCGGCTCATGGCCGCAGCAACTCAAACGCGGTCACGGCGTGTTGCCCGCTGAGACCGACCAATTCGACGCGACCGCCCGCGAGCACGCGCGCCACCGTAAAGGTGCGTTCGGCAGCGCCCCGACCGGGCATCACTTCGGCGCGGAACGTCAGACGCGCGCCCGCCTTTATCCTGCCGGTCGCGCCGCCGCGCCTCCTCTTTTTCACGCGTGATCCCCTTTTAGCCGCGCGCATGGATGAGGCGGCGCAGGCGGTCGGGGAAGAGCACGTCTATCTTCTGCGGCTCGATCACCGCCGTCACCTCCCCGTGCCCGAAGACGGGGTGCGTCATTGACTGCCCGGAGCGGTAGGTGCGCGCGGGGTCGTAAGGCGCTCCCGGCGGCGCAGCCGCGCGCGACGCCGGGACGCCGGCCTTGAACGTGCTGCGCGTGCCGCAGGCGGGACATTCCACGCGCGAGATGCCCCCGCGCTTCGTGACCGACGCGACGACGTGGCCGCGCTCCCCGCCGCATGCCGCGCAGAACTTCTCGACGCGCTCGCCGACACTGTGTGACTTTTGTTCCACGGCTTTCTCCTCAACTTTCATTTGTAACTGCTGCCCTTTAACTTTCACTTGTACCTGTAAGTGATGCGCCCGCGCGTCAGGTCGTAGGGCGACAGCTCGACGCTGACGCGGTCGCCGACGAGGATGCGGATGCGGTGCTTCCTCATCTTGCCGGAAATCTGCGCGAGCACCTTGTGTTCGCTGTTGTCTATCTGAACCATGAAGAAGGCGTTGGGCTGCTTGTCAACGACTACGCCCGACGCCGGAACCAAGTCTTCTTTAGCCAATCGTCGTCTCCTCGCTCATGAATTAGAAAGGTCAAAAGTTCGTGACGTGGCCGCGGCGTTCGACGTGCTGCCACGTCCGTTTCACTCGACGCGCTTTAGCGGCTCGCCCGGCGCGGCCTGAACGAGCGGCGGCTGAGGCCCGCGCCCCGGAGCGGGCGCGAGAACGTCTTGCCCTGAGTCTGCGCCGCCGGACGCGCGCCGAACGACGGCAGCACGACGCGCTCGACCGGCTGCCCCGTCAGGCGCTCGATGGCGCGCATCGAGAGTTCGTCCAGGGGCGTGACGAGCGTGATGGCCCGCCCCGTGTTGCCCGCACGGCCCGTGCGCCCGATGCGGTGGACGTAGTCCTCGGGCTGCGCCGGCACGTCGTAGTTGATGACGTGCGAGACCGAGTCAACGTCTATGCCGCGCGCCGCGATGTCGGTGGCGACGAGGACGCGCGTGCGCCCATCTTTGAAGCCCCGGAGCGCCGCCTCGCGCTGCGGCTGCGTGCGGTCGGAGTGGATGCGACCGACCTTGTGCTCGCGCGCTTCGAGGATGTGCGAGAGGCGCTCGGCCCCGCGCCGCGTCCGCGTGAAGACGAGCACGCGCTCGAAGTTTTCGCGCTCTCGTTCGAGCAGGTCGAGGAGGAGCGCCGTCTTCGATTCGAGCGCCACGGGGTAAGCCGTCTGCTCGACGGTGATGGCGGCGCGACCACGGGGACTCGCCTCGACCATTTCGGGGTCTCGCATCGTCGAGCGCGCGAGTTCCTCGACCGCCGAAGGCATCGTCGCCGAGAAGAGCAAAGTCTGTCTGCGCGCGGGCAGCGCCGCGACGACGCGGCGGATCGCGGGCAGGAAGCCGATGTCGAGCATCCGGTCGGCCTCGTCGAGCACGAAGACTTCGACGTGGGCGAGGCTGATCGTGCCGCGCTCCACGTGATCTAAGAGTCTGCCCGGCGTGGCGACGACAACGCCCGCGCCGCGCCTGAGCGTCTCGTTCTGCTTCGAGAAGCCGGTGCCGCCGATCACTCCGGCGCAACGTGGGCTGCCTTTGGGCGCGAGTTGTCGGTAGCTCTCTTCGATCTGCGAGGCCAGCTCGCGCGTCGGCGCGAGCACGAGCACGCGGACTCCGGGGCGGGGCGACGCGGCCATCCGCTGGATCGTGGGGAGCAGGAAGGCGGCGGTCTTGCCGGTTCCGGTCTCGGCGCAGCCGATGAGGTCCGCGCCCGTGAGTATGATTGGTATTGCCTTCGCCTGAATCGGCGTCGGCTCGGTGTATCCGAGCGACTGGCACCTGCGCGCGAGCGCGGCACTCAGCCCAAGTTGAGAAAAGTTCATTCAGTTCCTTATCTGTGAAGCGCACGTCCGCGCACGAAAGCGGGGCGGCGCGTGAAAAAGTGAAAGCGCCTCCGGCAGAATCTTTTGTTTGCCAGAGGCGCTTTCCGGAAAGTGTCGCTGGTCGAAGACCGTGCCGCTACCAGCGGGAGTCGCGGCCTCCGCCGCCGTAGCCGCTTCGTCCGCCGCCGCCGCCGCGGTTGCCGCCGAAGCCGCCACGGCCTCCGCCCCCGCCCGGCCTGCGATCTTCGCGCTGCTTGGCCTCGTTGACGGTCAACGCGCGACCGCCGAGTTCCTTGCCGTTGAACTGCTGGATGGCGGCCTCGCCTTCTTCCTTCGAGGACATCTCGACGAAGCCGAAGCCGCGCGAGCGGCCCGTGTCGCGGTCTTCGATGACGTTGGCCGACTCGACCGTGCCCGCCTGCGCGAACAGGTCGCGGAGGTCTTCGCTCGAAGTCTGGAACGAGAGGTTCCCGACGTATAGTTTCATTGACATGTGTGTGTTTCCTTCTCCCTCTCGGGGAGTATCAAGAGAAGCTTCCAGGCGTAAGTTGGCTTCGGCGGAACGGTGGCAACGAAGGACCTGCGTTTGGATGCTCCGGTAAGAGCGGCTTCCGTCAGTTTAAATCGGCCTGCTCTCGAACCATCCAGAACGCCGCCGCCGAACGAGGCGGGGGGCGCATCACCGTCGATGCGCGAGAGAAGGAAGGACTCTGATAGGATGCACCAAGCGCGCCGCCTGTTGCAACCGCCGGGGAGACTTCTCGCCCGCGCGAGATGTCCTCTTTGTGTGTCGGCGCGTCTGCCGATCACATACCCTTGGTCGCAAGCGCGCCGTGGGCGAGCCATAGAACTGCGCGTAGTAGCGCGCCTCGTACTCCGCCGGCGCGAAGTAGTCGCTCGCCGAATGATTCCTCACCCGGTTGTGTAAAACGGAGACTTTTACCAAACGGATAATCAAGTGGAATAAGCCCGTCTCGTCCTTTGACCATCTCAGCAACTCGCTACGCTCTTAACTGTTTGCCGAATTTAAGACGGCAGCAAATTCTACAAGGCGGGCGCTTTTCCAAAGAACTAGCACGGACAGTTCAGCCCCGTTGACCTTAAACATTGACGCCGGCTACCCTCACACCTTAGGAGATTTCGGCTGAAGCAGCATTTGACCACGCTAAACCTGAGGGCGGTGGATGGGTAATCGCTGTCACGCCGGAGATGGCGCGCGCCATCGGCGTCGCCGAAGGCTCCTACGTCGTGCTTTACGTGAAGGAAGGCAGTGCCACGGCTGAGGTACTGCCGCCCGCCACCGAAGAGATGAAGGAGAGCGTGTGCCGCTTCGCCCAAAGAAATGCCGACTTCCTCGAAGAGATGAAGCGTCTTGGCGACTGATCGTCGCCAAATAGCGGCGAACCGGATTGTGACCAGAATGTGATCAGAATTTCCGGCAAGGGGTGAAAAACAATGAAACTCTCTGCGCTCCCTGAGCGGCTGCAACCTGCTGTATTTGTCAGAGAATGTTAGAGTTTGCTACTATACGAGCCTCGCGGAGAGGTCGCATAGTGGTTTAGTGCACCGGTCTCGAAAACCGGAGTGGTCGGAAGGCCACCGTGGGTTCGAATCCCACCCTCTCCGCCATACTTCTTTCAGTAGCTTAGAGTCTCAACGGCGCGCCAGAATTCTTCCTTCTCAACCTCTAAAACTTTTCCAGATGGGGTACTGCGTGGTCTGACTTGCTGGTACCAGTCGTGCTTCGGACGCCCGGTGGGGGCTAAATTATCGGCAAGTCTTACGTGATCTTGCCTCGTCTTAGGCGCTGCACCGGTCATGGATGACCGGTGCAGCGCGGCCTGCCATTGTTCGACTCTTTCCGCCTCGCGGCGACGCTGGTCTAGTGCAAGGAGCAGCCGCGCGGATGGCTCTTCGTCCGCCGTGAGGTTCGGCTGTCAGATGCGGCGACGAAGGCGGCAAATCCTCAAAATATTCTGCACGATAGAAAGCCATAAACCAGCCGTCTCGCGTCAAGTAGATAATCACCCCGGTTTCCTCTGTGCCATCTCCGTGCTCTCTGTGTCTTCGGTGGTGAAATAATGATTCTTCACCACAACACAGAGACGGCACGGAGGGCTGGCAAACTCAGGACGCCACCTATTTTTTCAGGCTTCTTGACTGTCAAACTGGTTTTGAATAAACATGACATGCAGCTTGTCTGACCCGACGATAGCTAACCCGATGTGTACGCAACTGCCGAGTTGTTTGTATGCGCGGTGCGACTCTTAAATCAGCGGTCTGCTATCCGGCAGTGGGAGTGCTCGTGCTGCTTCTGCTTCGACCAGCCGTTACTCTGGCCGAACAGCTGCCACTCAAGACGTATGCGACCGCCGACGGACTGGCGAGCGACCAGATCAATCGCATCGTGCGCGACTCGCGCGGCTTCATGTGGTTCGCCACCGAAGAGGGACTCTCGCGCTTCGACGGCTACGCCTTCACCAACTACACGACCGACCAGGGGCTGCCTCACCGCACTGTCAACGACATTCTGGAGACGCGCGACGGCACATACTGGATAGCGACCGACGGGGGCCTCTGCCGATTCAACCCGAACGGCGCGCCGACATTCACAGTCTATCTTCCGGGCGAGGAGAAAGCGGCACGGAGCGTGACGGCGCTCGCCGAGGACGCGTCGGGCGGGCTGTGGGTCGGGACGCGCGGGGGCGTCTATCGGATGGAGGCGAGCGGCGGCCAGCCGACGTTTCAGTCCGTTGACACCGGGATGCCGGACGCGAGCGGCGACGACACGCTCGTCGAGGCTTTGCTCGAAGACCGGAGCGGCACTTTGTGGATCGGCACGGGGACTGCGCTCTACCGCCGCGCGCCGGACGGGCGAGCGGAGCGTTACACGAAGCGTCAGGGCCTGCCGGACAACTTCATTCAATCACTTCTCGAAGACGGCGAAGGACACATCTGGGTCGGCACGAGATACGCCGGACTGATCCGTCTTGTGGATCAACCCGGCCCCGACCGACAGATCGTCGCGCACTCCTACACGTCGAAGGACGGACTCGCGAGCAACTGGGTCGCCGCACTCTTCCAGTCTTCCGACGGACGCCTCTGGGCCGGGACGACCGGCGGACTCAGCGAGTTCGTGGCCGACGAGAAGGGGGGACACTTCCGCGGCTACACGACCGCGCAGGGCTTGACCGACCCGGAGGTCTGGGCGCTCGCCGAAGACCGCGACGGCTCTCTTTGGCTCGGCACACAGAACGGCGGCGCGTTGAAACTGGCCTCCAACGGTTTCGTCACCTACACGCAGGCCGACGGACTCGGCGGCAACATCATCCGATCTATCCTAGAAGACCGCAGCGGCGCGCTCTGCGTCATCAGCGCGGGGCTTTACCGAAAATTCATCAACCGGTTCGACGGCAAAAGATTCACCGCGACTTGGCCCGAAGGTGTTAATCCTACCGGCTGGGGCTGGAATCAGGTGGCCTTCGAGGATCACGCGGGCGAGTGGTGGCTGGACACGGGGCAGGGGCTTTATCGCTTCCCGAAGGTGAACGGCGTCGCCCAACTCGCCGGCGGGCGACCGAAGGCGCTTTACACGACGCGCGACGGCTTGGGCGGCAACGACATTTTCCGCCTTTTTGAAGACTCGCGCGGCGACATCTGGGTCAGCGCCATCTCCGGCGGGCCGGCCTCACTCACTCGCTGGGAGCGGGCCGCCAGGATCATGCACCGGTACGACCAGCCCGAAGGCATCGCCTCCGCGCCGACGGCCTACCGCGAGGACGCTGCGGGAAACTTGTGGATGGGATTCTACGCCGGGGGACTTGCGCGCTACCGCGAAGGGCGCTTCACTTTCTTCAACGAGGCCGACGGGCTGCCCGGCGGAATGATCCGTGACCTCTACCTCGATCAGAGCGGGCGACTCTGGATCGCTTCGAGCCGCGGCGGATTGGGGCGCGTTGACGACCCCGCCGCCGAGCGCCCGCGCTTCACGAACCTGACGACCGCGGGCGGACTCTCAAGCAACGACATCTGGAGCGTCACCTCAGACCTCTACGGGCGCATCTACGCCGGCACGGGGCGCGGACTCGATCAACTCGAACCCGCTACGGGCCACATCAAACACTTCACGACCGCCGACGGGCTTGCGCGCGGCAAAGTCGAAGTGGCCTTCCGCGACCACACCGGCGCGCTCTGGTTCGGCACAGCCGGCGGACTCTCGCGCTTCACGCCGGAGGCCGAGCGGCCTCACGCGCCGCCGCCCGTCCTCGTCAGCGGGCTGCGCGTCGCGGGCGTCGCGCGCCGAGTGTCGGAGTTGGGCGAGACGGAAGTTCAGAAGCTCACGCTCGACGCGGGCGAGAATCAGGTGCAGATTGATTTCGTCGGCCTCGACTTCAGTCCGGGCGCGGTACTCCGTTACCAGTACAAGCTCGAAGGCGCTGACGAGGATTGGAGCGCGCCGACCGACCAGCGCAGCGTCAACTACGCGAACCTCCGGCCCGGCGCGTACCGCTTCTTGGTCAGGGCCGTGAGCGCCGACGGCCTGACGAGCGCGACGCCCGCCGTCGTCCCTTTCAACATTCTCCCTCCGCTCTGGCAGCGCTGGTGGTTCGTCCTGCTCGCGGGCGCGGCGGTGGCGCTGGCGGTTCACGCTCTCTACCGTTACCGGCTCAGGCAACTGCTCGCGCTCGAACGCGTGCGGACGCGCATCGCCACCGACCTGCACGACGACATCGGTTCGAGCCTGTCTCAAGTCTCCGTGCTCAGCGAAGTCGTGCGCCGTCGCGTGGGCGCTGACCCGGAGGTGGCCGAGCCGCTCAAGATGATCGCGCAGCTCTCGCGCGACCTCGTTGACTCGATGAGCGACATCGTCTGGGCCATCAACCCGAAGCGCGACCGCCTGAGCGACCTCACGCAGCGAATGCGCCGCCACGCCAGCGACGTTTTCACCGCGCGCGACATCGAGTTCACCTTCGTCGCGCCCGACCCGCAACGGAACATGAGCGTCGGCGCGGACACGCGGCGCGAGGTCTTCCTCATCTTCAAAGAGGGCGTCAACAACTTGGTGCGGCACTCCGGCTGCACCGCCGCCGAGGTTGAGTTTCGGATACTCGACGGCGCGCTCGAACTGACGCTGCGCGACAACGGCAGGGGCTTCGACCCGAACCTCGACTCGGAAGGCAACGGCCTCGCCAGCATGCGCCAGAGGGCCGCGAAGCTCGGCGGCGCGCTCGACATCTCGTCGGGTAACGGACATGGGACCACACTGCGCCTGAAGGCCCCCTCGGACGGGCGGCGTTGGAAAATGGGAAGGCCGAACGGAAAAGGCAAGGGGTAAGGAGCCGCCTGAGAGGTTGCCTCCTCGCCGCCGCGCGGGCGTCGGCCAAGAGGGTTTTCAAACTTCGGCCTACATGAGTATGTAGTGATTTATCGGGCATCCCGGTGTAGTCTTGCAGCCGGACGCACGCCCGCGGAAACTGATGACGATGTCTCACACGGGACAACCTCCGACATTCGAGGCCGCCGCGCCGACGCCGCACGTCATAAAGGTGGCGGTCATCGAAGACGTGCGGGCGCTGCGCGACGGCTTTCGGATGCTGATTGACGGCACGGAAGGCTTCCGCTGCGCGGGCAGCTTTCGCTCGATGGAGGAGGCGCTCGAACGTGTCGGCTTCGATCTGCCGGATGTCGTCCTGACCGACATCGGTCTTCCCGGCATGGACGGCATCGAAGGCGTCCGCCGCCTCAAGGAGCGGCACCCCAGCCTGACCATCCTGATGCTGACCGTTTACGACGACGACGAACGCGTCTTCGACGCGCTCTGCGCGGGAGCGTGCGGCTACCTCCTGAAGAAGACGCCGCCCGCGCGCCTGCTCGAAGCAGTCGGCGAGGCAGCGCGTGGCGGCGCGCCGATGACGCCGGAGATAGCCCGCCGCGTCGTCTCGCTCTTCCGGCAGTTCCGCCCGCCCGAACAGGTTGACTACCAACTCACGCCGCACGAGCTGCGCCTCCTGAAACTCCTCGTCGAGGGGCACAACTACAAGACCGCCGCCGCGCATTTGAACGTGAGCGTCAACACCGTCTGCTTCCACATCAAGCAGGTTTACGAGAAGCTGCAAGTCCACTCCAAGTCCGAGGCCGTCGCAAAGGCGCTACGCAACCGCCTCGTCAGTTAGCGCCTGCGACCGCGCCGCCGCCTCCTTCGTCCCCGCCCTCCAACCCTCAGCCGATTTCAACGCTACCAATTCATGTGGTGACGCGCACGCGCCTCCAGGTGTATTTCTTGTCGCAACCCCAAAACCCCGAAGGCTGACGCCGAACGCTGACCGCCGCAACTCTGCCCGTGTCCATCTCAGGTCAGCACGCCTCAACGCAGAAATACTCGCACACCCCGACGGTGCGACAGCCATTAAGGAGCGAAAGATGAAACTGAAGGTGTTGCTCGCCGCGCTGCCCGGCTGGGCTTTGTTTGCGACGCCCGCGCAAGGAGGGGTGTAGAGGACGCTCGCCGAGAAAGCGCTCGCGCATCTGTGAGCGCGCCCGCCAACTTGAATTGTCGCGCGCGCGACGCTCGTGCGCGCTTTTGAAGTATCGATCCCGAGTCGTTGATTAAGGAGTAGGGTCATGGGCAAAAGAATTCGCAAGGCGAAGTTGGCCGCGGTCGGGCTGTTCTTAACCGCGACGATCATCTGGGGAGTCGCCGCGCTCGGCGGAGGCAGGGCGGCGGCGAGCGGCGAAGCGAAACAATCGAGCGGCGACGCATCATCGTCTAAGCCTGACGGGGCGGGGAAAGATGACGGGCAGCACGTCGAGCCGATTGCGGCTGAGACGGTCGCGCGCGGGATTCCGGGCGCGGGCGCGATCCTGCAAGTGGGCACGTTCCAGGCGGGCGGGCCGTTCCACGACAACGCCTCGTTCGTGCCCTTCACGCAGACGGGCGCGGTGCTCAGTCACGACCGCGTGCTCGTCGCCAGCACGTCGAACTTCGGAGCGCCGCTCGCGCGCCCGTCCGACGCGCCCGGCTCCGTCATCTCGCTCGACATCTCGAATGGCCCCGTCGCAGTGCCCGCGGGCTTCGCCTCCGGCGGCGGTCAGGCGACGGCGGACGGCGGCGCTTGTATTCTTTACGCCGCCAACAGCCCGGACTTCGTCAACGGCCTTAACAACCCGAACGCGGCGACGGCGCAGTTGCCCGCGGCGAGTCTGCCGCTCGGCATCTCCTTCAACAACGGCTTCGGTCGCCCGTGGTTCGCGAACGCGCCGCGGGGAAGCGACGGCGACGGAACCATCACCGTCATTGACGGCAACGGTCGTCCGCTCGCGGGCGCGCCCGACCCCGTCGCGGGCGGGGTCTTTGCGGGCGATGAGACCAATCGAAACTCGGCAAGCACGCACGGGCTGACGGCGGGCGCGCTCGCGACCGCGCTGCTGATGAAGTCGCCGGACGGCAGCACCAAGGCGGTCTTCCTCGCGGCGCTCGCCGACGGCTCGGTCGTGCAGGTTCACGTGCAGAAGGGCGTTGACGGACTCGCGCCCGCGGGTTCGTTCACGCCGATTAAAAACGTCTCGACCGCGAAGGCCGCGTCGAACAGCCCCGACGACATCACGCGCGTCGGGATGCTTTTCAACTGGGCGCCGACGCGCAGAGTTTTTGTCACAGACCCTCTGGCTAATCGCATCCTCGTGCTCGACCTGACGGATGACGGCACGCTCTTCCGCTCGACCTCGCGCTACATAAAATCGTCGGCGCTCGACCGGCCCGTTGACATGGCCCCGGCGACGGTCGAGGTGGCGGCGCGCAACTTCGCCTCGAACACGACGCTCGGCGCAGGCTCGGACTTCTACGTCCTCAACCGCGGCAACAACACAATCGTCCGCATGACGCAGGACGGTCAGGTCGTCGCCGTCCGCAGCATACAGACGGACGTTGACGGCTTCCGCGCAAGCGGCATCGCCACCTCGCCCGACGCGCGCGCCATCTACGTGAGCGGCACGACGCCCGGCGCGAACGGGGTCGTTCTTAAATTCGCCGCCTTCGGTGAAGGCTTCGTCACCGATTCATTGTTCGCACACACGCCGGGCGGCAGCGAGATCGAGCAGGGCGCGGGCGTCTTCTCGTTCCAGTTCGGCACGGCGGAGGCGGTCGGCCCGCTATTCAACGGGCAGTCGTGCAACAGTTGTCACAACTCGCCGAAGCCGGGCGGCATGGGCGCGGGCGCGGAGACGTTCGTCACTCGCGTCGCAAGGACGCATGACGGACAGTTCGACCCGATGGACGGGCACGGCGGCCCCATCGCGCGGCAGTTCTCGGTTGACAGCCTCGGCCAGCCGTGCGGACTCCCGACGGGCGTGCCGCCGCAGGCCACACTCACGTCGCGGCGGAGCGCGATGTCGCTCGAAGGCACTTCGCTCCTCGACTTCATCGCCGACGGCGACATCCTGAAAGCGCAGGCGGCGGAGCCTGACGCGGTACGCGGTCGGCGCAACATACTCGCCGACGGTCGCGCGGGCCGCTTCGGCTGGAAGGCGCAGACGCCGACGCTCGTCGAGTTCATGGGCGAAGCTCTGCGCGACGAGATCGGCATCACGAACCCGCTCGAACCACTCGACCTCGTCCACGGGTGCGGCGCGGACAAGGACAGCCCGGAAGCCGACGGCGTCCCGCTCACCGCGCTCGCCGCCTTCCTCAACACGATTGACCCGCCGCAGCCGACTGACGCGACGCTCAGCTCGCCGGGCGCAAAGGTCTTCAACTCAATCGGCTGCGCGCAGTGTCACGCGCCCGCGTTCCCCGGCCCCGGCAGAGTCATACGCGCCTACACAGACCTCCTGCTCCACGACATGGGGCCGGGACTCGCCGACGGCTTCGAGCAAGGCTCGGCCACGGGAAGCGAGTTCCGCACCGCACCGCTCTGGCGCGTCTCGGAGCGCGCACATTTTCTGCACGACGGGCGAGCCGGCACGGTCGCCGACGCCATCAACGCGCACGGCGGGCAGGGCGCGGCAGCCGCGGCGGCTTTTGCGGCCCTGAGTCCGGCGGACCGGCAGGCGCTGCTCGATTTCCTCGCCGGCCTGTGAGGAGGACGCCATGCCGAACAGGAAGGATGAAGGCTTCGGGAGCGCCATCGTTTTGCTTGCTACTCGCCACGCATATCCCTGCTTCCAAGGCACGGCACCAGCCTGCCCCAAGCGACTCGGCGGACTCCGCCGACCGCGCGCGCCTCGAACTGGTCGAGGTGACGCTCTGCCGACTCGTGCGGGTAATTGCGGCGCTTTGAGGGCGGCTATGGGTTGAAAATATCCGCAATTATCTGCTCAGAGCTTCAGGTTGATGGCGATTGGTCGGATTCGATAACCGAACGACCCGGGCCGTTGACTTCCGTTGCACGGGGGATAAAATGCGCGACGCCTTTCAGAATTTCACTTAAGATAAGAAGGGCGCAGAAGCGGGGCGCCGCGCCCCTTTCTGTTACGCGGTCAATCCAAGGACTCGCGCTCGCGGCGAAGTCAACAGATGAAGACGAAGTCCGCAAGAGCCGTCCGTTTGTGTCTCATTTGCCTGTTGGCGGGAGCACAGTACTCACTGCCGGCGGCAGCCGCGCCCGCGAAAGTGTCGCTGACCAATTATCAAAGCCTTCGGACGGAAAGCCGGGGCGTCGTCTTCACGACCGACACGGGGCAGAGGCTGCGCCTGACCCCTTACGGTAACTACATCGTCAGGGTGCAGGCGGTGCGCCGGGGCGAGGACTTCTTCCCCGACGACCGCTACGAGATGGTCGAGTCGCACGACTGGCCGGGCGGCTTCCGTCTGCTTGAGCAAGAATCTTTCGTGCGTCTTGAGACTCCCGCGCCCGACGGCCTCGTAATCGAAGTCAGCAAGACGCCGCTGCGCGTCAGCTTCTACCTGAAAGGGACGACGCGTCCTTTGCTGCGTGAAGATGTGGGAGTCTCCTGGGACGGAAGCCGCATCCGCGAGCAGTTCGTTTACGACGAGCAGGAGCACTTCACCGGCCTTGGGCACGGTTACTTCGGCAGGGCCGACGGCCTCGACCTCAAAGGCCGACTGATCGAGCGCAACTACGGCACCGAGCACGGGCAACAGGCCCCCCTGATCGTGCCCTTCTATCTTTCGAGCAAAGGCTACGGCCTCTTCCTCAACAGCACCTTCACCAACGCCTTCGACTTCGGTCGGGACGGCGCTTACGAGTTCACGCTCGACGACAGGGGTTTCGGCGGGCGGATGGATTACTTCGTCATCGCCGGCCCGCGGTTCGCGGAAATTCTCGACCGCTACACGCGACTGACGGGCAGGCCGCGACTGCCGCCGCTTTCGATCTTCGGCCTCGCGCTCTCCGACAAGAGCAACGACGAGACCAGCCCCGACCCTTCCGACGAGAACTGGTGGAAGCGCAAGGTCGCGGAGCACAGGCGCGCAGGGTTCCCGCTCGACCACCTGATCAACGACAACCGCTGGCGCGCGGGCGGAGGCAAGCGCTGCGAGTCCTACTTCGACTGGGATCGCACGCGCTTTCCCGACCCTGCGGAGTACGAGCGTTGGTTGAAGGCCAACGGGCTTGTGACGACCATAGACTTTAACCGCTGCATCGCGCAGCGGAGCGAAGGCTGGTCGCCCTCGTACAACGTCCCCGTGACCGCCGGCATTGACTTCGGCCAGAGCGCGCCGGACTTCACTCGCCCGGAGGTGCGCTCGTGGTTCTGGCGTCTCTTCTGGCGCAAGTCCCTGAATCCGAGACTGGGCTATCCGGGCGACGCGCTCTGGATTGACGAGTTCGACGAGCTTGGCCCCGCGCCGCTCTCGATGCGGCTCGGCGACGGACGGAGTTGGGCCGAGATGCGGAACTACTGGTTCTTCCTGATTGCCAAGGCGCTTGTGCAGGAAGGTTGGGACAAGGAGATCGGGCCGTCGAAGCGCCCGTTCGTGTGGGTGCGCGGGATGACTGCCGGCGCGCAGCGCTACGCCACGCTCTGGAGCGGCGACATCAAACCCAGCTACGACGACATGAGAAGCCAGATTCGCGGCCTCCAACTGGCGGGGCTGTCCGGCTTCCCCTACTGGGGGCACGACGCGGGCGGCTTCTACGATTACGACAGGAGGAGCGGGCCTGATGACAACATGTACCGCCAGTGGTCAATGGCCTTCGGCAGCTTCACGCCGTTCTGGAAGCCGCACGGCTTCGGCCAGTCACGCTGGCCGCTGGACCGTTCGCCCGAAGCACAAGCGGACGCCACGACATACTGCGAGCTGCGCTACCGACTGATGCCTTACATTTACACCTACGCCTATCAGGCGCACACGACGGGCGTACCCATTGCAAGGGCGATGGTCATCGAACATCAGGACGAGCCGCTCGCCTGGCAACACGACCTGCAATACATGTGGGGCAGGGAGATGCTCGTCGCGCCGAACACTTCGGACGGCGGCGACGTGAGCGTCTGGCTGCCCCGAGGCGACTGGTACGACTTCTGGAGCGACACAAAATACTCCGGCGACCAGACCATCAGCTACGCGGCCCCGACCGGAAGGCTGCCTCTGTTCGTCAAGGCCGGCGCGATCATCCCGACGGCACTGCCTGCCGTCTCCACGTCCGCCCTGCCGAAAGACAAACTCGTCGTCGAGGTCTATACCGGGCGTGACGGCGGCTTCAGCCTCTACGAGGACGACGGCGGCAGCGAGGCGTACAGGACTAAAGGCGAGTACAGACTGACCGAGATGCGGTTCACGCAGAGGGAGATGCGCCTCGTTATCAGCGCGGCGCGCGGGACGTACAAGGGCGCGACGGACAGTCGCTCGTACCGGCTGAACTTCCACGGCCTGTCGCGCCCGTTCGGCCTCGAAGTAAACGGCGCGCGGCTGCCTTCGTTCGCCTCGGAGCAGGAGGCGTTTTGGGCCGGGGCCGGCGTCGTGTGGGACGCGCGGAGGAAAGTCCTCTCCGCGTTCGTCAGGCGATCTCCCGTCCGCCAAAGCATCTCAGTGAAAGCTTCGGACGCGGCGGGAACTTAATCACCTCGGCCCGCCCCGCGCCTGTCCCGCGCTTTGATCACCCGTGCCTTCCCGTCGAACGAGCGGTTGGCACCCTCAGGCCGCGCCGCCTCGTACTCCGCCTCGCCGCCCCCCTTCGGCGCGGCCTCGCCGAAGCCCCGCCTGCGCCCCGCCCCGCCGGTCAGACTCCGCGCGGCGGGCTTGGCCCGGCAGTAGAAGTCCACGGGCGCGTCCGAGCGCGGCTCGCCGCAGTTGAGACACCTCTCGGACTTCACCTTCGCCCTGTGGCCGCCGTAGAAGTGGCCGTACTCGACTTGTAGATGAATCGAGCAGAGGCCGAACCTCGCCGCCGAGCGGCTGCACGGGTGGCCTTCGTTACCGCCCCCGACGGTCGTGTACCGACACTTCATCCCGAATGTTTACCCTTCGCGCGTTTGTAAAAGAGGTGGGCCGTTGTCCCTTCCGTCCGCCATGATACGGCAGGCGCGCGAGATTCGCACGGGCGGCGTCGCCGCCGCGGGAAGAAATTTCAACTCTCCCCCTCGAGGTTGTCACCGTCGGAGGCGGATGCCTCAGTCCCGGTTTTTGAATTTACCCCTTCCCGCCGCAGTCAGTTCTCACCGCAGGTACTTGTCGAAGAATTCGAGTGTGCGCGACCACGCCAGCTTGGCCGCCTTCTCGTCGTAACGCGGCGTCGTGTCGTTGTGGAAGCCGTGCTGCGTGCCCTCGTACATGTAGAGTTGATACACCTTGTGATTCGCCTTGAGCGCTGCCTCGTAGTTCGCGATACCGGCGTCAACGCTCTGGTCGTTGCCGGCGTAGTGCAGCAGCAGCGGCGCGGCGATCTTCGGCACGTCGTCCGCGCCCGGCTGGCGACCGTAGAAGGCGACACCGGCGTTCAACTCCGCGCCCAGCCGCACGGCCAATTGATTCACCATCCCGCCGCCGAAACAGAAGCCCACCGCGCCCAATTTGCCGGTAGAGTCGGGGCGGGCCTTGAGCCACCTGGCCGCGGCGACGAAGTCCTCGGTCATCTTCTTCGGGTCAACCTTGCGGAAGGCCACCGCGCCTTGCTCGTCGTTGCCGGGGTAGCCGCCGACCGAGGTCAGCCCGTCGGGCGCGAACGCGATGAACTTTTCGAGCGCCAGCCGACGCGCAACGTCCTCGATGTAGGGGTTGAGACCGCGGTTCTCGTGGACGACCAGCACGGCGGGAAACTTCTTGCCTTGCGCCGGGCGCGCCAGGTAACCCTTGATCGAGCCGTTGCCCGCCGGTGAAGGCACGGTCTCGTATCCGACCTTGATGCGTTTGTCGTCCGACTTCACCTGCTGCGCCCAAGCGTAGTTGGGCCGCAGGCCCTCGAAGATGGCCGCGACGGTCAGGCCGCCGACCGCGAACTTGCCGGCGCGGTCGAGGAAGGTGCGGCGGTCTATGTCGCCATGCTGGTACTCATGAAAGAGGTCTAACAACTCCTGCGGGTAATCGGATGCTACTTTGCGTTCCATTCTTCCTCCTGACGCAGCGTTTGGCGGAGTGAGATCATATTCCCCCGCCGTCGAACTTGAAAGGTCGTCGAACACCCAATCTTAACTGGTACGCGGCCTCAAAGAATAATCCCCGGCGCGACTCCCTTGAAGATCAAGAGCGTGATGGAGTCTCGTCGCCGGATTGCTTGCTATCTCCACCGCGCGGCGGCTGTGGCGACCACGACTGACGGCGCATGGGCTGGCTGCCTTTTTCCTGTCGCCACGCTACCCTTCCGCGATGACGCCGCCCGCGCCAAAGAATCGCAAGCGGCGGATGACACCTACGCGACAGCGACGACGGCATACTCACCCGATGCCAGCCCCAGCGAAAAGCCTAATCGTCAAGCGCACGGTCACCGGCCTCGGACTTTTCACCCTCAAACCTATCAAGTCAGGAAAGAGGATCGTCGAGTACACCGGCCCTCTAGTTACCAACGAGGAGGTGAAGAGGCGACGCGGCAGATACTTCTTCGAGGTTGACGAGAAGTATTCGATAGACGGCAGCCCACGCAGCAACACCGCACGCTACATCAACCACTCATGCCGCCCCAACTGCGAGGCATACGTTTACGGCAGGCGAATTTGGATTTACTCGAAGCGGGACATCAAGGCCGGCGAGCAACTGACGTATAACTACGGCCAGGACTATTTCGACCAGTACATCAAGCCGAAGGGCTGCAAGTGCGAGGAGTGTCGTTAGTCGGGGGATGTGCTTGCCAGAAGGCGGGCGGAAGCGAGGCCGCGCCGCCCCGTCCGGGAACATCTTTCCCGCGCTCAGGTTTCTGTCATCCGTGCCGGCCCCGTGCAGTCGCCGGCCTCACGAACCAAAAGCGCGGGCGGTGTTTGCGGGAGCCTTATTTCTTCGTCAGGTATGCCGTCTCTCCGCCGACCACCATCTTCATCCGGGTATCACTTTCGAGCGTCGCGGTGCCCGTCCCCCCTTCCGCGATAGTGACCGTAGCCTTATCGTCGCCGGAGGTGGTGTAAGTCCCCACTTGATTCCCGGTGCCCACCTCTATGACTTTCCCGTCCTCCGTGAACTTCGTCCCCTTATCACCCTTCTCGCCTTCTTCAAACCACGTCCCGACGAAGCGTTTAGAAACAGTCGAGGACGTACCCGGAGAGGGACTGCTGCTCTTCCCCGGCGAGGAATTAGCGACGGCGTTCGCCGAAGAATCAGTCTTGTTACAGACCGCCCCCGTCAGCGCTAACGCGGCGACGAGGAGCGCTATCTTTCGGATCTGCATTGTGCGATCTCCCGTGTCTTAGTGAATTACTTGAGTCCGCCCCGGTGCCCCGGCCCCGCGGGCGACGCGTATCTTGCGCCTTTCCGCGGCGGGCGGCAACAGGAAAATGTGGCCGACTAAAAAAGAGGGGCGAAGCCCTGATCGAGCCTCAATTCGACCCTGGATACGAAAGCGCTAACGCCGCCATCAGCGGGCAGCACGGGCGATTGAACTTGAAGGCGGCTCTGTTGCCGCTCCGCTGCATGGCAAGGTTAGGTGCGCCGATACCGGAACCGAGGTCGGCCCCGTGCCCCGCTCGCCTTCGCTGTTATGACGCGCCCTGCTCGTCGGCGTCCGTGCCCTCCCGGCGCTCTACGTCCTGCGTCACGCCCGCCCGCGGGTTAACTTGGCGGCGCTTTCTCTCGCGCATTCGCTCAAGCTCGCGGTCAACCGGCAGGTCCATCGGGTGAACCACGCGGCCTCGCCTCCGCGCCTTCCACAGCGTCGAAAGAATATACGTGCAGATGACCAGGATGATTAACGAAACTATCTTGGCCGTGGCGTCGTGCAGTGTCCCCCCGCCCCCCTTCTTATCCGGCAGGTATAACTCGCCGGTAATCAGCCCTACGAGTGCGCTCAAGCCGAATAAGAGGATCACGAGAATCCATCCGCTGATAAAGCAACCGCCGATGATGTCTCCGACCCTTATTTTCATGTCCCTCAAGAGTAGCGCCGAACGGTTGAGTTGTCGCGCCGCGATTGCGTTCAAGCAGCGCCGGGCCAGCTATCTTACGAAACACGCTCCCGCCGCTCGCGTCCGACGATTTGTTCGGCGGCGCGATGACGCTTCGCAGCTAAAAAAAGGTTTTGAGCGTCATCAGTTAATAAATGTCCAGATCGTGAGCGGAAACGACTCTTCCTTGATAGCCCTGACGAATCTCGTTCAACATCCCCTCCTCGGTATCCGTCGGGCCGCCGAAGAACATTTGATGATACAGAATAAGGAGCTTCGGCTTGGCTTTCGTCGCTATCTCCGATAATTCGCGCGTGGAAGTGTGGAAGCTCAGGATGTACTTCCGCCAATCTTCCTTACTCGCGTTAAAGCCCGCCTGTGAATAGACTTCGTGAATAAGCACGTCACAGCCGTTGCAGTTTTCGACGACGCTCTGACTGGGCGAAGTATCGCCTGAAATTACAATCACCCGGTCTGGAGTTTCAAAACGATACCCGAAGGCCTGCGGCCATGAGCCGTGCTTAACGAGGAAGGCCTTGACCGTGACATTCTGATCTTTGTAGATGACGCCGGGTTTGATCTCGTGAACATTAACTTTGTTACCGGTGGCATTCGCATGTTCCAGCCCTTTTATGCGGATGTCGTTGTCCGCTTGATATGCCAGCAGAATATGATTCGTCATCGCCTGAATCCCCGGCGGCCCGTACACCTCGAGCGGCTCTCTTCTTCCCAGCACCCAGGGAGAAAAAATCAAATCCGGATAACCGAGCGTGTGGTCCGAGTGCAGGTGAGTGACGAACAATGTCTTAAGGTTGGTGACCTCCATTCCTTTCACGCCCAATCGCGCAGCCCCTGCGGCGCGTCTCACTACCCCCGGCCCACAGTCAATAATATAAGGTGTCCCGTTAACCACAATTGCTACGGAAGGCCCCATCCGATCCGGATTGGCGCTAGGGTTACCGGTCCCCAGGAAAACTATCTGAGTCTTTGCCGTAGGATTAGCTGGGGACTGCGGATGGGAGGTGGCGTTTAGCAAGAGTAACGCCAGAGACAAGAACAGCACGGACACTGCACGCCGACCAATAGTCTTTGAATTCATCGCCTAGCCTTCCTGTAATGTAACTTGCCGGAGCATAACGCCGGGCAGCGGGCGCGAACAACCTTTGATTGAAGATAATTGAACGCCTGCCGGTGTCGGACTCGACCACAGACAGGGCCGGGAAAGCGCGGCGCAGGCGGCGCTAACCCATACAGATTACAGGTGTACGAAAAGGTGTCTGCATATGGCCCGACTTATGCCGGAGTCCTTTATTGTTTGCTTAATTTAGTCTATGGAACGGGAGTTGTCATGCCATTTAGCGGAATCTATCGTGTGGATTCTACTGACGGTCAGTTTTCAAGGAAGGGATACTCATGAACAGCATAAATTTGAAGCGTCTGGCCTCAACGTCGGTCTTGGGTCTGACAGTCACGCTGGGCACAGCCGGACTCGCAAGTGCACAGCAACGCGGCGACGGGCATCAGCGCCGCCAAGACCGCGAGCAGAGTCAACAGGATCGCGGGCAACAGCAACAACAGGAGCGCCAGGCGCAACAGCAACAGCGCCAGTCGCAGCGCCAACAGTGGGAACAGCAGCGGCAGGCACAGCAAGCCCAACAGCAACAATCGCGGCAGCAACAGCAAGCCGAGCGTAACGCGCAACAGCAGCAGTGGCAGCAGCAACGCCAGGATCAGATGCGTCAAGCGCAGCAACAACGCGATGCACAGCAGCGCCAATGGCGGCAGAACCAGCAGCAGCAACAGCAGGTACAGCAGCAGCGTTGGGAACAGCAACGCCAACAGCAAGACCGTTGGAATCAGCAGCAGCAGCAACAGAACTGGGAGCGCCAGCGCCAGGCCGAACAGCAACGTCAGGCTGAACAACAGCAGCGCGTTTGGCAGCAACAGCAGCAGCGCAACAGTCAACAGCAACGCGATTGGCAGCGCAACGGTCAACGCCAATGGTCGGGCCAGCAGGCGCAACAGATTCAACAGCAGCGTTGGTCACAGTATCGCCAGCGCGTAGATCAGGATCAGCGCCTCGCCTTAGAACGCGAGCGCCTGCTCCAACAGCAACGCCGGCAAGCGCAGTGGCACTACCAACAGCGCTATCTCGAACGATTGCGCGAGGACGAGTCACGTCTCCAGAGTCAGAGTTACTACGACTCAGGCCCCTACAACTATCGCTATTATCGCGGCGGCCAATATTACGAGACGAACCAGTACGGCGCACAGATGCTCCGGCAGTCCATCGAGAACGGCTACGATCAAGGTTATCAGGCCGGCCTGGCGGATCGTGAGGATGGTTGGAACTTCGATTACCAGGATGCCTTCCCGTATCAGGATGCGTCTTACGGTTACGACGGCTACTACGTCGATCTGAGCGAGTACAACTACTACTTCCGCGAAGGCTTCCGGCGCGGTTACGAAGACGGCTACTACGGGCGCTTCCAGTACGGCAGCTATTCGAACGGCGGTTACAGCATACTGGGCACGATCCTTTCGCAGATTCTCGACCTGCGATCCTACTAATGAGGCGGTAGGATGACGCACGACGACGCCCGGGCTTGCGCCGAACAGGAATGCTTGGCGCAAGCCCGGGCGACCTTTATCACCTCGCCTACCGCCGGGCGTCGGCCTGGCTAGTCTCTCGGTTGAAACGGCCACGACTCACCGCCTCGTTCGTCGCGCTGTTCTTCTCCAGACTCGCCCACCTCACCCTCGCCGCGATCTTTTTTCCGGTGCCGTCACGCGTAGGCGTTGAGCGCCTCCTGCAACGCGCGCGGGACGGGGACCGCTTCGAGCTTGTCGCCTTTCCTGGTCATGCAGGCGATCTGCTGTTCGCCGCGCGCGACGAGTTCCTCGTCGCCGTTCACGCGCCGCCAGTATTCAAAGGTCATGGTCACGCGGTTCTGCGCGAGCGCGCCCAGCCGCATCCGAATCAGAACCTCGTCGAACGCATTCAGCTCGGCGAAGTACTCGCAGGAGCAGCGCGTCGTAATCAGGCAGAGACCTTCGCCGAGCTGCTTCAGAATCTCCGGGGCGTGATCGCGCAGGAACATCTCGCGGCAGCGCCCCTGCCAGCGGACGTGGCTGGCGTAATAGACATTCCCCACGAGGTTCGTCTCCTCGAAGCCGACCACGTGCCTGTATTCATAGGCCCGCATCTTCACACCTCAACGCGCCGCGCGACGGCACGACGAGCGGCGCGCGCGGGCCGTCGCCCTCCTCCTCTTCGCCCCGCGGCGCGCTCACTTCGAGCACCGTGAAAATCAACCTTTTCTCCAAGCCGATCATCTCCGCCGCGCAAGTCACGGCGAGGTAAGGCGGAGACTCCAGCGTCACCCACCCGTCGCCTTCGATGGAACCAAGCGTGAGCGGCGCGGCGTCCGAGGCCCCGGCCTTCTTCAGGCACTCCTTCGCCGTCCAGACGCGGGTGGCGGCGGCGTCCAGACTCTCGCCCGCGAGGCGCGCGACCGTGGAGGCCAGCGCGAAGGCCTCGGGGCCGAGCAGGTCGCGCCACACGGAAGCGTCGCGCGCCCCCACCTCCTCAACGTCGCAGGCGAGCCGCCGCCCGCCCGCGACCGCGAGCGTCAGGTCGCGGCAGTGTGAGACGGAGACGTGTTGCCGGGATGAAACTTCCGGCCCGTCGTCAGTCAATAGTTCCGGCCTGCCGTCGGGCCGCCGCGCGACTCGGACGCTGCCGCCGAGCAGGCGGCGGAGTGCGCGTTCGCTTCGCGGGCGGCGCTCGCCGGCTGTGGCGTCAAGCTCCACGACCACGGAGACCGCGGAGCCGGGGATCAACCCCCTCACGCGCCGCTCGACGTAAGGCCCGACGAGCGGCGCGGCCCACGGCCCGCGGAACGCCGCCCCGTCTATCATCCGAAGGCGAAGGCCAGTCCAACGCTCCCACAGTCTCCCGTCCGCGTCCTTCACTTCGACATCGTAAGTGAAAGTCTGGCCGTCGAACGCCCTCTCGAGCGCGTGGACGACGCAGTCTCCGTTCGTCTGTCGCGGCGCGACTTCCAAACGACCGACGCCGACCGGCAGGATGGCGGCGACGGGGACGCAAGCCTGTATGGCGTGAATCGTGGCGTCGCGCCGTCCGGGGTCTCCGAGCAGGAGCTTGCCGGGCATGTAGCGACCGAACCAGGTCGAGTTGCCGTCGCGCTCGATCTCGGCGACGCAGGCGGTCGAGGCCAGCCGACGGTAGCCGCGCAGGCGTCGGAAACGCCCTTCGTGAAACAGGACTCCGCCGTAGAGGTCGCGTGCCGGCTCAAGCGCGACGCGCGGCAACTCCGGCGACGCGAAGTCGGCGGGCGACGAATCCTCGCCGGGCGACTGCGCGCAAGGCAAGCCCCCGCTCGTGACTGATGCGGCGCGCGCTTCGTCGTCGGCGCGCGTCGCGTCGAAGCGGCACACGGCGCGGAAGTGGTCAACCTGAAAAGCCGTCTGCTCCGAGCGCAGCGCGACTTCGACTCCGCCGTCCGCGCGCGCGAGCGCGGCGATGCGGACGAGCGTGGAAGCGCCGCGCGGGACGGCGACGGGCCGCTCGAACTTCACCTCCGCGAAGCTCGGCGGCGAACCCTTGCCGGCGAGCGCCGAGGCGGCTTGCGCCATCGCCTCCAGCCCCATCACGGCGGGGAAGAGTTGCTCGCCCCTGAAGACGTGGTCGCGCAGGTACGGGTCGGTCTCTTCCGAGAGTCTTGCTTCGACGACCAGCTCGACGCCGGGGTAATAGACCTTGCACTCTTCGAGGAAGCGCAGGAGCGGGAGCGCGGTGCGCTCGACCTTCAGCGTGGGCGGCTCGCCGAAGCGGCCCGTGACGACGACCGCCGCCGGGAGCGAGCGACGTTCGAGCAGTTGACGGAAAACGCGCAGCCCTTCGTCCGTAGTGATGGGCGTGATGCCCTGCCGGGCCAAGGCGTCCACGCGGCCCAGGCGCTGACCCATGCCGACGCCCGACCAGACCGACCACTCCACGACGAGGCAGCGGCAGTGCGGGTGCGCCTTCTGCCAGTCCGCCGTCAGGTCTGCCAGCCACTCGTTCGCGACCGCGTAGTCGGCTTCGCCCTGCATCCCAGTGCGCGCGATGACGGAGCCGAAGGTCACGAAGAGCCGCAGGCGCTCGGCGCGGACGGCGGCGAGCACGTTGCGCGCGCCCGCGACCTTCGGCGCAAGCGTGCGGAGGAAAGCTCTTTCGTCGAGCGCGCTCAAAAGACGCGGCGTGTTCACGCCCGCGCCGTGCAGGACGGCAGTCACGCCCCCCAATTCTTTCTCGCCGCGCGCCACCGCCTCGCGCACCGCCGCGGCGTCGGTCACGTCGGCGGCGAAGTAGCGGAAGGTTATTCCGGCGGCCTCGATTCTTTCGAGGTTGGCCGACAACTCCTCGTCCTCTTCGCGCCGCGAGCGCCCGAGCAGCAGGAGACTCGCGCCCGTCGCGCGCGCGAGCGACAGCGCGCATTCAGCCGCGATGCCCTTCCCGCCGCCCGTCACGAGCATGAGGTCTTCGGGGCCGAGCGGCAATTCACAACGCATGTCGCTTTGCGCTTCACACAATTCACGTTGCGCTTCGCCCGACTCTTCGCGCCGTACTCCGCACGTCGCTGCCTGCTGCGCTCCGCGCGTCGCTTCGTGCGGCAACAGTCGAAGCACGGGGACTCGCCGAATGCCGGCCTGGTCGTAGTGCGCTTCCGCGTAACCGTCGGCGGCGCACGCTTCGGCGAGTACCCACTCAGCGGCGCGTTCGTGGTCGGGCGGCACGTTCACGACCGCGACGCTCGCGCGCGGCATCTCCATCTTCAGCGTCCGCGCGAAGGCCGCCGCGCCGCGCCCGTGCTGGACGAGCACGAAGCGGCCCGCGCCTTCGTCCGCCGCGGCGGCCTTCGCGCCTTCGAGCAACAGGCGGACGTGTCGCTCGTCTGCCTCCGGCGGAAGGCAGACGACTGCGCCGACGCCTTTGCAATGCGTGAACGTCTCGCGCAAGCGCGACGCGAGCGTGTAATCGTCGGGCGCGAAGACCCGCCAGTCGCCTCGCCCGGTCAACTCGCGCCCGCCGCTTAAAGGCTGCTCGACCAACTCGACCGTGAAGCCACGAATCCACGCTTCAACGCCCGAAGGTTGTTGCTCGGCAATCGCGCCGACGACGCCGGTGTTCAGGTCTTCCAGCGCCGCGGCCACCTCCGCGACCGTGGCGTGCGCGTACTCGGTCGGAGCGACCGGCGGCGGCAGCCCCAAAGCGCGCGCGGCCTCGACCACCAACTGGCTCACCGTGATCGAATTGAGGTGAAGGTCGCCCAGCAGCGCGTGCTCTTCACGGACGGCTTCCGCGGGCAGCTCCGCGCGCTCGGCCACGAGGCGGCGCACAAGCTCCAGCGCGGTTTCTTTCGCCGCGCCCGCGGGCACCTCAGCCGCGCCGTCGCGCGGTTCAGTCGAAGCCGTGTCGCGCGCCGCACTGCTCCCGAAGCGCACCGCGTCACTCTCAAGATCGTCGCGGCGTCTTTCAAATTCGTCACGGCGTCCGAGGCCCGCGCGACTCTCAACCGTGTTGCCATCTTCGCTCTCGCGCGTCGTCTCGCCTTCGTCAGCCGGGGCCAGCTCGCAGGGGTTGACGAAGAAGCGCGGTCGCCAGTCGAGGCTGAAGGGCTTTGCGAAACGCCCGGCGAACAGCACGCTCGTGTCAACGCACGCGCCGGAAGCGAAGGCGGCTCCCGCCGCTTTGAGCAGGCCCCGAAGCGACTCGCCGCCAGCGTCGAGCGAGATGCAAGGTTTATCTACGAACTCGGAAACGAGACCGCCGAGAATGTGTCCCGGCCCGACCTCGACGAATAAGTCAGCCTCCGCGGCTGCCGCCTTCGCCGCCTCGGTGAAGCGAACCGGCGCGGTGAGTTGCCGGCAGAGCAGCTCGCACAAGTTCTCTCCGGCGCTGATTGTGTCGCCCGTGACGGTGGAGATGACTTTGCCTTTCAAGGGCCGGAACTCTTCGCCTTCGAGTCCTCTCGCGAGGAGGGCGGCGGCCTCCGACATCAGCGGCGAGTGGAAGGCGTGCGAGACGTTGAGTTGGACGACGCCGTGCCCGCGCGAGCGTGCGCGCGCCGCGAACTTGTCAACGGCCACGGCCTCCCCGGCGACCACGACCTGACTCGGCGAGTTGAAGCCTGAGATGACGACGCGGTCGCCGTTCAGCGTGGCTCGGACTTCCGCAGGACTGGCCTTGACGCTGACCATCTTCCCCTCGACGCCGCAGCCTTCGGTCATCGCGTGCGCGCGCAAAGAGGCGAGCCGCAGCAGCGCACGCTCGTCCATCGCCCCCGCCCAGCGGAGCGCGGTCAGTTCGCCGAGGCTGTGCCCGACGGCCACGCGCGCTTCGACGCCGAGGCGTTCGAGCACGCGCAGTCCCGCCAGCGAGGCGGCGACGATTGAAGGCTGCGCCAGCGCGGTCGCGCGCGTGTCGCCCGCCGCGGGCAGTCGCGCGAGCGCGTACAAGTCCTCGACGAACTCGAAGCGCCGGGCGAGAGCGCCGCCGCTCAGGTAAACGGGCGCGGCCTGCCCCGGAAAAAGAAGACCGACGCGAGCAGCGCCCGCGCCCGCGCCGAGGAAGACGCCCTCGTGTGCGTCGAGCTTGAGGAACACGCCATCACTCGCCGTTGACGAGTCTGTCAACCAACGTCGGAGCGTTTGCAGTCGTGCATTCAACTCCGCGGGCGTGGCCGCGACGAGACCTGCGCGCCACGACTGCGCCTTGCCGCGCTCCCCTTCGGCAAGTGAGCTTTCGAGCGCGACGGCGAGGTCTGTCAACTCAGCCCTGGAGAGTCTGGAGGCGAAGCCGAGCAGGCGCGTGACGCGTCCGAGCAAGGCTTCGCGGTCGGGCGCGGCGAGCAGGAACAGTTCGGCGTCCTGCGCCGACGCGAGCAGCGCACTCTCGCGCGCGCTGACGGTGCGCCGACGCACGCCCTCCACGCCTTCGAGCGTGACGTGCGTGTTGATGCCGCCGAAGCCCATCGCGCTCACGCCCGCGCGCAAGGGTAGCTCCTGCGGCCAGCGCTCGCCCTTGCGGAGCACGCGCAGCGCAGGCTCCGTGCCGGACAACTCGGCGTGCGGCTCCCGGCAGCCGGTCGTGGGCGGCAGCATCTGCGCGTCGAGCGCCATCGCGGCCTTCAACAGTCCGGCGACGCCCGCCGCGGCCTTCGTGTGGCCGATGTTGGCCTTGATCGAGCCGATGACGGCGGCGGGCGCGGCAAGGCCAGCGCGGCGACGCGCCGACGAAAGGGCCTTCAACTCCGTCGCGTCGCCGACGCTCGTGCCCGTGCCGTGGCCTTCAAAGTATGCGACCGTCTCGACGCCGTAGCCCGCGCGGCGGTACGCGCGTTCGAGCGCGAGCGTCTGTCCCTTGACTTCGGGCCGCGTGATGCCGCCGCTCCCGTCGGACGAGACGCCCCAGCCTTTGATGACCGCGTAAACGCGGCGCGACTGCGCGAGCGCGTCTTCGAGCCGCATCAGAACGACGAACCCGCACCCCTCGCCGGGCCAGAAGCCCGCCGCGCGCCGGTCGTAAACGCGCATCTCATCGCGCGCCAGCGCCCCGGCCTTGGCGAACCCGACCAGCTCGAAAGGGTCAACGCTCAAGTCCACGCCGCCCGCGAGCGCCGCGTCGAGGTCGCCCGCGGCGAGCGCCGAGCACGCGTTCGTCACCGCCAGCAGCGAGGACGCGCACGCGCCGTCAACCGTGTAGCCGCCGCCCTGAAGGTCGAAGTGGTTGCAGATGCGTCCCGCGATGGTGTTCGACAGTCCGCCCGCGAGCGTCTCCGCGTCGGACGCGGGGAACGGGCGCTTGTACGCCTCTTCAAACCGCACGAGGAAGTCGCGCCGCTCGTCCGGCGGCATCCCCTGTTCGACAAGTTCGGCCTCGGCGACGCGCCGCACGTAGGGCCAGCGCAGGCGCAGTGTGTTGGCGCGCGAGAACTCACCCGTCAGCGTGTTGCCGAGGAAGACGCCCGCGGACTCACGCGGCAGCCCCTCGCCTCCGTCGAAGCCCGCGTCCGCGAGCGCGAGCGCCGCCGTGTCGAGCGCGAGCCAATGGGCGAGGTCTGCGGAGCGGAACGTGCTCCCGGCGATGTGGAAGCGGACGCGGTCGAACTCGTAGCCCTCGATGAACGCGCCCTCGGAAGAGTAAATACGGTCTTCGGCCTGCGCGTCCGGCGAGAAGTAGTCTTCCACGCGCAGGCGCTCCGCGGGGATCCGCCGGAACGCGCGCCGACCCGCGAGCACGTTCGCCCACAACTCGCCGGGCGAACTCGCGTCCGGGTAGCGACAGGCCATGCCGACGATTGCGACGCCGCTCTTCATCATTCACCCCCGCTTGCCATGTCCTTCACTTAACCGCTGCTCGTGACCTTCACTGCCTCATCATCGTCGAAGCCTCGCGCGCGCCCTCCGTCTCTTAAACCATGCCTCCGGCTTTCATCCTTCAAGCCTCGCTGGCCGCGGCGGGTGTCTGCACGGCCAAGCGCGCGCGCTCCTCCTGCCGCGCCTCGAAGGCGTCGGCGTAGAGTCCCACGCCGCGGAGGGCGCAGACGATTGTGAGCGCGAAGAAGAGTCCGAAGACGACGTGGCAAACGACCAGGAAGCCGTAGGCGGCGGCGACCCCCGCCCCGAAGAGAATCTGGCCGCGCCTGC
>Ga0070740_10001765_pt1 | contig 28078 bp, 24 predicted proteins | sample Coa_R2_FD_67286 | JGI IMG/M metagenome (GOLD analysis project Ga0070740, IMG submission 67286) | Surface soil microbial communities from Centralia Pennsylvania, which are recovering from an underground coalmine fire - Coalmine... | ecosystem: Environmental > Terrestrial > Soil > Unclassified ...
GGCCGCCATATCGCCGGGCGCCATCACCTTGGAGCACGCGATGCCCGCCCCGGTCAATGTCCGCACCGCTTGGGCGCATGGGCGCGTTGCCAGCCATGCCTGCAGAGCGGCGCTTAGATCGGCTGACGCCGCGCCTTTTGCGGCGCCGATCGCTGTTTCGATACGGCCGGTGTCTTCCAGCGGCGCGATCACGATCCATCCGTCGGCGCATCGGAAGGCGCCCGCAAACGCCTCGCCCGGCGCGCGATTGCCGGTGCGCGAGCGCACGTGGCCCTGGCGGAAGTACTCGACCATCGTGCCGCCCAGCACCTTGTGCGCGACCTCGTACATCGCGATGTCGATCGACTGGCCCTGTCCGGTGGCGCGCGCATGGAGCAATGCGGCCAGCGACGACCACATGATGAATGACGACGTCAGGTAGCTGAGCGTGGCAGGCTGCAACAGCACCGGCGCCGCGGGATCGGGAAATCCATTCTGCGCCATCAGGCCGCCGAACGCCTGCCCAATCGGATCGTAGGAAGCCAGCCCGACGTAGGCCGGATCGCCGCTCTGACCGAAGCCCGAAACGTGAACGATCACCAGGCGCGGATTTGCCTTCAGCACGGTGTCATCGTCCAGGCCAAAGCGCTGATAGGTTCCGGGCTTGGAGCTTTCGAACCACATCTCCGCCGTCGCCAGCAGGCGCAGGAAAAGGTCGCGCCCGGCGCGCTGGTCCAGGTTGAGCGATACGCACAGCAGATTGCGCCGCTCCTGTGCCTTGCGCGTGGCGGGATAGCCGTCGCCGACCTTGGGACGCTCGACGTGAATCACTTCCGCGCCCAACTCGGCGGCCAGACCGGCGGCGAAAGGCTGCGCGATGAAGACGCCGCTGGAGATCACGCGAACGCCCTGCAGTGGACCAAAGCTTTCGGGAATCAATGGCTTGAACACGCTTTAAGTTCTCTCGTCCGGCGGCAAGTCGGTCAATGCCTGCCGGGCAACCAGGCCTTATTTGGCACCGGCGGCCTAAAGTCCAGCCCCGTGGCCGCCACCCACTTGCAACGCCTGCCCGGGACTACTTCAATGGTTGCGTGCGGCGGTTTTTGTCATTTCTAATCACGTTGACGGTTCTGTGGGCCGTGCAACCGGCCGACGCGGCGACCCTGGCCAGCCGCGGTCAATTGAACGTGCCTCCTGACGCGCGCGTAATGGTGATCTCGACCGACACTGCGATGCAGCAGGTGTTGAGCGAGGACTTCGCCGTCGCTCGGCGCAGCAAACCTTCGGGACTGCCCAAAACGCTGACCCTGACCGTCGCCGTGACGCAGCGCGTGCTGCAACCCAACGTTTCCATGATCGGCCTGGCGCCGGGCGTCCCCCACGTCGCCGAACTGATGAAAGCCGCCGGCTATAGGGCGCCGGCGGCGCCGAGCGACCAGCCCTTGACCGGCGACGCCGCCGAGTACATGGCGCAGGGCAATCCGGCCGCCGCTGCTTACGCGGGCAACACCGCCGCAGGCGTTGCGCCGGCCAATCCCTATGGGCCGAACCGGGCACAGCAACAACTCGATCAATTGCTCCCGTATGCGCCCGGTCCACCCCGCCCTGCCGATCCGCGCGACCCGATGAACCGGCCGGTGCCGCCGCCCGACTACACGATGCCCTCGCCCGCCAGCCTTTACGACACCGCCGTGATTGCGCACGCGGTGCTGAGCGACGGCAAGGGCGAGATGACGGTGGTCGCCGTGGCGCATCCCAACGAGGACATCCACGCGGTTAAAAAGCAGCTCGCCGAGCGTATCGCCAACGCGGTGCTGCATTAAGATCGCGAACCCGGCCAGCTTCGGAAGCGGCGGGCTTACCGGTTGTCCCGGTGAATGACGCCCTGGGCCTCCAACTCCCTGATTCGCTCCCGGGTGTAGCCCAGGTAATTCTGCAAAATCTCGGCGTTATGCTCTCCCAGCATCGGCGCGCGCAGATCCAGCGGCGGGAACTGCGTGAAGCGCACCGGCGAGGCCGGGACGTCCATCGTGCCATACACCGGGTCCTGGATGGTCGCGACAGTGCCCCGCTGGCGCAGATGCGGATGGTTGATCGCTTCGGCCACTGACAGCACCGGGCAGACCGGCACATGCTCGCGCTCCAGCAGCCGCATCGCCTCGTCGTCGCCGGGCAGGCTCTGCAGCCATCGCTCGACCATCTCGACCACGCCGCCCTTGGCGCGCTTTTCGTTGGTGTCGTAGCGCGGATCGGCGGCCAGTTCGGGTCTGCCCATGGCGCGGCACACACCGGCCCATTGCGCCTGGGTAACGGCAGTGATCACCAGGTAGCGGTCCTTGCCTTTGAAGATGCCGGCCGGGCAGTAAAAGGGCGTGTGATTGCCCGACCGGCGCGGCACAATCGCGCCCTTGCTGCCGCTGTAGATATGAACGGAGCGGTCGTGGCAATGGAAGTAGGCGTCGACCAGCGCGATATCGAGGTACTGGCCTGTTCCGGTGCGTTCGCGATGCAGTAGGGCGAACCCGATTGCGGCGGCCGCGCTGACGCCGGCATTGGTGTCGCCTACCGCACCGCCCATCCCCACCGGCGGACCGTCTGGCTCGCCCTGCATGTCAATCATGCCGGAGTAGGCGGCGCCGCTGGGGTCGAAGCCCGGCGCCAGCGCCAACGGCCCGTCCTGTCCGAAGCTCGACAGCGAGCACATCACGACGCGCGGATTGATGGCGCGCACCGCCTCGTAGCCCAGACCCATCCGGCCGATCACGCCGGGCGTGAAATTTTCGATAAACACGTCCGCGCGCGCGATCAGGCCCTTGATGATTTCCAGCCCGGCGGGCTTTTTAGGATCGACGCACAGGCTTTTCTTGCCGCGATTGTGCTGGACGAAAAAGGCGCTGCGATTGTCCTTGAAGGCGGCGAACACCCGGCTGCCGTCGCCGCGCGGCGCGATTTCGATCTTGATCACCTCCGCGCCCATCTCCGCCAGTATCCGGCCCGCCACCGGACCGGCCACAAACTGGGTGAAATCCACCACCCGGTAGCCTTCCATCACATGCCGAAAAGGACCCATCCGTATTCGTCGCTCCAGGCTTGAAGTCGCGCGCTCGCGCGGCGCGGTCCTTGTTATGACACGAACTGCGGACGGATCAATCGGGCGATGCAATCAGTGGCTGTAGGAGGCCTTGGTCATGACCTGCAGCACCTCTTCTTCGACCACGTCGTCCAGGCGGCCCGCCAATTCGCGGAACGCGGGAAGCTGGCTTACCGCGCCCAGGACATCCTGGACCGAATTAGCGTCGGGGATTTCCCAGATGTCGACGATCGTGTTCTGGCGCCCGATGATATTCTGGTAGGCGGCCAGCAGCTTCCAGCCGCGCTCTTCCAGAATCTGCACCACGCCGGTCATCACCTGGCAGAATTTCTCGACCTTGCCCTGATGGATTTTCAACGTCGCCTGCAGATAGACCATCGTCGTTCCTCCCTGGCGCGGGCGCGGCCGCGCGCCACGCCGCGCTTGCTAGCGATTTTCACTGTGCAGGATCCCATCGCCGGCCAATTGTTGCAGCCGCTGCTCGGTGTAGCCCAGGTACTGTTTGAGGATTGTGCCGTTGTGCTCGCCAAGAAACGGCGCACGAAGATTGCGCGCTTGGGGAAATTCGGAAAAGCGCCACGGCGAGGCGGGAACGTCGAACAGCCCCAGCACCGGATCGCTGACCGTCATCACGGTGCCGCGCTGGCGCAGATGCGGATGGTTGACCGCCTCGGCGACGCTCAGCACCGGCGCCACCGGGATGCGGGCCGCTTCGAGCACGCCGATAATCTCGTCGTCGCCGGGCATCGTGTCGAGCCAGCCCTGAATCAGCTCCCGAATCAGCGGCATCCGCTCCACGCGCTCCGTACTGGTGGCAAATTCAGGATCGTCGCCCAGCTCGGGCCGTCCAATCACGCGGCACAGCGAGCGCCATTGCGCCGCTGTGATTGCCATGACGACGATGGAGCGCTGCTTGCCCCTGAACACGCCCGCCGGCGCGTAGCCCGGCACGTTGGGCCCGGTGCGCGTGGGGGAAATCGCACCGCCGCTGGCGCTGAAGGCCTGCACACTGAAGTCGTGGCAATGGAAATAGGTATCCAGCAGCGAGATGTCCAGATACTGCCCGCGGCCGGTGCGCTCGCGATGGAGCAGCGCGAAGCCGATCGAGGCGGCACCGTTAAGCCCCGCCGTCACGTCGCCGATCGCGGCGCCGGGTGGACACGGCCCGCCCTCAGCGTAGCCGTTCATGTCGATCACGCCGGCGTACGAGGCACCCAGGGTGTCGAAGCCGGGCTTGGCCGCCAGCGGACCGCTCTGCCCGAAGCCCGAAATCGAGCACATGATAATGCGCGGATTGATGCGGCTGACTGCCTCGTAACCCAGCCCCAGCCGCGCGATCGCGCCCGGCGTGAAGTTCTCCACCAGCACATCCGCCGCGCGGGCCAGGTCAAGAAGTATCCCGCGCCCGGCTGCGCTCTTGGCGTCCAGGCACAGACTCATCTTGCCCCGATTGTGCTGGACGAACAGCGAACTGCGTCCGTCCTTGAACGTGTACATGGTGCGCAGCGGGTCGCCGCCCGGGGCCAATTCGATCTTGATCACCTCGGCGCCCATCTCGGCCAGCAGCCGGGTGACGGTCGGACCGGCGACGAACTGGGTAAAGTCCAGGATCTTGTAGCCGTCGAGGATATGGCTGTATGCACCCATGGCAAGGGCCTCCCTCGCGCTCCCCGCCGTCAGCAAAGCAAAGTTCGGCGCCGAAGACCACAGCCGCGCGCAGACCTTGTGTCCTGCCCTGCTCGCAACGGCGCCGATGCTTGACGGCGAACGAGCGCCGGGGCTAAGCCTCAGCTATCCAACTGTAAGGAGAGTTCGCCGATGAGCGCCGAAAGGATTGTTTCCGCCGACTCTCATGTGGTTGAGCCAGCCGACGTTTGGACGGCACGAATCGAGCGCCGCTTTGCCGACCGCGCGCCGCACGTGGTCAACAGGCACGGTAAACTGGAAGGCGATTTTTTCGTCTGCGAGAATCTGCCGCCGACTTCGGTCAAGGGGTTTGCCCTGGCCGGCGTCGATCCCAAGGAATACCTCAAGGTGACCAGGACCGGCTACGCCGGCGTGCCGCCCGGCGCGTGGGATCCGGTGGCGCGCATCAAGGACCAGGAACGCGACGGGGTGTCGGCCGAGGTGCTCTATCCGAGCCTGGCGATGGCGTTGTTTCAGCTTCAGGACGGCGAACTGCGCACTGCCTGCTTCCGCGCCTACAACGACTGGCTGGCCGATTACGTCTCGCAAAATCCCAAACGCCTGGCGGGAGTGGCGCTGATTCCGCTGGACGATCCGCAGGCCGCGGTGGCCGAAGTGCAACGCGTCGCGCGCAAGGGGCTTAAGGGCGGAATGATCTGGGCGGAGCCGCCGGGCGAACGCCCCTATCACCATCCTGGCTACGATTCATTCTGGGCCGCCGCGCAGGACCATGGGCTGCCGCTCAGCCTGCACATCCTGACCGAGCGCAGCCGCGACGCTGCTGGCATCGACTTCGTCATCAAATACCCCACCCTGCATCACTCCACCCAGCGCTCGCTCAGCGGTTTCATCCTGGGCGGAGTGACCGAGCGTTTTCCCCGCCTTAAGCTGGTATCGGTGGAAAACGACATCGGATGGATCGGCCATTTCATCCAGCGCCTGAACCACTCCTACGACCGGTTCCGCTTTACCAACAAAAACATCATACCCAATTCTCCCAGTTACTATTTCCGCCGCCAGGTATATGCGACCTTCCAGGACGATCGCGTGGGCGTCCTGACGCGCCATTTCGCGGGCGTGGAAAACCTGATGTGGGCCAGCGACTTTCCGCACGCCGACTCCACCTGGCCCAACTCGCGCGAGGTGATCGAGCGCGATTTCAAGGACGTACCTACCGCCGAGCGGCGGCGGATGACGGCGGACAACGCCGCCGAATTGTACGGCATCGGCTGAGGCCGCGTCGTAAACGGGCGGTTTCGCCAACCGCCCGCGCCGTCAGTCGATTCGCAGCGGCAGGCTGGCCAGTCCGCGGCCGAACGCCTGCACGGTATATTGCGGGCGCCACCCGTGCGCGATACGCAGGCGCGGGAAGCGCTCGAGCATCATCTGGATCGCGATCTTGCCCTGCAGGCGGGCGGGCGCCGCGCCGATACAGAAATGCACGCCCTCGCCGAAACCCAGATGGTCGTTGGGATCGCGCATGATGTCGAACTCATCGGGATTGCTGAAAACCGCCGGGTCGCGGTTGGCGGCGCCCGCCACCACATAGACCGGCGTGCGCGCCGGGATGGGTGTTCCGCCGACTTCAACGTCTTCGGTCGTGACGCGAAACAGCGTCTGCACCGGCCCGTCGTAGCGCAGATTTTCCTCCACCAGGTTCGGGGCCAGCGCAGGGTTGGCACGAAGCTGTGCGAGCAGTTGCGGGCGGCTGATCATCTGGTAGAGCGCGCCGCTGATCGAGTCGGCGGTGGTCGAGATGCCCCCGGTCACCAGCACCATCACCATCCCGAACAATTCCAACTCGTTGATCTTCTCACCCGCTTCATGCGCGGCGATGGCGAGGCTGATCAGGTCCTGACCGCCGCTTTGAGCGCGCCGGCGCTTGACCAGCTCGGTGATATAGCGGTGGCGCGAGGCGAGGAAATCCGCGGTATAAAGCGTCTTGCCGGGAGCGCCGATGCTGCGCACCAGTTCGTAATCGCGCTCGGGAATATCGAGCAGGAATCCGAATACTCTGACCGGAAGCTCGACTGCCAGTTCGCTTACGACATCGATTTCGCGCCGGCCCGCCCAACCATCCAGAATAGCGCCGCAGATCGCCCGAAAGCGCGGCTCCAGGTCGTAGATGCGGCGCACGGCCAAAGACGGCGCGGCGACGCGCCGCAGCCGCGTATGGACCGGCGGATCGACGAAGGTCATCACCGGCACGCCGCGAAAGGCGTCGAAATCCTCGGTCCCGGGCAGGTTGGGATTGACGCTGGAAAAGCGCTTGTGATCGCGCAGCACCTCGACGCAGTCGCGGTAGCGCGAGACAATCGCCCACGCAATGCCGCGCCGCTGCACGAGAATCGGCGGCGCCGCCAGCAGCGATTTGTAGTAAGCAAGCAGGTCAGCGCCGACGGCGGGATCCGAGGAGTCGTATTTGAACTTCAGTTCCGGATCGACTTGCACGCCGCGCGCGTCCTTATCCGCGGCGTTGAAAGGCGAATTAGGCGAATCTGACATGTTTGCGACACTCCGGCGCCATCTTAGATCGAATCGCCGCATTGACAAATGCCGGGCTGCGCTCTTTGCTGGTTGCGCGATGCAGTGCGCGCAGGGCCGCGGCTGATCGACACAACACTAAGGCACAATCGATGAGTCTTAACGGACAAGTAGCGCTGGTCACGGGCTCCAGCCGCGGAATCGGCAGAAGAATCGCAGTCGCATTGGCGCGCCAGGGCGCCGACGTCATCCTGAGCGCGCGCACACTCAAACCGGGCACCGGGGACCATCCGGGCAGCCTGCACGAGGCGGCCGCGGAATGCGAAGCCTTCGGCGTCAAGACCGTGCAACTGAAATGCGATCTCACCTCGGAGGATGAAGTGCGGCGGATGTGCGGCGAGGCGATGGAGCGATGCGGTCACGTCGACATCGTGGTCAACAACGGCGCCTACTTCAGCGAAGATCAGCATTACACGCCGTTCCTGCAATTCCGCTGGGAGAACTGGCACAACTACGTCAACGCCAACCTGCTGGCGCCGGTGCTGGTATGCCGCGAATTGCTGCCGCAAATGATCGAGCGCAAGCGCGGCACGATTATCAACATCACCTCGGCACTGGCAACGACGGAGATGGCGGCGCTGCCGGGCAAGGGCGGCGCCGCGATCGCGTACGGTGCGGTCAAGGGCGGGATGCATCGCTTCTCGCAAGGGCTGGCCAAGGAAACCGGCGTCCACGGCATCCCCACGATCCTGGTGGATCCGGGCTATACGCTTACCGAGCGGGTCGAGAAGAACAGTGGGCGCCTGGGCGGCCTGGATGTCAGTCAGGCGCATTCGATGGAGTTGGCGGCCAAGACCGTCGCCGCCCTGTGCACACATCCCAACATCATGTTCTTCAACGGCAGGACGGTGGTGGCGGCCGACTACGTCAAAGAGCACAACCTGTGAGGCCGCCCAACAAAAGGTCGGTTCAACCGCCCGCGGCTTTCCACATTTGGCAGGTCTCAAAACGGAAAGAAAAAGCGTGGGGCAGCCGTCGCTGCCCCCCATCGATGGAGCAGCATTTTTGCTCGCGCCGCCTTATTTTCAAAGGCGGCGCGGCCACATAATTTGCGCACCCGCTTGGCGCCGGCTCGATGCCGGCGCCTGAACCGCGCCCGATACGTTGGGCTACGACTTGATGAACGCTTCCACTGTGCTCCAGTCGACGATCGGCTCGAGCTTGCGCTTCTCGACCATCCCGCCGGCAACCGCGTTGGAAAAAGCGGTGTAGCTCAGGCTGTGGTCCTGCATGTCGAGTACCACCACCAGCTTCATTTCCTCATTGGAATACCAGGGACCGGCTTTTACTGTTACACCCTTGGGCAGTCCACTGCCGCTGGTAAGACTCTTGTTGATGGCGGTCAGGGTTTCCTTGAGCTTGTCGGCCGGCTGACGGTTGAAATAGATCGTGTCGAGAAACAAAGCCATCGCCAAATCTCCCCCGGTTAGCGCCGCCGGATTTGCGGCGGCGATGGATTGCTAGCAAATCGCGCGCGCGATGTGGAGATTAGCGCTCTGAATTCTCTGGCGTGGGCATCGGACCCAGCCCGTCGGGCGCGATCGTTTCGAGATCGGAGAGCATCGGCTCGGCGCTGTGCGTGAAGTCGCGCGTGTTGCCGCGAATGCGCCACGCCACGGCGGCCCGCTCGGGTTGAAACACCCAGCAGCGTCCCATCGACTGTCCGCCGTCGGCCGCTGACTTGCGCGTGTCGAGGTCCTGGGTTTTGACACCCGAGATATAGGTGGCGCGGCGCGCCACCACCACCGCTTCGTAGTCGTCGGGATCGGCAAACGTCTTCTTCGCCCATCGCACCACGTCGGCCAGGCTCTGTCCGGCGTAAGGGGCGGGCGAAACGATCGTCTGGCCCTCGACCGTCCATTGCAGGACGAGCTTGCCGTCGCGCAGCAGCGTCAGCGTCTTGGGCGCATTGAAGTCCATCACCGGATAGGGAACGTCGATGTCGTACTGGCGGCGGGGCGTGGCGCGATAGGCATGCGCAATCGCCAGGCCGGCCACGTCGAACGCGTGAGTGCACTGGAAGCGGCCGTCGGTGTACTTGTAAATCGCGGCCGGGTCGGCAGTAAGCGGCATCCCGACCAGGCGGTCGACCAGCCGGGCGGCGTCGATACACAACGTCCACGGCGTGCGTAGCCCCTCGCCCCTGATCGCCGTCACCCTGGCGCCATCGTGAACCAACGCGACGCCGTAGCGATGGGCGTCATCCTCGATATCGGCGCGCGCCTTGCCCGCAGCCGTGGTGATGCGAATACGCCGCCTGTAGGTCGGATGTGGCATCGCGTCTTCTCCGAATAATCAATGCCGCGGCGTTGACAACCTCACGCCGCCTTAGGCTTGAAGCGTCGCAGGATTCGGTTTGCCGGTCAATTCGGCCGGCCAGGTCTACGCGTGCGGACCTGTTTCGAATACCTCGATGGTTCCCAGCTCGTCGCGGCTGCAATCGAAATAGCTGGAATGGACCGTCCCCGGCACGTGGATCTCTTTGAGCGCAGGCACGCCGGTCGAGCGCAGCGGGCGGGTGAGCTGTTCGTAGTCGGGCACCGCGAACGCGATATGGTTGAGACCCGGTCCGTGGTCCCTGAGAAAGTCCGCAAGCACGTTGTTGTTGCGCTGAGGTTCCAAAAGCTCGAGCTGGCCCTGGCCGGTGGGACCAAGTCTTCCGACTACCATCTTCAGGCTGAAGTCGTAACCGACAGGCTGGCCGCGAAAGCGGAGATTCCATGCCGGGCCCTGGACGACGTCGCGCGCCGCCATCACTTCGCACCCCAGCGCCTCTTCCATCCATCGCCGCGCCGCATCGATGTCATCGACGACATAGGCGATCTGGGTGAAATGCGCGGCCAGCGATCCGGCTGCCGCCTCGACGGGCGGCGGAGCACCGTCCTGCCCGCTGGACAATTCGATTAACCCGCCGATCGGATCGCATCTGTAGTACAAATGACGCCGGCCATCCTCGTCGCGCAGATGCGCGATCGGCACACCGTGGCGGGCCATCCGCTGCGCCGCACGGTCGAGGTCGGAGACGCAAAACCCCGCATGATGAAGCCCAGGTCCCGCCGCGGCAATGGCGCCGTGGAAAACCGGATCGCGATTCAACGGCTGCAGCAGGCGAATTTCATACTCGCCGTGCGGACCAACCGGCGCGGCGGCGCATTGCAGCTCGATCGGTTCCGAGGCGCGTGCCTGAGGGTTGTTCGAATCCACGGACCGCAGCGCGATCCAGGTGATCGAAAAGGCCGTCCCCGGCACAAGGGCACTCAAGCGCGCGGCCGCGCGGCCGACGTCGGTTACGACGTAAGCCACGTCGTGAAAACATGATCCGAGCGCGACGTCCTTCATCGGTCCGTCGATCCCCCGACAGCTCCGGCTGGGCGTGATCCCGTCCAGACGGGCTTCAGCTTAGTCCACCGTAGTGCATTGCTTCAATTGCCCGCTTTTCCGACGGCCAGAAGCAGACGCTGTGACGGATTGTCACCGGCGGCGCTCTCCCATCGTCATTATGGGCATCGTTCCTATCGCCCATTTTCAGATGGGCTCTGCAGTTCCGGACCAGGGAGTAACGCAGTGAACGATCGCTGTGGACACTATGCACAAACGGTCATCCTCAGCGGCGGAACCCGCAGGGTCCGGTAATTGCCTGTCGCTGCGGCAAGGTTGACCGGGAGCGTTAATCAAGTGTAACGAGAGGGGAAATGCCCACACCGCTGGTGCACCGGGCCTGGAGGTTCAAAAACATCATGGGAAAGCTGGACGGAAAAGTCGCGCTGATCACGGGCGCCGGTTCGGGGATCGGACGCGCGACCGCGATCCTGTTCGCTCAGGAGGGCGCCAAAGTCGCCGCCGTTGACGTGGATCTGGATGGGGCCAACGGCGCGGTGGCCGAAATCACCAAGGGCGGCGGCCAGGCTTTTGCCTTCAAGGCCGACGTCTCCAAGGCGCGCGACGCCGAAGCAATGGTGGCCGAGGCGGTCAAGCGCTGGGGCCGTTTGGACATCATCTACAACAACGCCGGCATCTTCTTTCCCGCGCAGGTCCACAGCATGACCGAAGAGGAATGGGATCGGATGCTGTCGATCAATTTGAAGGGGGTGTTTTTGGGCTGCAAGTATGCGCTGGCGCAGTTCATGAAGCAGAACAGCGGAGTGATTCTCGCCACCGGGTCGGTCGCGGGCCTGGAAGGCCATAATGGCGAACCCCATTACGGCGCCGCCAAGGCCGGGGTGGTTAACCTGATGAAATCGATCGCGATGGACTATGCACATTACAATGTGCGCGCCAACTGCATCTGCCCCGGCGGCGTCCAAACCAATATCGCCAAAGGCATAATCGACAAGATTCCGCCCGAACAGCTAATCAAAATGGGGCAACTGGCGCTCTCGCACAGCCTGATCAAGCGCCAGGCGCAGCCCGAGGAAATCGCGCGCGCGGCGTTGTTCCTGTGCAGCGACGATGCCAGCTTCATCACCGGCCATACCCTGGTGGTCGACGGCGGCTGGATGGCGGGACATCGGATGGCATTTTTCGATTAGACAATCAAAGGCGCGCACGCGCCCATGAGGCAACGGCCGTGAATGATCGCATTTGTCTCATCGATTGCCGCAACGGCCGCACGCGCAAAGCGTTTGCGGCCGCGCCCCAGGTGTCGAGCAGCCGGGCGCCGTGGGACGGTCTGCGCGTGGAGCGCCATCGCCTGCCTTCCTTCAAAGCGCCCGAAGTGATGCTGCTTGAACCGTTTTTGAGCATCATCGTCGAAGGCGGCAGCGCACTTGGGCTCAAGCGCGGCGGCAGAACGGAACACCTTGCGATGGGTCCGGGCAGCGTATGCGTTCTGGCGCCGGGGCATGTTCCGCCGATAGAGGTGGGCGGGCCGGTCACCACCCTGTTCATCAGCCTCAGGTCGTGGATGTTGGCCGAGTCCGCCGCCGACCTGCTGGATCGCGACGGGGCGCGATTGCGCAACGCATACGCGGTTAACGACCCGCATTTCTTTCACCTCGGGATGGCGCTCAATGCGGAGATCGAACAAGGCTATCCCGGCGGGCGGCTTTACGGTGAATCGCTGGCGGCCGCGCTGATGACGCATTTGCTGGCGGCTTATTCCGAACGCGGCCTTCCGGCCAACGCCCACAAAACTGGCATCGGATCGCGCCGCCTGCGGCTGGTGCTCGACTACATAGAAGAAAATCTTTCCGCTGACCTTTCCCTGACCGAGTTGGGAGGCGTGGTGGACATGAGCCCATGCCGCTTTGCGCGCCTGTTCCGGGAGGCGATGGGTCTGCCGCCGCATCAGTTCGTACTGCGCAAGCGCATCGCACGGGCACGCGCGATGCTGGAGGCAAGCTCCACTTCGCTTTCGGAAATTTCCTCCAGTCTGGGATTCGAGAGCCAAAGCCATTTCACCGCCGTCTTCCACAAGCTGGTCGGCACGACGCCCGCCGCCTACCGCTTGCGGCAAAGGCATTGAGCACCTTTCCCGTTTGCCGGAAGTCGTCAGTGATGTTAGGAAAGCGCGCGGACGCGCACCGCAAATCGTTCACTCAATCACCACGAGGACCATATGGCGATCAGTGTTTTACCGCATCGCGATGAACTTGGAATAAAGGACTGCCCGCATCTGTATATCGACGGGCGCTGGGTTCGGCCCCACAGCGACGAGGTATGGACTCATGTCCATCCTGCAACCCATGAAGCGGTGGCGCGCCTTGCCACCGCCGGCCGCGATGATGTCGACCAGGCGGTGATGGCAGCGCGCAGGGCGTTTGAGGAAGGCCCGTGGCCCAAAATGAAGACGCGCGAACGCAAGCGGATTCTCGATCGTATCGCGAACCTGGCGCGCGCCAACGCCGCCCAGCTCAACCGTCTGCAGACCATGGACAACGGCCTGCCGGTGTCTTCGCATTCGGCTTATCCGCTGGGGCCTGAATACTTCGCCGACACGTTTGAGCATTATGCCGGATGGATCGACAAACTCGGCGGTCAGACGCTGCCCGACACCGGCGGCGCCGACGATGTGATGGCGATGACGCTGCGCGAGCCGGTGGGGGTGGTCGCGGCGATTCTGCCCTGGAACGCGCCGCTGAACCTGTTTTGCAAAAAGGTCGCGCCCGCGCTGGCCGCCGGATGTACCATCGTCATGAAGCCCTCGGAGTACGCCAGCCTGACCATAATCCGGCTGACGCAACTGCTCGAGGAAGCCGGTGTTCCCAGGGGCGTTTTCAACCTGGTGCTCGGAACCGGCCCATCAGTCGGCGAGGCGCTGATTACCCATCCGGCGATCGACAAAATACATTTCACCGGGAGCCGGCGCGTCGGCGAACATATAATCGAGGTCTCAGGCAAAGGTATCAAGCGCGTGTCGCTGGAATTGGGCGGCAAGAGCCCGCAGGTGATTTTTGACGATGCACCCGACATCAACCTGGCCGCAGCGGCCGCGATGGGCGGCGTGGCGATGGGGTTGTCGGGGCAGGGATGCTCATGTCTGACCCGCACGCTGGTGCAGCAATCGATCTACGACGAGATCGTCGAGAAGGCCGCCGCGTTCGCCAAAAACGTCAGATTCGGCGACCCGTTTGACCCCGCCACCACCTCCGCGCCGATCATCAATGAACGCCAGGTCGAGCGCGTCATGGGTTATATCAGGGCCGGATGCGAGGGCGGCGCGCGCCTGGTGTTGGGCGGCGATCGTCCCGCGGACGGGGACCTGGCCAACGGCAACTTCATCAACCCAACGCTGTTTGCCGGCGTGCGCAACGATATGACGATCGCGCGCGAGGAAATCTTCGGACCGGTGCTGGCGATGATCCCCTTCAAGGACGAAGCCGAAGCGCTGCGCCTGGCCAACGATACCAGCTACGGGCTGGCCGCGATGGTCTGTACACGCGATATCGGGCGCGCGCTGCGCTTCGCGCGCGGGTTCCGCGCCGGAAAGGTCGGGGTCAACACCTTCGCCACGCTGGCCAACCTGCCCTTCGGCGGATTCAAAGGTTCGGGACTGGGCCGCGAGGGCGGGTTGCAGGGAATCGAGGAATATACCGAAATAAAGTCGGTGTATATCGGGCTGGGCACGCGCTGAAAGCTGCAGTGACTGGAACGCGCAAGACGGCTACGCTGATAGGTCAATAACAAGGCGGGAGAACGCAATGAAACGGCTGCGCTCGGGAATTTTTCTGGCCCCCTTTCACGCGATCATCGAGGATGTCACGACCACGCTTGGACGCGACATGGAGTTGATCGAACTGCTCGACCATCTGGGCTATGACGAAGCCTGGATCGGAGAGCATCATTCGGGCGGATTCGAGATTATCGCATCGCCCGAACTTTTCATCGCCGCGGCTGCCGAGCGCACCAAATATATCAAGCTGGGAACCGGCGTGGTGTCGCTGCCCTACCATTGCCCGATGAACGTGGCGGATCGGATGACACAGCTCGATCACATGACGCGCGGGCGCGCGATGCTCGGCGTGGGTCCGGGCGCGCTGGTCAGCGACGCGATGATGTTCGGCGTCAAGACCGTCGACCAGCGCCGCCGCGTTCAGGAGTCGGTCGAGGTAATCATGCGTCTTTTGCGCGGCGAGACCGTCACCAAAGAAAGCGACTGGTTCGTACTGCGCAACGCGCGCTTGCAGCTTCCGCCTTACAGCGATCCCCATCTCGAGGTCGTGATCAGCTCCTCGCGCACTCCGGTGTCGGGATTACTGGCGGGCCAGTGGAATCTGGGCATGCTTTCGATCAGCGGCACCTCCGACCTTGCCCTGCAGGCGCTGTTCGACAATTGGCGTCTGGCGGAACAAACCGCCGCGCGCCAGGGGCAGCGCATGGATCGCAGGCGGCTGCGGATCTGCTCGCTGATGCATATCGCGGAGACGCGCGAGAAGGCGTTTGAGAACGTGAAGTTCGGATTGGAAGCATGGGTGCGCTACCTGGCCGAGGCCGGGACGTTCGCGATCGTGCCGCCCAATATCACCGATCCCGCCAATTTCCTGGTGGACAACGGGCTGGCCGCGATCGGAACTCCCGACGACGCGATCCGCCATATCGAGCGCATCTATCGAATCGGCGAGTTCGGCGCGCACCTGATCCTGGCCAACGACTGGGCCGACTGGGAGCAGACCAAGCGCAGCTACGAGTTGATCGCGCGCTACGTGATGCCGCACTTCAACAACGGTTTTTCAACCCGCCGCGCCGTTTACGACTTCAACCTGAAAAATCGCGACGTGCAGCTCGCGGCGCTGGAAGAGGGTATCCGGGTTACCAACGAGCAGCTCGAGCAGCATCGCATGACTGGCAATCCGCTGCCGCCGGCCGACGCCACCCTGGCGGCCAAGAAGCAGGCGTAGCGGCCCACGCGGTGCGCATAAACTTTTCGGCAGGATTTCTACAGCCGCGGCAGGAATCGGAAAGACGGCCATCGGGGCGGATGCTAATTATCTTTGCGGCAAGTGTTGCACCATGAGCAGCGAAGTCGATTTCAATCCCTTGGATCCTCGCATCGTCGCCGACCCCTTCCCTTTCTACAAACCGCTGATGCAGGGGCGGCCCAGGCAGATTTTCATGGGCCAGACCACCACGCTGATCGCGCAATACGACCACGTGGTCAAGGTGCTGAAGGACCCCGACCATTTCAAGAACGAAATTCCCAAGGATGAGGTCAACGCCGCGCTGGACGTGTTCGGCGGCGCCAAGGTGATTTCGTTCGCCGATGAGCCCGACCACAGCCGTCTGCGCAAACTGGTGCAGCGCACCTTTTCCCCCAAGAGCGTGCGCAGCTACGCGCAGCAGACCCAGGCTATCGTCGACGGCATCATCGCGGGCCTGCGCGGCCGCAAGGAGTTCAATTTCGTAACCGAGTTTGCCTACCTCATCCCGCTGTACGTCATCTGCTGGCTGATGGACATGCCGCTGGAGCATCGCGGCCTGTACGAGAGCTGGGCCAGGGGCTTAAGCGCGATCGGCACGACCGAGCCCGGGCAGAAGGTGCCGCTCAGCTTTTCGCAGGCGCAGGCCTCGTGGCGCCAGTACTTCGCCGAGATGATCGACCGCAGGCTCAACGAGCCGCCCCAGGAGGATTTCCTGGGCGAGATGCTCGATTATTACCGCCAGGATCAGATGAGCTACGAGGACGCCGTCAACATGATGATGCTGGTGCTGCTGGCGGGGCAGGATACCACGGCGGGGCTGATAACCAACGTCGCCAAGAACCTGCTGACGCATCGCGGGCAGTTGGAGTTGCTGCGCGAGCGGCCGGAGTTGGTCAACAATGCGATCGAGGAAACGATGCGGTTTGACAACTCGGTCCTGCTGATTACGCGCTACGCAAAAGAAGATATCAATTTCGAGGGAACCGAAATCCCAGGCGCAAGCCCGCTGTTCGTAATCCTGGCGGCGGCCAATCGCGATCCGGCCAAGTTTCCCGACCCCGACCGCTTCGACATCACGCGCAACACCGAGGAACACGTGGGGCTGGGGTTGGGACTGCATTTTTGCCTGGGCGCGTATCTGGCGCGGATGGAGAACCAAATCGCGCTCGCCTCCTGGCTCCAGGCCTTCCCCAATATCCGCCTGTCCGATCCCGACGCCGCCTTCAAGTATCGCGGCAGCCATCGCAATCGCGCCCTGACGGAACTGATGGTGCGGGTGGATTAGGCCCCACCCGTTGCTCGCCGCGCCCCCGCTCAGCCCCACAGCCTTGAACTGGCAATCCGCGCGCCTTCGACCAGCGAGCGCAGCTTCAGCCACGCGATGTCCGGAAAGACCGTCAGGTAGGAAGCGCCGCTGGCGAAGCCGCAGTCGGTGCCGGCGATGACCGCTTCGCGGCCCACCACGCGCGCCCAGCGTTCGATGCGCTGCGCGACCAGTTCAGGATGCTCGACGAAATTGGTGACCGTGTCGATCACGCCCGGAATCAGCACCTTGTCGGGCGCAAGCTTTCGCTTCTCAAACACCTGCCATTCGTGCTCATGGCGGGGATTGCACGCCTCCAGCACGATTGCCGCGGGGCGCGCCTTGAGCACGATGTCGATAATGTCCTTCAGTTCGACGTCGCGATGGTGAGGGCCCTCATAATTACCCCAGCAGATATGCATCCGCAATGACTCGGGCGGAATTGCGGCCAGCGCCCGGTTGAGCGCCTCGACGTGCAGTTCGGCGGCCTGTTGGAATTCGCGCAAGCTGGCGTTGGCAAACGCCTTTTCGCATCGCGCCATCGCCAGGTCCGGACAATCGACCTGCACGATGAAGCCGGCCTGATGCAACCGCTCGTACTCGACCCTCATCGCGTCGGCCACCGCCATCAGGTAGGCCTCGTCATCGGGATAGAACTCGTTGTCCAGGAAGTGCGCGATGATTCCTGGTGACGCCGCGGTGATAAAAGCCTCTTCATATCGAAGGCCCTGCGCCGCCGCCTTGAAGTTGGCGATGTCGCGATCGACCTCGGCCAGGCCCGCATACGACACCGGCCCGTTGCATCCACCCATCGGCACGCGCATGGCACTGGGAAAGACGCGCTCGTAATACTCGGGGAAGGGAACCAGGTCCGAAAAGCTCATCGGCTTGCCGGTCCCGCCCAATCCGGTCAGACGCTCCTTGATGTAGATGCCGTAATTCGCCTTGCTCTGCTCACCGTCGTTGATTACGTCGATGCCGGTGGCGGTCTGCAGGCGCACCACCTCGGCCACGGCGGAGCGTACGTGGGCCTGAAAGGTCGGATCGTCGTTGAGGCGGCCCATGTCACCCGAGACCATCATCTCCAACAGCTTGGCCGGCCGCGGCAGACTGCCGGTGTGCGTGGTCAAAATCCGCTCAGTACTGCGCATCATGAAACGCCCCTTTGGCGGGTGTGCGAGCAGGCAACACCCACGACACCCAAAGCATATGGCGCGAGAAGGCGGACGGGGAAAGATGTACAGCGGGACGCCGTTGGGGCGCCCCTGCCGTCAGTTCCCTGCCGGCCTACAGGTCCAGACCATAAACCCGGGCCGCGTTGCGATAGAGGATCTTGTCAGTAATATCGGCGTCGACGCCGGCGAAGACGCGCTCGATGGTCTGGCGCGACTTGGGCCACGTCGAGTCGGTATGCGGGAAGTCGCTGCCCCACAGGTAGTTGTCCTCGCCGAACAGCTTGACCGCGACGGGCGCAACGGGATCCTCCAGGAAGGTCGCGAAGATCTGGCGCTTGATGTATTCGCTGGGCGGGTTGGGAATCATCCGCTCGGTGGGCGGCGTCAGCTTCTCGTAGGCATGATCCATGCGGAACATGAAGTGGGGAATCCAGCCCACGTCGTTCTCGGCGGAGACGAATTTGAGCTTCGGAAAGCGCTCCAGCACACGGCCCGAAACCAGGTGCACGATCGAGCGCTGTACCTCGAACACCATCGACATGTAGAACTCGGCGCCCACCGCGCGCGCCGCCGCTTCGCCCATCCCCGACATCGCGCCGGTGCTCGCCTTGGTCGAACCGGTGATGACGTGCAGCGACAGCGGCAGACCGACATCCGAGGCCGCCGCCCAGAACGGGTCGTAGCGGGGATCGTAGTAGGGAATCGTCGGGCTGCCGGAGATCATCGCGCCGCGCAGTCCGATTTTCGCCGCCCGCTGCAATTCCCTGATGCCTTCATTAACGTCGGCCAGCGGAATCAGCGCTGCGCCAATCAGGCGCCTGGGATTGTGGGAACAGAACTCGGCATTGAAGTCGTTGAAGACCTTGAAGCAGGCAAGCTGCAATTCGGCGTCCTGAAGCTGGAACAGCGGCATCCCCAGCGTCGGATACAAAACCTCGCCCAGCACCCCGTCGATATCCTGGTCCTTCAACCGCTCGACCGGATCCCATCCGCTGGGCCGGCACGCTTCGTAGCCCTTTTTTCGAAACTCCAGCATCTCCTCGGGGCTGTGGCCGGCGCCGAAACCGGCCGACACCGGAAACGGGCTGATCTCGGGGGCAGTAAACAGGAAACCGCCTCTGGGATTGGGAATCACGCGCGGCGAGGCGTCGCGGAACTTTTTGTCCAGCCGCTTCTCCCATAGATCGCCCGGTTCCATCAGGTGCGAATCGGCGGAAAAGAACCGCAAATTTGCCATTGTAAGTCCTCCGTTATCTTTCCATTAACAGCACCAGCGCCCACATCGTCAAGTGCCAACGTCCTTACTGCATGATCTGCGACAGGCCCTTGGGAAAGGCCCTCACTCCGATGTCCTGGTACTTTTTCGGCACCTGCTCCATCCCGATCGATTTTTCATAAAGAGCTGACACCGAGTAGTGCAGATTTTGAAGGTCGATAATCGAACCGTCGCTGGAGTAGGAGTTAAGCGGCATGAAGCCGTCGTAAACCTTGGTAGGGATGTAAGACAGAATCTGGACCTTCCACAGTTTACCGCCCACGTCGTACGTTTCGCGAGTCAGCGGCAGGTAAAACTCGCTGTCCAGGTAGATGACGGCGTTGGAGTAACAATAGCTGTGGCCGGCCAATTCCGGTATCGGCGTGATTCGGATGACATGGACCTTCCTGACTTCCCACGGGCCTAGCAGTCTGCTTATCGGCCATCCGCCCAGGGGCGCATGCTGGGTTATCGTGGCATTGGCCGACTCCCAGGTGGCGTCCGAACCCTGCTTGCCATTGACGATCGCCAGGATCTTCTTTTCGCCCAGGTAATCCATGTGGAAATTGGAGACCACGAGGCTCAGCCCGTTGGTGTTGTCATCGTTGAGATAATCGCTGCCAAGAATCGGCGAACATCGCGCCGCCGAAGACAGGCGCAGCGAGCGGCGCAACGAAGGCAGAAAGACGTAGACATCGTTGAGCCTGTTAGGGTCATCGTATTGCAGCGTCAGCGACACCGTGTATTTGGACTGTTCGGGTGCTGTTACGAAAATAAACTGCGAAAGAAGCACGCCCTGGTTGTCCGGGAAGTTGATGGGAATTCCCGGATCGCTGCGGTGCGTCAAGCGGTAATTGGCGAGGTCCACATAAGTCCGGTAATGGTTGTAGTAACGGTCGCCATTGGGTGAGCCGGACTTAAAGAAATAGATTTGCGGAATATACGAACCCCAGCCGTCGAAATAAACTTTATAAGCGCGCTGGGGTTCCTGCGGATTGGGAAACGGCCAGCCGGCGACCCAATTCTTGATCGTGTATGAGCCGCCAGCCGTGGGCTCCAAGCGCGTCTGCGCGCTGTACTTTTCGGTGTCCAGCCGCAATTGGGTGGGCTCTTTGAAATGGTGGGTCGGACCGACCGCTACGTCATAGTCCGGGCCGTCGCCGACGTGGAATTCGTATTTTCCACTATACAGCGCCTGCTCGCCGACGCCGAAAAAGTTGCGATACTTCTGCCAGTTGTGCACCGTGATGACGGTGCCTTCGGGCACTGCATCGGGGCCGTTGGCGTCCACCAGCGCCTTGTACGCGTTGAGATCGAATTGTTGGGCCCGCGCGCATCTGCCCCAGGCGACAAGCAGCGCTATCGCCAAGGCCGCACTCAGCATTCCAGCGCGCCTGTGGCCGAATAATCTCTGCATGCTGGCATCCTCCGTCACAAAGCCGCAAAAGTATGCCGTATGTGGAGGCAGGTGCGTCTATCAAATTTTTTTCCTGTTTATTCAAAACTTTACTTAAACTGAACGTGATGGGCCGGTTCGGCCATTTCCGGGGAGCTTGACCGGCAAGGCGGCGCGACGATAGACAGAGCCCGAAGGAGAGCCGTTATGGGCTACGATCCAAAGCTGTTGAGAACCGGCGCGGACGTCGCGGCAATCGTGGGAATCGGCGAGACCGATTTCGGCGCCGATTACGCTGCGGCCCGCGCCCGCAAGCCGCCCACCACCGACGTTTTCGGCTACGCCGCCCGGGGCTTCAAGCTGGCCCTGGAGGACGCCGGACTTAAGGCAAGCGACATCGACGGGATGGTTGCGGCGCTGGTGCCGTGGATGCGGGTGGAGGAAGTCCTGGGCCTGGACCTGAATTTCAGTTGGGGCGCGTTCTGGGTGCACGAAGCGATGGCGCTGGCCATCGACGCGATTTCCAGCGGCCGCGCCGAATGCGTCGCGGTCATCTATGGCAACGCCTACCGATCGTCGGGGCGCCAGTTCGGCGGCCCCAACGCCGTCGCCAGCGAGGCGGTGCTGCACTACTACTGGTACCGGCCGTGGGGATTTACCTCGCAGGGCGCCTTCGACGCGGTCGTGGTGCAGCGCTACATGGAAAAGTACGGGCTTAAGCACGAGGAGATCGGGATGGTGCCGATTGCGCAGCGCGCCTGGGCCAGCATGAATCCGCGCGCCATCATGCGCAATCCCATCACGCTGGAGGACTATCTGCGCTCGCCGTTCGTGGCCGCGCCGCTGCGTCTGCTCGACTACTGCCTCATCAACGACGGCGGTGTCACGCTGATCGTGACCAGCCTCGATCGCGCTCGGCGGATGAAGAATCATCCGGTGGTTGCCGTCAAAGGAGTCGGCTTCGGCGAGGACAACGCCGACATGGCGCAGTTCCGGCCCAAACTCAACTTCAGCCGCAAGCAGATGACTCGTGCCGCGCAGGAGGCCTACCAGATGGCGGGTGTTGGGCCGGAGGACATCAGCGCGTTTTACTACTACGACAACTTCAGCGGCGAATTGTTCTACATGCTGGAGAACTGCGGCTATTGCGAGGAAGGACGCGCCGCCGAATTCATCAGGACCAGGGGCATCGGCCCGGGCGGCAAGTTTCCGGTCAACACCTCGGGCGGGATGCTGTCGGAGGCATACATGCACGGATGGAACGCGCAGGCGGAAATGGTGCGCCAGTTGCGCGGCGAAGCCGGACCGCGCCAGGTTGCCGGCGCCCGCTACGCGCATTTCATGCTCAACCAGAACGCCAAGGCGGGTTCGGTGATTTACGGGAGATTGTCATGAGTGAGATCAAAGTTCGGCCGGCGCCGCCCAAAGGCATGTTCGACGGGCCGTTGTGGGAGGCGGTCGACAAGGGCGAGTTGCGCCTGCAACGATGCGCCGACTGCGGCTTCGTGCGCTATCCACCCGTCGGCGTCTGCCCCAAATGCCTGTCGGAGAATTACCGGTGGGATCTGATGAGCGGGCGCGGAAAGATAATGTCGTGGTGCGTGTTCTACCGCCAGTACTTTCCCGAAATCCCGCCGCCCAATCTGGTGGTGCTGGCGCAAATCGAGGAAGGACCGATCGTGGTGGCGGATATGCCCGGTGGCGACGCCTCGCAACTGCGGCTGGACCTGCCGGTCAAGCTGGTCTTCGAGCCGGTCAGGTGGAACGACGGGACGGAAGGGAAAATTTTCCACTGGAGTCTGGTCAAGTAAGGCCCAAACGACAGGGGCGCCGCGGTTGTCCGGGCGCCCCTGCAGCATTTCACACAGTGACTTGCGTCACTTCATGACGCGCGACAGTCCGCTGGGAGTATAGATGCCCGGCTCCAGGTATTCGCCCGGAGCCGCCTTGTCCAGCTTCAGGTCGTAGCCGATATCCGGCGAGGCGTGGTTGTTCTGCCAGTCCATGCCCAGGGAGAAGGCAAACGCGCGCGACAGCACCGTGCGCTCGCCGTGCACGGTGGTCGGACCGTGGATGCTCCACACGGTATGGTACAGCTTGCCGTTGCGGTCGTAGTTCTCGAGGTTGGAAGTCCCGTCCCAGGTCTGAGCGTCGACGTAGAAAATGCGCTGTGAGTAGCAGTAGCCCGAACCCAGCGCGGGCAGCGGTTTCAAGTTGATGAGGTAGGTCTTGCGCACTTCCCAATGGTTGTAGCCGGGCTTGGGCCATCCGGGGAACGCGGCGCCCGGCTTGTAATCGCCGCCGACATAACCGGCGCGCGAGTCGACCGTGTAGGCGGTCTTCTCATTGGCGACCGCCACCAGCAGCTTCTTTTCGCCGTAATACTCCGGGGCAAAGAACGCCGGCTTCCAGTCGGTGTCATCGGCCAGGTAGTCGGTGCCGAGGATCGGTGCGCAGCGCGAGGCGCTGGACAGGCGCAGTGAACGGCGCAGGCTGGGCAGGAAGACATACTCCTCGGTCATCTTGGAGGGGTCCTTCGACACCAGCTCCAGCGCGGTCGTGTACTTGGCCTGTTCGGGCACCATCTGGACGAAGCGGTTGGCAACGATGTTGCCGTCGGCGTCGGGGAGGTCCTGCGGATAGGGCGGGTCGCTCAGTCCCATCAGGCGGTAGAAGCTGTCATCGGTCTCGACCGGCGTCACGTTGCCGAAACTGTCGGTCTCCCAGTTCTTGCTGAAGAGATGAACCAGGAACGGAGCGTAGGTGCCGGCCCACATGTTGTACATGATCTTGACCGCCCGGTTGGGCTCCTGCGGATTGGGAAACGGCACCCCGGCCCGGTAGCCTTCCCAGCCAAAACCACCGGTCGCAACCGGGACCAACTTGGTCTGCCCGGCGTACTTCTCGGTATCCTCGCGACCCGGTTTGGGAATCGGATAATCGCCGGTTTCCCCCACTTCGACCGTGTAGTCAGGACTATCAGCGATATGGAAGTGCATTTTCCCGCTGAATGCCACCTGCATCCAGATCGGCATAAAACGCTTGTACTGCGTCCAGTTGTGGACGGTTATCTTGGTGCCCGGCGGGATGGTGTCGGGCGAGCTGGCGTCAACCAGCTCGTCGTACGCCTTGCGGTCGAACTGCTGGGCCATCGCCGCCGTTCCCGACGCCAGCAGTATCGCCAGTGCGATCGAACAGAGCCCTTTTCTCATTGTCGTTGCTTCTCCGGCCTCTATTTTTTCTGCGAGAGCCCGCAGTCTTATGCTCACCGTCCGCGGCTGTGCAGCCGGCGCCGGCTCGCCCAGCCCTCGGTGGCAAGCCGGCGGAATCAACAGCGTCGAATATGCTCGCTTGAAGTGGCGTCCGGAGCACCGGGCGCTTCCCGTGCAATCCGGGAAGGCCCTTTCAAGGCACTCAGAAGATCAGACCAACCAATACTCGCTTCGACATCGCTGAATCCCAAGCTTAGCCGTTTTGTTTAACAACCGCTCAAATACCAAGCAAGTGGGGTGCCATGGCGATCGCATATGAGATGCTCGGGCGGAAATGACTTCGATCGACACAGCCATGGTGCAATAGAGGGGCAGCATGGCGCCCTCCGGGATGCAGCCGGGCGAGGGTCAGGGCCAAAAAAATCAGGCGGCACCAGCACGCGTGCCGCCTGAAAGGCCGATCAAATTGCGCTCACTTCATGACGCGCGACAATCCGCCCGGCGTGTAGATTCCCGACTCCAGGTACTCGCCCGGCGCGTCCTTGTCCATCTTCAGGTCGTAGCCGATGTCGGGCGAGGCGTGGTTGTTCTGCCAGTCCATCGCCAACGAAAAGGCGAACGACGTCGCCATCACGGTGCGCTCGCCGCGATAGTCGATCGGACCCAGTATTCCCCAGGTCATATGGTAGAGGTTGCCGTTGCGATCGTAGTTTTCAAGGTCGCCCGATCCGTACCAGGTCTGGGCGTCGATGTAGAAAATGCGTTGGGAATAGCAGTACCCCCTGCCGAGGGCGGGTGACGGCTTCATGTTGATGACATAGACCTTGCGCACCTCCCAATGGTTGTAACCCGGTTTGGGCCAACCCGGGAATGCCGCGCCGCTCTTATAGTCGCCGCCCACGTAGCCCGCGCGGGAGCCCTCGGTGTAGGCGGTTTTGGAATCGGCGAATGCCATCAAGATCTTCTTTTCGCCATAAAACTCCGGCAGGAAGTAAGCCGGCTTCCAGTCGGTGTCGTCGGCCAGATAGTCGGTTCCCAGGATCGGCGTGCAGCGCGACGCGCTGGACAGGCGCAGCGAGCGGCGCAGGCTGGGCAGGAACACGTACTCTTCAGTCAGCTTGGCCGGGTCCTTCGAGATCAATTCCAACGCGGTAGTGTATTTGGCCTGTTCGGGCGTCAACTGCATAAAGCGGTTGGCGCGGATGTTGCCCTCGGCGTCCGGCAAATCCATCGGATAGGGAGGATCGCTCAGGCCCATCAGACGGTAGAAACTGTCGTCGGTATCTTCCGGCGTCACGTTGCCGAAGCTGTCGGTCTCCCAGTTATGGCTGAACTCGTGGAGGAGAAACGGCTGATAAAAGCCGGCCCACATATCGTACATTATTTTTACCGCCTTGTTGGGCTCCTGGGGATTGGGAAACGGCAGTCCGGCCTTGTAACCCTCCCAGCTATAGCCGCCGGTCGTTGCGTTGGGCACCAGGCGGGTCTGGCCGGCGTACTTTTCGGTATCGTCGCGCGCCTGTTTGGGCAGTTTATAATCGCCGGTGGGCCCCACCTCGATGACATAGTCGGGAGTGTCGGCGACGTGAAAATGTTTTTTTCCGCTGAACGCGACCTGCATCCATACCGGCATGAAGCGCCGGTACTGCGTCCAGTTATGCACCGTGATCCTGGTACCGACCGCAATGGTTTCGGCCGAACTGGCATCAACCAGTTCGTCATAGGCCTTGCGGTCGAAGTGTTGGGCCTGCGCCGCGCTTGCCAGCCCCATCAACGCCGCCAGGGCCGCGGTTAAAATTCTCCCATTCCTTGCTCTCATCTCCAGCCTTTCGAGCCTCCTGTCTTGAATTTCGAGTGTTGCCCGCGGCGCCCCGCCACAGAACCGGCCTGGCAGGGTACCGAGCTTGTGAACCCGGCGGCGGATGCTTACGGTTGCGCGGCACACGATCCGAGCCCCACGTGTGCCACAAAACTTCAACCGCGTGCGCCGTCACACACAGAGTCTCAGGCTTCGGGCCGCCGCTGACCTAACACGGCCGGCCGACAAAAGGCAAGCGGTCCTGAACGGTTGCTCCAACCTAAAAAAGGCGCAACCGCGGCCAGAACTGGATTGTTAGGAGCGGGATTTGAGCTTCGCCGGCTAACGCGCGATTCACGCCGCCATCAACCGGTCGGCTTGCGCCTGCGCGTTGGCGCACGCGAACGGCAGAAGGGAGGTGAACGCCAGGATGACGCCAATCGCAGTGAAAACCGGTCCGTAGGAGCCAAAGCGATCGAAAAACGCGCCGGTGGCGATCGGTCCGACCACGCCGGAGCCCATCTGCACCAGCCCCGCCAGACCCATCAGCGTCCCGTAGCGTCGAAGGCCGAACGCTTCGACGCCGAGCAGCGGCATCAACGCCACCGGACCGCCGATACCAAAGCCATAGGTGGCCGACAGCATGAAGATCACGCGATGGTCGTGTACGCGCGGCAGCAGCAGGCAGCTTGCGCCCATCATCAGGATTGCGAAACAAATGCCGCCGCGAACGCCCAGCCGATCGGCGGCGGCGCCCAGGATGGGTTTAGCCACCGTCGCACCCATGAAATAGGTGCTCAGCGCCCACGCCGCGAGCGCCGCCTGAAAGCCGCCGGTCAGCAGAAACGGTACGAAATGCAAGTTGACGGCCGCGCCGCTAATGCCGACCATCGAGAGGATCAGACAGTAGAGCCAAAATGAGCGGGTGCGCAGCGCCTGCGCCACTTCGACCCCGCCCAGAGGATGCACATGCGCGGTGGGATGGGCGAGGTCGGCCTGCTCGTCGCCGCTGCGCAGGAACAGGGCGGCCAGCGGCAGTGCGATGACGATGAGGGCCGCGCCCAGCATTGCGAATCCCCAGCGCCATCCGGCCGCGGTCACGACATGGGCGACCAGGGGCGCGGTGAGCGCCGCGCCGGTGGACGTCCCCATCATCATCACGCCCATGGCGATGCCGCGCCGTTGGCCGAACCAGTTGGCGATCACGTAGGAGGCGGAGACCAGCGATGCGCCGCCGCCGCCCACTCCGAACAGCGCACATCCCGCGGCCAGTGCGGCAACCGAGTCGGCCTGACTGGCCAGCAGCAGCCCGGTGCCCGCGACCGCGACGCCCACGGCAATCACGCTTCGCGCCCCAATGCGATCGATGAACCATCCGGCAACCGGCGTGCACAAGCCAATCGCCATCGTAACCGCCGACATCACCGCGGACAGGCGCGTGCGGCTCCATCCGAAATGCTTGAGCAGGGGCGTGAACAGCACGCCCATCGAATCGATACAGCCGACGACGATGGCCATGATCGCGAACAGCACCGCCACCATCAGCCAGCCCTGCCGCTGGCGCGGCGTCATTTGCGCGCCGGCTCGGGCTCGTGCGCGAAGTGGCGGATGTGCTGTCCGTCGGCGCGAAAGGCGTAATCGGGGTCGTAGGGCGGAGCGGGCGGCTCGACCCGCTGCTTCATCGCCCGTTCGATCACGGGTTCAAGCTGTCGGGCCTTCTCGCGCGTGTGCTTTTCGTCGCGCTCGATGAACTCGGGCAGTACGCTCTTGCCGAACAGCTCCAGCCCCGCGCAGATGTCCTCGTGCTGCAACCGCCCCATCTGATGCATGAAAATGACCTGGTCGACTCCGGCGGCTTCGTATTCGAGCAGCACCTTGCGGATATGGTCGGGAGTGCCCATGCAGGCGTAGGCGGCTAGCTCGGCGAGCGCCGCGGGCGAGGGCGGCGGCTCCTGCGCGGCGATCCTGCGCCCCTCCTCGATCACGCTGGTTTTGCCGGGCCGATGCACGCCGTCGGTGTAGTAGTGGCGAAAGCCGTAGCCGAATTCGCCCCACGCCGCGGCCATCTGGCCCACGCGCCGCTCATCGTTCCCGCATACAAACATGGAAAGAAATCCTACATTTGGATTGACGCGGTAGGTGATCGGATGGCAGTCGCTGGCCAGCGTCGCATAGTAATCCTGAGTCCATTTGCGCGCATCCACCGGCGACAGGAAGCCGAAGGTCACCGCGCCCAGTCCCAGCCGCGCCGCCATCACGATGGTCTCCTGGCGCGAGCAGGC
>Ga0070740_10001767_pt1 | contig 28040 bp, 25 predicted proteins | sample Coa_R2_FD_67286 | JGI IMG/M metagenome (GOLD analysis project Ga0070740, IMG submission 67286) | Surface soil microbial communities from Centralia Pennsylvania, which are recovering from an underground coalmine fire - Coalmine... | ecosystem: Environmental > Terrestrial > Soil > Unclassified ...
ACGAGAAGAAGATTTCGGCGATGCGCGATTTGCTGCCGCTCCTGGAACAGGTCGCGCAGCAGGGACGGCAGTTGCTCATCATCGCGGAGGACGTCGAGGGCGACGCGCTCGCCACGCTCGTCGTCAACCGACTGCGCGGCACGATCAAGGTCTGCGCCGTGAAAGCGCCCGCGTTCGGCGACCGCCGCAAGGCCATCCTCGAAGACATCGCGACCTTGACGGGCGGGCGAGTCATCACCGAAGACCTCGGCATCAAGCTCGAATCGGTCACGCTCGAAGACCTAGGCAGCGCCAAGCGCGTCATCGTTGACAAGGAGAATACGACGGTCGTCGAGGGCGCAGGCTCGCGCAAGGCAATCGAGGGCCGCGTCTCGACCATCCGCCACCAGATCGAGGAGACGACCTCGGACTACGACCGCGAGAAGTTGCAGGAGCGTCTCGCGAAGCTCGCGGGCGGCGTCGCGGTGATTCGCGTCGGCGCGGCGACCGAGACCGAGATGAAGGAGAAGAAGATGCGCGTCGAGGACGCCGTCAACGCCACGCGCGCCGCCGCGCAGGAAGGGATAGTTCCCGGCGGCGGTGTCGCCTTGGTGCGCGCGGCGAAGGCGCTCGACCGTGTCGAGGCTGAGGGCGACGTGCAGACCGGCGTGCGTCTCCTGAAGCGCGCGATGGAAGAACCCTTGCGCCGCATCGCGGAGAACGCGGGCGTGGACGGCGCAATCGTCATCGGCAAGATCGAGGACTCGAAGGGCGCGGTCGGCTTCAACGCCGCGACGGGCGAATTTGAAGACCTCGTCAAGGCCGGCATCATTGACCCGACGAAGGTCGTCCGCACGGCGCTTCAGAACGCGGCGTCAATCGCGGGGCTGATGCTCACGACCGACGCGGCGGTCACGGACGCGCCGGAGCCGAAGAAGGCCGCGCCGCCGATGCCGGGCGGCGGCGACTACGACGACTACTAAAAATCCGCGCCCCCCGCGCGGGGCGTAGATTGACCGGAAGAAGCGTTCACAGGGGGCTTTGAACTTGCCAAGAGTCGCGCCCTTCTGTGGACGCTTCTTTCTTGCGCGTTGCCCGCGCGGCAAAATTCAACATCCGCGCGTTCAAACGTCGAGACGTTTTGCACGCAGATGGCAAGTCAATTGCAATGTCGCGTGATGTGTTATAGTTGAGATGTCCTGAAGCGCGACGCGCAAAGCACAACCGGGCATGTCGGCTTGGCATCTAACTGAGGCCGAACGAGGGGAGTTCGGCGATGTCGTTCGCAGAAAGTGGGTGGTCGAAGAGAACGGTAGAGAACGCGAACGAGCCGCCCGTCGTTTTGGAGTTTGAAGGCTGACGTTGAAGAGTGAAGACGGCGCTCACGTGGAGCGTCTTTCCACTCGCTGAGAAGGAAAATTCAATGATTGATCTCGGAACTTATAAAGACCGTTTCGCGGAGAGCGGGCAGAGAGTTTTAGAGCACGCAGTGCAGGAGTCGCGCAGGCGTGACCAAAACTACATCGCGGTGGAACACATTCTCAACGGCCTCGCCGTCGAGGAGGCCGACCTGTTCAACTCGACGATGCGCGACCTCTCGCTCGACCCGCGCTCCGTCAAGGTACTGATTGAAAAACGTCTTGAGAATGCACGCTATCAGAACGTCAACAAGGGCATCCGTATCGCGCCGGACACAATCGAGCTGTTCAAAAAATCAATGGAGCGCGCCCGCGCCCAAGGGCGCAAGACCATCGAGGCGACAGACCTCTTCATGGCCTTCTCGCAGGACGAGAACAGCGCTCTGATGGGCGTGCTCAGAAACCTCGGCGCGAACCCCGAAACCGTCGTCGAGCAGGTTCGTGCGCGCGTCCGCACGCGCGAGCAGGAGGAGGAGGAGTACAAGAAGAAGTTCGAGCTTCCGCCTTACCTCAAGCACTTCGGCGTGTCTCTGAATCGTCTGGCGCGCGCCGACAAGCTGCCGCCGACCATCGGTCGCGAGCAGGAAATCCAGCAGATGATCGAAATCCTCTGCCACCGCGAGCGCGCAAACTCGCCGATGCTCGTCGGCGAGCCGGGCGTCGGCAAAACGGCGGTGGTCGAAGGACTCGCGCGACTCATCGAGCTTGAGCCGGAGAAGGTTCCGGCGCGGCTCCGCAACACGCACGTCGTTCAACTTCAGATGGGCGGACTCGTCGCCGGCACGATGCTCCGCGGAATGTTCGAGGAGCGCATCAAGGGCATCATTGACGAGGTGAAGGAGCGCGACAACCTGATCCTCTTCATTGACGAGGCGCACACGATCATCGGCGCGGGCGCGGCGCTCGGAACTTCCAGCGACGCGGCCAACATGTTCAAGACCGCTCTCGCGCGCGGCGAGATGCGTATCGTCGGCGCGACGACCATCACCGAGTACAAGGAGTACATCGGCGAGGACGAGGCGCTCGCGCGCCGCTTCCGCCTCGTCAAAGTTGACGAGCCTTCGCTCGCCGAGACGCGCGCGATTCTGTTCGGGCTGCGTCCGCGGCTTGAGCGCAACTACTCCGTCACCATCTCCGACGACGCCATCAACACTGCGCTCGAGATGGCCCCGAAGTACATCCGCAACCTGCACCTGCCGGACAAGGCCATCGGCTGGCTCGACACCGCAGCCGTCAAGGTCGAGATCAACGAGCCGGACACGATGGTCGTCAAGCCCGAGCACATCATTGACGTGATCTCGCAGGAGTCTCGAATCCCGCGCGACATGATTTACCGCGACACGAACGACCGCTTCATCACGATGGAGGAAGAACTCGGTCGCCGCGTCATCGGGCAGAAGGACGCCATCCGCGCCGTCGCGCAGCGCCTGCGCCTCAACAAGGGGCCGCTCAAAGAGAATCACTACAAGCCCGACGGCGTGCTCCTCTTCCTCGGCCCGACCGGCGTCGGCAAGACGGAGTTAGCGAAGGCCGTCGCCGAGTTCATGTTCGGCGACGAGGAGAAGATGATCCGCATTGACATGTCCGAGTATCAGGACGGGACAATAGGCATCGAGAAGCTGATCGGCATGCCGCGCGGCATCGTCGGCTCGGAGCGCGGCGGCGTCCTCACGGAACAACTGCGCGAGAACCCGTACACGGTTCTGCTGCTCGACGAAGTCGAGAAGGCTTCGCCGACGTTGATGAACCTGTTCCTGCAAGCCTTCGACGAGGGTTGGCTCACGGACGGTCGCGGCAAGAAGGTCTATCTCTCCGACGCCATCGTCATCATGACCTCGAACCTCGGCTCGGAGAATTTTAAGAAGTACGAAAAGCCCTTCGGCTTCGGCATGAAGACTCTGGGCGACGTGAAGGCGATCAAGGGCGACGTGATGAAGGCCGCCGAGCACCGCTTCTCGCCGGAGTTCCGCAACCGCATTGACGAGATCGTCGTCTTCTCGCCGCTGACGATGGACGAGGTCAGGGAGATCGCGAAGCTCTACACCGGCAAGCTCTGCCGACAGATGGAGCAGCAGGGCAAGGGCTGCCGCGTCACGCCCGCCGCCCTCGACCTTCTGACCGAGAAGGGCTACAGCCCGGCCTACGGCGCGCGCTTCCTCAAGCGCCACATTGACGAGAAGGTGAAGCTGCCGATCACGGCGATGTGGAAGGATGCCGCGAGCTTCGTCGCCGACGTGGAGAACGGCGAGGTCGTCGTCCGCGCTGACGGCTGAAGCCGCCTTCAAAACTGAATGCAAACCGGAAGGCCGCGGCGAAACTTGCCGCGGCCTTTTCGTCTCTCCGCGAGGTGTCGAAGTCCGCCCGCCGACGTTTGCCTTCGCCCCTCCGAGCATTTATAAATTTCAGCATGGAGACAAGGTTTTTCACCTCGCCCGCGCGCACGCGCCTCGCGCCTCTCGTCGCGCTTGCCGCGCTCTTCGCGTTCGCCACCTTCCCCGCCGCGTCTGCCGCGCCGCAGGAAACCAAACAGACGACCGACGCGCCAAGCGCCTCGACGCAGAAGGCCGGCGACAAGCGGCCCGCGAACGTTGACGAGAAGGCCCTGGCGATAATTGATCGCGCGGTGCGCGCGATGGGCGGGAGCGCGTACCTCGGCGTCCGCTCGGTCGTCTCGCACGGCTACTTCTCGCAGATGAGCGAGGCGATGCGCGGCCTGCCCGTCGCGTTCCACGACTACATGGTCTTCCCCGACCGCGAACGCACAGAGTTCAAGGGCGACCAGACCCGCAGCGTGCAGGTGAACACGGGCGACACCGGCTGGATTTACGACGCGCGCGCGAAGAAACTCTCCGACATCAGGCCCGAACAGGTCGAAGACTTCCGGCTCGCGATGCGGACGAGCATTGACAACATCCTCCGCGGCTGGTGGCGCGCGGGCGGCGCTTCGCTCAAATACGTCGGTCGCCGCGAGGCGGGCGTGGGCCGCCACAACGAGGTCGTCGGACTCACCTACCCGGACGGCTTCTCGGTCGAGTTCGAGTTCGACACGGTCGAGGGCCTGCCCGCGAAGGCGGTTTACAAGAAGCAGAACGCGGAGGGCGACTTGCTCGACGAGGAGGATCGCTACGCGCAGTTCCAGACCATCGGCGGCGTGCAGACGCCCTTCATCGTTGACCACTTCCGCGCGGGCACACAGTCGAGCCGCGTCAACTACGACTCGGTCGAGTTCAACACGCCAGTCCCCGACTCGCTCTTCACGAAGCCTTCGGACATAAAGACGATCAAGTTCTAAAGCGAAAGACGAAGACAAGAGAAAAGGATGCCGAGAGCAACGCCGCCTCTCGCCATCCTTTTGCTTCTTGTCTTCTCAGTTGCCGCTAGCTAAAGCTAGCGGCAACTCATCAAATCCCAGCCGACGCCGCGCGTCAGAGTTTTCTCACAGCCGACTCGTCGCGCGTTGCTTCGGCGTGCTCGTCCGCCCGCGCCCCCGCGCGGACGAGCGGCGCGTTCGGCTCCGGCCTGCCGGCCATGCGCGCGAAGAGGTTTTCGTACTCGTCAACGACGCGCTCCCAGTCGTAGCGCTCGCGCACGCGCGCCTGCGCCCGCTGGCGGTACTGGCTGACTATCGCGCCGTCGCGCAAAACGCGCTGCAACTGCGCCGCGAGGTCGCGCGTGTCGGCGTAAGGGATGCCGGCGTCGCCGACGACCTCGACGTTCTCCGGCGCGGCGAGCGTGAGCACGCAGTTGCCGTAGCCCATCGCCTCCAAAAGCGCCGGGTGCGTGCCGCCGACCTCGGTCGCGTGGACGTAGCAGTAGGCGTTCTGCTGCAAGGCTCGGTAGGCGTCGCCGAAGACGAAGCCGGTGAAGACGATTCGGCGGTCGCGGCGCGCGAGCGAGCGGAGGCGGCTGATGTACTCGTGCGCGTAGGGCGCGTCGCCGACGATTAAAAGCTTGTGCGGGGTGCGGACGCGGCGGAAGGCTTCGATGACCATCGCCGCGTTGTTTTCGGGTTCGAGCCGCGAGACGTAGAGCACGTAGCGGTTCGGCTCGACGCCCCACTGGCGGACTGCCGCGCGGTCAACGCGGCGCTCCACCTCGGCGCCGTAGGCGATCATCGTCGAGTCGGCGCGGTACTTCGCCGCGTAGTAGTCCTGTATGACGCGCGCGTCCGTCACCGTCTCGTTCGGCAGCCACACCGAAAGGCGCTCGGCCACGCGATAGTAACTCTTGCCGAGCCGGTTCCACTTCCGCCGCTTGTGCTCAAGGCCGTCCACGTTGATGGCGACGGGCACGCGCGCGGCGCGCAAGACGGGAGCGAAGGGCGCGTTGGCGGCGTTGCAGATGAGCGCGGCGTCGAAGCGGCGGGAGGCGGCGGCGTGCAGCGCGGAGAGGCCGGAGTGGATGACGGTGTCGAAATACTTGTGGCGGATCGTGGGCAGGACTTTCAGGCGGACGCCCCTGTACTCGATCTGCCGGGGGCTGACGTAGTGGGCGCGGCAATAGACGGTCACGTCGTGCCCGCGCGCGACGAGCCGCCTTGACAACTGCTCCGCGAAAGTCTCGAACCCCCCGTAGCTCGCCGGAATCCCCCGCGTCCCCAGAATGGCAATTCGCATTAATCTAAGTGACGAGTGGTGAGTGATGAGTGATGAGTTAAGACGGCTCGCCTCCGACTCATCACTCATCACTCATCACTCGTCACCCCTCCTGTATTTTCCTGTAAACCTGCAAGGTCATGCGGGCCGTGTCCCGCCAGTCGAAGGCGTGCGCCCTTCGCAGGCCGCGCTCGCGAAGCTCGGCGCGGAGGGCGTCGTCGTCAATGAGTCGAGCCAGGGCGCTTGCGAGCGCGCCCGTGTCGAAGGGGTCTGCGGCGAGCGCCGCGTCGCCGACGACCTCCGGCAGACTCGCGCGGTCGCCGACGAGTGTCGGGGTGCCGCAACGCATGGCTTCGAGCGGGGGCAATCCGAAGCCTTCAAAGTAAGACGGGTAAGCGAAACAGGTCGCCCCTGTGTACAGTGCCGGAAGGTCGGCTTCGGATACGTGGCCGGTGAGGACGACCCGTTCGCCGAGTCCTTCGTCTTCGATGGCCCGCAACGTCTCGCCGTAGAGCCAAGCCTGTTTGCCTACGAGAACCAGTTTCGGCAGATTACTCCTCCCGCGCTCGCGAATCAAGAGCGAATACGCGCGCACCAGCCGCACCAGATTCTTCCTCGGCTGGATCGAGCCGACCGCCAGCACGTACTCTCCTTCGATGCCGTAAGCGCGCCGCACGCGCGCCATCTCGCGCGCGTCTTCGACGGGCCGGAAGTTGTCGGAGGCCGCGAGCGGAATCGCCGTCACGCGCGCGGGGTCGAGCCTGTACGTCTCGACGAGGTCGCGGCGCGTGAACTCCGAAGGCGCGATGACGTGGGCCGCGCGCCGCGCGGTGCGTCGCACGGTCAGGCGCAACTGCATCCGGCTCCGGCGCTTGAATGTTTCGGGCAGGTGCTCGAACGAGAGGTCGTGGATCGTCGCGACGACGCGGCACGGCGCGAGCGGCGGCGCGGTGTACTGGACGTGGAGGATGTCAACGGGCCGGCGACGCAGCTCCGCCGACAGCGTGAAGGGCACGCGCAACAGTGGCGCGTGCGGCAGAGTCCTCCGCACGCGCACGTTCGGCCAGCGACCGGCGAAGCGGCGCTCGGCCTCCGCGCGCGTCACGTAAACCGTGTAAAGGTTCTCCGGGTCAATCTCGGCGAGCGCCTCGACCAAGTTCGCCGCATAGGTCTCGTTGCCGGCGAGTCCCGTCCCGACCGAGTGCGCGTCAATCGCTATGTGCATGGGCGAACGACCGTTTCTCTAAAAGCAGTTGATCGGAGAATCGGAGACTGTAAACCGACGCTCCGAGATAGGCGAAGTGAGGTTACGCCGTCGGCGTCCGCACAGCACGTCAAACCCCTCGCCTATGATAATTGTTGATCGGGCGATTGATTGAGGCTATGCTGACTCCGTTAAAGATGTAGCCGTGCGTCGGTTCTATTCCGTGCGCCTCATTCTATCCGGGGAAAAAGTTGGAAGAGAAAATCAACATAATCAAATTAATAGGGCTTCCCGATACTTTTGCGGTCGTGCTCTTAACGTTCAGTTTCATTCTGGCTCTCGCCCCCTGGTTTTCAGGCGCGGATTTCGGCCTCTTTAAGATTCCTCAATTCACCGACGTTGCAAAAAAGAAGTTGAAGATCATCGGGCCTATCGTTTTTTTCGCACTGCTCATCTTATTCGTGCCGATGATACCCCAGCGTGCTTCTACAAACTCAAATAACGCCAATCGAAGCGACAATGATAACAGGCGAAACGATTCCAATAACGCTGCGACAAAGCGTGACGGCGACCCGACGCCGGCAGACGTTCACGCTCAGGCTCAACAACATATCAAGCACGCTTATGATCTATATCATATTGCAGATTTGGAAGGAGCGGTGAAGGAATGCGATAAGGCGCTTGAGTTAGAACCTGAGAATCAAGAGGCTCTCAAGCTCAAACAAGATATCAAAGGCACTATGGAAATTGTAAACTCGAATCGCTCGAATCGGTAAGACTTCATCCTCCCCCAGACAGGAGGTTGTAAATGCCATGAACAAGCTATTGCTGAGCTTTATTATCTCCTCAGTTGTCATCTTCACGCCCATAATCTTTGGTCAGGGCCGACAAGGCGTCGTGTCGGCCAATACTTTATTCGGCATTATTCAACAGAATGCTCCGCTCACACTTTCACAATTTGAGAGGCTGCTCGAACACGGAACGCCCGACCCGACTATTGCCGCTTTAATCCGGCAACGCGGCATAGCTTTCCGCCCGACCGCGGAGATGCTGGCGCGTCTAAGAAGGATTGACTATTCCCAAACGATTCAGGCGCTCGAAGCGATTCGACTGCCTAAGCCTGAACCTAACCCCACGCCTCACCTTACACATAAATCTACGCCTCCACCTGAGACCAAGACCGCTTATAACCCCAACACGATTACTATTCTTGTCGCCAATTTTCGGGGGCCTGACCCGGAGAATTATCTCGTAACCGATAAGATAATTCAGGGATTGCGCGCCGCAACAAGCGGATACTCCGATATAAGTATTCAACCCCTTGGGGAAACTATAACAGAGCAAACGGGCGACAAAGGCGGCAGCGAATATGCGCGTGAGATCGGCTCAAAGCGCAAAGCCAACATTGTTCTTTGGGGCTATTACGGCACAACCTCGGAACAGGTTGATATTAGTGTCTATTACGAAGTCCTGCGAGCGCCGAAGGATTTGTCTCTACGCCAGAATCTTGAAACTCAAACCCTACCGATAGCCGACCTGAAAGAATTTAAGATTCAAACCCGACTTTCCAGAGAGATGTCTTACCTAGTGTTACTGACCGTCGGCCTCGCGCGCTATGAGTCGGGAGATTACGACGGTGCTATTAACCTGTTCACAAAGGCGTTGACCCCATCGGATGCCCAACCCGACGCTTCATCCGACGCACCGAAGCAAATAATTGACCCCGACGAGATTTACTTATACCGGGGGCTTGCGAATTATTTTAAGGGTGGCGCAAGTGGTGCTGACCAGGCGATTGCCGATTACAGCACCGCCATTAAACTCAAACCTAACTTTTTTGAGGCTTATGTTAATCGTGGAAACGCATACATTAATAAGGAGCAGTACGATCAAGCAATAGCCGATTTCGATAAGGCTGTGGAACTCAAACTCGACATGGCTGAGGCATACAACAATCGCGGAGTTTCCTATTATCTGAAGGGGCAATACGACTTCGCTATTAACGATTATAATAAGGCCATTAAACTCAAGCCTGACTTAGGCACGGCTTACTATAATCGTGGACTCGTTTACAGCGGGAAGAATCAGCCTGATCAGGCGATTATTGATTTCAACAATGCCATCAGACTCAAGTCCGCCTTAGATGTAGCTTACTTTAATCGCGGAGTTGCCTACGACAGAAAGGGTCAACGAGATCAGGCGATTGCCGATTACAGCGCCGCCATTAGACTCAAGTCTGACTACGTCGAAGCTTACAACAATCGCGGATATGTGTACGATGGTATGGGGCAATACGATCAGGCGATTGTTGATTTCAACAGCGCCATTAGACTCAAACCCGATTACGCTAATGCCCTTAATAATCGTGGCCTTGTCTATGCCAAGAAGGGTCAATACAAGCAAGCCATTGCTGATTTCGACACAATCATCAAACTCAACCCCGGCTATGCCGAGGCTTATAATAATCGCGGATTTGCTTACGCCCTTAATGGGCTGTACGACCAAGCTATCGCGGATTTCGACAAAGCCATTAAACTCAAGCCCGACTATGTTGAGTCTCACTTTAATCGTGGACTTGCCTACAACTATGAAGGACGGCGCGATCAAGCGATTGCCGATTTCAACGAGGCAATTAGATTCAAGCCCGATTACGTCGAGGCTTATTATCATCGTGGGAATGCCTACTACGATGAGGGGCAATCCGAAGCGGCGATTGCTGATTATACCAAAGCTCTCCAAATAAACTCTGACTATGCAGATGCTTACTTTAATCGCGCGGGCATCTATGCCCGGCAGAGGCAGTATGACCTAGCCGTTGCCGATTACACCGCAGTTATTAAACTCAAGCCCGACGATGCTGAGGCTTACTTTAATCGTGCATATGTTTACGACGATAAGGATCAGTATGATGAAGCGGTCGCGGATTTGGATAAGGCAATTAAACTCAAGCCCAACTACGCTGAGGCTTATTATAATCGTGCCTTGGCTTATTATGAGAAGGGCGAACCTGACCGCGCGATTGCCGATTTGAAGATCGTTCTGCGAATAACCGATGACCTGAAACTACGCCAACGTGCCAAACAGAAGCTTCAATTTCTGATCGCCAAGTAAGGCCCACGCGGTCTGATCGAATGAGATTAGGGCGCGGCGTGTCGAGACACGGGGAGCGGCACGCCGCGCTTTTGTGTGTCGCCGCGTGCGTGTGCTGGTTGATGGTTGCGTGTGTTACTTGCCGCCGTCCGCGCCGGAGCCGGACTTCTTCTTGCGGGTGAGTCCGGTCTTGCGCTCGCTCGTGCGGGTGTAGCCGAAGGAGGCGTAGAGGTCGCTGTCGGGGCCTTCTTCCGGGTCGCCGACGACGCCGTTGACGACGAGTTGCACGAGATGCAGGCTCTGGGCGTCCGCGTTGTCGCGTGCGACCTGCTTCGCCTGAACCTGACTTTCGAGGGCCTGTAACTCGTCGCGCGCGTCGAAGGAGGGCTTCACTTTCTCCTTGAACTGCGCGAGCGTCATCCCGCCGAACGACTTGTCGGGGGCGAGCGTCTCCCACGCCCTGATGATGTTGTTAAGTTTTTCCAGCGTGGTCTTTGGTTGGCTCATGAGGCTTTTGCTCCTGAGTGGATTTCGCGAGGTGGGGGTATTCTACTCAGACGCGCGAAATTGGCAAGAGAAATTTGCGCGCACCCTTTGCGCGGCATGATGTCCGTGCTCGACTTAACGGAATGAGCATCCGGCGGCGCGGTACATGGCTTCTGTTGTGTGTAATCGCGCTTTAATTTCTCAAGTCAGAGTTTTAATTGCGCGTAGCCAAGCTTTACTTCCCTGGAGATAAAGCTTATTTCCAGAGAAGTAAGCTTTATTTTTGCGAAAATGAGCTTTATTTCCGCGGAAATAAGCTTTATTTCTGTAAAAATAAGCTTTAATTTCGCGGCATCAAGCTCCAATTTCGCGCAACATAGCTTCACTTCCACGCGATTAAATCTGACTTCCACGCGATTAAATCTGAATTGCGCGAGACTTTGCCTGACGATTAGCCTTTGAGCAGGAATCATCGGGTAGGATAAAGCGTTTTTAGATTGTTAGGTTTTACGCTTCGCTTTGGCAGGCAGCTTGTCGGGCAGATCGAGCGCGTCATCAATCAAAACGTCTGTGCTAACATTTGCTACACGCGCGTATCGCAGGAGAATGGGCAGCGGAGGCTCGTTCGTCCCTAACTCATATGTCGAAATCTGCTTCGACCAAATAAGGTCTTCGACTCCGAGACGACTCCACATTTCGGACTGAGAAAGTCCTAACGCCTCTCTTATCTGGCGCAGCTTCTCTGACAGGCGCTCCGGCTTGATGCGCGGCTTCCTCCCCATCAGGCACGGTCTCCTGATGAGATAGGCAGCAACGGAACCTTGCGATTACCATTATATAATGGTAATGTGTGCTTGCGTAACCTTTTCGCCGTGAGTATGAACCTCTCATGCTCAACGGCGATGCTCATCTCTCCTTTGAGGGTGAGCTTTCGCTTCGCATCCGACCCGTTGCCCGGTTTTCAAAGACTGGAACGCGCAGGAATATAGCACATGCGCCTCACAATTCTTTATGCCGAAGACGACAACACGATAAGGCTCGCCGTCAAGGAGACGCTTGAGCGCGAAGGCTGGCGCGTCGAGGCTTGCGCCGACGGGCGGACGGCGCTCGCGCGGCTCGAAGGCGGGGAGAGTTACGCCCTCTTACTCTTCGACAACCTTTTGCCCGGCTCTGACGGAATCGAGTTGACGCGGCGGGCGCGTTCTCTCGCCCACCGACGCAGCACGCCGGTCGTCGTCGTGTCGGCGAGTGAAGTCGAGGCGGAAGCTTTGAACGCGGGCGCGGACTTATTTCTCAGAAAGCCGCAGGACATAGGGCGCGTGGCAGCGGAGGTCGCGCGGCTCCTGCGTTGACGGAGCGCGGATGGGTGGGCCGCGCTCCGCGCACGTCCGCCGGGGGGGTTGGCGGGCTGTGCCGGAGATGCCACGCACGCACGGGTGGGCGCGTGCGCGGCATCTTTCGTTTATTCCGATTTATCCGGGCCGACGACTTCCGCCTTCTCTTCTTCGGGAAGCACGCCCCGAAAGGAGCGGCGGTGAATCGGGCAGCAGCCGTGCCGCCGGAGCGCCGCCCAGTGCTCGCGTGTGCCGTAGCCGACGTGGCGCGCGAAGCCGTAGGCGGGGAACTGCGCGTCGTACTCGCGCATGAGCCGGTCGCGGTAGGTCTTCGCGATGACGGAGGCGGCGGCGATTGAGGCCGAGGCCGAGTCGCCGCGGATGATCGCCTTCTGCGGCAGGGTTGATTCGCGCAGCGGGATCGCGTCAATCAAAAGAAAATCGGCGCACGGTTGCAGCTTCTCCAGAGCCTGCAACATCGCGCGCCGCGTGGCGACGAGGATGTTCGTCTCGTCAATCTCTTCCGGCTCGACCTGCCCGACGGCGTAGCAAACGGAAGTCCGCCGCAACTCCTCCGCGATGCGCTCGCGCTGCAAGGCCGTGAGCTTCTTCGAGTCGTCGAGTCCTTCGGGCAGCGCCGCCGCGGGATCGAGTATCACCGCCGCCGCGACCACCGGGCCGGCGAGCGCCCCGCGCCCGACCTCGTCAAGCCCCGCGACCCGCGCGAAGCCCGCGGCGCGCGCCTCCTCCTCGAACAGCGTGTGGATGAGCGACTGCCGTTTCTGGCGAGCCATGAAGAAGTGATGAGTGATGAGTGATGAGTGATAAGAAGCCGTGTTCGGCTCTTCTTATCACTCATCACTCATCACTTGCCTTACTTGCTCTTGTTCGAGGCGGAAGCGCCCTGGGCCTGGCCGCTGCTGCCGGCGTCGGCCTGGCGCGTGTCGCGCTCGCGGATGCGTGCGGCCTTGCCGCGGAGGCTGCGGAGGTAGTAGAGCTTCGCGCGGCGGACGCGACCGCGGCGGACGAGTTCCACCTTGCCGACGATGGGGCCGTGCACGGGGAAGATGCGCTCGACGCCGACGCCGAAGCTGACCTTACGCACGGTGAAGGTCTCGCGCACGCCGTCGCCCTTGCGCGCGATCACCACGCCCTCGAACGCCTGAAGGCGCTCCTTCGTCTCCGACTCCTTGATGCGCACGTGCACGCGCACCGTGTCGCCCGGCTCGAACTCCGGGATGTCCGTCCTCAACTGCGCCCTGTCAACACTGTCCAAGCGATTCATGATGTCACCTCAAATGCGAGCTGTTAGCTGTTGGCTCTTAGCTTTTAGCCTTGTCTGCTGACTGACAGCCTTAGCTTTTATGTCTTATGTCTGAAGCCGAAAGCTAACAGCCAACAGCTAATAGCTAACAGCTTCCAATCAATCCTCTTCCTCCCGCTCGACCGACGCGCGCTCCTCTTCGCTCAGCGCGAGCCGCTCGAAGAGGTCTGGCCGGTTGCGTCGCGTCTTGCGGAGCGCCGCGCGGCGTCGCCAGCGCGCGACCTCGGCGTGGTGGCCGCCCGTGAGAATCTCCGGCACGCGCGCGCCGCGGAACTCGACGGGGCGCGTGTAGTTCGGGAAGTCGAGCAGGCCCTCGGAGAACGACTCGTTCAACGCGGAAGTCTCGCTGCCCAGAGCGCCCGGCACGAGCCGCGCGACCGCGTCAACGAGGACGACCGCCGCCGGCTCGCCGCCCGAAAGCACGTAGTCGCCAATCGAGACCTCGTCGGTCGCGAGCCGCTCGGCCACGCGCTCGTCAACGCCCTCGTAGCGACCGCAGATGACGACGACGTGTTCCGTCTTCGCAAACTCCGCGGCCAGCCCTTGCGTCAGCACGCGGCCCTGCGGCGAGAGAAGCACGACGCGCTTGCCCGCCGCGCGCAGACTCCCGGCGTCGCCCGCGCCCGCCAGAGATTCGACCGCCTCAAAGATCGGTTCCGGCTTCAAGACCATCCCGTCGCCGCCGCCGAACGGCCTGTCGTCAACGACCTTGTGCCGGTCGCGCGTCCAGGCGCGCAGGTCGTGCGCCGCGACCTCGACCAGCCCCGCGGCGCGCGCGCGCCTGACGATGCCGAAGTCGAACACCCCGCGGAAGAAGTCGGGGAAGATCGTGATGATGTCAAACTTCATTTTGGATTTTAGATTTTGGATTTTGGATTATTAGGCTTTGAACCGGCGCGGCCTCAACTCTGCGCGCCCAATCCAAAATCTAAAATCCAAAATCTAAAATTCCAACAGCCCTTCCGGCGCGTCAACGCGGATGAGCCTGCGCCCCACGTCAATCTCGACGCAGATGCTCTCGGCGAGCGGGACTAAGTTTTCAACCCCGCCGTCGTCGCGGATGACGAGGACGGGCGCTTCGCCGCCGGTGTGCAAAACCTCGCGCACGGTGCCGACTTCCCTGCCCTCGACCGTCTCGACGCGGCAGCCTTCCAACTGCCAGTCGTAGAACTCGCCCTCTTCAAGCTTGACCGCCTCCGCCTCCGGCACGGCCAACACGCAGCCCGCGAGCGCCGCCGAATCTTCCGGCGAGTCGAAGCCCTCGAATTTCAAAACCACGCGGTCGCCGTGCATCCAGTGGCCTTCGAGCGCGAGCCTGCGTCGAGTGCCGTCGGGGAAGACCGCGATCAACCCCGCGAGTCGGTCGAAGCGTTCGGGGAAGTCCGTCAGCAAGTCCGCCGCGACCTCGCCGCCGACGCCGCGCGGCTTCGCGACGCGCGCGACCGCCACCAACTCGACCGCGTTCGGACCGTCATCGCCAGTGCCGCGCCCGCCCGCCTCGTCTGCGCGTTCCGCGCCGCTCATTCGACGATTTCGAGGATGTAGCGGCGGTTGTGCTTCTGCCCCGCCGCGTGCAGCAGCGAGCGCAAGGCTTTCACCGTGCGCCCCTGCCTGCCGATGACCTTGCCCACGTCGGTTTGCGCCACGCGGATTTCGATGACGGTCGTCGAGCGGTCGCGCTCCACCTCGCGCACGTCAACCTCTTCGGCCTCGCGCACCAGATGCTTGACGATCAATTCGACGGCTTCTCTCATAAAGTCTGGAGTCTGGAGCCTGGGGTCAAGAGCAAAGCGGGACGATGTGCTGTCTTGACTTCAGACTTCAGACTGGCGACTGCCCTTTAAGCTTCCGGCTGCGCGGCCTCGGCTGACTTCGCCTGCCGGCGAATCAACTGGCGGACGGTGTCGGTCGGCTGCGCGCCGCGCCCGATCCAGTAGTTGACGCGATCCATCTTGAGACGAATCTCGGCGGGTTCGCGCGTCGGGTTGTAGAACCCGACGTTCTCGACGTAAGCGCCGTCGCGCTTCGACAGCTTCTCCTTCACCACCACGCGGTACGAAGGACTCTTCTTCGCGCCCATGCGCATCAGTCTGATTGCTAACATTCAACCTCCAAAGGCTAGAGATCAGAGGTCGGAGGTCAGAGGTCAGTAAGAGGGCTTGCCTTTAACTGACCTCTGACCTCCGACCTCTAACCTCTGTGTTTCTTCTTGTGCCGCGGCTTCTTCTTCTTTCTGTGGCCGGGCGCTGCGGGCAAGCCCGCGGGGAGGCCCGCGTCGCCGCCGCCGTCGCCCATCATGCCGCTCACGTCGGGCATTCCCATCATCCCCGCCGCGCGGCGCATCAGTCGGCCCTTGATGCCGCCTCCGCCTCCGCCCGCGCCGCCGAAGAGGCCGGAGCGCGAGAGCTGCTGCATCATCTGCCGCATCTCGACGTACTGCTTGATGAGCTGGTTGACCTCCGTCACCGAAGTGCCGGAGCCGCGCGCGACACGCCGCCGCCGGCTCGCGTTGAGTATCCGGTGGTCGCCCCGCTCATCCTTCGTCATCGAGTCAATGATCGCCTCGGTGCGCTTGAGTTGCCGCTCCATCTCCGCCGACTGCTCTTCGTCGAGCTGCGGCATCCCCATGCCGCCGAGCAACTGGTCGGGCAGGAGCTTCATGATCTTCGAGAACGAGCCGAGCCGCTTGACCTGACGCAGTTGCCCGCGGAAGTCGTCGAGCGTGAACTTGTTCTTCTGAAGTTTCTCTAGCTGCGCCTCGGCCTCGTCCTGGTCAACTTTGGCCTGCACCTCCTCGATGAGCGAGAGCACGTCGCCCATGCCGAGGATGCGCTGCGCGATACGGTCGGGGTAGAAGGGTTCGAGCGCGTCGTATTTTTCGCCGACGCCGACGAACTTCACGGGCTGCCCCGTCACCTGCTTGATCGAGAGCGCCGCGCCGCCGCGCGCGTCGCCGTCCATCTTCGTCAGCACGACGCCCGTGATGCCGACCCTGCGGTGAAATTCCTCAGCCGAGCGCACCGCGTCCTGACCCGTCATCGCGTCGGCGACGAAGAGAATCTCCACGGGCCGGGTCTCGCCTTTAATCTTGACGAGTTCTTCCATCAACTCGTCGTCAATGTGCAGGCGGCCCGCGGTGTCAATCAGGAGAGTGTCGTAGCCGGTCTGCTGGGCGTGCTTGTACGCCTCGCGCGCAAGCTCCACGGGGTCGTTCGACTCCGGCTTCTCGAAGATTGACTGTCCCGTGGCCTTGGCGATGACTTTGAGCTGCTCACGCGCCGCGGGGCGGTTCACGTCGGTCGAGACGAGAAGCGGCTTGCGCTGCTGGTTCTTCGCGAGCCACATCGCGATCTTGCCCGTCGAGGTCGTCTTGCCCGAACCTTGCAGGCCGACGATCATCACGACGTTCGGGACGGTCTTCGTGAAGACCAGCCGCGACGAAGTCCCGCCGAGCAGCTCGACCAGCTCGTCGAAGACGATCTTGACGACCTGCTCCGAAGGCTTCAGTTCCTGCCAGACTTGTTGCCCCTCGGCCTTTTCCTTGACCGACGCGATGAAGTCTTTGGCGACCTTGTAATTCACGTCGGCTTCGAGGAGCGCCAGGCGGATTTCGCGCAGCGCGGCGTCAACGTGCGCGGGCGTGAGCACACCCTCGCCGCGCAGGTTCTTGAGCGCGCGCTTCAGCTTGTCTGAAAGAGACTCGAACATAACTACACAGACACGTCCGCCGGCCTCAGCCGAAAACAAGGATGATAAATGCGCGGTTAAGTAGTGTCAAGCAAAGGGGCTTCCGCCGGGGAAAAGCCGTCGCGCGGGAATCGCCCGAATTTATTCGCCCGCGGTCGCGTGCGGCGGCTGACCCGCCCGCAGCCGAGGTCAAGACCTCGCACGCCGGAGTCCTGCCCCGGGAAAATAGTGTTTACATCCGCGCCGAAGCGATATTAGAATCGCCGCGCGGGGATTGCTCGACGCAATAAAACAAGCCGGGGGAACGACAAGCCGTGTCGCCTCGCACGTGAAAGACCTGCCTTCCGACGCGCGCCGCCGAACTTCAAACGCCGCGAGCGCCGGCGCGGCACGCAGAGCCGCCGGCCAGCATGACGCCCGGCGCGCGACAAAGAACTTGGACGGCTCGCCGAAGTTCTTCGCCTGAATCAAAACGGACGCGCCCCGCGGCGCTCACCCACGGAGGAGATTAGCAGATGGAGTTTGAACAGAAGCGGCCCCAGCCCGACGCCAGCGAAGCGGCTCAGGAGGAGCCGAGGGCTTTAAAAGAGTTCGTCGAGCCGGAAGTCTCTTTCCCGGTTGACGTGCTGGAGTCCACGACCTTCTTCCAGTTGGCCGACTCCGGCTCGACCACCTGACCCGACAGACGCCGTCCGCAGTTGCAGAGGGGTTGCGCCGTCGCCAGCGCAACCCCTCTAGTCATGCCCGAACTCATCAACCTTAGGCTCGACCGGCCTTCTCTTCCTGACGCCGCCCCGCATCACGCCCGACGCTCGCGCCTACGCCTACACTTACTTCCGCGTCGTCAGCGGCCTCTATCTTGTTGACGGGTTGAAGTAAGCGGCTTGACGTGTTGACCCGACTGACGAGTTGGCCTAACTGATTGGGAGTGAGTGCGGCGCGGCGTTCAGACTTCCCGCGCGCGCGGCTGGCCGCGTGAGTCTTTCGGCGGCGAGCGCGAGGCCCATGATGAAGTAGAAGGCCATGACGACCTCCGAGTCGCCGAAGTTGTAATGCACGAGTCCGCCGGTCACGAATCCGGCGAGTCCGCCCAGAGCGCCGAGCACGAGTCCGCGCTCGACCCAACTCTCGAACGCCCCGCGCCGCAGCACACGCCAGAGCGTGCGCGCGTAAACGAAGAGCCACGCGACCCACACGAAGAGCGTCGGCACGCCGCGCTCGAACGCGATCTGCAAGGGCGTCGAGTGCAGGTGTCCCCAAGGCTGCCGCCCCTGATCGAACATCCCCCACTCGCGCCAGTGCCGCTTGAGCGAGTCCATGCCGACGCCGACGACGAGGTTGCGCGGGCTGCTCGTCAGAATCCGCGTGCCGTCGCGCCAGACCATCAGCCGCCAGGTGGTTGACTGATCGCGCGTGTCTATAAATCCGACCTGTCGCTTCTGCTCAAGAACGAAAAGACCCGCGACGACGAGCAGCACGCCCAGGCCCGCCGTGACGAGCAGCGTCCTTCGACTCGCGCCGACGAGCGTGATGGTCAGGGCGGAGACGAGAAACCCTGCCCAAGACGCGCGCGTCAGCGTCAAAAGCAGCGCGCCGCACATCCCCGCGAGCGCCAACGCGAGCAGCGCGCCCTTTAGGTTTAACCTCCGCCGCAAAGCGACGAGCATTCCGAGCGCGAGCGACGCGATGAGTTGCAGCACCTCGGAGTAAGTCTGGTATTGCCCGTAAAACCCGCTCGCCCGCTCGTCGCGCCCGCGCGACCACGCGCCGATGCCGAGCCTCGACTCCGGCGTGTCGCCGACGCGCAGCGCGTCGCGCGCGACCTTGTAAGCCGGCACGACCTCGGCCCGATAGACGCGCACGCACGCCGCGCGCTCGTCCCACGCGCAGGCTATCGAGTTGTCCGTCCACCGATACGTCCGGTCAGCGGAAGGTCGCTCCGTCCTGATCTCGCGCTCGACCTGCTCGGGCGTCGAGACATCAACGCCGTCAACCGAAAGGATTGTGTCGCCCTCCTCGACTCCCGCCGCGCGCAGCGGGCTGTCGGCGGCGAGCGCGCGCACCTTGACGCCGTGGCCGACGGCGAAGACGCCGAACGTGTGGACGAGTCCGAGCGCGCACGAGGCGACGAGCGTCAGCGCGAGCGCGCGCAGCACGCGTCGGTCGCGAACGTTCTCCGCCGCGACGTAAACGATTGTGAAGAGGCTCGCCGCGCGCAGCTTGCCTATCGAAACGTCCGGGTCGTAAGAAGTGAGCGCCGTCAGGAACGTGAGGACGAAGAAACCGAGCAGCCACGGGTCAACCGGCGTGCGATAAATCTTCGGTCGCGGTCGAAACGCGAAGCGCAAGACCCAGCAGAGCATCGCCAGCATCCACGCGCCCTGCCCGACGGCAATCGAGTGCGGCGCGGCCAACGCGAACAGAAACAGGCACGCGACCGTCGCGCGTTCGAGCCAGAGGGTTAGTGATGAGTGATGAGTGATGAGTGATGAGTGGCCTGTCGCCGCGGGCCGCTCGCTCAATAAACCCTCATCAATGTTACCCGCTCTCAACTCATCACTCATCACTCATCACTTTTTCAGTACGCCTCGCCGCGCAAAAGCACGGGCAGCGTGCGGAGCATGATCTTGATGTCGAGCCAGAGCGACCAGTTCTCGATGTAGAAGAGGTCGAGCCTGACCATCTCGTCGAACGAGAGGCGGTTGCGCCCCGACACCTGCCACAGCCCCGTCATCCCCGGCTTCATGTCGAGCCGCTTCCGGTGCCAAAGCTCGTAGGCTTCGACCTCGTAGGGAATCGGCGGGCGCGGGCCGACGACGCTCATGTCTCCGCGAAGCACGTTCAGGAGTTGCGGCAGTTCGTCGAGGCTCGTGCGCCGGAGCCAGCGCCCGGTGCGCGTCACGCGCGGGTCGTCGTGGAGTTTATAGACGGGGCGCGCGTTGTCGCCGAGGTTCGTGTCGGGGCGGCCCTCGATGTAGCGGCGCTGGTACTCGCGGTGGATGTGGTCGTCCGAGCCTGCGCGCATCGTGCGGAACTTGAGGAAGAGGAAGATGCGCCCGTCCATCCCGACGCGCTCCTGCTTGTAGAGAATCGCGCCGCGCGAATCGAGCTTGATGAGTATCGCGATGAGAATCCACAGCGGCGAGAGGACGACTAGCGCGAGCGCGGCGACGAAGAAGTCCGACGCGCGCTTCAAGAGGCGCGCGCTCTGCGACAGAGGCTCGCGGAAGAGCGTGACGACGGGCAGCACGCCGATCTGGTCAATCTCGGTCTTGCGCGGCAGGCTGTTGAAGAGTCCGGGCGCGACGCGGAACTCGACGCCGCGCCTGCGCCCCGCGCGCATCATCGCGTCGAACAGCAGGTCGCCCGGAACGTTCGGGTCTGTGATGATGACTTCGTTCGCGCCCGTCTCGCGAATCGCGTCGGCGAGTCCCCGCACGTCCGCGACGACGGGCACGCCCTCGAACTCGCGCACCGCGTCGCCGCGGCCTGCGCCCGTCTCGACGACGCCGATCACGCGGTAGCCCAGCTCGCGCCGCTCCCTCATCTCGCGCACGCACAGAGCGGCTTCGCGCCCGCGCCCGACGACGAGCGTCGGAATCAGGTTCACGCCGCGACGTCTGACCGCGTTCTGCGCGAGCCGCGTCGCGAGCCTCAAGGCCGCGTAGGCCGCGAGCGCGAGGATGAAGTCGAAGACGAAGACGCCGCGCGCGTATGAGAAGGCGCGGAACTGGAACCCGCCGCGATACAGGAACGCCCACGCGACGATCAAAAGCGTCCCGACCGCCGTCGCGCGGAAGACGCGCACGCACTCGTCGAGGTACGAGAACTCGCCGCGCAGACGGTAGAGGTCGAAGTAAGCAAACGAGAGCAGCCGCACCGCGACGACGAACCACAGCAGCGCCGCGTAAGGCTGAAAATGCGCCTGCCAGAGAAGGCCGCGCGCGTCGAAGCGCTCGACCACCGGCCCGCCCTCGCGCAGAACGAAGGCCGCGACGAACGACGCGACCGCGACGCACACGTCCGCCGCCACGAGCGCCGCCTTCACCGCGGGCACGACCCAGCGCGGCGCGCGCGCCGCCGCACGCACCCCGCTCAAGTCAACGCTCAACTTTTCCGAACGCTCGGCCATCATACGGAAGCAGTGACAAGTGATGTCTGGTATGCGTAGAGAAGTTGCCACGCGCTTCCCGTCACTCGTCTTTCATCATTCACCGCTCGTCACTCTTCAACTGTTGCACTTCAATCGAGAATCAACCCCGCGACCTCTTCGCGCACGCCGACGGCGCGGCGCGGCGATGAATCTTTTTTCTTCTCGACCCGCAGGCTCTCCAAATCTTCGCGCGTGGCGATGCGCTTGAGCCGGCCTTCGCGCACGAGTTGCTCGTCAACCGCGGCCCAGCGCCCCGCATAGACGGTCGCGGCGGGGACGCCCAAGGCCGCGGCCTCGCGATTCATCGTGCCGCCCGCGCTGACCACCAAATCCGCCGCGGCGATCAGGTTCGAGCCGTCGAGCGCCGCGCGCGGCACGACGAGATTGTCCGAGCGGAACCGCGCGGCCAGAGAGTCGCGCTGCGCGTCGCCGCGCGCGAGCAGCACGACCTTCGCGCGGGGGCTTGCGATCAAACGCGCGAGCAGTTCTTCAAACAACTCGTTCTCGAATCGGTGGTACAGCGCTTCGCTCGCGGGCGGGCGGACGACGACGAGCGTGTCGCGCGCGTCGTCAACATTGAACCGCTCGCGCAAGTGGTCAGCGAACTTCGGGTCGGGCGCGAAGTCCGCGAGGTAAACGTCCTCCTTGATGCCCCGGTAGCGCCGAACCTTCGACCCGCGCGCGCCGAAACGCCGGAGCGCGTCTTCGGGAAAAGCTTCCGGCACGACGACGCGCGAGGCGAGCCGGAACGCGACGTGGTTCGCGGGCTGATGCTCGTAGTCCATCAGCGTCACCGCGCGCATCCCCAAGAGCCTTGCGGCGACCACCTGCGAGTAAGAGTTGTGACTGACCGCAAGGCCGAAGCCGCGGCCACGCGCCCAACGCGCGAGCGCCCACGCGCGCCCGAACAGATTCGACGCCTTGCCCGACAGGCGACCGCCGCCGTGCCCGCCGATCACCGCCGGCTCGAAGCCCGCGGCCTCGGCCAACTCGACCGTCTGCGCGAACCTCCGCGCCGTCGTCTCTACCTCGTGCCCGCGCGCGCGGAACTCCGGCACGAGCGCGCGGAAGAAGGGCACGTGCGGCGAGTTGGCGAGGTCAATCCAGATTCTCATAGTGAGCGGTGAGCGGTGAGCAGTAAGCAGTCAGAAGGATCCACGAGCCGACCATCACCCGATCACCGCTCACTGCTTACTGCTCGCCGCTCACTTCCAACAATCTCGCCAGCCCGTACATCATCCAGCCCTGCGACCAGCGCATGAAGGGCGTGCGGACGGTGTGGAACCGGCGCTTCTGGTAGTAGAAAAATCCGCGCCGGTCGAACAGCTCGCGCACCGACCAGCGCGCGACGCGGCGCGCGAGGTCAATCGCGTCAGGCTCAATGTCAATCAACTCGGCGCAGGCGACGAGGGCAGCGCCCGCCGAGTGCGCGTCCGCCGGGTGCGCCGAGCGATGGTAGTATTTCGGCCAACCGTCCGCAAGAAAGAAGCGCTCGCGCCAGAACTCGTAGCCGCGCCGGATCGCGCGCCTGATCTCTTCGCCGTCCGCGCTCGTGTAGCCGCGCGCCGCGGGGCTGCCTTCCGCCGTGCGCAGGAAGCGCGCGAGCGAAGTGAGGACGAAGGCCGTGTGGAAGTTGTCGGCCCAGGATTGGTAAGAGTCCGCGCCGTAGCCCCACGAGCCGTCGGGGCGCTGGCGTCGGACGACGTAACGCGCGGAGCGGAGCGCGAGGTCGAAAGACGCAGTGTTCGACGCCAGCGCGCCGACCAGCGCGAGCGCCTCGCCCGCGAGCAGAGAGGCGTTGAAGACGCGCGTGCGGTCGAGCGGGGTGTAGCTGAAACAGACTTCGTCCTCCGTCTCGTCGCTTCGGTTCAAATCCCTGACGATGAACTCGCGCGCCGCCAGCGCGGCCTCGGTGTACGCGAGATAGTCCGCGCCGCCCGCCGCCGAGCGCGCGTCCGTGTCGAAGGCGGCGCACGCCTCGCAAAGCGCGCGGACGGCGAAGGCCGTCGGCACGAGCGTCGGCGTGCCGAGCGGCGCGTAGAACGCGCGACCCTGCCAATCGAAGTTGTAGCCCCACGCAGCGCCGCTCTCAGTTTCCACGCGCGCCGCGAGCAAGTCGCCGAGCAGCGCCCGCGCTTCGCGCCAGTGCTCCTGCGCCTCGCGCTGACGGTCGGCCTCGCGCGTCGCCCGGAAGCGGGAGAGCGCGGCGAGCGCGAACAGCGCCGTGCCCTTCGAGTTTCTTCCGCGGGGGACGAGAGCTAGGCGGCGGAGGCAGACGGGCGAGCGCTTGAGGGCTTGCGTCCAGGCGAGGCGCGCGAGGCGAGAGCGGCGGAACGGCGTTGACCGGAACAGGCGGCTATTGAGCGCGTCGAAAGGGTCGTGCCCGGCATAATCGTGCGCGCGGCTCCACTCACGCGCGGACTCGTAAACCGCCTCCAACTCTTCGCGCATCGCGGCAAAGATACAACACGCCGGCGCGCGCGCGCGAACGCGTCGGGTTTGCTGGACAAGGCACGCCGTTGTTTGGCGGCGCGCGCCGAAAAAATTTTGCGTGCGGCGGGGACGGCAGACGGAAGCCGGCGGCAGTCGTTTATTGCTCGGCCTCGTCTTCGACGCCGATGCGCTCGCGGACGGCGTAGATGCTCTTGGCCTGCGACTCGTGGTAGGTGCGGACGAGCATCTCGGCGAGCAGGCCCATGAGGATGAACTGCAATCCGACGGCGAACATGACGACGGCGATGCCGAGCAGCGGGTTGCGGATGAAGGACTCGCCCTCGATCTTCCGCAGCAGCGCCCACACGCCCGCCACCAGCGAGAGCGTGAACGCGCCGAAGCCGCAGAAGCCGAAGACGTAGATCGGCTTCGTGTGGTACGAGGCCATGAACTTGATCGTCATCAGGTCGAGCATCACCTTGAAGGTGCGCGACAGCCCGTACTTCGACCTGCCCATCGTGCGCTTGTGGTGGCGCACGGGAATCTCGGTGACGCGCGCGCCGACCCAACTCGCGTAGATCGGGATGAAGCGGTGCATCTCGCCGTAGAGTTTTACTTCTTTGAGGAACTCGCGGCGGTAAGCCTTCAGCGAGCAGCCGTAGTCGTGGAGCTTGACGCCGCCGATGAGCGAGATGAGCCAGTTGGCAATCGCCGAAGGAATCTTGCGCGTGACCATCTTGTCCTGGCGCTCCTTGCGCCAGCCCGACACCACGTCGAACCCCTCGTCGAGTTTTTCGAGTAGGGAGCGGATGTCCGCCGGGTCGTTCTGAAGGTCCGCGTCCATCGGGATGAGCACGTCGCCGCGCGCGGCGTCAATGCCGGCGGCCATCGCGGCGGTCTGGCCGTAGTTGCGGCGCAGCGCGATGACGCGCACGCGCGGGTCGAGGCGGGCCAGCCCGCGCAGCACTTCGAGGCTGCCGTCGGTCGAGCCGTCGTCAACGTAGATGACCTCCGCCGAGCGACCGAGCGCGGCCAGCGCGTCGTCAATCTTCGCGTGCAGCGGGCGGAGGTTGTCGGCCTCGTCCTTGACGGGCAGGAAGAGCGAAATCTCCGGCGCGGGGCGCGTCGCGGCGGGGCTTGCCGCGACCGTCGCGTCTTCCGCGTCCCTCAAATCTTCCGTCTCGACCGGCGCGGCTGGGCGTCGCCGCATGACGGTCTCCTCTTCGTCGTAAATCTTCATGGCAGTCTCCGAAATGATGAGTGCGGGGTGATGAATGATGAAGGTTAAGGGCCTTGGGCTTTCAATTCATCATTCCGCACTCATCATTCATCGTTTCTTTTGAACCACTCGACGAAGCGTCGGATGCCCTCTTCAATCGGCGTCCGTGGGTCGTAGCCGAGGAGCCTCCGGGCTTTCGAGATGTCGGCGAACGTCCGCGGCACGTCGCCGGGTTGCAGGGGCTGTCGGTCAATGACCGCGCCGCGCCCGATCTCGCGTTCGAGCAGCGAGATCAGTTCGCCCAGACTCACCGTGCGCGACTCGCCGAGGTTGATGACCTCGTAGATGCTCGCCTCGTAGTCAATCGCCGAGCGCACGCCCGCGATGATGTCTTCAACGTATGTGTAGTCGCGCCGCGTCGAGCCGTCGCCGAAGACCGGGATGGGTTTGCCCTCGCTGATGAGCCGCGCGAACTTGTGTATGGCGAGGTCGGGCCGCTGCCGCGCGCCGTACACGGTGAAGAAGCGGAGGCAGACGCAGCGCAGGCCCCAAAGGTGCGAGTACGTGTGGCACAGCAGCTCGCCCGCCGCCTTCGTCGCGGCATACGGACTTATCGGTTTGAAAACGGGGTCGTCTTCGGCGAACGGAACCTTCTCGTTCTCGCCGTAAACGGAAGAGGACGAGCCGAAGACGAACTGCCGGACGCCGCGCGCGCGCGCAAGCTCAAGCAGGTTGAGCGTCCCCGTGATGTTCGTCTCGGCGTACAGCACAGGCTCGGCGAGCGAGGGCCGAACGCCCGCCCGCGCCGCAAGGTGGACTACACAGTCGAATCGCGACTCTCTGAAAATCCTCCCGAGCGCCGCGCGGTCGCGGATGTCGGCCTCGTGGAGCGTGAAGTCGTCGCGCCCCACGTGCGGCGCGACGTTGCGGCGTTTGATCGCGGGGTCGTAGAAGTCATTGAAGTCGTCAACGACGGAGACGCGCCAACCGCCCTCGCCGAGCAGACGCCCGACCAGATGCGAGCCGATGAAGCCTGCGCCGCCCGTGACGAGAATGTTTCTCATTCATGACGAGTGATGAGTGACGAGTGATGAGTGATGAGTTAAGACGGCTCGCCTCCGACTCATCACTCATCACTCGTCACTCATCACTCCCTTCCCTTCTCCGCGTAAATCCAAAGGTGCCAGCCCCAGCGCGAAGCGAGGCGCGACTCGACCGAGCGCGGGAGCACGGGGCCGACGACGGGCAGCCAACGCTTGTTCAGGAAATGCACCGCGAACTCGACGCGCGAGAAATCCTTGAACAGCTCTCGCGCGTCGCGCCGCGAATAGACGCGCGTCAGTGGGTTGCCCGCGCCGTCCGTGTTGCGACTCAGGAACTCGCCCGCCGAAAGGTACGCGCCCGCGTCCTGCTTCAAACGCGCGGCGTGCTCGCGCAGACTCTCGACCGGCTCGCCAGTCAGGCTGTGCGCGAGCAGCACGCCCGCTTCCGTTTTCAGAAGCCGCGCGCCGACCCGTCGCAGCACGCCGATGTTGACGCGGTAGTTGTACGAGTCGCGGTGGTAGAGCATGACGACGGCGCGGCCTCCGGGCCGGAGCACGCGCCGAACCTCCCGGACGGCGGCCCGCGCGTCCGGCGTGTGGTGCAGAACGCCGTGCGAGTAAACTATGTCGAACGACTCGTCGGCGAACTGCAAACGCTCGGCATCGGCCACGCGGAACTCGCCCGCCAATCCCTCAAGCTCGAAGCGGCGGCGCGCGAGCGAGACCGCCGCCTCGGTCAAATCAACTCCGGTGTAGCACGCGCCCGCGCGGGCGAACCGCGCGCCGTCGGTTCCGAGGCCGCACCCGATCTCAAGGACGCGCAGGCCGCTCGCCTTGTCGAACCCGGCGGCTTCGGGGATGTGCCATTCGGTTCGGTAGCGGTGCTCCTCGACGGCCTCGAAGAAGCGGCGCGTGCCGACCTCCGCGTCGGCGAACTTCGTGCCGCACGGGTACTCCTGCCAGAACGCGCGCACGCGCTCCTTCAAACTCTGCTGCGCCTCGGCCATAAAAACATTTCGCCGACAGTTGGACACGCGGGCGTGCGCCTTCAACATCCGGTCGTCATCACGGAGCGCGCCGCCCACGTCGAACGAAGCGAAGGAACTTACCATGTCGCTCAGACCGACGACAAGCATGGTATCACCGCGGGGTTGCCGCGCGCCGACCCGCACGCGAACTAGCCGCGCTCCAAAATTCCCTTTGCCGAGCGCAGGCGCGCGTGTATTCTTGTTGCGCCAACACGTCGAGGCATCAGCACCGAGTGCGCCGCGTACCTCTTAGCCAGTCAAGCGACGCGCCGACGTTCCCGACCGAGCCTGTCAGGAGGAGCCATGAGCACACCCCATTACAGAGTGTTCATCAGCTACAGCCGTGCTAACAAGGACAGAAAGAAGCGCCTCGTCACTCACCTGAGTACGCTCAAGGCCGAGGGACTTGTCTCAGTGTGGCACGACGGCATGGTCGAGGCGGGCGATTGTTGGCGCGAAGTACTTGACCAAGCGATGCAGGAGGCCGAGGTGGCGCTCTTCCTCGTGAGTGCCGAATTTATTGAGTCGCCATTCTGCCAGGACGTGGAAGTGCCAGAGATGCTGCGGCGTCACCGCGAAGAGGGCGTCCTCATCGTCCCAATCATTGTTGACTACTGCAACTGGCAGCACGTCGAGTGCATAAGCCAATTTCAGGTACTCCCTGATGGCGGCAAGCCCGTGCCGTCGCTGAGGCCGCAAAGTAAGGCTTGGACGCAGGTGGTCGAGGGCCTGTGGCAGCGTCTAACGAATAATCCCCCGGCCAAGCGGCTGCCGGCAGTGGCCGTCGTGCCGGAGTCTGTCAAAAGCCCGACCAAGCTTTCGCTGGCGAGTCTGCTGCGGGAGATGCCGGGCGAATCCGGCGACCTCTTCGGGCGCGAGGAAGCGCTCGGCTGGCTCGATGACGCTTACGCAAACTCACAGGTCGGCGTGCTTGCTCTAGTGGGTTTCGGCGGCGTCGGCAAATCCGCACTCGTCCGCCACTGGCTTGAGACGCGTTTCAGGCCGGAGGACGGCGCGCCGCGTTTTCTCGGCGTCTCCTTCTACAGT
>Ga0070740_10001769_pt1 | contig 28030 bp, 23 predicted proteins | sample Coa_R2_FD_67286 | JGI IMG/M metagenome (GOLD analysis project Ga0070740, IMG submission 67286) | Surface soil microbial communities from Centralia Pennsylvania, which are recovering from an underground coalmine fire - Coalmine... | ecosystem: Environmental > Terrestrial > Soil > Unclassified ...
AAGTTGGAGGAGCAGCGCAACGCCGCCAGCGCCAAGATCGAGTGGCGCTTTACGACTGAAGATGCACGGCGCAAGTTGCATCGTCTCTATCCTTCAACTTCAGACTGACGGAGCACTAGAGCTTAGAAAGCATACCCGCGAAATAGAGCTTCGGATTGAAAATGACGGCAGCCGCACTGTCACTCCTCGCCCTCGTGTCTGCGCTCATCACGATTCGCGCAGAGTACAAGGAGCGGCGGCGACAGGTTTACGTCTTCAAGCCTCTGACGGTCGTCCTCGTCATTCTCATCGCGTTGCAAACCAAGTTCGCCGCCACGTCTCCGCTTTACAGGCAACTGGTCGTCGCGGGGCTTCTGTGCTCGCTGGCGGGCGACGTGTTTTTGATGCTGCCGCGCGAGAGGTTCGTGGCGGGGCTGGCCTGCTTTCTGGCGGCGCACGTCTGCTACATCGCGGCGTTCGCGGCGGGCGTCGGCGCGCGGCAGTTCTCCGCGTGGGGCGCTGGCGTGTTCGCACTGTACGGCGCGTTGATGCTGCGTCTGCTGTGGCCGCGTTTGGGAAAGTTGAAAGCGCCGGTGACGGTTTACGTGGCGGCGATTCTGTTGATGGCGTGGCAGGCTTTGAACAGGTGGATGACGGCGGGAGACGCGGGAAGCGCGGTGGCGCTCGCGGGGGCTTTGCTGTTCGTCGCGTCGGATTCGGCTCTGGCGTGGAATCGTTTTCGGGCGGAGTTCAAGAGCGCGCAAGCCGTCGTGCTCGGCACGTACTTCGCCGCGCAGTTGTTGATTGCCCTTTCGACGTGAAGCTTTTAAGCTTGAGTCGAATGAAAGTGAGTTCGTGCGCGATTGCCTCAGTAAGTTATCGCAAGGCGAAGTTTCGGGATGGCTGAGAAATATCTTTTCGACGAAGAGGAAGACGCTGAGGGCACGGGCGAGCCTTTGGAGAAGGCTCTGCGCGAGCGTCTGCGCTCGGTGAGGAGCGCGAGCGAGCGGCGGACGATTGCGGGCTTGGCGCGAGAGATCGGGAAGCTGCCGACCGACGTGGCGCGCGCGGCGCTCGAAGTCGGCGCGGGTCTCGCGTCGGTGAGTTTGCGCGCGGGTGTTGATTTTTTGCGCGTCGTCCCGGAGGCGGCGCAGGTGCTCGACGCCGAAGAGTTGCGCGCGTGGGGCGAGATGGGGCGGCGTTTGACGATGGCCGATGTCGAGACCGGCTCGGCCTTCATCACGTCGGGCGTCGGGCGGCTCGGCGAAGTGCCGCGCGGCACGCGACTGCCGCTGCTTCAGGTCTGCGCCAGGCAGTTGACGCTCTCGACTTCGGTCGCGCTTGAGACTTACCGGAAGGCGGGCGAGGTCGCGCGCGCGGTCGGCGACGAGGAGTTGCTGCGGCGCGTCTTCGAGGTCGCGCTGGAGATCGCGCGCCGCTCGGCGAAGCACAGCGCGGACTTCATCGCCGCGACGCCCGCCGTCGCCGCGCGCCTCTCGTCTTTCGGCGAAGAGGTTGACGAGAGCCGCGCCGAAGAAGAAGTCGAGGCACGGGGAAGCGCGAGCGTGTGGCGCGGCGCGCTGGCGCTCGCGGGTGAGTTCGCGGCGCGCGTCGGCGGCATCGCGTCGGACGTTTGGGCGGCGCTGCCGGCGGCAGTCGAGGGCTTGAGCGCGGACGAGGCGTTGATGCTCTTCCGCCAGTCCGAGTCGTTTCTTGAACGCGGCGGCACGGCGGCTTTGAACGTGCTCGCGGCGGGCGGCGAGGTTTTGCGTCTCGTGCCCGGAGTGTTCGACGAGTGGGAGACTTTGCTGCGAGCAGTCGCGGCTCACAGCAACGCGTGTCTCGTCGCGCTCGCGCGCACGGGGCCGACGGCGCTGCGCGCTCTCGCGGAGGCGAGCGCGGGCAACACGCGGCTCGAAGAGATCGCGCGTGCCGTCATCGAGACGACGTGCGAGGTCGCGCGCGTTGACGCCGAGGCCGCCATCTCGTGCTTCCGCTCGACGCCGCAGGCTTTGCGCTCGGCGACCGTCGAGCAGTTTCGCGAGTGGGCGCGCGAGGGGTTGCTGCTCGAAAACGTCTCGGCGCGCGCGCGGCGCAGCTACTTCGCGCTGGAAACGCGGCGGAGCAACGAGCAGTTGCAGAGCGGCGGTCGCGGACTCGCGCTCGAAGAGGTCGCGCAGACTTTGAGGCTCTACGTCGAAGCATTGACGGGCCGCGCCGTCGAGGTCGCGCCGCTCGCCGCCGTGCCCGACGAGCAGCGCATCGGCGACGGGCGGACGATTCACCTGCCTTCGAGCGTCGCGGAGTTTGAAGACCACGCGCTCGACTTCCGCCTCTACAAAGTCCTCGCCGCGCACGCCGCCGGCCAGATCGAGTTCGGCACGCACGAGCGCGAGACGGTTGACCTGCGCGCCGCGTACCTATCGCTCGCCGAAGTTTACGCGCCGGAGAATCTGGACGCGTTCGACGCCTTCGCGCTCGACGGCTACATCAACGACCCCGCGAAAGGTGAACGTGCGCTCGCGCCGGAAGAGGAGGCGCGGCTCGCGGAATTACGAAAGCGGAATCTGCCGGAAGGCGGCGACTACCGCGCAGTGCTGTCACTCTTCCCGCAGGTCGGACTCGCGACGCGCATCTTCGGCACACTTGAGAACGGGCGCATTGACCGACGCCTGCGCCACACTTACCGCGGACTCGCGCGCGACCTGGACCTCGTGCGCGAGCACCTGCGCCGCAACCGCCCGCGCATCGTGAGCCTGCCGGTCACGCTCATCCCGTTCGAGCTTCTGTTTCAGATCACGCTCTGCGGCGGCGCGCTCGACGACGCGCGCGCCGTTTACGGGCAGATCGTCTCGGAACTCGAATCAATCGCCGTCGAGTATCTTACCGACGCGCGCTCAACCGTCGCCGACACGCTGATGGCGACCTCGCGCGTTTACACTCTGTTCCAGTCGGTCGTCCCCGAAATCGCCGAGCGACAGTCGCAGCAGACGGAGGAGCGCGGCTCGGAGCAGCAGAGCGGCGCGCAGTCGAACCTCGAAAGCGAAGGCGACGAGAGCGAAGAGTCGTCCGAGGCGCAGCGCGAGGAGAAGCGCAGGCGCGACGCGCGCGAACTCTTCAACGCGTGGGCGGCGATGGAGGCGGCAGACCCCGAAGGCGAGACGACGCTCACGGGGCAGGAGCGCTGGATGAGCGCCGAGTCGCCCGAACAGACTTTGGAGCCGGGCGAGGAGGCTTTCGAGTACGACGAGTGGGACAGAGACCTCTCGGACACGCGCGTCGGCTGGTGCCGCGTCGTCGAGAAGCGCACGCGCCGCGGCGACACGTCGTTCGTCGAACTCACGCGCTCGCGCTACCGCGGCGTCATCTCTTCGATCCGTCATCAGTTCCAGTTGATGAAGCCGGAGAGTTTGAAGCGCGTCGCGAACGAACTCGACGGCGACGATTATGATTTGAACGCGCTGATTGACTACGTCGTTGACCGCCGCGCCGACGGCCAGCAGTCCGAGCGCGTCTATACCAAGCGCCTGCGGCGCGAGCGCGACGTGGCCGTCTCGTTCCTGCTCGACCAATCTTCTTCGACCGCGCGCACGATTGGCCGACACCCTTTGCAGCCGTACACGCATCCGGGCCGCCGCATCATCGAGGTCGAGAAGGAAGGACTCGTTTTGATGAGCGAGGCGCTCGAAGCCGTCGGCGACCCTTACTCGATCTACGGCTTCACGTCGGAGGGCCGCCGCAACGTGAAGTTTTACGTCGTCAAAGATTTCGACGAGCCATACGCGGGCGAGGTAGAGCGCCGCATCGGCGGCATCAACTACCAGAACAACACGCGCCTCGGCGCGGCAGTCCGCCACGCCGCCGCCAAGCTCCGCGCGCAAGGCGCACGCACGCGCCTCCTCATCGTCCTCTCCGACGGCAGGCCCTACGACCACGACTACGGCGACGCCCGCTACGCACGCGAAGACACGCGCGAGGCTCTCCGCCAAGCGCGCCTCGACGGCATCACGCCCTTCTGCGTCACCATCGACCGCGACAGCGAGGCCGAGCTGCGCGACCTTTACGGCGAAGTCGGCTATACGATCATTGATGATGTGCTGTCTCTGCCCGAACGGATGCCAGCGATTTACCGCAGGCTGACGACGTGATTGCCCGGCGGTGTGATGTCCTGTCTTCCTTTTTACTACTCAGAGCCTGCTCGATTTCGCCCGCTTCAAAGCGCGGATTTGATGATGTCGGCGAGCGCTTCGGTCTCGCGCTGAGCGCAGCGGCGGAGGTCTTCGCCGGGCAGCGGCGTGAGCCGGCGCACGGGGTGAAAGATTACCTCGACGCGGGCGGCGTGCGGGAAACGCTGGCCGCGCGGCCACGCACGGTTTCCGCCGCGGATCGTGACCGGGAGGACGGGGACGTTCGCTTCGAGCGCCATCCGCGCCGCGCCCGTCCTGAAGCGCGCGAAACGCGCGTCGGCGAACGCCCGCTCGCCTTCGGGGAAGATCATCAGGACGCCGCCCGTGCGCAGCCAGTTCATCGAGCGGCGGTACGCGGTGGGGTTGCCGCGGTCGAGCACGAGCGGCCAAGCGCCGAGCAGTTCCAGAGCCTTCCCGACGACGGGCCACTTGAACGCCTCGTTCCACGCGAGGTAACGGACGGGCCGCTTGACCCTGACGCTGATCCAGAAAGGGTCAACGTAGGTCTGGTGGTTCGAGGCGATGATGAGTCCGCCCTCAGACGGGACGTTCTCGACGCCGACGAAGCTGAGACGCCAGAGAGCGCGCGAGATGACGCCCACCGTCGGTCGCAGCACGTCCAAGACCCACTGCGGCGCGGGGTGCGGCTCGTGCGACTGCGCGTCGCGCGTCCTCTCTTCAGCCGTGTTCGCGGCCTCGCTCAAGACTTATCCTCTGCGCCCGCTTCAGTCTCCGGCATGGCAGACTCGTCAAGCTCGCCGAGACCCTTCCACGCGTCGCTCATGCGCGCGACCGCATCGTCCGATTCTTCGCCCGCTTCTTCGAGCGTCCGCGTCGGCCTCAAGCCTTCGAGCGAAGTGATCTTCAAATCCTCCCACCATTCGGGCACGTCGCGCTCCGCGAGCGCGTCCGCGTTCCAGCGCTCGCAGCGCGCGCACTCGAAGCCCGTGTACGCGCGCGCCTCCGCCTTCGTCAAGGCGACGCGCGTCCGAGCGTTGCACGTGGGGTCGCCGCAGCGCCGCTCGACCTCGACCAACAACACCTCGCGCGGAAAGATGATCTCGCTTCTCACTTCACGCCTCTCTTCAAAGTCTGAAGTCACGAGTCTGGAGTCAAAACGATTTTCCTCTTCTTTGACTCCAGACTCCAGACTCCAGACTCCAGACTTTTATTCTAACCCTTCGAGCGGCCACTCCCGGTCAACGAATTCGAGGTGGAGTCGCGGTATGCCGTCCGGCCCCGCGCGCGCGCCGCGGACGACGGCGACGAGCGACAGCCCTGTCTCAAGATTCGTCAGACGGACGAAGCGCCCGCGCTCGGCCTTCAGCGTCGTCCAGACCGCCGCGCCCCGGCGGCTGATGTTCTCCGTCACGGTCTGCTCGCTCATGCTGACGCGTCCCTCTTCGTCGAAGACCTCGACGCGGACGTTGACGGCCACCTGAAGGCGCGTCTTCTCTGAGCGCACGCCGCCCTCGCCCGGCCCCTTCGTCTCGCACAAGCCCCAGAGTCCGCCCTGCGTCTTGTCGGAGAGAACGTCGTAGAGCGTCGTCGGGTCGGCGAGGTAGCTCGCGGGCGGGTTCTTGCCCGTGAACGCCGCGCCCACCTCGAAACGCATCACTTCGCTTCCCGCTTCCGCGTGAACGCGCGGCACGACTCGCCGGACGAGCGCCCAGACGCGGTACTGATCCTCGACGTGGTCGAAGCAGCGTAGCTGCCGCGGCAGGGGCATCGTCAGGTGAAGCAGGCGTCCGCGCTCGGTCGGACGCTGTAGCGTGAAGCCCGCGCCGAACGGCGTCACGTCGGTCAGACGCGACATCTCGACCCACTCCTGATCAGCAGTCTCGCGGCAGCGCACTCGGACTGGAAGCGCGAGCTTCACGCGCTCGCGCGCGCGCCTCGATTTCTCCTTCGAGTCAGCCACTCGAACGTCTAGCCCCCCCATGAAAGACCGGCCCAAGATATTGCGCCCAACGGCCCGCCGCCTGCGACCTCAAATTCAGGCAAAAACCCTTGATTTTACGGGCTTTTTTCGGCGAATCACGTTTGCCAAATCGCCGCGTTCGGGCTACAATATATCGTACTTTCTCTAAGCCTTATCCGCGCCGGAAAGTACCGCCTCGGACAGCCGAAAACAGTGCCGCGGTCGAGCAGTTTTTTCGACTCTTCGGCCTCGGTCTGGTCGGTTTCAAACTGTGCGGCAGGCGACACGCTCCCGTGCGGGCGCGGCAAATTGTACCGGAAAGGTTTACCGGATGGAAACTATTGATCGCAACTACGTAAACATAGAAGACGAGATGCGGCGGTCGTATCTCGACTACGCGATGTCGGTCATCATCGGTCGCGCGCTGCCCGACGTGCGCGACGGGTTCAAGCCCGTGCACCGTCGCGTGCTCTGGGCGATGCACGAACTCGGAAACAGTTACAACAAGTCTTATAAAAAATCGGCGCGCATCGTCGGCGACGTGATCGGCAAGTATCACCCGCACGGCGACTCCGCCGTCTATGACACCATCGTCCGCATGGCGCAGGACTTTTCCATGCGCTACCCGCTCGTTGACGGCCAGGGCAACTTCGGCTCGGTGGACGGCGACGCCGCCGCCGCGATGCGCTACACCGAGGCGCGGATGTCGAAGATCACGACCGAGATTCTCGCCGACATCGAGAAGGAGACGGTCAACTTCAACCCGAACTATGACGAGAGCCTGAGCGAGCCTGCGGTGCTGCCGACGCGGGTACCGAACCTTCTCTTGAACGGCTCGGACGGAATCGCCGTCGGCATGGCGACGAAGATTCCGCCGCACAACCTCACCGAAGTGGTCGAGGCCACGATAGCCGTCATCAAGAAGCCGACGATGAAGGACTCGGAACTCCTGAGCCTCGTGTCCGGCCCCGACTTCCCCACCGGCGGCTTCATCTACGGTCGCGAGGGAATCAAACAGGCTTACACGACCGGGCGCGGAATCATCCAGATGCGCGCGCGCGCCGGCATTGACCGCATCGGGCGCGGCACGACCGAGCGCGACGCGATCATCATCACCGAGATTCCGTACCAGCTTAACAAGGCGCGGCTCATCGAGCGCATCGCCGAACTCGTCAACGAGAAGAAGCTCGACGGCGTCGCCGACCTCCGCGACGAATCCAGCCGCGACGGGATGCGGATCGTCGTCGAACTCAAGCGCGACGCCATTCCGCAGATCGTCCTCAACAAGCTCTACAAGCTGACGCCGATGCAAAGCACGTTCGGCGTCATCAACCTGGCAATCGTTGACGGCCAGCCGCGCGTCCTCACACTCCGGCAGATGCTCGAGCACTTCATCGAGTTCCGCCGCGAGGTCGTGCGCCGCCGCACCGAGTACGACCTTCGGAAAGCTCAGGCCCGCGCGCACATCCTCGAAGGCTTGAACAAGGCGATTGACGCGCTCGACTACATCATCCCGCTCATCCGCAACGCGCGCTCGGTTGACGAGGCGAAGGCTTGGCTGACGGCTAACTTCGAGACGCTCGGGCAGATCAAGTCGTGGAAGGGCACGCCCGCGGACGCGCCGTCCGATGTCTTCGCCGACAAGTTGAAGAGGGTGATGAAGCGGCTCTCGTTTTCGGAGCAGCAGGCGCAGGCGATTCTCGACCTGCAACTGCGCCGGCTCTCGGCGCTCGAACGCCAGAAGATCATTGACGAGTACGAGCAGATCATCAAGCTCATCGCCGAACTCGAAGACATCCTCTCGAACGAGGCTTCCTTGCGGCGCGTCATCGTCCGCGAACTCGAAGACGTTAAGAAAAACTTCGGCGACGCGCGCCGCACGCAGATCATTGACGAGGGCGTCGAGCTTTCCATCGAGGACATGATCGCCGACGAGGACGTTGCCATCACCGTCACCAAGAACGGGTACGTCAAGCGCACGGCGGTCTCGACCTACCAGCGGCAGGGCCGCGGCGGCAAGGGCCGCAGCGGCGCATCCACGGGGAAGAACGAGGATTGGGTCGAGCACCTCTTCATCGCCTCGACGCACTCGTACCTGATGATCTTCACCGACGACGGACAGGTCTATAAGCTCAAGGTTCACGAGATACCCGACGCGCTCCCTTCGGCGCGCGGCAAGGCCGTCGTGAACCTCATCAACATCCCAAGCCAGCGCAAGCTCGCGGGCGTCATTCCCGTGCGCGAATTCTCGGAGGGGCGCTACGTCGTGATGGTGACGAAGAAGGGCGTCATCAAGAAGACCGAGCTTTCGGAGTTCCAGAACATACGCTCGAACGGCATCAACGCCGTCAACGTTGACGACGGCGACGAGCTGCTCGACGTTGTCCTGACCGACGGCACGAAGCGCATCTTCATCGCGACGCATGACGGATTGGCGATTCGCTTCGACGAGTCGGACGTGCGACCGATGGGACGCGCGGCGCGCGGCGTGCGCGGCGTTGATTTGCGGAAAGGCGACTACGTCGTCTCGGTCGCGGCGGTCTCGGCTGACGACAACGAGAAGATGCTCTCGGTCTCGGAGTGCGGCTTCGGCAAGCAGACGCCGATCACGACGTACCGCTTGCAGTCGCGCGGCGGCAAGGGCGTCATCAACATGAAGACGACGGACAAGACCGGCAAGGTCGTCGCCGTCTTCCCCGTTGACGAAGAGTCCGAGATGATGATCATCACCAAGAACGGCAAGCTCATCCGCATCGAGGCCGGCGAGATTCGCAAGACGGGCCGGAGCGCGCAGGGCGTCCGCCTGATGAAGACGGACGGCGACGACCGGGTCACGAGCGCGTCGCTACTCGACGCGGCGGCTGAGGCCGAAGAGGTCACAACGGCTTAAGCCCGCGAGCGACGAAAGACACGGACAACGAGGAAGCCCGCCCGAAGACGATTCGGGCGGGCTTCCTCGTTGTCGTAACCGCGGCTTTACTGCTTCGGCATCTCGATTGGCTTGCCGGTCATCAGCGTCGGCGCGCCCACACGCCGCAGCGCGTCGTTGAGCTGCGGCACGGTGTCGCTCAAGTACCTGTTGACCTCGGCGATCTTCGCGTCGAACTCTTTTTGCAGTTCGCCGTAGAGTTCGCGCGCGGCGGGCGTGGGGCCTGCGTCGGTCGCGTCGAGCGCGAAGAAGAGACCGCCGATGCGGTCAACCAACTGCGCGCGCGCCTCGATGCCGAGGCTCTCGCCTTCGCGCTCGCGCGCGAGTCCGCTCTGCAACTCCTCGACGCGCTTCCGCTGCGCGGAGATTGCGTCGGCCAACTCCTTCGGAACGTTCGACGCGCCGAGGCGGTCGCGCACCGTGCGCTCGACGAAATCAATCTGCGACTTCAGGCTGTCGAGCGTCCGCAGCGCGTTGTTCGTCGCCGTCTGCATGTCGCGCAGGTGCATCATCATGTCGAGCGTCGTCTGGAGGTCGGCGACCGAAACGCTGATCGTCGGGTCGAGCCGCACCTCGACCTTCTTCTCGAACGACCTGTCCCCGACGAGCAGCCTGACGGTGTAAGTGCCCGGCAGGACTTCAGGCCCGCGCGGGCCGCCGGTGAACTGCGTCTCCTCTTCGGTCGCGGGCCGTCGCACCTGCGGGCCGCCGTAGCGCAGATTCCAGTTGACGCGGTTCAGCCCGCGCTCCTTCGCCGCGTTCTCGATCTCGGAGACGAGCCTGCCCGACGAGTCGAGAATCTGAATCCTGACCTTCGTCTTGTCGTCGGGCTTCGACTTCAAATAGTAGCTGACGAGCGCGCCGTAGGGCGGATTCTGCCCCGCGAAGACCCAGTCGCCGACGCCGTAGCGCGTCATGCGCGTCGCGTAGCGCAGCGCCGGTCGGATGTCGAAGAGGTGAACGTCCTCGCGCGCGACTTCGGGCGTCAGTTGTTGAATCGGCGCGGCGTCGTCGAGGACGTAGATGCTCCGCCCGTGCGTCGCGATGATGAGGTCGTTGTCGCGCGGGTGGACGATGAGGTCATAGACCGAGACGTTCGGAAGATTCTTCAGCGCGAGACTCGTCCAGTTCCCGCCGCCGGTGTAGGAGACGTAGAGTCCGAGTTCCGTGCCCGCGTAGAGCAGGCGCGGGTTCTTCGGGTCTTCGCGGACGATGTGGACGTATGCGTCCGCGGGCAGGTTGCCGGCGATGTTCTGGAAGGTGCGTCCGCCGTCCGCGGTTTTGAAGACGTAAGGCCGTCGGTCGTCGAGCATGTGTCGGTCGAAGGAGACGTAAGTCAACTCAGGCTCCACGCGCGAAGGCTCGACGTGCGAGACGGGCGAGAGCGGCGCGAGGCCCGGCACGTTCTTCACGACGTTCGTCCAGTTCTTCCCTCCGTCGGTCGTCATCTGAAGGTTGCCGTCGTCGGTGCCGGCCCAGAGCGTGCCCGCGCGCAGCGGCGACTCGGCGAAGCTGATGATCGTCGCGTAATACTCCGCGCCCGTGTCCTCGTGCGCGACGGGGCCGCCCGCCGACTGCTGCTTCGACTTGTCGTTCGCCGTCAGGTCGGGGCTGATGAGCGCCCAAGTCTTGCCGAAGTCCGTGGACTTGAAGACGACGTTGCCGGTGAGATAGACGGTGTTCTTGTCGTGCGGACTCGGAACAACGGGCGAGTTCCAGTTGAAGCGGTACTTCGCGTCCGCCGCGGGGCCGCCGCCGGGGCTCATGTAGGGCACGACCGACTGCTGCTCGCGCGTCCTCATGTCGGTGCGGACGATGTTGCCGCCCTGCGACTCCGAAAGATAAAGGTCGGGGTCGTCCGCGTTGTTGAGAACCCAGAAGCCGTCGCCGAAAGAGATCATGCGCCAATCGTCGTTCTGGATGCCGGAAGGCTCGCGCGTGCGGCTCGGCCCCGTCCAAGTGCCGTTGTCCTGCAAGCCTCCCATCACGTAGTAGAAAGGCTCGCGGTTGTCGGCGTAAATCTGGTAGAACTGCCCCCACGGAAAGTTGTTGACGACCTCCCAGTTCTCGCCGCCGTCGCGCGAGAAGGCGATGCCGCCGTCCTGCCCCTGCCAGACCCTCTTCGGATTTTGCGAGTCAATCCACAGCGCGTGAAAGTCAACGTGCGTGCGCTGGCTGATCGTTCGGAACGTTCGTCCGCCGTCAACCGAGAGAAACAGGTTCGACGCGACGGCATAGACGCGGTTCTCGTTCTGCGGGTCAACGCGGACGTGCGTGTAGTAGAAGCCGCGCGAGACTATCGAAGCCTGCTTCGAGACGTTGCGCCAGGTCTCGCCGCGGTCGTCCGAGCGCCACAGCGTCCCCTCCTTCGCCTCGGTGATGGCATAGACGACGTTCGGGTTCGACTGCGCGACCGCTACGCCGACGCGGCCCAACACCTTCGGCAGCCCGCCCTCAAGCTTCTTCCACGTCCGCCCGCCGTCAACCGACTTGAACACGCCGCCGCGCTCGTCGCCCGAAGTGTGCGTCCAAGGCGTGCGGCGGAACTTCCACATCACGGCATAGACGATGTTCGGGTTCGACGGGTCAATGTCCATGTCGGCGACGCCGTGGTCGGCGTCAATGTAGAGCGTCTTCTTCCACGTCTGCCCGCCGTCGGTCGTCATAAAGACGCCGCGCTCTTCGTTCGGGCCGAAGGCGTGGCCGAGCGCGCCGACGTAAACGATGTCGGGGTTGCGCGGGTTGATGAGAATCTTCGAGACGTGCTCCGTGTCGCGAAGGCCCACGTGACGCCACGTCTGCCCGCCGTCGGTTGACTTGTAAACGCCGTCGCCGAAGGAGACCGAGTTGCGCACCGCCGACTCGCCCGCGCCGAGCCAGATGACATCCGGGTTGCCGGGTTCGAGCGCGATGTCGCCGATGGAGATCGAACCCTGACGCTCGAACACCGGCGTCCACTTCATCCCGCCGTTCGTCGTCTTGAACAGCCCGCCCGAAGCGGTCGCGACGTAAACGACATTCGGGTTGCCGGGCACGCCCTCGATGTCGGCGATGCGACCGCCCATGTTCGCCGGCCCGATGTTGCGCCACTCGAGGCGCTCGAAAGATTTGGTGGCCGTCGTCTCGTCGGCGGGGTTCTCCGGCGTCGCGGCGGACTGCGGCGTCGCCTGCTGCTCCTGCGCGAAGGCCGCGGCGGTGAGACACGACACAAGGACACACGCGAGCGCCGCGCGCGCGAAAATGCTTCTCGTCTCCGGCATGAATTCGGACTCCGTTGAAGGCTGGTTTCGGGTAAGACGTGGCGACAGAGGATAAACCAACGCGCCGCCGCTCGTCCACAAACATTTGTCGCGCGGCTCCGGGCGCTGCACTTTCAAGCCGCGGCGCGCGCGGCGGTTGACAGAGGCGTCGCGCATCTGAAAACTCGTAAACGTCCGACGCAGTCGCAACACGCGCGAACGGAGTCACGAACACATCAACCCAAACATCTTCAACCGACAGGGCCGCGCCGCGCGCGCACGCTCCCGCATGAATCACGCGCGCGCGCGGACGGCGCACGCGAGCGCGAGCGTCATTCGTCCGGCGCTCGCGCTCGCCGCGTGCTGTCTCGCGCTGCTGCTCGCCGCGTGCGCGAAGGAGAAGCCGCGCGGGACGACCGTGGGCTGGCGCGCGCGTGTGACGATTCTCGCGGGCGAAGGCTCGCAGGGGTTTCGCGACGGCGCGGCGCGCGGCGCGCGCTTCGCAGACCCGTTCGGCGTCGCCGTCGCGCGCGACGGTAGCGTCTATGTCACCGACGCGGGCGAGAGCAATCGCATACGCAAGGTGAGTCCGCAGGGCGAGGTCTCGACGCTCGCGGGCGGCGGCGAGGGCTTCGCGGACGGCGCGGGCGCGGCAGCACAGTTCAACACGCCGTCGGCGCTCGCGCTCGACGGCGAGGGCAACGTCTTCGTCGCCGACACGGGCAACAACCGCATCCGAAAGGTCACGCCCGACGGTCGCGTGACGACGGTCGCGGGCGACGGCAAGGTCGGCTTCAAAGACGGCGCGGCGGCTGAAGCCGAATTCGATTCGCCCGTCGGCGTCGCCGTTGACAAAGACGGCAACGTCTTCGTCGCAGACACCTACAACGACCGCGTCCGCGTCGTGACGAAAGACGGCGCGGTCAAAACCGTCGCGGGCGCGGGACGCCCCGGCTTCGCGGACGGCGACGCCGCGAGCGCACTCTTCGACACGCCCTGCGCCGTCGCGGTCTCGGAGGCGGGCGATGTTCTGGTCGCCGACACCGGCAACGGTCGCCTGCGAAAGATCACGAAGGACGGGCAGGTCACGACGCTCAATCTCTCCGACGCGCCGGCAGCGGCGAACGTCACGCCCTCGCCGACCGACGTGTCTTCAAACAACACATTCCCAGGCGACACCGCGCAGAACTCCTCCGCTTCGTCCGGCACAAACACGTCCACGACGCCGAGCACAAACGCCTCCGTGACGCCGAGCGCGAACCCGTCGGCGACGCTGGGCGCGAACACAGCCGCGCCGTTTCAACTCTCGAAGCCGGTCGGACTCGCGCTCACGCGCGACGGCTTCATCTACGTCACCGAACTCGACCGCGCGCGCGTCGTGCAGGTCGCGCCCGACTCGACGGCGCGTCTCATCGCGGGACTCGGCCCCGGCTTCGCCGACGGCGACGGCCAAACTCTCGCGCGCTTCAACCATCCCGCCGGAGTCGCCCTCGCGCCCGACGACTCGCTCGTCGTCGCCGACGGCGCGAACTACCTCTTGCGCCGCGTGAGTCCTTCGGGCGAAGGCGACAAGACGACAGCCGTCGCTTCATCAACTAACGGCGAGTCGTCAACGGTCAACGGCTCGTCGCCGCCGGCAGGAGGCGTGTCGCAAACGAGCGAGGTGCTGCCGCGCATCAACGCCGGGGACTTCGCAGACCCTTTCCCGTGGCCGCTCGACCCACAGACGAAGTGGCACGAGGTCTCTGCGACGATGGGCGAGGTGCGCGGCGCTTACGACACGACCGACAGCCGCGACCACCTGCACGCCGGACTCGACGTGTTCGGCGTGTACGGCCAGACGGTGCGCGCCGTGCGCGAAGAGAAGGTCGCCGGGCCTCTCCCCAACTTCGGCTTCGACACACTCAACGAAGGCTTGCGCGCGGGACTCATCACGTACATCCACCTGCGCGTCGGTCGGAACCAGAACGGCGAGATGCTCGAAGGCTCGCCCTTCGTCGCCGTGCGCGACGAAGGCGGGAAAGTGTCGCGCGTGCGTATCCGGCGCGGCACGCGGCTTCGCGTCGGCGACGCGCTCGGCACGATCAACCGGATGTATCACGTCCACATGAACCTCGGCCCGCCGGGCGCGGAGGCGAACCCGCTCCTGCTCCCGCTCGCCGGCTTCACAGACCACGTCGCGCCGACGATTGAGCGCGACGGCATTCAACTCTTCGACGAGTCGGGCGCGCGCCTGACCGAGAAGCGCGGCGGGCGGCTCGTCGTGCGCGGTCGCGTGCGGATCGTCGTTGACGCTTACGATCAGGTTGACGGGAATCAGTCGAGGCGTCGGCTCGGACTCTACAAGCTCGGCTACCAACTGCTCTCCGCGGACGGCTCGCCCGCCCCCGGCTTCGACCAGCCGCGCATCAACATCGAGTTCAACCGCCTGCCGCCCTACACGGACGCGCCGAAGATCGCCTACGCCGACGCGAGCGGCATCACGGTTTACGGGAGCAAGGAGACGCGCCTCCTCTACGAAGTCACGAACACCGTCCGCGGCGGCGTCGCGCGACGCGGGGCGTGGGACACGTCCGCGCTCCCGCCCGGCGACTACACGCTCCGCATCATCGCCGCCGACTTCAGCGGCAACGAGGCGACCGCGAACCGCGACGTGCCCATCACCATCGAGAGATAAAGAATAAACGCAACGGCAGAGAATCAACGCGGTCGGCAATAAAATACGAGCCGGCGGAGTCGGCGGCAGAGTGTAGCCCACGGCGTCGGGCCGTGGGTATCGAGTGAGATAAAAAGATCGAAGCCCCGGAGGGGCGGAAGAAAGACCGAGCAGCGTCATTCTCAAGTTCGGAATTCTGTCGCCCCTCCGTGCGCGCAAACACGATAATTTGAAAGTTGATTACACGATAATGACCGGAATTCTATTTTGACATAGTCAAAACTCGAAGCCGCTCAAAATCGAAAAATCATGGCTCCCATCGGGCGCGCAGTGCCGCCGCCACGCGGTTTCTGAGCTGCGTCGCGAGCGCCTTCATGTCGGCGAGGGTCTGCGCGGTCGAGAAGTCCACGGCCATGATCGCCTGAACGTAAGAGCGCGGGAAGTGGCGGGCCGCGACGAAACAGACGCCCTCCTCGTTCATGGCGTCGTCGAAGTCAACGCTCACAGCACCCTGCGCGTCCGGGTCGTTCACCGTCACAGTCAAACCGCGGTCGGCGTACTCCTGCCGGAGTTGCGCGGCGTCGGCCACTTTCAATGTCAGTCGTTTCATTCCTCCGCCTTCTCTCACCTGACGAAATAGTATCCGTATAAGTCGCAAAACAGGCCGCTCGGCGAGGGCGACGAGTCGTAGATGTACTGGAACTGCCGGGAAGAGTTCAGCGCAACCTGATGCCCCGCATCACGCGACGCGGCAAGGTCGAGAGAGCCGCTCGACGATGTCGGCACGATCCCGTCGGACGAACCCAAAAAAATATTCGAGGCTGAGGCGGAGTTGTTCATGCGAATGAGCGCCTGGGCTGAGGTCAAGGGGACGACAGCCGAGCAGTCCACGCTTGTAGCGGTCGTCGCTGCACCGTTCGATAGGACACGGAAGGGCGCGGTGGCGATATTGGCGCGGTAGAGGACGAGGCCGGTGACGGGGTTATGCACGAAATTGTAGAGGTTGCCCGCCCCGTCCGTTCTCACGCTACCCAAATAGCGCCTGCTCGCGTCGCCGGTCTTCTGGTAGGCCGTGCCGAAGTAGTTTGTCGGGGCCGTCGTGACGACTTCGGCGGCGGCGACGGGAGAGGTCACAGAGCCGGAGTTGTAGAGATAGACGTGATACCAGGTACTCGCCGAGAGCGAGAGGCCACTCTTGGTGATAGGCGACTCGACTGCGAGGAGGCCGCTGCCCGGTATGTAGGCCAGCCCCGTGCTAACGATGATTGACGTGGCCGAGGCCGAGTTCCACGAGAGTTGTAGCCCCGTGATGTGCGTGCGCGCGAGCTGCGCGCGCAGCTTGAGCGCCGCCGTCAGTGTTGCGACGCTGTTCTGCAAGCCGTCGAGAGGCAGCAGGTCAAACAGTACCGGGTCGGTGTCAGTGAATGGCATTTCTCACCTCGAAAGCGTCGCCTTGAGCGGGTAGCCGCGCCCGACGCGCGGGTCAATCTCATAGATGTTGCAATACAAGGTCGGCTGGTTCGAGCCGAAGTCCGCCGCCCACTGTCCGGCGCTGTAAAGGGTCGCGTAGCGTTCGGTCGAAACGACAATGTTCTGCACTTGATTGATCAATGGAAACCCGACCGAGCCGCCTGCGTCGGAGGCGAAGACGCGCACCTCATATTTAGATCGGGGCACTTGGCGCGAGACGTAAAGGAGCGTCTCGCTGGCCGTCCCGTAGTTCTCGTAAAAATAAACCCCGTCCGCCTCTATCGCCATCGTTAGGGGAACGCCCGTGATGGCCGCGCCCAGGTCGTTGGAACTCGCGAGGTCAATCGCGTAGGTATGGCTCGGGCCGTGCTGGATTGTTACGGCGTAGTCGCACGTCAAAAGCGGTGCGTTCGGGTCGGAGAGGAGTACGCTGATGTAGCCGTCGCTGCCGCCAAGCTGCGGCGTGAACGTGACGAGTCCGCCAACGCCTAGTTTCTGTAACGACCTGCCGTAAACAAAGTCTGTCGGCACGCCGGAATACGAAGGGCCGACGACGTTGTTGCCTGAGACGTAACCTCCGTCCGGTCTGCTCGGCGAGAACAGAAGTCCGCCTGCCACGGGGAGCGTTGCCGGAGTTGATTGATTAGGCGAGGACGGCAGCGTAGTTTTAACCGTCGCCCTCGACGAATCCGCACACACGTCAACCTCGAATTTTACCGAGTCGAGGTCGCTGAAGCCTGAATATCCAGAATGTAGGCCATGTCCAAGTCGCTGTCTGCGTAGCCACGAAACGGTAGAATTCCCGCCGTCGTCGTCCACCCTTTGTGCGCCCGCAGGCGCGAGCGGCTTGACGCTTCCGCCCGTCCAAACGTATGTCACCGCCGCACAGTCGTCCAAGCTCTGTCCCGACGTGCACATCTTATAAGTGCGCGAGACGTTCAGTTCGTTGATGTTGAGCGGTATGAAATGAATCGCGTCGTTGACGAGTACGAAGCGCTCGCCCGTGGCGTGCGTGTCCACAGCATAGCCCGTCCCGCGCCGCGCGCGCAGGCCGATGATAAGATTCCAGCGGTTCGGGTAGAGTGCGAGGTTACTCGTGTCTCGCGTCGCCGTGAGTATCTGACACACCTCGTCGCCGATGATGCATGTATTCGCGCCCGACATGAGGTCGGACAGGGCGACGGACGAGAGCGACCCCGCGTGCAGGTCAACGGTCACGGCGTCCGAGACCGGCCCCAGCACGTCAGTCGTCGCGGTCAGCGTCGTCGCCGCGACGCCGGACGTGGCTTCTACGCCGAACGTGTCGAGCAGCTCGTAGCCGAGGCCGCGCTCGACATAGAGCGCCGAACCCGCGAAGCTCCCCGCGCCGTTACGCTTCACCGCCCACGCATAGACACCGATGCCGTTGTTATTCGTCGCCTCCTCATCTCTGAGGAGCGGCCCGTCGTAGAAGCCCAGAAGCGTTTGACCCGGAATCGGCACGGGCGGTATCTCGAACACGCCGCCGCCAGTGGCCGAAACGGGCTGAGTGAACAGCGTCGTATCTTCCGCTGAGCCGTTGACGGGAATGACTCCTATGTTCGGCTTAATGTCCTCGATAAAAATCCTGTGCGTGAAGCCGTCCGCGCGCGTGACCGTAATGGAATCGCCGGGCATGAGCCAGAGATATGACCAATCGAGTGAAATCGAATGTTTCTCGGACTCAATCTGTTCTCTGTAAAGCTCTCGCTGATCGAAGGCGCGCGACTCGGAGCATAGCAGCGTCAGCGCAATTGCTATCGAGTCAACTCCTTCACTTGCGGTGATCTGTCGAGATTGGCCTTGCGTGTTCTGGTCGAAGTCACGCGCAGGATCAACGAAGGTAAGCTCGACGCGGCGCGCGATGTCAGTCTCCGTTGCGATCTGTGAATCAACTTTTTGCAGAGGCTGATCTTCCTGCTCTGCATCTCCATCCATCCAACTGACTTCAGTGTCTGTCAGCGCGGCGACGACTGCCCCGCCGCGCACGCGCCCGTAAATCTTGTCGCCCTCCGTGAAATATACATTGAAGACTCGCGCAATTGCTTCCATCACCGACGCAGGATCATAGCGCTGGTTGATGGGGAAGCCGCGCACGTCGAGAGTAGAGAGCGCGGTGAAATCATAATCAGATGAAAGCAGCACGCTCACTCGCGAGCAGAAGTAAGCGAATATCAGGTCGAGCGTTTTTAATATCTGATGCTCAACGACGCCCGAAAATGCCGGGAGCGCGCCCTGCCATCGTGTGAGATAAAAATTGGTGTGGACGTTGTAGCATTTGCCGCGATGGGCGGATGTCGAACCCGTGCCATAGCGTCCGTCCGTCTGGGCCTGAATGGTCGGGTCTTGAAGCTGAGTCTGGTTGCCGGGATAGATTCCAACTTGCGAATTCCCGCCGAGCAGGAGCGTGCCCGTCTGTACGCCCGTGCCGTCCACGGCGAGCGTGCCGCCGTAGCGTGTCACAGGTCGCGTGTAAGGAGTGTTCGGCGACGGGATAGTGCTTTGATTGTAAGGGTCGTCGTCGGCAACTGCCGGATTATAGACGCCGCTTTGCATGGTCGCGGGCGTAGCGTCGAAGAGCACATCTGTGTTTGCATACTCTTTCAGCAAATTCAGTGGCCCGCGCCCCCACATGAGCGCAACATCCAAGTCGTAAGTGATGGTCGTCGTCTCCGGCGCTTTCGGCCCCTTGCCGCCGCCGCCGCCGGTCGTCGTGGTCTTATGCTTGCGAACAACAAAACCGTTCGCGTCGCGCGAAGCCCAAAAGATTATCGGGCCGACTTTGCAACCTCCGCCCGTCTGCCCCCAGCAGGTGAAAGTGACCGTGCCCGATGCAACCGTCGCGCCCGACGTGGTCGGCCAAGTGGGTTCGGTCGAGCCGGTAACTCCTGCGGTCGTCGCACGGTAGTAATAGCCATTCCGCACTGTCGGCACGCATTTCTGATTGAGAGCGAATGACGTGGAAGCCTGCCAGAGCGTCGAATCAGTTTCTGGGTCGCCCCCATATATTTCAGTGATAAATTCACCCATGCCGGAGCGCGGAATTTGCAGGTCTTGCCCGGCGAGTGAGCCGACAGTAGATTTCTGCCGCGAGGTCAATGCTCGTTGCGCCAAGCCCGCGCCGATTGTCAACCCGACGCTAACCGTCGTGGCGATGAGAAAATGTACCGCCGTCATGCCGAAGAGGGTCATCGTCACGGGGTCTGCAATGCTCCCGTCCTCAAGCGCGCGCACCATCTCGTCACGCTTTCGCAGCGCGAGCGCATCCGTTTTTCTCTTCATCTCTTCCAGCACGTCAGTCTTCCAGGTCGCGCAAGCGCCAGACGCTGTGAATGCGCCTCTTGAAATTGTTGTCGAGCCTGTGCTCACGGACGCCATGCTCGCTCGCGTGAATACCCATCCAGTGCGGCTCAACCTGTGTGAGCAAGATCAGGTGGCGCGGCACGTCTGGATGCTTGCACGCCTCGTCGCAGAGCGCGATGACATCGGCGGGCAACGCATCCGCCACGTCTGGGATGAAATCCATGTAATCGCGCAGTATCGCGAGCATCGTCAGGCCGTCCGCCGAGCGGCGATAATTCGACTCAAAAGCCACGTCTGGAAGCGCGCGGGAAGCTTCGGCGGTGCGCGCAATGAAGTTCGTACAATCAACCTGCACGCCCTTGATCGCCTGCTGATGGCCGAAGGCAGTCCCCAGCCACGTCCGCGCCTCCTCGATAACCTCTCGCCTAGTCGTCATCTTTTTATCAGTCTGGATACTTCAAGACCTTATTCATGCCCGGCAAGTCAGGCTCGCCATTGAAATTGATTGCGGCTGCGAACTTATCACGCGCGGCCTCGCGCGAGCCGTCGTAGCCGGCGATGAGATACAGCGTGTCGCCGGTTGCGATGTTCGAGCGCATCGGCAGTGTGAGCGTGATTGCGTTGCCCGTGTTGTCCTTGACCTCCATCTTTAGCCCTGCGTTCGCGCCCGTCTGCCATTCGGCGCGGCCATACTGAAAATAATGGTCGGCCTTCGCGGGCGACAGACCTACCGCGAACGTGCTTCTGTCAGTGACAGACGTGACTGTCGCGGCAAACGTGAACGCCGCCATGCTCACGCCGAGGTCTTCCGGTTTCCTGTTGCGATCCGTCGGACTTGTCACTTCGCCAATCTGTTGCGAAAGGGCTTGAGAGAGAGATAGAAACTCGAACGTGTATTGCTCGCCGCGAATGGAGATTTTGCCCACGAAGCCATTGCGTTCGGCAACGACTCCCTGTGACGTGTCGCGGTAATCAACGACGAAGGCGGTGTAGATGCGCGCGCCCGACCAACGCCCGCCTTGAATGTCCGCCTCGGTAACGACATCATCGAGGACGCCGACTGTCTCGGCGCTATCAGGTTTCAATCCCACTTTCGCCGACACGCGCGCCGGGTCGAATGGCGAGGCAGGCAGATATGTGACGCTGCCGACTATGAGTTTGCGCGTGTGTGAGCAGAAAGCGACCGTCAAGCCATCCTTCGTCGTCATCTTCCAAATCTGACAGACGAAGGTGCAGTTGCTCTTCAGTAAATCCTTCTGTGTCGCTGTGACCGGCATGGTACAATCCGTTTAGCCTCGGTCAGAGGTTGTCTCTGAGCAGGAGACACAAGCGAGGGGGCGGAGGAGACGCCGCCCCCTCTTCACTCTCAAAGCAAAATACCCAACTCCGCCGGTAGAATTTCTCGAATCAATACTCCCTGCGCTCTGCTCAGTTTATTGATCGAGTTCTTGTGGCTGATCGTGTTGCCTACGAATGCGGCGGGGATATCGAATGTGAAATCGCACGTCACGATTCCTGATGCCGTGGTCGTCGTCACGACCAGCACGCCCGTCCTGTTATCTATCGTATAAGTGAAACCTGTCGTTGCCCCGCCGACTCGCACGACGAAGGGCACGTCCTGTGCGCGCAAGGTTGCGCCGTCTGCTTCGTAGAGGGTTGGACAACCTGACGCGAGATTGACATTCACAACAGGCTTCACGATGCGGCGCACATCTTGGCGCGCCGTCACGCCAGTGCGCGTGTAAGTCTTCGTGAGATAAAAAGTGGCGGTTGTGCTGGTGCCTATCGTGCCGAGCGCCTGCCCCTGCCCCGTGTAATCCCAAGGCACTTTGCAGCGAAACCCGACACCCGAGCCGTAGCCGCCGCGCCAGAAATTGATGAAATAGGGGCGATCCGTTGCCGCCATCAGCACGAGATCAACACTCAACATCTCGATGGCATCGAAGCGGTTGACGTTCGTCTTACAAACGCCCGTGCGCTCATTCCTCACAACAGTATTGGCGAACTCAGGCCAGCCCGTCAGTGGCGAGTCGCCTTCCGCGCGCGAGAAGATCGCCGGATTAAGCAGCACTTCATCAAAGAGAATCGGTATAGACATCATCTCCCCAAAGCTGGTGCAAGTGAATCAAGAAACTCGCGCGCGCCGCGCCTCGTCGTGTAGGTCGAGGGCGTGCGCTGCGGTTGATAATTGAAGTTGTAGTATTTGCGATTGTCGTTGTACGTGTCGCCGCCGACGGAATGTCCGGGCGTACTCACCGTAACGTGTTCTCCGGGCGTTGCCATGAAGGAGATCAATTGACTATCCGTGCCGCCGCCACCTCCGACGGTAAACGAGCCGCCGTTTGCGAATTTGCCGATGGCGCTCGGCATGGCCGTCCCCTTCGCAAAATCGCCGCCCCCGCCCATCAGCGCGCCGGACACGAATTTGAGGATTGCGCCGAACACCTGAGACGCAAGCGCCTGCGCCGCCATCTGCTGCAACGTTTGTATAAAATCAAGCGCCAGCCCCTTCAGGGCCGCACGCCAGCCTTTACTCAAGTATGTAAAGAACCGCTCGAACGCCTGCTGTCCATCGTTCGCCATCTGCGTTACTGCTTGTTTCCAATCGAACCTTATTTTCAGCAGGTCTTGAGCCTTTAAGGCGATGACGGTTTTAAGAGAAGGTGTAGGGGGAATGGCTGGAAGCGCGTTCGCCTTGCCGCCCGCGCCGGCAACTTCCTGCGTGCCGAGACCGGCGGGCGGCGTCGCGATGTCAATCATCGCGTCCTGTACGGCCTTCTTCCCTTCGCCGATGCCGATTACCAGTCCGTCGGCGATGTCGTGGCCGATCTGCTGGAAGACGCGGCTCGGCGAGTGGCTGTCGAGAGTCCCCCGCGTGCCCGTGATCGCAGACCACGCGAGATCGGCAGCGGCCTTCGTGACCTTGCTCTTGCCGCCGAGTATCCCGGCGACCATGCCCTCGACGATCTGCTTGCCGACTTCCAACGCCGCCGCGTAAAACTTCTGCGCGGCGTCGCTGATGTCTTTGGCGATGCCCAGGATGATGTTCAGCATGATCGCCGCGAGGTCTTTGAGGATCGTGCCCACCTCGGCGCTGGCGCGGCGTAGGATGTCTTTGAAGGTCTCCCACGCGCCGCTCCAATCACCGTTGAAAACCTGCATGGCGATCTTCAGTAGGTCGAGGATGACGTGCAGCCCTGTGTCAATAATCGTCTTGATGATGTCCCACGCGGCTTTCACAATCCCCTTGATCATCTCGCCGTGCTGCTTCCACAGACCCATGACCAAAGCAAGCCCGGCCAGCACTATCTCCTTGATCCTCTCCGACACCGTGTTAATAGTCTGCTGAATCAGAGGCCAGTTCTCGTTGACCCACGCGACGACCTCGCCGCCCTCCTTCGTAAAAAAGCCTTTGATCGCTTCCCAGCCCTGCTGAATGATTGGCACCACCGCATTCCATGCGGTCGTCACGGCCTCGCGTATCCCAGCGAAATTCGAGTCCCATGCGGCGTGCATCAGCGCGACGCCCGCGACGACTGCCGCGAACACCGCCGCCATCTCAGCACCGAACGCGACGACGACGACGATCAGCGGCCCCAGCCCTCCGACCGCCGCCGCGACAACACCGATCCCGCCGGCCACGGCACCGACCGCGCTCACAATCGTGCCGAGCGCGCCGATCAGGCTGCCGACGGCGACGATGATCGTGCCGACGACGGCGAGCACAGGCCCCGCAGCCGCGGCGAGTCCGAGCAGCGCGAGCGCGCCGGCCTGCACGCCCGACGGCAGACGACCGAACCAGTTGACGACGCTCTCAATCGCCGCGGGCAGCACCTGCCCCAGCTTCTCGACGACGGGCGTCAGTATCGGCAGCAGCCGTTCGCCGAGTGTGATCGCAACAGCTTCGAGCTTGTTCTTGAAAATCTCCGCCTGCGTCGAGAAGTTTTTTGTGGCAGTCTGAAACGCCTTGTCGGTGCGCCCGGCGGCGTTATTCATCGAGTCGAGGATTTGCGCGTATGCGTCCGCCTGGCTGCCCGCGGTCGCGAGCACGCCGGTCAGCGCGCGGATGTTCGGGATGATCTGACCCAGCGCGTCAATGTTGCCGCCCGTGCGCTCCATCAGCAGTTGCAGCGTGCCGAGCAAGCCTTTGCTCGCGAGCGAGTCGCGCAGCTCGTCGGCGCTGATGCCGATTGCCTCAAGCTCCTCTTTCGCCTTCGCCGCGGGCTTCACCAACTCGGCGAGCACGCCGCGCAGCGCGGTCGCCGCTTCGTCGGCGTTGAGGCCGGTGCGCGTCATCGTCGCCAGAGACGCGGCGACCTCCTCGAAGGGGACGTGCGCGGCGGCGGCAATCGGGATCACGCGACCGAGCGCGCCAGAGAGCGTGTCGGCCTGCATCTTCCCCTGCACGACTGCGTTTGTGAGGATGTCGGTGATGTGCGCGGCGTCCGAAGCGCCGAGCTTGTAAGCGTTCAACGTCGAAGTGACCGCGTCGGCGACCGTCTTCGTCTCGCCGAGGCCGGCTGCCGCGGCGCGCGCCGAGATCGTGAGCACCTGCATCGCCTCGTCGCCCTTGAACCCGGCGGAGACGATGAAGAAGAGGCCGTCCGCCAACTCCTTCGCCGACTGCGGAACGGTCTTCGAGAGCGAAAGCACTTGCTCTCTCATCCGACCGACTTCGGCGGCGGACGAGTCGGTCAACCCCGCGATCTTCGACATACTGTCCTCGAAGTCGCTTGAGAGCTTGACGACCGCCGCGCCGATGCCGACGATGGGGAGCGTGAGGCCGACGGTCAGCGTCTGGCCGACGTTCCTGATCTCCGCGCCGCCGGCTTTGAGCTTCGAGCTGAAGTCGGTGAGCGTCTGCCCGATCTGCTGAAACTTGCTGCCGAAACTCTGTGAGGCTTTCTCGGCTTGGTCGAAATTCTGCTTCGTCCGCTGAAGCTCGCTGTTGACGCCAGCGGCCTTCTTGTCGAAGTCGGCAGTGTCGGCCCCGATCTTCCCCTGAAGAACAAATGCTGTCGCGTCCGCGCTCATCTCTTTATCTGTTCTTCAGCCCGCCGCGCTTGCGCCCAATTTCGTTAGCGATCTCCTGCCCCTGCTGCTCGGCGACCGAGGCGTTGAAGCCGACCTCTTCCCACTCAGGATCATCCTGCGCGAGCAGCTCGAAGACCGAACAGTTCCAGTAGTGCGCCGCGCGAGAGAGGCGCTGTGCGAGCGGATACCACTCCGGCACCTCGCCCGCTTCGCCCCGCGTGCCGAGCCAGCGGCTCAGGCGCTCGCGCTCTGTTCGTTTTTTTCGCCGAGTCCCTCGTTGACGATCTTCCCTAAGAACTCGACCTCACACATTCCGAGGTTCTCAGCCGTCGGCGGGAACGGCGCGCCGTCGAGGTGCAGGTTCCACTCCTTGATGACGCGCTCCAACCCGCGCGCCAGGCCCATCGCGTCCTTGCCCTCGACCGCCTGTTGCAATTCCGAGATCACGCCCGGCGTGCGCAGCTCGCGCTCCGAGAGCTTGACCTCGACCTGCTCGCCCTCGTACTCGAACTGCACGAGCTTGACCTGCTCGTCGCGCAGCTTCTTAACTTTCGCGAAATTCATCCTCTTCACTCCATCGCAAAATTGATATGAGAGCGGCCCGGCCCCGCTGCAAACACTTCGCCCATCCACAGAGCCGGGCCACCCGAAACTGTCGCAGTCCGCGCCGCGCCTCAGTAGGTCGTCACCGTGACCGCGCCGCTGATCTGCAATTCGAGCGTGGCCTTTTCGAGCTGTCCGACCTGCGCGGGCGGCTCCCACTTGGCGACGGACGTGTTGCAGGTTTTCTTCGGGTTGCCGACGGTCGAGCCGAGCGGGCCGTACTCGAAGGGCACGTTGTCAGTGCCCAGCAGCGCCGCGATCTGCGCGTCAATCGCCCCGTCGTACATGATCTCCAACTGAACCGTGCCGTTCGTGAGTCCCGCGTTGAACGAGTGTGCGCCCGAAGTGCCGAAGGTCGTCGAATCGTGCTGATCAACCGCTTGGCTGAACTTGACCGAATCAACCTTCGCCGAGATGTCCACGCCGTTGAGCTTGACGACGACTCCCTTTGCTACGTTTCCCATGACTTCTCTCCGGTTTCTAAAAGTTAGCGGCGCGCGAACGCGACGGCGAAAGTGAACGACGGCGTCGTGCCGCCGATGGTGAATGTCACGCGGACATATCTGTTGACGGTCGTGCCCGCGGCAAGCTCCACGCGCTGCACGCCAGCGCCGGTGGCGGCGTTGAAGGTCACGAGGTCAACGAAAGTTATGTTGTCGGTCGAGTGCTGCACCTTGACCGTGATCGTCGGTGTCGTGCCCGACGCGGCGGGGATGTGCAGGTGCGCGACGCCGCCGCCCGCGCTCGAAGTGCCGTTGTCCTGCGAGGCCGCGTTGCCGGTCGCGGTCTCGGCCTGCAAGGGGTGCAGGAAGATGCCACTGTCGTAGCCGCTCGCGGATTGCAGTTCGGCCATCGAAGTGATGAGCTGGCCCTCGACGCTGTCAACGTCGTACTTCGCCTCGTTCGCGCTCAGCAGGATGGCCCGGTTGCCGAGCAGGTCGCCGGTCGGCAGCGACGCGACCGTAACGACGTGCGGCGCGCCGCCCGTGAGCGCCGCCTGAAGCACGTTGTCAATCCTGTTCAGAAGGACGTTGTCGAAATCGAAGAAGCCTTCCAACTGAAGCGTGGCGTTCTTCAGCCCCGCGTTGAAAGTGTGCGCGCCCGACGCACCGAAGGTTGTCGAGTCGAGCATATCCACCGAGGCCGAAGGCTTCGCGGACTTGAAGGCCGACGAGATGTTGTACTGATCCACGTAAACGCGGATGTCTTTCGCGACGTTGCCCATCACTCGACTCCTTCGACCGACTCTTCACGCGACTCGCTCGGCACAGTGCATTCCGCGATGTGCCCCTGTTCGAGCAGCCACGGGACGGACTCCGCGGGCAGGTCGTCCACCACGTCGCCCGGCTCGGCGCGCCTCTCGTTGTCGCCGTAGTCGTAGTTCATGCCGGTCTTGACGATGTACTTTTGCTTTTCGCTCATTCAGTCACCACGTCGTAGAGAGCGCCGCGATGGACATACACCAGGCCGTCAACGATCTCCGTGTATTCGGGGAATTGAGAGCGCCTCCGCAGCCAGAGCACCGACTCCCCGCTGACTGTCAAATTCGCGTCCTGCAACACCGTGTGGACGCGGCTGCGTATGTCCTCGGCATCCGCGGGCGAGAGGTTCTGGTCAACCGCCTTCACCAGATAGACGGCCTCGCGCCATCCCGAATTCGGCCCGCCGAAGGTGTAATGGTCAACTGCGGGCGACTGCGTCGAGACGATCACGTATGGAAAGGGCGTCTTTTCCGGCGCGACGAACGGCCAGACGCCGCCGGGCGCGAGCTGCTGAAGCTGTGCGTCCGCTTGGAGCGCCTTGCAGATCGCCTCCGTTACCGCGCTCACGGCATAAGCTCCCTGAGCGCCTTTTCAAACTCCGGCTTCACCGTCTCGGCTGCCGGGATCAAAAACGGGTGTGCCGGCATCTTCACGGTGCCGAACTCTTGGTAGATCGAATACTCGACGTTCGTCCCCACGATTTGATTGAGGTCGTCAACCTCCTCGGTCGTGATCGAGTTCCGCAGCGCGCCCGTATCAACCGGCGCGTTCACCTTCGCGTGCGCCTCGATGTCGAGCGCTGCCTTGCGCACCGCCTCCGAGGCGCGCGCGCGCACTGCCTCCGAGATCACGCCGAGGTTGTTTCGCAACTCGCTCAAGTCACCGACACCCTTTTGACGACGAATCGGTTGGACAACTGGTAGCTCGTCAGGTCGGTCGCCTGCACGGGCCTGTATTGCACGGAGTTGACCGTGAGCACGTCCGTCATCAGCACCACGACGCCCGCGGGCAGCGTCATCTCAAACAGCCCCTGCGCCCTCGTCGTCTCGGCGACCGTCTCCTCGCCGCGGCGACTGTTCATCTGCGACAGGCGACACGAGGTCTGAATCGTCTGCGAATCCTGTGGCTTCTTCCCGCCGCGCCCGTCGTCCACGAGCGTGTAGCGCGTGATCGTGCAGGCGTCGGGCAGCGTCCGGTTGATGGTCGTCCGCATTCGCGTGATGTCGTTTTGGCTCGGCATCAGCGGTACGCCATCCCGAAATCAAATCCGTCAGTGACGAAATCGGACTGACGCGCGGGCGCGCTGTCGCAGCGCATCTTCCTCGCGTACCGGGCCGCGAGCGCCAGGAGGGCATCCGACTTCTGCGACTCGCGGAACGTCTGCCCGTCGGTCGTGAAGTCGAAGTTCAACTTCTCCTTCGCCGCCCAC
>Ga0070740_10001770_pt1 | contig 28011 bp, 20 predicted proteins | sample Coa_R2_FD_67286 | JGI IMG/M metagenome (GOLD analysis project Ga0070740, IMG submission 67286) | Surface soil microbial communities from Centralia Pennsylvania, which are recovering from an underground coalmine fire - Coalmine... | ecosystem: Environmental > Terrestrial > Soil > Unclassified ...
TCTGACGTTTTCTTCCGTTGATTGGCGCATGCGTCCGAACGGCAAGCGCCAACTTTTCGAAGAATGCGTGGAACTCGGAGACTTTTATGATCTTTGGGATGACATCGATGAGCGCGACTACAGCCTTATTGCGGAAACGTATCAGCAACTCAAAAAGAACTACGACAATCGGATGGATTACTGGACCGCCGGGGACTTCCATTACGGCGAGATGGAGATGAAGCGCCTGCACAGCCCGCGCAAGAACAAGATTGCGCGCTGGCTGCATCGCAATCTCGGCCTGGTTGCCTGGTATCGTTATGCCAGCGAATATGGCGAGAGCTACGTTCGCCCATTGCTGGCCTTGCTCATTGTTCTCGCTCTTTTTACTTTTCTCTTCCCGGTCGCGGGTCTTGTTTTTACCAAACCAGAGAATGCCGGTACTACGCCGTCGCAATTTTCGCCACTCAGTTATGGCAATCTTCCCGCTTTTGTCCACTCCTCAAGCAGTCGGCCATGGATCGCCACGCTCGCCTTCTTTGGGCATAGCCTTATGACTGCCCTTTCGGTCGCCGGCTTCCAAAAGGAACTCATTTATCAACCAGCTTATCCGTGGGGACGCGCCCTGGCTCTGCTTGAGCTTCTTCTCACCTCAACGCTGATCGCTTTATTTTTGCTGGCCCTTCGAAGGCAATTTCGGCGTTAAATCCTGTCCATTTGTGGACATTTATTTGCGATTCCGAACACGTATTTAGGCAAGTATGCCTGTAAACAGGTAAATTTTCAGGCTTTTAAGCCCGATAGCCTGTGATTTAATGGCACGTCAAATGCTTTGCTCACGTACAGAGGCACGCTATGCATTCCATCATTCAGGACATCCGTTTCTCCATTCGCAAGCTCCGCAAATCGCCCGGATTTGCCCTGACAGCGATTCTCACCCTGGCGCTCGGGGTCGGCGCTAACGTTGTCGTCTTTAGTGTTCTGAATGCGCTTGTCCTGCGCCCTCTCAATTTGCCCGATGCACGGAACCTCTATCAGGTCTCGCGGTCGCATTCCGGGTGGGACTCCCAGTCTTATCCCGATTATGTGGATTACCGCGACAAGAACACTACCTTCAAAAGCCTCGCTGCTTACAGTTTTACCGGGGCCGGCGTCTCTGCCCCTGCTGCCGGATCACAGGACCCCAATGTGATGCAGTTGTGGGGTTATGAAGCCTCCAGCAACTATTTCGATATGCTGGAAATCCAGCCCTATCTTGGCCGATTTTTCCACGCCTCGGACGAGCATGGTCCCGGTTCCATTCCCTATGTTGTCGTCAGCTATGCCTATTGGCATGATCACCTCAATGGCGATCCCAAAGCTATCGGCGCCGTTCTCAACTTTGACAAGCATCCTTATACACTCATCGGCGTAGCGCCGCCTTCGTTTCACGGCATTGAGCTCATGTGGTGGCCTGATTTCTGGTTTCCCATGTCCAATGAAAAAGACCTCGAAGGCAGCGATTTCCTCAACGTTCGCGGCGACCATCAAATCTATGTCGTGGGCCGCCTGAAAGCGGGAGTCTCACCCCGCCAGGCGACGGACAATCTCAATGCTATCTCCCGCCAGCTCGCCAAAATTCATCCCGAAGATGAAACCCTCGATGCCCGCCTCGTCCAGCCCGGACTCATGGGCGCTGGTCTGGGCGGACCTGCGCGGGCCTTCCTCGTGGGGGTCATGTTCATGGCCATCCTCGTCCTGCTCGCCGCCTGCGCCAATCTTGCAAGTGTTTTCGCTGCCCGCGCAGCTGACAGGAGCCGTGAGCTGGCCATCCGTCTCGCCGTTGGATCGAGCCGCTGGAGCATGCTGCGTCAGCTTCTCACCGAATCCGTCATTATTGCCCTCATCGGCGGAGCTGCCGGGACGGTCGTTGCCTCCGCGCTTCTGCAGGCGCTCAGCCGCTGGCAGCCGGTTGTGCAGGTGCCGATTCACGTCATCGTTTCGCCGGATCCTGCCGTCTATGTCGTTGCGTTTTTGCTCTCTGTCGCCAGCGGCATTCTCTTCGGAATGCTCCCCGCCCGGCAGATATGGAAGATCGACGCCACCCATGCGATGAAAACCGGTTCTGCCGCTACTGTCTCCCTCTTCCGCCGCCTTACTCTGCGCGATGTTCTGCTTGCAGTGCAGATCACTATCTGCACGCTGCTTGTTACCGCTTCACTGGTCGCACTGCGCGGCATGGCGCGTTCACTGCATGCCAACTTCGGTTTCAATCCTGAGGGCGTCACACTCCTCAGCACAGATACCAGCATGGCTGGATATACAGACCCACAATCGCTGGACCTGCAAAAACATCTTATTCAGCAAGCGCAGCAGATTCCCGGTGTGATCTCTGTCGGCATCATCAACCATATTCCGCTGGGCATCAGCAGCGGAGACTCTTACGTTTATCGTCCCGACGTTACAGACTTCCGCGACTCCAACAGTTTTACCGACGCCATGTACTACACCGTCTCGCCCGGTTATTTCCAATCGGCTGAAACACGATTGCTGGAAGGTCGTGATTTCACCTGGCATGACGACAAAAATGCTCCGAAGGTCACCATCATCAATGCTGCTTTTGCTCGTCTGCTCTCTGGAGACAAATCCGCCATTGGCCAGCGCTTCAAGAGAGGCGGAAATCAGTTATATGAAGTCGTGGGAGTGGTTGAGCAGGGCAAATATTTCAATCTGACTGAAGACCAGAAACCGGCGATGTTCTTTCCCCTCACGCAGGACACGCCCAGCGATTTCTACCTCGTTGTTCGCTCGCAGACGCTTCGCGCTGATGTCGCGCCATCCCTGCAGCGCATTATTCGCAGCACCGATCCCAATCTTCCTTACCACATCAATTCATGGCGGCAGGCGCTCGAGTTCGCGCTCTTTCCTGCGCGCGTGGCCACTGCGGCCCTGGGAGTTATGGGTCTGCTGGCGGCGATGCTTGCAGTTACAGGTATCTTCGGTATGGCTTCGTACAGCGTTTCAAAGCGCATGAAGGAGCTGGGCATCCGCGTAGCGCTGGGCGCGCAGCCTTTGCAATTGATGCGGGCCGCGCTGGCCCGTCCTGTTATTCTGCTTGCCGGCGGCTCAATCGCAGGCCTTGTTTTAGGCATGCTGGCCAGCGGAGTTCTTGCCCATATTGTTTATCAGGCAACACCGCATGATCCGCTTGTGCTGCTGGGGGTTGTCCTCACGATGATGCTTCTGGGCACACTTGCGACCTTTGTGCCTGCGCGGCGCGCGCAGTCTGTTGACCCTGCGCGTTTGCTGCGGGAAGAGTGATTTTAACCGGCAGAGAACGCTCGCACTATCGCCTGAACCAGGCCATCGACGTCATGAGGATCGGCTTCGGCTGTGGGCCCGCAATTGTGCTCGCGCAGGGTAGCCGAGGTAATCGGGCCAATCGAAATGGCGCGTATGCCTTGAGGAAGAGAGCAGATTCCGGCCTGGCTGAGCAATTGAAAGAAATTTGTCACCGTCGAGGAACTGGTGAAGGTCACGGCATCGGGCAGCGGGACATTTTCAAAAACGCCACGTATCAATTGCACTGAGTTTTCCGGGATCACTGTTCTGTATGCGTCTGCGATGTCTACGGTTGCGCCTAATTTTCTAAGCTCGTCCGGAATTACGTCGCGTGCCACGTGGGCGCGGGCGAGCAGGATCTGGGTTCCAGCAACTTTGTTGCGGAGTATGTCGATGACGGACTCGGCAACATATTTTTGCGGGAGCAGATCGACCCGGAAACCTGCTTCGTGCAACGCAGCAGCGGTGGATGAGCCGATTGCGACAACCTGAGTATCTGCAACGAAGGCAGGTTTGAGATCAAGCAGGGCCAGACGTTCCCGCAGCACGCGGACCGTGTTGGCGCTGGTGACGATCAGCCACTGATACTGTGGCAAATTGCGTAGAGCCGCATCGAGAGGCCCATAGGAATCCGGAGGAATGATTTCGATGGTTGGAAGCTCTATGATGGTCGCGCCCCGCGCTTCCAGTTCCCTTCTGAGACGGCCCGCCTGCTGCCGCGCGCGCGTGACGACTATCGTGCGACCGGCAAGCGGCTGATCGCTCACAACTGGACGGCCCCGAGAATTTCACGCGCACCCTGTTCGAGCAGATGCGCGGACAGGTGTTGACCCAGGGCTTCTGCGCTCTGGTTGCGCTGATGTTCCAGCTCTGCCCGCGCGAGTGCTGAGCCATCCGGGCGCGCAACGACTCCGGTAATGGTGTAGCCCTTCTGCGAAGGCTCGCAGTAGACGCCGATGGGCACGTGGCAGCCGCCGCCAAGCTCGGCGAGGGCCGCGCGCTCGGCTGTGACGGCGAATCGGCTTGAGGCATGATCGAGAAATGCTACTGTTTCGCGCGTCTGCGTGTCATCGGCTCGGGTCTCGATGGCCAGCGCTCCCTGTCCCGGCGCCGGGCACAGCACCAGCGGAGAGAATCTCTCGCGAATCCACTCCGTGCGTTCCAGGCGTTCTAAACCAGCCGATGCGAGCACCACGGCGTCCACCTGGCCTTCGCCCAGCTTGCGCAGACGGGTATCAACATTGCCGCGAAACTCAACCAGCTCCACATCGCGTCGCTGCGCCCGAAGCTGCGATTGCCGGCGAAGACTGCTGGTCCCGATCTTTGCTCCGGAAGGCAGCGCAGCAAAAGAATCATAGTTGACGGAGACAAATGCGTCGCGCGGATCGACGCGGGGGGGAATGGCTGCTATGGCAAATTGCGGCGCAAGTTCAGTCGGAAGATCTTTCAGGCTGTGCACGGCGAGGTCGATACGGTTTTCGAGAAGCGCGTCTTCAATCTCCTTTGTAAACATGCCTTTTGTACCGACTTTATTGAAGGCCACGCTCTGGAGCTTGTCGCCGGTGGTGCGGATGATCTTGATGGAAACTTCATGTCCGGCGCGGCGCAGCGCGTCGGCGATATGGTTTGCCTGCCACAACGCAAGCTGGGAGCCGCGGGAACCGATACGAATCACGAGCGGTCCTTCTGCTCGCCGACGGCAACCGGCTCGCGCGTCTCAGCGGAAGCCGGCTCCGTTTCTGGTTGACCTGCCAGCTCACGCGCGGGAGGAAGGTGGAAGACGGTGCGCATCGCATCCAGCATGACAGTATCGGCTTCGAGAGCTGCTGTCTTGATTGCCTGCATGGGCAGGTGAAGAAACTTGTTCATCAGCCCGCGTGTCAGCGTTTCAACTGCCAATTGCTGCTCCGGCGTGAGCGATTGAAGACGTGCGTGCATTCGGCGCAATTCAGCCTGGCGCATCTCTTCTGCCGTGTTCTGCAGGTCCACGATCATGGGCGCGGCATTCAGCGCTTGCGTGTGTCGCTGGAAACGGGTTACTTCTTCCGCGATGATCGCTTCGGCCCGCTGCGCTTCGCGCGCGCGGTCGGCCATGTGCGATGCGGCAACGGATTGCAGATCATCAATGTCGTACAGGAAGACGCCGTCTACGCGGTTGATTTCCGGATCGATGTCGCGCGGCACGGCAATGTCAATGAAGAACATGGGGCGGTTGCGCCGTTTGTGCAGGAACTGCTGACCGTGCTCGCGGCGGAAGATGTGTTCCTGCGAGCCTGTGGAGGTGATGATGATGTCGGCCTGATCGGCCGTCGCGTAAAGATCGTCGAAGCGAACTGCGCGCCCCTGGAAATTCCGCGCCAGCCGCAGGGCGCGCTCATGGGTACGATTGGCAACGAAGATTGAATCGGCTCCCTGCTGCATGAGGTGCCGCGCCGCGAGTTCGCTCATCTTGCCCGCGCCTACAAGCAGCACGCGCTTGCCTTCGAGTGAGCCGAAGATTTTCTTCGCCAGATCGACAGCTACGGAGGCAATCGAAACCGACGAGCTGCCAATCTGGGTTTCACTGCGGACCTTCTTCGCTACCGCGAAGGTTGATTGCAGCAACTTCTCGAGGTGCGTCTGCACTGCGCCGGCTTCGCGCGCTGCTGTATAGGCTTCTTTCACCTGGCCGAGAATCTGGGGCTCGCCAACGACCATGGAGTCGAGGCTTGAAGCCACGCGGAAGAGATGCCGGACGGCATCTGTCTCGCGGTATTCATAGATATGCGGGCGCAAGGACGCGGTCTCAATGCCAAGATAACTTTGCAGAAAGCGGAGCAGATCCGGGCTACTGCTTTCATGACATGTCAACATCTCCACACGATTGCACGTGGAAAGGATCATTGCTTCATGGGCGCCGGAAAATTCCAACAATGCTTTCGTGGCCTCGCCCAGACGCTCTGAAGCAATCGCCACCTGCTCGCGCAGCTCGACCGGAGCGGTCTTGTGGTTCACACCTGTGAGCAGAAGTTTCATTGCGTTGTGAACCTATGCACTGAGCTGAAAATGTTGGCTGCCCATACGCAGAGCATCAGCAGGAAGACCGCGCTCGAAAGATACACAGCACGTCTGCCGCGCAATCCCGCGGAACGGCGCACGAACAGGATCACCAGGTACAGCACCCACATCACGAACGAGAGCACGACTTTGGGATCGAGGAAATATGCTGCTCCCATGTGCTCCTGGGCAATAAATGACCCGATCAGCAACCCTACGGTCATGCAGTGGAAGCCAAAGATGAGCGTGGTTTTGGCGATCTGCTCCATGGTATCGAGCGGCGGGAGCCATTCCAGAAATCCGGGTGATTGGCGATTCTTTAGTCTTCGCTCCTGCGCCAGATACAACAGGCTGGCAAGGAGGCTGAAGATCAGCGCAGCATAGGCGGCCAACAGCAGGGTTACGTGAATCGCAATCCAGCCGCTGCGCACCAGCGATGATGAGAACGTGTACTTATCAGGGCCAAGCGCGGGCGGCAGAATCACCAGAAACGCAAGCGGCAGAGCGAACACGCCTAAGGAAATGGTGCGATAACGAATCCAGATCAGCAGAAATACGGTTGCAATCAACAGCGCCAGAGTCGATTGCACCTCGCGCATGCCTACAGGCATGAAACGGTGCGCCGCCACCAGCATTTCTACAAAAGCGACAAAGTGGAAGAACCAGCCGCCGATTGCAAGCGGGAGGCATATGCGCTGCCAACGCGGGCGGTCCCCCAGCACAGCCGGCAGCGCAGTAACGCTGGCCAGCCCATAGAAAACCGCCGCCACCCTAAGCCATAGCAGATACATGCAGACCTATAGATAAGTATAAGCTGTGCGGCGGTTTGCATCTCTCACAACGAATTCAGAAATGCGATCAGCGCGGCGCGTTCCTCCGGGTCCAGTTCCCTGAAGCGGCGCGATTCCTCGCGTGCTTCGCCTTCATGACGCTTAATTGCATTCTCAAGTGAGAGCGACTTCAGGTCGTGCATAAAGCGGGTTTTTGTGCGCAGGCCCCATAGCGGGGCCGTTCTGAGTTTGTTGGCGGTATCCTGCCCGCCGACCTGAACAATGCCGTCGCCTGTGCCGATGTCGTGCAGAAGAAAATCGCCAAAGGGATGGATGATCTTGTCGCCCAGCGCTTCAGGAACGGTGAACATGCCTCCGTCAACCACCGTTCCGGCGGGCGCAGTAGTGATGGATTCTATGTGGCAGGTGCTACAGCCGATCCGGCGAAAGATGTGGCGGCCATGCTTTGCGAGCGGAGTGGCAGCGAGCGCTTCATCGCGAGGAGGAACCATGGTTCCCCGTATGAACTGAGTGAAGTGGTCGATATCTGCCAGACCGAGGCTGTCCGGCTGGTCTTCCGGATCGGTTGTGGTCTTGCATACATTCGTGACATCGTGAGAGCGCAGGCGGCTGGTGACGCCCATCTCGTTCACGTAAGCATCTGCAACAAACGACAGCAGGCTGCCGTGCTGGTCTTTCCAGCCGAAACGGCCTACGCGGGTTTGTCCGGGAGCCTCAAAGATGGGCACCTGCACTGCCTCCCCGTGAATTCGTCCGTAAGTCTGTTCGGCCTGATATTCGGCAATATCGGTCAGTGTTTTGTCATCAATGGCTTCGACAAAGCCGTCTCCCAGTGTGTTGAGTGTTGCACGCAGCGCGCGGATATTTTCTGTGGCGGGTATGCGCTCCTGCGCCTGCGGACAGATGGCGCGGTCATTGACAATCGAGCGGCCCGTGATGGTGTCCTTCCCGTCATTGATAAAGATGGTTGGATTTACGAAATTGCCATTCTCATCGTTGTGTCCAACGCGGAGTTCCGTGATCTGGCTGGCTCCTCCGCTGTTAGGATTTTCATGGCAACTGACGCAGGCCGTCGCATTGTAGACGGGGCCGAGGCCGGTCTTTCCCGAATCAGGACTATGCGCCTGGTGGTTCTGCTCGTACACCTGCTGGTCGAGCGCAAAGGAGTCCCCGGGCGGCTCGGGGATTCCGTTGCTGACACTCTGCGCGCCATTAAAGCTGGGTGTGTTGAACCCGGCCGGCGCGTCCTTTGCCGATGGTTGGGCGATGCCCGAGATCGCAATGGTTACCGCAGCCGGCGCTGCAAACAGACACAGACCCGCAAGGACCTTCCTGCGAAGCGAGACAGCCATGACATTCCTCCAGACAGCAGCTTGCGGGACGCCTGTACACAGATGGTCCGCCGGAATGATGCCCCATTACGCCCCCCGCGCAATGAAGTAAGCCAGCGAAAGCTGCTGCTTGCAGTAGTCCCTACGCTGCATAACTGAGGAGCACGGAAACTATTCCCACAAAAATGTCACAGTATGTCGTGGTTCTGAATGCAGCACAATTGCCGGATACGATATGCTGGCCTTTCCCGGTGTCTGATACTTCTCTCCAATCTGTTGAGGCGGCGCAAACGCCGCTTATGCGCCAATATGCCGCGGCCAAGCAACAGCATCCTGATGCGCTGCTCCTTTTCCGGCTGGGCGATTTTTATGAGCTGTTCTTTGAAGACGCCCACGTCGCTTCGCGCGAGCTGCAAATCACCCTTACCTCGCGGGACAAAGAGCGGGCTGTTCCCATGTGTGGCGTGCCCTATCATGCCGCCGAGGGCTATATCTCGCGACTCTTGCGGAAAGGCTTTCGGGTTGCCATCTGCGAGCAGATGGAAGACCCGAAGCTGACGAAAAAGATCGTTCGCCGCGAAGTCACGCGTGTCCTCACTCCCGGTACGGCAATCGATCCGGGGCTTGGCTCTGAGCAGAATAATTTTCTCGCTGCTGTATTATTTGCCGAGAACCTGGCTGCTCTGGCGATGCTCGATCTCTCGACGGGCGATTTTCGCGCGGCTGAGTTCTCCGGAGCGCAGGCATCGGCTTTGTGCCTCGATGAGTTACAGAAGGCCTCGCCCAGCGAGGTGCTCTTCGCCAGCTCGAATCCGCTGCTGGCGCAAAAGCCAGAATTGCCACCGGTGCTTGACCGCGTTCGGACGAAAACACCTCTTGAAGATTGGGTATTCACGCGCGACTATGCTGTACCGCTGCTGGAACGCCAGCTGGGAACCGCTTCCCTCGACGGCTTTGGCCTTACACAGCATCCTGCAGCAGCCATCGCCGCCGGAGCCATTCTGCATTATGTGCGCAACACGCAGCGCGTCGAGCCTGGGCATATCGACGGCATCCGTTTCTACGAACGCGCTGAACATCTGCAGCTCGATCCGGTTACTATCCGCAATCTGGAACTGGTTGAGCCACTGTTTACCGAGTCCGGTGCAGATGCAACGCTCTTCCATACGCTTGATGCATGCCAGACCCCGATGGGAAAGCGCCTGCTGCGCTCATCTATCCTGCGTCCTCTGCTCGATAGCGCAGCAATTCAGGCGCGTTATGTAGCTGTCGCTCATCTGAAAAATGACCTGATCCAGCGGGAAAAAATTCGTAAAACGCTGTCTGGAATTCTTGATCTCGAACGCCTTCTCGCGCGCATTTCGCTCGACAGCGCGGGACCTCGTGATCTGCTCGCGCTGGCTGCCTCGTTGCAGCATCTCCCGGAACTGCGGCAAACACTATCCCAAATCGACATCCCACTCTGCAAGCAACTCACGTCCCGTCTCGATCCGCTCGAAGACCTCTGCGCAAAAATTCACCAGACCGTCCAGCCATCGCCGCCGCTTACATTGGCGGAAGGCGGAGTCATCGCACCTGGCATGGACGCGGAGCTCGATGAACTTCGCACATTGAGCCAGAGTGGTCGCCAGTCCATTGCCGCCATCGAAGAGCGGGAACGCGCCCGCACCGGCATTGGATCGCTGAAAGTCCGCTTCAATTCTGTCTTCGGGTATTACATCGAGATCACAAAGACGAATCTCGCCAATGTTCCTTCTGACTATGAGCGCAAGCAGACCCTTGTCAACGCTGAGCGATTTACCACGCCCGAGCTGAAGGACTACGAGACCAAAATCCTTACCGCGCACGAGCGCTGCGTCGAGATTGAAAAGCGCATCTTTGCGGAACTGCGCAGCGAAGTTCTCAACCACGCCAGCCGCATCCGCAAAACCAGCAGCGCTGTGGGTGAGGTAGATCTGCTTGCGAACTTTGCTCATCTGGCTGCTCTGCGAAACTACACGCGACCGCAGCTTGAAGAGGAGCCTGTGCTGGAACTGGTCGGCGCGCGGCACCCGGTGATCGAGTGCCTGATGGAGGAAGCAGGCGAAGGGCGTTTCATTCCGAACGATCTTTATCTTGATACGCACAGCACATCCATCGTGCTCCTTACCGGGCCGAATATGGGTGGCAAATCAACCTATCTGCGTCAGTCCGCGCTGCTGGTCATTATGGCGCAGATGGGCTGCTTCGTTCCCGCTGATCGAATGCGCTACGGCCTGGTGGATCGCGTTTACACGCGCATTGGAGCCAGCGATAATCTGTCACGCGGACGCTCGACTTTTATGGTCGAGATGACTGAAACTGCAACCATCCTCAATACAGCAACGGGCCGCTCGCTGATTCTGCTTGATGAGATGGGCCGGGGCACGGCGACCTTCGATGGGCTATCGCTCGCATGGGCGACTCTTGAATTTTTGCATGCAAACATCGGCGCGCGCACTCTTTTCGCCACGCACTACCATGAGCTGACACTGCTGGCCGAGCAGCTGCCTCATCTCAAAAATCTGCGTGTTGCCGTAAAGGAAACGCCGCAAGGCATTGTTTTCCTCCATGCCATCGAGCCTGGCCCGGCAAATAAAAGCTACGGCATCGATGTTGCCCGTCTCGCAGGATTACCACCGCAGGTGATCCAGCGCGCCCGTCAGGTGCTGAAGCAGCATGAGCGCTCTGAACGCCGCAATGTTGCCGCGGAAACCGAAGCGCCACTGCAACTCACCATGTTCACGCCGCTCTCGCAGCGCATTCTCGACCGCCTGCAGGAGACTGACATCAACTCGCTGACTCCCCTGCAGGCGCTCAATCTGCTGGAAGAGTTGAAGAACGAAATCAAAGGCGGCAAAGCATGAGCAAGACACTCCGCCGCCAGGTGGGACAGCTCTTTATTGTCGGCCTCGGGGGCACAGAACTGACATCCGTCGAACGCGCATGGTTGAAACTGATCCGCCCCAGCGGCGTGATCCTCTTCCGCCGCAACATTGAAGAAGCTGCCCAGACAATCCAGCTACTTCGTGAAGTCGATGAGATCATCGGAGCGCCGAATTTTCGCTGTATCGATCTCGAAGGCGGCCTTGTTGACCGGCTGCGCGATCTGGTTGCGCCTATGCCCTCTCCGGCCGATGTTTATGCCACGCGCAAGCCCGCGCTCTTCAAAAAACATGGCCGGCTCATTGCGGGCGAATCTCGCAGCCTCGGCTTCAATACGGTGTTTGCTCCGGTGCTCGATCTTGCCTTGCCCGAGTCGGCAAATGTCATGCGTACTCGCGCCGTATCTGCTGACCCGAAAGAGGTAACTGCATATGCCGCGGCTTTTCTGGATGGTCTTAACGGAGAAGGAATCCTGGGATGCGGCAAGCACTTTCCCGGTCTCGGCGGCGGAAATCTGGATTCTCATCACGCCACACCAGTCATTCAACGCTCCTGGAACGAAATGTGGGCCCAGGACATGGCCCCATTTCGCGCGCTCCATTCCAGCCTGCACATGATTATGGTGAACCATGCGTCTTACCCAACGGCATCCGGGGACATGCTGCCTGCTTCCATCTCCCCTTTCTGGATCACGAAAGTGCTGCGCGGAAAAATCGGCTACAAGGGCCTGATCGTATCCGATGACATGGAGATGGGGGGCATCCTTACCCAGCGCTCTATGGAAGAGGCAGCCATCGAGGCGATCACCGCTGGTATGGACATTCTGGAAATCTGCAGGGATCCCACTCTGATACTGCGCGCTTATGAAGCGTTGCTGACTAAAGCAGAAGGCTCTTCTTTATTTCGCCGTAAGATCGATCAGGCAATTCGCCGAATAGAGTACAACAGGAAACATTTTCTGCGAGCACGTATGCTGCGGCGAGTTTCGCCACTGCTCATGCAAGGGTTGAGAGACCGTATACAGCATTTCACACAACAAACTAAGGTGAGTGTGTAAATTGATTTACAACCAAGCAACCATAATTGGAACTACTCAATCTGAATCAGATCAACTGTAATTGTCACATTCACAATATCTTGTTGATTCTTTTGGGACGAGAAGCACATGTTAACGATGCATTCATACCTGTGGGACTGTTTAGCAGGCAGAATGATGAATCCATTACTTCTTTTTATGAGTAAGTTTTTGGTGGTGTAAAGAAATCCTTGTTTGTTGTATACTCCATTTAGTACTAATCAACTTCTCTGTTTCGTATATCTTTAAAAGCACTGCTGTAGGTTCTGGAAGTTTAATCAGATTAGCGTGCAAGTATCACCCGAAAAGATGATAGGTGTGTGGCTCGCGCCATTGTTAGCTTTACTGCATCGACAAACGCCCTCATAAATTTAAAACAGATTTCATCCAGTCGTTTTTCAACGCATTATGGCCACATCAGAATACGTTCGAAAGAATGCGACAGCAAAGCAACCCCGACGGCTGGAGCACAAAGGTGTCCCTCGCAGGCGAGGATTTGCGGGGCCCGGTGTTTCTTCTAAGCTCCTTCGCATGGCTGGCGACATCGTAATCATCAGCCTGGCATTTGTAATTGCTCTCGAAATAAGGTTCCACCTTTTGGGGAATGGCAGCATATTAAAAGCTGTCCGCTTCTCGGATGCTCCGATTTATCTTGCATTCTTTGCCTGGTTTCTGTTCTGCCTTCTGTTTGTTTCAGAACACTACGATCTCTACAATCCAGTCCTGGCCTCCGGAGGCGCCCGCGAATTGCGGTTAACTGTCCAGGCGACACTCCTGGCGGGGCTGCTTCTCTGTGGTGCTCTTTATATGGTTCGCGGCGATGCCGCTTCGCGTGGTGTCGTTCTTCTGTTGGTGGGCACGAGTCTGCTCGCATTGTGCATCTGGCGCGCGTCTGTCCGTCTGGCCTATTATCAGCACTACAAAAATGGCATCGATACCCGCAATGTTGTAATTCTCGGAACGAATCACCTCAGCCAGGCGCTGGGCGAGTACATTGCCAGCAACTATCGTCTGGGCTACCAGTTCCTCGGGTATATTTCTCCGGCCGATGCCTTGGGCGCGCCCGATACAGTTGTTTCTGATGTCTTAGGTAACGTTAGGCGCTTGCGTCAGCTTACCCGTCTACATTTTATTGATGAAGTCGTGATCGCTCACACCCTGCCGACAGAAGAGATTATTGTCCTGCTCGAAGAAGCGCGTGAATTAGGCATTGATATCCGAACCATAGCAGGTTTATACGGCGATCTTTCATCTCATAGCCACATTGAATATCTCGGCGCGTATCCCGTTACGTCCCTCCATCGCTCTCAGTCCCGAGTGTTTTCGCTCTTTTTTAAAAGGGTGTTCGATATAGTTTTTTCGCTCGGAGTCATGGTTGCTATTTCTCCTCTGATGCTGCTTATAGCGCTGCTGATCCGTCTCGACAGCGACGGCCCGGTCTTCTATGTCTCGGAGCGCATCGGCAAACGCGGCCGCATCTTTCCCTGCTTCAAATTCCGCACCATGGTCAAGGATGCAGAAAAAAAGAAGCGTGAATTGGCTTCTCTCAACGAACGCGACGGCATCCTCTTCAAGATTTCAAATGATCCGCGCATCACTCGCGTTGGACGCATCCTGCGCAAACACAGCCTTGATGAGCTGCCACAGTTCTTTAATGTCTTCCGCGGTGAGATGAGTGTTGTTGGTCCACGGCCTCCGATTGCCAGCGAAGTGGAGAAGTACGAGCTTGAACACTTCCGTCGCCTGGAAGTGCTGCCTGGGCTTACGGGCCTCTGGCAGGTGCAGGCGCGTCAGGATTCGTCCTTTGCCAAGTACATTGAGCTGGATACCGCTTACGTCGAGAATTGGACCTTCTGGCTTGATGTGAAAATCCTGCTGCGCACTGCGCACGTCGTTCTTCGCGGCACAGGCACCTAGGCGCTGGATCAGCTACTGGGCCACCGCCTGCGCCAGAACTCCGTCCTTCAGAAGCATCTGGCGAATTCCGCGCAGGGCCTGACGCGTGCGCTCCTCATTCTCGATAAGAGAAAACCGCACATGGCCGTCGCCAAACTCTCCAAAACCAATCCCGGGGCTGACCGCCACCTTCGCTTCTTTCAGCAGCCTGGTTGAAAACTCAAGTGAACCTAAGGCTTTGTACTGCTCCGGAATCGGTGCCCAGACGAACATGGTCGCCTTCGGCAGCGGAACATTCCAGCCCAACTTATTCAGTCCACCCACCAGCACATCGCGTCTTCGGCGGTAGTTGTCGCATATCTCCTGCACGCATTCCTGCGGGCCCTCAAGCGCCAGAATCGACGCGACCTGCACCGGCGTAAATGTTCCGTAATCGAAGTAGCTCTTGATCCGGGCCAGCGCGCCAACCAGCTTCCGGTTCCCTACCATGAAGCCGACGCGCCAACCCGGCATGTTGTAGCTCTTGGAGAGAGTGAAAAATTCAACCGCGACATCTTTCGCTCCCGGCACCTGCAAAATCGAGGGGGCTTTATATCCGTCAAAGCAGATGTCCGCATATGCCAGATCGTGCACAAGGTAGATACTCTGTTCCCTGCACAGACCCACGACCCGCTCAAAGAAGCCCAGGTCGGCGCACTGCGTCGTGGGATTCGCGGGAAAATTCAGGATCAGCATCCTTGGGCGTGGATACATAAGCGGTATCGCGCGTTCCAGTTCAGCCAGGAATGCTTCTGTGTCATGAATAGCGACGCTGTGGATATTTGCGCCGGCGATTACCGGGCCGTAGATGTGGATCGGGTAACTGGGATTCGGCACCACAACAACGTCGCCCTGGTCCAGCGTGGCAAGACAAAGGTGCGCAATCCCTTCTTTCGACCCGATGGTGGCAATGGCCTCAGTATCAGGATCGAGCGCCACATCGTAACGGCGCTGATACCAGTTGCAGATGGCCTTCCGCAGACGTGGAATTCCGCGCGAAAGTGAATACCGGTGGGTTTCCGGCTTGCGCGCCGACTCAATCATCTTGTCGACGATATGCTGCGGCGTAGCTCCGTCTGGATTGCCCATGCCGAAGTCAATAATGTCCTCTCCGCGACGACGGGCGGCAGACTTCAATTCTGAGGTGATATTAAAAACGTAGGGCGGCAGCCGCTTAAGTCTTGAAAATTCTTCCACGCATCATTCCCTTGAGATCGACGACACAGAATTTCATCGATTTGGATTCACTTTCTCTCAATATAGAGGATGCGATAAGAATTTTCCCGGAACGCTAGACTCCACTCAGCGCCTCCTGCAGGCGGTCACTATAGCTGCGGCTCACTCGGAGCGTCGTGCCGTCCTTCAATCGCAGCAGGCAGTCGCGGTTCGCAAGCGCCTGCATTTCTGATATGCGGTCCAGCCTGACGATGGTCGATCGGTGAATGCGGATGAAAACGGAAGCATCCAGCCTTCGTTCCAGCAGGTGCAGCGGCTCGCGCAAAAGATGCGTTTTATTCCCCACATGCAGTGCTGCATAATCACCCTGCGCTTCAATCCATTCCACCTCATTCGCGGTGACAAAAAAGATGCGCCGGCCATTCCGAATCGCGAATCGCTGTGGATGGCCCGCTGGACGTTTCGCGTGCAGGTCCGAAAGCAGCGACTCCAGCCGCTCTCCCAGAGTATTGTCTTTCTCCATCTGCAAGGTATGCTGGACGCGCTCAATGGCCTCGGCAAAACGCATGTCATCGATGGGCTTGAGCAGGTAGTCCGCCGCATGCACGTCAAATGCCCGCAGAGCATATTGATCGAAGGCGGTCAGAAAAATCACAGCCGGACGCTCCTCCGGAGCCAGGTTCTCCAGCATCTCAAACCCGTCCATCTCCGGCATCTGCACATCCAGAAAAATCAGGTCCGGATGGTGCTCTGCGATTGCGGCCAGCGCGTCTTCTCCGTTGCCGCACTCGCCGATGACTTCAAATTGGGGATATGGCCGCAAACGGGAAATGATTCCCCGGCGCGCCAACGGCTCATCATCAACAACAATCGCTCGGTATGTCATTGTATTCTGCTCTCCTCTAAACCTCCGGCGGCCATCTCTGCCGGAGCCATATATGTATGCAGCGGAATTCTGATTGTTACCCGGCACACGTCACCTGCGGAAAAATCAATATCAAACTGGTGGGCATCTCCATAAAGCTGCTGCAATCGCGTGCGGATATTGGTAAGCCCGATGCCATACGTGCATGGCTTGCCATTCAGGGGCAGCAATTCATTTCGCACCTGGATTACCAGGTCCTTTCCTTCCTGAAAGGCTGTCATGAACAGCTCGCCCCCGTTACGCCGCTTGGCAATTCCGTGGCGCACGGCATTTTCCACCAGAGGCTGCAGCAACAGACGCGGAACCCCTGCTTCCAGCAGGCTGGAATCCATCTTTTCGACGATTGTCAGGCGCTCGCCCAGGCGCGTTTTTTCTATTTCGAGATAGAGGCGGGTTATATCCAGCTCATCGCGCAGCGGACTTTCATAGGTCCCATCATCATCCAGGGTGGCGCGCAGAAAATCTGCCAGCCGCGCGATCATGCGGTTCGCCGTCGCGGTGTCCCGCTCATAGACAAGCGTGGAAATGGAATTCAGCGTATTAAAGAGAAAATGCGGATGGATCTGATATTGCAGCGCTTTCAATTCTGCTTCGTGCACGAGCGATTCCAGCCGCAACAGCCGCGCGCGCTCCTCGGCCTGGGCCCCGTAATGTTTAATGCCGAAGTAGAGCGTGCACCAAAGAGCCAGCATAAATGTTGGGCTCAGCGCATTGGCAAACACATAAGGCCATTGAAACTTTTCCCATTGCGGCATCAGGTATTTGGACTCGATCCACAAAAGAATCGTGCCGCACACCAGCCCAAACGCATAACAGCAGAGCGCAACAATCCGCAGCGCATTCATCCAGGGCATCTGTTTCCGCCAGAGGCGACGGCAGATTGTATGCATGGGAAAACTTGCGAGAAAGCAGACAGCGCAGAAACAGAACCGGTACAGCATGTCCTCGCGCAGCTCTTTCGACGGGAGATAGCTGAGAAGGATGACACAGAAATATACAGCCCAGCCGCCAATCTGCAATTGCCAGAAAGACGGGAGCCGCTGCTCTTCTGAGATACTCACACCCGACTATGTTAGCGGTAAATTGACCTCGTATGCTCCGCCGCGTGTCGCAAAATTTGCACGGACTGCCGTTATCAGTGCGATCCAGCCTGCGAATAGTTGCCCAAATAGACTCGCTGCCTCGTTACTGCGGCATGACGGGCGCGGTAAAGCCGAAGCCTAACATGCTACCGCAGCAATTTCCCTGGAAGCGCAAGCGCCTGGCAGAACCGAGAATCGCCGCATTAAGAAGCTTCCTGAATGCAGTGGAATCGGAATCTGCCGGCGCTTTGTTTTAGATGAACTAAGCCTCATTCGCTCCGTGGCACTTCTTGTACTTTTTACCGGAGCCGCATGGACAGGGGTCGTTGCGTCCCACTTTATCGCCCGTTCGGCGCTGCGCCGGAGCTTCTGCTCCACCGCTGCCAGCCATACGCGCAACTTCAAGTTCGCGCTTCTTCTTGCGTTGAAACTCACGCTCAATTTCATCAATTGTTGTTGAAGGCTGACGCGTGGGAATCGGGACCACTGGCCGCTCCTCCGCGGGAAGAGCGGGATGATGTCCATTTCCCTCTGCCGAAGCTACAGGCGGAGCGGCCGGAACTGCAGGGCGCGGCCGGGATGGAATCTGCAGTGGCTGCCCATCCGGACCAACGATCTGCATGAGGAAGAGGAAGCGGACTGTGTCTTCCTGGAAGCGCTCCATCATGCCCTCGAACATATCGAAGGATTCTTTCTTATAGGCCACCAGCGGGTCCTGCTGGCCGTAGCCACGCAGCCCGATGCCTTCCTTCAAATGATCCATGTTAAGCAGATGGTCTTTCCACAGACCATCGAGCACGCTGAGCATGATCATTCGCTCATGGAAGCGCATGGCCTTGTCGCTGACGATCTGCTCTTTGGCTTCATAGCGTTCTTTCAGGCGTTCAAACAGCGTTTCACCCAGCTCATGCCGTGTCATCTCGGTAATGTTGAGACTTTCAGCATCCACATCCAGCCCGAATTGGCCCAGCAGTTTTTCTTTGAGCGACTTGAAATCCCACTGATCCGGATGCAGTTTCTCCGGCGCGTATTCATCGAGTAGATTGCTGAGAATATTCGCGACGTAATCCTCAATGATCAGTTCTTTCTGATCGAGGCCTTCCAGCAACTGGCGGCGCAATCCATAGACTGCCTCGCGCTGCTTGTTCATCACGTCGTCGTATTCGAGCAGGTGTTTGCGGGCTTCAAAATTCTGCGATTCGACTGCCTTCTGCGCGGCTTCGATGCGTTTGGAGATCATGCGCGACTCAATCGGCACACCCTCTTCCATGCCCAGCTTCTGCAGCAGAGTCCCTACCCACTCCTTGGCGAAGATGCGCATCAGGTCATCTTCGAGCGACAGATAGAAACGCGATGCGCCCGGATCACCCTGACGTCCCGCGCGTCCGCGGAGCTGGTTGTCGATGCGCCGCGACTCGTGCCGCTCCGTGCCAATGATATGCAACCCGCCCGCAGCAATCACTGCGTCATGCTCCTCGGCAGCTTTTGCGGCGAAAGCGGAATATGTGCTGTCCCAGGTTTCCTGCGTGGTCTCGAATTCCTGGCCTTGATAGTAGAAGCGCATCATGCCGGGAGCAGCCATCGGATTCAGCTTGCCTTCGGCCACACTGATAGCGCGCGCTGCGCCTTTTTTCACCAGGTCCTGCTTGGCTACAAACTCAGCATTACCGCCGAGCAGAATGTCGGTACCGCGGCCCGCCATATTGGTGGCGATCGTTACCATGCCCAGGCGTCCGGCCTGTGCTACGATCTCTGCTTCGCGCTCGTGGAATTTCGCGTTCAACACAACGTGCTTTACGCCCTTACGCTGCAGAATCTGCGATAGCAGCTCTGACTTCTCAATCGATGTAGTGCCTACAAGCGTAGGCTGACCTTTTTCGTGCAGCTTCGCGATCTCATCTGCCACGGCAAAGTATTTTTCTTTGGCCGTGCGGAAGACGACGTCAGGGTTCTCGATGCGCAGGAGTGGCTTGTTCGTCGGAATGACAACAATGTCGAGCTTGTAGATTTTGTCGAACTCAGCTGCTTCTGTCTCTGCCGTACCGGTCATGCCGGCGAGCTTCTGATACAGGCGGAAATAATTCTGGAAGGTGATGGTTGCCAGCGTTTGGTCTTCGCGCCGGATATTTACGCCTTCCTTCGCTTCGACGGCCTGGTGCAGGCCATCCGACCAGCGGCGACCCGGCATCAGACGGCCCGTGAACTCATCAACGATGATGACCTCGCCGTCCTTCACCACGTACTGCACATCGCGTTTGTAAAGCGAGTGCGCCTTGATAGCAACTTCAACGTGGTGCTTCAGGTCCCAGTTTTCCGGATCAGCAATGTTGCCAATACCGAGCAGCTTTTCGATCTTCTCCCAGCCCTCATCGGTTACGCTGATGGTCTTGTGCTTCTCATCGACAACATAGTCGCCGGTAAGGATTTTTGCCTGATCAACGCCCTGCTCGATCTCCTCGCCCTGTTCAAGACTTGGGATGATACGGTTTACGCGTGCATACTTGTCCGTCGTCTGGTCGGTGGGACCGGAGATGATGAGCGGTGTCCGTGCCTCATCAATCAGGATCGAGTCCACTTCGTCGACAATGCCGAAATAGTGGCCACGCTGTACGCAGTCGGCCAGCTCAAATTTCATGTTGTCGCGCAGGTAATCGAACCCGAATTCATTATTCGTGCCGTAGGTGATGTCGGCGCCATAGGCCTCACGGCGCTGATTATCGTCAAGATCATGCACGATCACGCCGACCTTCAGGCCGAGAAACTCGTAAATCTTGCCCATCCATTCGGCGTCACGTTTAGCCAGATAATCGTTGACCGTGACCACATGGACGCCGTGCCCGGCAAGCGCATTCAGATAGCAAGGCAGAGTCGCAACGAGCGTCTTTCCTTCGCCCGTTTTCATCTCCGAGATTTTGCCCTGGTGCAACACCATGCCGCCAATCAGCTGCACATCAAAATGCCGCATGTTGAGCACGCGCCTGCCCGCCTCGCGGACGACGGCGAAAGCCTCTGGCAGAATTTCATCGAGCGCCTGCTTTTCGGCAGCCTTGCGCGCCTCGGCATCATCGATGCCCTCCAGCGCCGCAGCAATACGTGCCTTAAACTCCTGCGTCTTCGCGCGAAGCTCGTCATCTGAGAGCCGCTGCATATCCGGCTCCATGGCATTAATCGCCTGGACGACAGGCATCAGGCGCTTCACGGCGCGTTCATTGCTGGTCCCAAAAACCTTAGTAAGAGCACTACTGATCAAAGCAGAATTTCCTCAAGATATAGTGTAAATGGGGACTGGCCATCCCGGCGAACGCGCCTCTTGCGCAACACACCAACGCTGTCATTCAGAGCGAAGAATCTGCTTTTCACATTCAATTGGCGGTGTTCTCTCACAACGTGAGGGATTATATTTTGCTTGTTTACTTCGCCCGCGGATGCGTCCGGTCATAGACCTCAGCTATCTGTCCGACCGTAAGCTGGGTATAGCGCTGCGTTGTCGAAAGCCGCTCATGCCCAAGCAATTCCTGAATGGCCCGCAAATCCGCGCCTTCTTCCAGCATGTGCGTGCCAAACGCGTGCCGCAACGTATGCGGATGCACCTCAGCCGGCAGCCCATTTGCAACCGCCAGCGCCTTAACGATGCGCCCTACGCTTCGCGTTGTTAACCGCCCATCGCCGCGGAGTTTTGCATTCAGAAGCAAGGCCTCAGACCGCTTTCCTGCTGCCTGCAATCGAACCTCGCGCTGCGGGAGATACACGCGCAGAGCTTGCGCCGCCGCATCGCCTAGCGGAACATAGCGCTCCTTCTTGCCTTTGCCGCGTACCAGGATTGCCTCATTGGCCCAGTGAATATCTTTAAGGTCCATCCCCACCAGCTCGGCGTTGCGAATGCCGCATCCATACAGCAGCTCGAAGATCAGGCGGTCACGTTCCGGCCATGCGGCCAAGTCTTCTGATACGCCATCCACTGCGCGGTTCATCTGTTCAATGGTCGGCACCCGGGGCAGATGCTTCGGCAGCTTTGGCGTCGCAACCAATGCCGCAGGACTCTGTTCAACTTGACCCGCGCGCGCCAGCCATTTGAACCATGAGCGGATCGCTGCCAGTGCCCGGGCCGCCGATGCCTTCGACAATCCCTTTTCATAGAGTGTGCCCAGATAAGCTCGAATATGCTGATGCTCTATGCGCTGGATGGATACTTCTGCGCCAAACATCTCTACAAGATATGCAGCAAAGTTGTGCAGTTCTCGCTCGTAAGCCCGGAGAGTATGCGGGGATGATCCACGCTCATTCGCCAGCACCGCCAGATATTCACTAACGAGCCAAAAAACACGTGTTCTCGCAAGGCCCTCAGGTGTCCCATCCTTTGCGTATTTTTTAGCGCGATGGATAGGAGACCGCAAATCCTTTCTCGCCCTCATCCCTCAACCCGCTTTGCCCGTGGATGATGAAGCCGATGGACAGCCTTCAATCGCCCGAGCGCCAGATGCGTGTACACCTGCGTCGTCGCAATATCGGCATGTCCAAGAAATGTCTGTACGGTGCGCAGGTCGGCGCCGTGCTCGACCATGTGTGTGGCGCAGCTGTGTCGCAGCTTATGCGGACTGGCGTGCGAGTCGCTCGATTTCACCAGCCGCCACACCCACTCCCGCGACAGCGGCTTACCGCGCGCAGAAAGAAAAAGCTGGTTCGCGCGACTGCTTCGAGCCAGTACCGGACGCCCGCGCTGCAGATATTCATCCAGCGCCTTCACACATGGTGAGCCCAACGGCACAATGCGCTCCTTGTCACCTTTGCCGCGAACCAGCACGCGCCCGGCATCGAGCGAAAAATCCGCCACGCACAATCCGATCAATTCGGAAACGCGCAGTCCACCGGCATACAGAAGTTCCAGAATCGCCCGATCACGCAGCGCGATGGCGTCGGATTCGGGATGATCCAATGCTACAGCCGCGCGTTCCAGCATTGAATTTACTTCCGCCGGTGCAAGTGACTTCGGAAGCACCTTCCATGCATCCGGCGATTCGAGGTTCACTGTCGGGTCATGTTTGATTCTCTTATCGAGCAGCAGCCACTTGTAAAACCCGCGCAGGCACGAGAGCTTGCGCGCCATTGATCGCGATTCGACGCTATGCCTCCGCAGATGCTCCAGAAATCCGGCGACCTCCTGCTGCCGCGCCGTCATCAGCAATGCGTTTTCCCGCTCCAGATACTCGGCGAACTGAAACAGGTCGCGCTCATAGGCCTCGCAGGTCAACGGACGCAGACCTTTTTCTACGCGCAGATAGATCAGGTATTCGCGAACCAACTCTGTATTGAGACCTGCGCTCACATACTGATTATCTCTTCCGGAAGAGGCAATAACATTAACATGCCATGAGGCCCGAACCAACTTCACTAATGCTATGTTGTCTCCTTGTGCCATGTGCAGAGCCACTTTTGCCTGGGCCAAATAACAACGTCGTCCCGGCGAACTCGGCTATTTAAGATAGGCACGGACAAGATCGATCAAATCTTCTGCCAATTCCGTTGGCGGCTGTGAGCTCTTCTCGGTCATCATGTGCAGGCGAATATGATCTTCCAGCACCTCGGCCATGAGACTGTTTATTCCGCCGCGCACGTTGGCCAGCAGCATCAAAACATCAGCACAATCATCTTCGCTGGACAATGACCGCTCGATAGCGTCCACCTGACCGCGAATGCGGCGGATGCGGGCAATCAGCTTCTGTTTTTCTTTATCAATATGGCTCATTTTTCTCTTGCTTATATCCTACGGGGATATGTTATAACAATCGAGGCGACACTTCCAGCATATGCGGAAGCGAGCCATGAAGCCTATGAATATCGAAACTTCGCTGGAACCTCTAGCGATGCCGGAGCGTTTACCTGCGCTGTGACGAATGAACAGGACGCAGCATCTCCTCTTCCGCTCCTCACAGTGCCTGACATTTGGTACGAGTGAGTGAGCGATTTCTGCCCACCCCTCCTTAATTTTTCGACAGGAAGGCGTTCTGCAGACGCGGGGACTCGAGCTCCGTCCGCGTTCTGACCGCGCCTGTGTGGAGAAGGAGGACTGTCATGATCAGAACCATCAGGGTAATGCCGAATCTGAGAAGCAAGACCACTCAACACGCTCAGAGCATGATCTATTCCACCCATCTGAGTTGTGTGTGGATTGAAACCGGAAATCCGGCGCAGCCGCTTGCCTGCGTGTGGATCGATAAAGACTTGAGCGCTGTATCCAGCAACAGTGAAGAACAGCCGGAGATATATCCATTATGTGCTTAATAAGAGACTGGGCCTTTTGTCCGCATCTCACTCATGGTGTTGCGCAGCTATCTGCTACATATCTTCCTGCTGCTTCTCTACCCTGGGCTCACACTAGGGGCCATGCCTATTCTCTGTAACGCGGCTGCAACACTTGCAGGTCATGATCAGTTTGTCATTTTTCGAGGAGATCCTTTTGCGTAAGCTGCTGATAATTCTGATGCTGACGCTGTGTGCGCTTCATGGCCACAGTCAGCTACCTTCTGCTCCTGCGCCGCAATTTAAAGCAGACCTGCAACGCAGCCCGTCGAGCGCTGCAGGTGTATCTCCAGAAGAACGCGAAGTGCCTGACGCTCCCGATGTGACGATATTTCCGCACAGCCAGACAGCGCCGTGGTGGATATCCGGCCAGACGAACATTATTTTTCAGGCGCACCCGTCGTTTCACTCGCCTTACCAGGGAACGAACAGCCTGCACGGGGCGGGTGAGTACAAGACTTCATTGCTGGGCACACTCTTTCTTGGTTATCAGCCGCATCGGGATACGCGCTACAACACGGATTTCATTGTCGACTTTGAGAGCTCCGGCGGACGCGGGTTGAGCCAGGCCCTGGGTCTTGCCGGATTTACCAACGTTGACGTAGTCCGTAATCCGAATCTCGGCTCCAAACCCTACCTGGCCCGCGGCGAGATTCATCAGACAATTGGGCTCACCAGTGAAATGATCGAGGCTGATCGCGGCCCATTTTCGCTGGCAACACAGGTTCCCGCGCGGCGGTTCGAATTCCGCATTGGCAAGATGAGCATGCCGGATGTTTTCGATATAAACTCCGTCGGCAGCGACAGCCACCTGCAATTCACCAATTGGACGGTTGATAACAACGGCGCATGGGATTATGCCGCTGATACGCGCGGTTACACCATCGCTGCGATTGCAGAATACGACGATCGCAGCTGGAGCGCTCGATATGGGTTGGCCGCGATGCCTACGGTCGCGAACGGGATCGATCTGGACTGGGCGTTTTCGCGGGCCAGCGGGCAGAACATGGAATTTGAGCTGCGAAAATCGCTGATTCATGGGCGCAAGGGCGTGGTTCGTATTCTGAGCTACGTGAACCATGCGCATATGGGGACGTATCGCGAAGCAGTGGACGCATATCTGGATGGAACAGATCCTACGCCGGACATCCACAAGCACGAGCATTTCAGCGCAGTGAAGTACGGCTTCGGCTGGAACAACGAGCAGGAGATTACGGAAGATTTCCGCATCTTCACCCGCTTTGGGTGGAATGAAGGCCAGCATGAGTCATTTGCGTATACAGAGGTGGACCAGACGGTCGAGCTCGGCGGCGATCTTCAAGGGATTCGCTGGCACAGACCGGTAGACAAGATCGGCATTGCTTTTGTTTCAAATGCCATTAAGCAGGATCATCAAAAGTACCTGCGCTATGGCGGGTTGGGCTTCCTCTTAGGTGATGGGAGGCTCAACTATGGGCGCGAGAACATTGTCGAGAGCTATTACAACTGGCATGCGTGGCGCGGAGTCTTCTTCGCGCTCGGGTTGCACTATATCGACAACCCGGGCTACAACCGCGACCGTGGACCGGTATGGGTTCCCAGCGTTCGTATGCATGTGGACTATTGATTCATATCTCTGCGCCCTGACTGCGAAACGATTGTTTTCCTCACTTCCTTCAATTCTTTATTAGTTCCAGGGCTTGACATATTCTTATATAGGAATATATAGTCCTTTTTATGGCGAGAGCTGCTACGACCACAGATGTTTTTAACGCGATTGCCGAACCGCGACGACGAGAGATTATCGGCATGCTGGCTGATGGCCGCGAGCACGCTGTAGGTGATGTAGTGCTGCGACTGAAGATGGCACAGCCGGCGGTCTCGAAGCACCTGGGTGTGTTGCGCAAAGTTGGCGTTGTGACGGTGAGCAGGCGCGGACAGATGCGCCTGTATCGTCTGAATGCGAAAGAACTGAAGCCCGTGCACGACTGGGTAAAGGTGTATGAGCGCTTCTGGACACATCAGCTGGACCGCATCAAGATGCGCGCCGAGCAAAAGATGATGGAGAAAATTGCTCGCGAAAACAAGGAGATGAAATGAATATGAAACCCGGCTGGCGAACTTGCTGGTTGAAACGCTGATTGAACCGGGCACGAGTTAGGCCGCTAATCAGAGTTTCGCAATCTCTTCCACCGCAATACGCGCGGCTTCTTCGCAGGCGGCCCGGTCCACATCGTGGTGCGTAACAAGGCGGATCGAATCGCGTCCGACAGTTCCGCACAGAACGCCGCGTTGTTTTAAACGCGCGACCAGCTCTTCTACTTTTTCTTCTTCTTTCAAAGCAAAAATGATGATGTTGGTCTGGACTGTTGCGAGATCGAGCCTGATCTGCGGCAGACCGGACAGTTGCTCGGCAATGTATCTTGCATTGGCGTGATCTTCGGCCAGCCGCTTCGGCATTTCTTCCAGCGCGATTAACCCTGCTGCGGCCAGCACTCCGGCCTGTCGCATGCCGCCTCCGAGCGCCTTGCGGATCATGCGGGCGCGCTCGATGGCCTTGCGATTGCCGACAAGCATTGATCCAACCGGCGCGCACAGGCCTTTTGAGAGGCAAAACATCACGGTATTGAAGCCGCTGGTGAGTACCGCAACCGGAACATTCAACGCGACCGATGCATTAAAAATGCGCGCGCCATCCAGGTGCAGTGGAATTCCCATTTCGCGAGCGCCATTCCAGATTTCTCCGAACACTGAGAGAGGCGTGGCTGTGCCGCCAGCCATGTTGTGCGTGTTTTCGAGTGATATCAGCCCTGTCGGAGCATTGTGAACAGTAGGCCGTTTGATGACAGACTCGATGAGCTTCCACGTCACAACGCCACGTTCGGCAGCTATGGTGCGAAGCTGGCATCCGGAAAAAGCCGAGGCCATCGCCATTTCCCAATCGACGATATGCGAGCGCGACTCGCAGATGATTTCCTGCCCCGGCTGTGTGTGCAGCTTGATGGCGATCTGGTTTCCCATTGTGCCTGTAGGCACGAAGAGAGCGGCCTCACGGCCAAAAATACGCGCGGCGCTGGCCTCGAGCAGGTTTACGGTTGGGTCTTCCCCGTACACATCGTCGCCTACTTCGGCAGCAGCCATAGCGGCGCGCATGGCCTTCGTGGGACGGGTTATGGTATCGCTGCGAAGGTCAATCAGATCAACCGGACGCTGTGAGGAAGCCTCTTCGCGGTGTTCGGCTTTCGTGGACATGGTTCTGTTTTACACCGTGGCGGGCTGGGCAGTTTCCACTACATCCAAAAATCGGGCGAAGACTTCGTTTGACAGCATGCGTCCGCGAAGCGTGAGCGAAACTTGATCCGCATTTGTTTCAAGAAAACCGTCTGCAATCAGCTCCTGAATGATTGGCATATAAGGCTCTGCCACTTCCCTACCGAATTCGGATTTCATCGTCTGCAAACTGATTCCGCAGCTCACACGGAGGCCGAGAAACCAGGCTTCCTCAAGCTCTTCCTGACGCGTGAGTATGTGCGCGTCATCCCAACCCGTAGTTGTGAGATAGGCTTGCAGATCATCGGTCGTAGCAAAACGAATGGCTGCGCCATTCTCTATTCGCAGCATCGAATGAGCATCTAAGCCCAGTCCCAGATATGGATGCCGCAGCCAATATTTCATGTTGTGAACGGATTCTGATCCGGCATGGGCAAAATTGGAAATTTCGTACTGCTTCAACCCGTTTTCGGTAAGCATGTCGACTGCGCCGGCATACATATCGGCAATCGCATCATCGGACGGAATTGCAGGAGCATAGTAGCGTGCTCCCCCATTCAGTACCTCACGTCCCAGACGCGAATCATCATCCACTTCCAACATGTAAATGCTGGCATGATCGACGCCGGAATCCACCAGAATAGCTAAGGATTCATGCCATGAAGCGGCTGTCTGGTGCGGTAATCCCGCAATCAGGTCGGCGTTGACGTGCCGGATACCTGCCTTCCGCATGCGCCGGATGTCCTCAAGCGCAATGGCCCGTGTTTGCAAACGGCCTGTCGCCTTTGCCTCCTGATCGATAAAGGACTGCACCCCGAAGCTGATGCGGTTTACGCCAGATTCGGTCATCGCATCGAGGGCCTCGTTGGCCACTTGGCCCGGAGCACACTCAATGGTAATTTCAGCGCCC
>Ga0070740_10001772_pt1 | contig 27995 bp, 21 predicted proteins | sample Coa_R2_FD_67286 | JGI IMG/M metagenome (GOLD analysis project Ga0070740, IMG submission 67286) | Surface soil microbial communities from Centralia Pennsylvania, which are recovering from an underground coalmine fire - Coalmine... | ecosystem: Environmental > Terrestrial > Soil > Unclassified ...
GGCAAAGTCGGAGGCTACGGTGGTGCGAGCCGGGCTCGACTGGTATGCCTTCACCCTGTGCTTCAAGGGGGTGTTGCTGGAGGGGCTGGAGGTCGCCTTTATCGTGGTGACCTTCGGGGCGACGGCGCATCAGGTTGGCCTGGCGGCGATCGGCGCCGCCGCCGCGCTGGTCATCGTGGTTGGCGTCGGCGTGGCCGTACACCAACCGCTCAGCCGGGTGCCGGAGAATACGCTTAAGTTCGCGGTGGGTTTGATGCTCGCGACCTTCGGAACGTTCTGGTCGGTGGAAGGGACCGGGGCGCAGTGGCCGGGCTCGGATGCCGCGATCGTGGCCATACTGGCCGTCTATACCGTGGTGTCGCTTATCTACGTGCGCCTCTTGCGCACCCAGCGGGCTGAAACGCTGCACGCTACACTAGCCCAAGGGAGGACGTAACAATGTCGCTGCTCGTGGGCTTTGCCCGCTTCTGGTACGACTTCATCATCGGCGATGATTGGACTATCGCGGTCGCGGTGGTCGTCGCCCTCGTGGTGACCATCCTGCTGGTGCACGTGCAGGTCGGGGGCGCGGTGTGGTGGCTGGTGCCGCTGGCCGTGCTGGCCTTTCTCGGCGCCAGCCTGTGGCGCGTGGCGCGCAAAACATGATCCGGTAGACCGCGGTTAGGCGTCGGGCCCGTCCGTCGCGGGCAGCAGTACGCAGCGCTCGGAGGGGAATCGCAGCCAGACGCGCGGCGTCGGCGCGCGCTCGGGGGTCAGCACTTGCACGGTCAGGTCCGGCGCGATAGTGACCACGTGGCGCCAGCGTCCGCCCAGGAATTCGCTGTGCACGACGTCGCCTTCGAGGACGTTAGCGGCATCTGGCGCCGGCGCGGCGGCATACAACGCCCCGTCCTCCGGGCGCAGCATGGCCACGCCGCGCCCGTTGAGCGCCGTGTGGACCCGTCCGCGCAGGCGCAAGGCACCCCTCTGAACGTTGGGCCGTCCATCGGCGTCGGCCACAACCTCTCCCGGCACAAAGTTGGCGTTGCCCATGAACGCCGCGATGAAGGTGCTGCCGGGACGCTGGTATAGCTCCTCGGGGCTGCCAATCTGGACCACCCGCCCGGCCCGCATCACCACGATCTGGTCGGCCATGGCCAGTGCCTCGATGCGGTCGTGCGTGACGTACACGGCGGTGATGCCCTGATCCCTGAGCAAGCGGACCAGCTCCACGCGCATCTCTTCACGCAGCGCCGCGTCGAGGTTGGAGAGCGGTTCGTCGAGCAGCAGGAGGCCGGGGCGCGTGGCCAGGGCACGGGCGATGGCCACACGCTGCTGTTGCCCGCCCGAGAGTTGGTCGGGGTAGCGCTCGTCGAGCCCCTGCAGGCGAGCCAGGGCCAGAGCCTCGGCCACGCGCGCGTCGCGCTCCTGCCGAGATAAGCGTCGCAGGCGCAACCCAAAGGCGATGTTCTGGGCCACGGTCATGTGCGGCCACAGGGCATAGTCCTGGAAGACCATGCCAATATCGCGTTCCTCGGCCGGCACCACACGCTGGTCGCCGTAGACGACGCGGCCGTGCACGCTGATGCGCCCGCTATCGGGCTGTTCCAACCCCGCCAGCATGCGTAGCACCGTCGTCTTGCCGCTGCCGGACGGACCCAACAGCGCCAGGAAATGCCCCTCCGGCACCGTGAACGAGACATCGGCGACCGCCAGGGTGGTGCCGAAGCGCTTGCTGAGATTAGAGACCTCGACGGACACGCATCGCCCCTCTCCGCGGGCGCAACAGGGAGATGGCCACGCTACTGGCGAGGGCCGCCACGGCCACGATGCCCACGGCCACGATGGTCATGGCCGTGCCGGGACCCTCCTTGAAATTGTTGTACTGGTTGATGATCTGCACGGCCAGCGGTGCCTGGCCCGGCGGTTGCAGCAGCTCCGAGGCCGGTAACTCGAAGATCGTGCCGGTGAAGACCAGCATCCAGGTCGAGAGGAGCGCCGGAGCGACCACCGGGAGCACGATGCGCGCGAAGGTACGCAGCGTGTCGGCCCCGGCCAGGCGACTCGCTTCCAACAGATGATCGCCGACCTGAGCCAGCGCACCACCGGCCAGGCGCGCTGAGAACGGCAACGAGCCGGCGACGTAGGCGGCGAGCAGCAGCCCGATCGTGCCGTACGGCGTACCGCCGAAGACGTTGTTCATCCACGGCTGGTTCCAGGCAAAGATGTAGCCGGCGGCCAGCACCACGCCGGGGATGGCCAGCGTCACGATGGTGGTCAGTCGGAGGAAGTTCTGTCCGGGCACACGCGTGCGCTCCACCACGTAGGCCACGGCGGCGCCCAACACGGCGGCAATGGTGGCCGTGGACAGCGCCAGCCAGGTGCTGCGCAGCAGCCCCGGCAGGGCCTCGCCGCTGCTATCGAGCACGGCCTGATAGTTGTCCCAGGAGAGATTGCCCGCCGCCAAGCCATTGCCCACGTTGCGCATGACCGACACACCAAACGTGGCCACCAGCGGCAGGAGCAGGGCAACGATGAAGAACACGGCGACCAGCGCGAAAAGCGGCCGGCGCCAGGGTCCCAGGGCCAGCGCACGCGCCTGGCGGGTACGTCCGGTCACCACCTGATAGGAGCGCGCGCGCAAGAGGCGCGCCTGGGCTAGCAGCGCGACGGCAATGGCCGCCACCAGGATCAGCGACAGCGCGGCGGCCAGCGGGTAATCGACCGGGGCATTGTTGATCGCCGTGTACAACTCATAGGTCACCAGATTAAAGCCAGTCTGCTGCGCGATGGTGGCCGCCGTGCCGTAGTCGGAGATGGCCTCGGCGAAGATGATCAGCCCGCCAGCGAAGAGCGCCGGGGCGAGCAGCCGCCCGTTGATCTGCAGCCAGCAGCGCAGGGTACGCGCGCCGACCATGCGCGCCGCCTCCTCGTACTCCGAGCCAAGCCCGCGCAGCGCGGCCCCCACGGCAAGGTACGAGAACGGGAACAGGCGCAGCGTCAGGAGCACCGTCAGGCCGACCGGCGAGAAGATGACGTTGATCACCCCGTCGGGCAGCGGCAGCACCGTGGTGTCGAGGAAGCCACCCCGGCTGAACAACAGCTCCCAGGCCAGGGCGATGAGGTAGCTGGGCGTGAACAGGTTGACCCACACCAGCAAGTTGAACAGTCGCCGTCCGGGCAGGTCGGTGCGCTGGTGCAGCACGGCCAGGGCGGCCCCGACCAGGGTCCCACTTATGGCCACGGCTAGCCCCAGCCAGATCGTGTTGAGCATGGCGCTGTAGACCTCGTGCGTGCCGAACGCCTTGCTGAACGGCTCGAGCGAGAGACTCAGGCGCGCCGGGACCGAGAACAGGTCGGGGATGATGCTCTGGATCAGGATGGTGGCGAGCGGGTAGACGATCAGGATCAGCAGGGCCAGCGCCGCGCCGAGGGAGAAAGCCACGCCGGCGGCCCGGCGCCGGCGCTGGACCCCGGCTGAGATGGCGCCGCCCCCGGGCATGGCGGGAGGGGGGCGGCGCGTCTGGGCCGCCCCGCCCCCCTCCGGAGTCGCATCCGACCCGATCAATGCCACGTTAGACCGACCCTATTTGGCGACGACGTTGACGTGGAACCACTGCTTGATCGCGGTGGCTTGGGCCGCCGCCCACTTGTAGTTGAGCAGCTGCCAGGTGATCCCGCTGGTCTGGCGGCCGGGCAGCGCCGACACCCCCTTGATGATTGGCGTGTAGAACGAGTCGCTATCGCCGGGATCGTGCACCATAGTGTTCTGACCGGCCTGCGACAGCACGTAGTTGACGAAGGACTCGGCCGCCTGGAGATGCCTGGACTGCGCGTTGATGGCGATCACGCCGGGCAGCACGGTCACCCCGCTGCGCGCATAGACCACCCCCAGCGGCGCCCCGGTCGCCTTGGCGGCGTAGTAGGCGGAGTCCTGCACGATGCCGATCTCCCGCGCCCCGGTCTCGACCGAGTGGATCGTCGGATCGTTGGTCTGGAAAATCTTGAGCCCGTTGGCCTGGAGCTTCGTGTAGTAGGCGTAGCCGGGCGCCATGTTATGCTTGGGGCCGCCCAGCCGCTGGAACATGCCGGCGATAAGCGGGAAAGCCGGGCCGGAGAAGGCCGGGTCGTTCTCGGCCACCTGGTCCTTGAATTGCGGCTTGAGCAGATCGCTCCAGTCCTTGGGCGCCTGTGCCGCCGTGAGCTTGCGCGTGTTGTAGACGATGACGCCGGCGGCGGTCACGCCGGTGGGGTAGAAGGCGTGGTCGGACGGGATGAGACCCTTGCCCAGCGCGGTGTAGTTGCCGATGTTGGGCGAAGTCCACTTATGCAGCAAACCCTGATTGTCGAGCGTCTGCATCGTGGCGTCGCCATCGAACCACACCACATCCCATTTCGGGTTGTTACGCTCGGCCTGTATCTTGGCAAGGATATTGCCGGTACTATCGTCGACGGTGTTGACCTGAATACCGCTCATCTTGGCAAAGGCCTTGCCCATTGTGATGTCGTAGCCCTGGGCCGAATAGAGGGTGATAGCCTCGCTCGCGGCGGGGCGCGCCTGGACCTGTGCCGCGACGGAACGAAACGGCAGTGCAACTGCGACGGCGAGGGCTGCGGCCACGAGCGCGGCGCGGGAGTGACGAACGAACATTGAGCGCTATCCTCCGACATATCTATGCACTTGACAGCGCCCTGACGGTAGCCGGACATGGCGCGAGCCGAGACACGGGCTCAGGGGCCGGGCTGTTGGCCGGGCGCGGGGATATGTAACAAGTAAACTAAATGCTCTCTTGTAATATGTAACAAACGTTACATATCCCATGTCTAAGCTATCAGGCCCACGTTAAGTCGTCTTTAAGGGATCTTTAAATCTTTGTTAAGTATCGCGACGGGCGGCCACCGCTCCGAGAAACGGGCCAAGCCGCGGTCGCGAGTACGCCGGTCGAAGCGAATCAGCGGCGTTGTGAGCGGGGATGCTCTCCGCGAGCTTGGACAGGTGCCGCGGGCTGAGAGGGCGGGTAGTAGGCCGGATTCAGGCTATAGGTGTCATCACGCTTCTTCAGCGCGCCCTGGAAGACCAGCGCCTCGGCGGCCAGGCGCAGGCGGTGCCGGGCCATCGCCGAGGTCATCCCTGTCGCGCGCGTGAGGTCGGGCAAGGTGAGGCGGCCACCCCGCGCCAGGGCCTCCAGGATACGATAGACGTAGCCGGGATCGGTCACGTCGGGCGAGCGGGCCAGCACGAGCTGTGCCAGGGCCTCCTGTTGCGCGGACGACCAGACAGAGCTCTCGCTGGATGGGGCGGCGCGGGCCGAGGAGGGTGGGCGTTCCGGGCTGATGGGCAGGCCGTGCGCGGCCAGCGTTTGCCGGACGATGCGCTGCACGACGTCGGGATGGGCACCGTAGAAGCGGGCCAGCTCGCGCGATAAATCCGCGCTCAGCTTCTCCACGTCGAGACGTGGGGTGGCATTCCTTTGAGCGCGCTCGACACGCAGGCGGGCGCGCAACCAGGCGGCGGCCTGCTCGGCACGCCGGGCGCGCATCTGCCACTCCGTCACGTCCGGGCCGCTGCCCGGGGGAGCCGCGGTACCATTGGGGAGGGGCGGACCATCGGGCACGGCGGCGGTATCCGCCCGTATAGGGGGATGCGCAGGGGTGGAGGTCGTCTGCGTCCGACGCTTGAGCACGCGGGTGCGGCGCAGCAGATGGCGCGCCATCCCGCCGGCCAGCGTGGCCACGTCCAGGACGGCGCTGCCGGTCTCGGCGGCGATCTGGATGGGCCGGCGATCTTTGTCTTTCTTCTTCACCTTGGCTAGGCCAACGATCCCGGTCTTTCCCCTGTGCCCCGGATGAGCCGGCGATCTCTGTTTCTACTTTACACCCATCTCAGGCCGTCTCGCGGCTATCGGCCAGGGGGAGGGTGAACCAGAAACGTGCCCCGCTGGGAGAGGCATCCTCGACACCGGCGCGACCGTGATGTGCCTCGACGATCGTGCGCACGATGGCCAGGCCCAGGCCGGCCCCTCCTACCTCTTCTGCCACGCCCTGTGCCCGGTAAAAGCGGTCGAAGATATGCGCGCGATCCTTGTCGTCGATGCCCGGTCCGTGATCCTCGATGCTGACCAGGAGGGAATCGCCGCGCACCACGGCGTCGATGATAAACTCGTCGCCGTCCACCGAATACTTATTGGCATTGGACACCAGGTTGACGAGCACCTGCTCGATGCGCCGCTCGTCGGCCAGGACATCCGGCAGGCGCGTATAGGCCTTGCGCACCGTCTGCGCCCTCTGGATCAGCAGGGGCTCCAGCTTCCAGATGACCTGGTCGATCACCGGGTCGAGGTTGATGGGCGCCGCGGTGATAGTGGGCGTGTCGACCGTAAAGGTCGAGCGGTTGAGCAGGTCGTTCAGCTCGTTGAGCAACTGACCGGCATTATGCTGGATGGTTGCCAGCATGGAGCGCACGCGCTCCGTCTCCAGCCGGTCGAAGTCGGTGTTCAGGAAATGCGCGGCCATGGAGATGGCACAGATGGGCGAGCGCAGCTCGTGGAACACCTCGGCCAGCAATTCGTGGCGGACGCGTTCGATCTCTCGACGCTGCGAGAGATCCACGAAGGTGATCAGAGCGCCGGGCCGGTCCTGGTCGACGGTGGTGCTACGGGCGCCCAGCAGGATATCCACGCGCCGGTCGCCGATGCGCGCCGTCAGTTCCCGCGGATGTTTGCGTTTCTCACGGCCGTCGATCGCATATTGCCAGGGGCAGCCCGTGCGCTCCGCGTCGTCGCTGCAGCCCATCGGCCAGAGGGCCTGGCAGAAACGGCGTCCCAGGACTTCATGCGCGCGCAGCCCCGTGATACGCTCGGCCTCGCGGTTGAAAAGCCGGATGCGGCAGCCCTCGTCGACGGCGACCATGGCCGCCCAGGTATCGTGTAGCGTGACCGTGGGGTTGCCTTCGTCGTACATGACGTCGTGCCGCGCTACCAGCTCTTGCAGCGCGATGGGGCGAAAGGGGGGTTGGCCGGCGCCGTCATCGCCGCCACGACCCCCGTTGCCGCCACGTATCGCACGAAGTATGGGCGGATCGACAGTCTCTTTCATGGGTTCTACTCCTGGAACGCGGCGTCGGATGTCACGACCCGGCCGTCCTCGTCGGTTTGATTAACCACGTAGCCAACACCTGGCAAGGTCCGGATCGGTTGCGGGTGATTGGGGAGACTGCCGATCTTCTCGCGCAAATGGCGGATATGCGTTTTGATCACGTTGACATCGCTATCCGTGTCGTAGCCCCAGATGCGGTCCATGATGCGTTCGGCCGATAGGACCTGGCCTTCGTGCAGATACAGCAGATGGAGGATGCGACTCTCGGTCGGCGTCAGTTTCACGCGTGTCTGGTCGGGAGCCACAATCTCGTTGAGCTCCGCATCGAAGATGTTGCCGTGAATGCGATAATGGGCGCCGCCGGGCGGCAGTTTCTCCGGCTGGGGCTTGGCCCGGCGCAACACGGCCTTGATGCGGTTCATCAAGACCTGCACGCTGAAGGGCTTGGCCACATAGTCATCGGCACCCTGCCCGAAGCCGGCGATCACGTCGTCATCCTGGGCCCGGGCCGTCAGCATGACGACCGGCACCTGAGTGAAAGCACGAAGAGATGAGAGCACCTTAAACCCGTTCATGTCGGGGATATTGACGTCCAGGATGACCAGATCGAGGCTTTCGGAGCGCAGCAGCCGTAATGCATCGCGCCCTGTGTGCGCCATCAGCACCTCGAATCCCTCGCGCGACAGGGCATAACGCAGGAGGTCAGTCAGGTACTGATCGTCGTCGACGCAAAGAACTCTCGCCATGAGTACCGCCGTTCTACCCTTTGTCTTGGTCGCATTGCAATCCCGCTACATGTACATATCGGCCGGAAACGCCTGCGACTGTAGCCCTCGTGAAACACCACGAGGGCAGGGACTGTGGGCTGTGACTCTACTGGGCTGGGTTGCAGAGTATTTATGGGTGTAGGATACCGTGGAGCAGGCAATTATGCAAGACCGGACCGAATTGTGATCGGCGCGGCGAGCAGGCTCCGATCTACTCTACCCGCGCGCCGACGCCCTTACTGATCGCCGCGGTGGCTGCTACCGTTGCTGAGCCATTCTGCCCAATCCGAAGCTGTCGTCCCATGTGCAGCGATCAGTAATCCTCGATGCGGCGCGGCGCGTCTCTCAACCAGGCGCCGACCTCTGCCAGGATGGCGCGGTGTTGCGCCGAGGATGCCTGGATGCCAAGCGTGGTATCGATGATCAGCGCGTCATCGCGCAAATCGGGGAAGGCCCGGCCCAGAGACTCCAGCCGGCCCATCACGGCCCGCAGACCGTGCTCCGCCTGCAACTCGAAGCTGAAACGCTCGGCCGTTCGCTCCGCATCCTGCTCGTCCATACGCGTGGCGATAGCCTGGAGTATCTTCTCGCGCGGGCTGGCCACGGGAAACACGGCGAGCCGCGTGCGTTGTGAGACGGCCTCGATGGCCGCGGCGTCGACGGGGTCGGCCATGGCCAGGGTCAGCGTGCCCGATTCCACGGCGATCGGAAAGCAGAGGTACCTGCGCGCCATATCTCTGCTGACCAGTTGTATGGCCGTGAGCGTGGCGGCGTCGGCGGGATTGGCCAGATAGGGCACCCCCAGGCGCAGCGCGTTGACGATGGACTGCTGCTGCGTCGTGCGCGGCGGGATACGCCGCGGGACCTCGACGATGTCGTCGCCGGCCGCCGCGACAATGGTATCACCGCGCGTGACGGCCTGATCCAGGGCCATCGCGGCCTGTGCGACCAGGTCGGCGAGCTGCATGTCCGGTCCCAAAGCGGCCAGGCCGACGCTGACGTGCAGAGACTCCAGGTCGTAGCGCAGTGCGGCGGGCAGTCTGTCATGTACCACCTCGCGCGCGATAGTCCGCGCCACGCGCCGCGCTTTGTCCAGCGGCGTGGACGGCAGCAGGATGGCGATCTCGGACTCGGTGCGGCGCGCCAGCACATCCGATTGGCGTACGGTTTGCGCCACGATCTCGCCGATGCTGCGCATCAGCAGCCCGGCGGACTGCGAGCCGATCCGTCTGGCGATGTCATCATAGCTGGTGACGCCAAGCAACAGCAGCGTCAGGGGCAGACGGGCACGTAGCGCTCGCTCCACTTCCTGGGTCAGACGCTTCTCGAAATGGCGCGCGTTGTACAGGCCGGTGACCGGATCGATCTCCCCGCCGTCGCGGGCACGTTGCGCCAGCAGATCGCTATGCAGCACCGCCGCCATCGAGCGCGCCACCATCTCCGCGCTCTGCAAGTCGTCGTCGGTGAACGGATGGCCATCCTGGCGGTCGGCCGCGTTCAGAACGCCGATGGCCTCGTTCTCCACCAGGATCGGGACGCTGAGAAAAGACCCCGTCGTGTAGCGGTCCGGGTGGGCCGGCAGGGTGGGATACGTCGCGACATTCTGTACCAGAAGGGGGACGCGCGATCGGGCCACCATGCCCATGATCGTGCCCTGAAGGGCGACGCGCCTGGCGCAGTCGGTGGCGGGCAGGCCCGTCGCGTGGTAGAGGGCCAGATCGGCCTCTTCGTTGGCCCGCAGGTAGAGCGAACAGCGCCGGGCGTGCAAGGCACCTGTGCCGAGTGTAAACAATACGCTGAGCGCTTCGTCAAGAGAGCTTGACAGGTTCGATGCAAACACGCCTGACAGGTCGGGTGTTTCCACCACACAAGCCTCCACACCGAGTCTCTGCTCACAGCTTACAATCGGCCGGGTGCGCGCCGCGGCAGGGCCATCTGAACACGCAATACATGGGTTGATGGGTACGTCCGGGAACACTATAGGGGACTATACAATGCCACGGTTAAGATACCGTTAATCTCGCGGTTAATTTGGGGTTAAGGGAAAATTCCGGCACAAACTAGGCTGAATCTCACATCGACCCGCCGGGCCAACGTGCAGATCTGCCACCCGTACGGACTGTGGTCAGGCTGCTGAACCTGACCACTTCAGTATACGGCGAACGCATGAAATAGAGTACCCTAACAAGTGAACCCTTTGGCAGCCCTACGTGACGCGGCGATCTGGGTACGGTGGTGCGATGCAGAGTCAATATCTGGATACCTTACGCAAGCGCATTCTCATTTACGATGGCGCGATGGGCACCTCGGTGCAGGCGCGCAACCTGTCTCCCGACGATTTTGGCGGCAAGGACGGATGCAATGATTACCTGGTCCTGACGCGGCCCGAGGTGATCGAGGAGATCCACGAGTCCTTCATGGCGGTGGGCTGCGATGTGCTGGAGACCGATACGTTCGGCGGATCGCGCCCCAAACTCGACGAGTACGGGCTGGGCGAGCGTACGCGCGAATTGAACATCGTGGCGGCCCAACTGGCGCGCCGCGTGGCCGACCGCCACGCGACGCCGGATCGCCCGCGCTTCGTCGCCGGCTCGCTCGGCCCGACGGGCTTCCTGCCGTCGTCCGATGATCCGTCGCTGGGCAAGATCACCTTCGAGGAGCTGGCCGCAATCTTTCGCGAGCAGGCCGCGGCCCTGATCGCCGGGGGCGTCGACCTGCTGCTGATCGAGACGGCGCAGGACATCCTGGAGGTCAAGGCCGCCATCTTCGGCTGCCGCGCGGCCATGGCCGACGAGGGACGCCGCGTGCCGGTTCAGGCCCAGGTGACGCTGGATACCTCCGGGCGCATGTTGCTGGGCACCGATATCGACGCCAGCATGGTCACGCTCGAAGCCCTGGGCGTCGATGTGATCGGCCTGAACTGTTCGACCGGCCCCGAGCATATGCGCGAGCCGGTGCGTGCCCTCTGCGAGCGCTGCCCGCTGCCGATCTCGGTCATCCCCAACGCCGGCTTGCCGCGCAACGAGGGTGGGCGCGCCGTCTACCCGCTGGAACCTGAGCCGATGGCCCGGCAACTGCTGGAATTCGCCCGCGACTTTGGCGTCAGCGCCGTGGGCGGCTGTTGCGGCACCACGCCGGAACACCTGGCGCGCGTGGTGGAGCTGTGCCGCGACCTCGTGCCCAAAGTGCGCCGCGTGGAGCGGGTGCCCCGTCTCTCCAGCGCCATCCGCGCCACCCCGATGATGCAGGAGCCGCCGCCCGCGCTGGTCGGCGAGCGGGTCAACACGCTGGGCAGCCGCCGCGTCAAGCGGCTGCTGCTGAACGACGACTACGACACCGTGCTGACGGTGGCGCGCGACCAGGTGGAGGGCGGCGCCCACCTGCTGGATGTCTGCGTGGCCATGACCGAGCGCGCCGACGAGGCCGTGCAGATGCGCACGCTGGTCAAGAAGCTGGCCATGACCGTGGAGACGCCGCTGGTCATCGATACCACGGAGGCCGACGTGGCCCGCGCCGCCCTGGCCGCCTATCCCGGGCGTGCCCTGATCAACTCCGTCAATATGGAGAACGGTCGCGTCAAGCTGGACAACGTCCTGCCGCTGGCGCGCGACCACGGCGCCGCCGTGGTCTGCATGACCATCGACGAGCGCGGCATGGCCAAGACGGCGGAACGCAAGGTAGAGGTGGCGCGGCGCATCCACGAGATCGCCTGCGGCGAGTACGGCCTGCCGCCCGACGCCCTGGTCTTCGATACCCAGACTTTCCCGCTGGGCACCGGGCAGGAGGACCTGCTCGATTCGGCCGTGCAGACCATCGAGGGCATCCGCGAGATCGAGCGGCAACTTCCGGGCGTGATGAGCGTGCTGGGCATCAGCAACATCTCGTTCGGGCTGGCGCCGCACTCGCGCCCGGTGCTCAACTCCGTCTTCCTCTATCACGCCGTCGAGGCCGGCCTGGATATGGCTATCGTACACCCGGCCGAGGTCATTCCCTATATGGAGATCCCCGGCGAGCAGCGCGAGCTGGCCGAGGACCTGATCTTCAATCGCCGCCCCGATGCCCTGGCCCGCTTCACCGACTACTACCAGCAGCACGGACCCACGGCAGGCGACGAGCCGGCCGAGGACCCCCTGGACGAGCTGACGGCCGAGCAGCGCATCCACTACCGCATCCTGCACCGCAAGAAGGACGGCGTGGAGGCCGATATCGACGAGGCCCTGACGCGCAAGACGCCGGTCGAGGTGCTCAACGACGTGTTGCTGCCGGCCATGAAAGACGTCGGCGACCGCTTCGGCGCCGGCGAGCTGATCCTGCCTTTCGTGCTGCAATCGGCCGAGGTGATGAAGAAGTCGGTGGCGCACCTGGAGCAGTTCCTGGAGAAGAAAGAGGGCTACACCAAGGGCAAGGTGGTGCTGGCCACCGTCTACGGCGACGTGCACGACATCGGCAAGAACCTGGTCAATACCATCCTGACCAACAACGGGTACACCGTCTTCGATCTCGGCAAGCAGGTACCGCTCAACGCCATCATCGATAAAGCGGTCGAGGTGCAGGCGGACGCCATCGGCCTCTCCGCCCTGCTGGTCTCGACCTCCAAGCAGATGCCGCTGTGCGTGCAGGAGCTGCACAAGCGGGAGCTCGGCTTCCCGGTGGTGGTCGGCGGCGCGGCCATCAACAAGGCCTATGGCCAGCGCATCCTCTTCGTCGACGAGGGCCAGGAAACGCCCTACGCGCCGGGAGTCTTCTACGCCAAGGATGCCTTCGAAGGGCTGGAGATCATGGACGCGCTGATGTCCGAGCGTCGCGATAGCTTCCTGGACGAGACGGTCAGGCAGGCGCGCGCGGCGCTGGGCAAGCAACGGCCAACCGTGCCAAACCCGGCCTCCGTGGCGCCGACCTCCGACGTGGACCGCAACGTGCCGCCGCCAACCCCGCCGTTCTGGGGCACGCGGGTGCTCGAGGGCATCGCTATGGAGAAGGTCTTCCGCTTCTTGGCCCTGCGCTCGCTCTTCCGCCTGCAATGGGGCGCCAAAAGCGTGAAGGGCGACGACTGGGTGCGGCTGCTAAAGGACGACTTCATGCCGCGTCTGCGCGCCATGCAGCGCGACGCCATGGTGCGGGGCTGGCTGCAGCCGCGCGCCACCTACGGCTACTACCCGGCCGCCGCCGACGGAGACGACCTGCTGGTCTTCGACCCCGCCGATCGCGAGCGCGTCTTGCAGCGCTTCCATTTCCCCCGCCAGCCGGCCGAGGAGCGCCTCTGCATCTCCGACTACTTCGCGCCCGTCGAGACGGGGCGGCGCGACCTGGTAGCCTTCCAGGTGGTCACAGTCGGCTCCCGCGCCACCGAGCTGGTCGACGAATTGCAGGCGCGCGGCGATTACTCGGAGGCCTATTTCACCCACGGCCTGGGCGTGGAGTCGGCCGAGGCGCTGGCCGAATACGTGCATCGCCACATCAACAAGGAACTGGGCCTGCCGCGCACGCGCGGCAAGCGCTATAGCTGGGGCTATCCGGCCTGCCCGGACCTGGAGGATCACGCCAAGGCCTTTGCCCTGTTGCCCGAGGCCGAGCAGATCGGCGTCGGCCTGACGGAGGGCTACCAGCTCGTGCCGGAGCAATCGACGGTGGCGATCATCGCCCACCACCCGCAGGCCAAGTACTTCTCGGCGCGGGTCTCGCCGCGCTCGACGGTGGCGGCGCGATGAAGTTCAGCGTTCCCACCCTGGGCCGGAAAGACGGCGTGGGGTACCGGCAGGAGGACGCGCCCCTGCGCCCGCCGCGCAGCGCGGGGCGCCGCCTGGTGCGCTTCATCGTCCAGCGCCTGGCCATCCTGATGGCGCTGATGATCCTCTACTACGCCACCTCGCTGCACGGCGTCAGCGTGCGCACCTTCATCCTGGCCGGCGCGCTGATCCTGTTCCTGTACTGGCTATTCAAGGATCTGATCTAGGTAGATGCCGGGAAGGCCCTGCTCGGGGCAATGTCCCTGGGACCGCCGGCATCCTTGCCGGCCCCCGCATACTAGCTGACCACCTCCGGCCCGGTCTTTAGCGGAACGCGTCGAACCCGGTGATGGCCTGGCCGAGCACCAGGGTGTGTATCTCGTTGGTGCCCTCATAGGTCAGGACCGATTCCAGGTTGTTCATGTGCCGGATGACCGGATACTCCAGGGTGATGCCGTTGGCGCCCAGGATGGTGCGCGCTTCGCGGGCGACCTGCAGGGCCTCGCGCACGTTATTGAGCTTGCCGAAGCTCACGTGTTGGGGCGTGATGCGGCCCTCGTCCTTCATGCGGCCCAGGTGCAGGGCCAGCAGCGTGCCCTTGTTGATCTCCAGCAGCATGTCGACAAGCTTGCGCTGGGTCAACTGGTAGCTCGCGATGGGCTTACCGAACTGGACGCGCGTCTTGGCGTACTCCAGGGCGCTTTCGTAGCAGGACCGCGCCGCGCCCATCGCCCCCCAGATGATGCCGTAGCGCGCCTCGCTCAGGCACGAGAGCGGCCCGCGCAGCCCCTGCACGCCAGGCAGGACGGCGTCGTCCGGCAGGCGGCAGTCCTCCAAGATCAGCTCCGAGGTGACCGATGCGCGCAGCGACATCTTGTGGTGGACGTCCTGCGTCCTGAAGCCTTTGGCGCCTTTGGGGACGATGAAACCGCGGATGCCCCCCTCGGTCTGCGCCCACACCACGGCGAGGTCGGCGATGCCGCCGTTGGTGATCCACATCTTGGTGCCGTTCAGGATCCAGTCACCGCCATCGCGGCGGGCGTTGGTGCGCATGCTGGCCGGGTCGCTGCCGGAATCCGGCTCGGTCAGGCCGAAGCAGCCAATGGCCTCACCGCGGGCCATGCGGGGCAGCCATTCGCGCTTCTGCTCGTCCGAGCCGTACTTCCAGATGGGGAACATGGCCAGCGATCCCTGGACCGAGACGAAGCTGCGGAAGCCGGTATCGCCGGCCTCGAGTTCCAGGCAGGCCAGCCCGTAACTGACGGCGTTGGTGCCGGGGCAGTCATAGCCGGTGAGGTGCATGCCCAGCAGGCCAAGCCCTCCCATCTCGCGCGCCAGCTCGTGGGGGAAGGTTGCGCTCTCAAACCATTCCTCAATGCCCGGCATGACACGGTCGCGCACGAACTGGCGCACGGTATCGCGGATCAGGCGCTCCTCGCCGCTCAGCAGGGCATCGATATCCAGGAAGTCCAGTGCTTTCGGGGCTCGGGGAGCCGCGATGGTAGAGGTGGCCGTTGCCATATGACACTCCTTTTGTAACGTAGCAATACGCTTGAGCCCATTGCTCCGCGCATCCTGTATGTACTGTGAGTGTACCCAAGTTGCTCCCAGGCCCGCGGGATGAAGCGCCGGAGTGCGGCCCCCAGAACTATCCGTCGTGGTTTGGTTGATTAGGCAGTTCAGGCCGTGGCGCCTCGTCAGTCCGTTCCGCCAGAGTGCGAAAAGCAGCAAGCTTACGGCGGAAGTCGCTCTCCTGAACGCGGGGAACCGCTTCGCGCTCCAGACGAGGAACGATTTCCTCGAAGGCAGCTACAAGTTGCCCCCGGCTGATCTGACCTGCCTCTAACCAAGCCAACGCATCGGCGATATCGCGTTGCAGGCCACGCTCGATCTTGCTCAGTGCAGTAGATCGGCGACATCTTCCCAGGCGCGCGCAAAGTCGAATGGGAAGGGTTGATCGCAAGCCAGAGGCCAGGTCGGCGATGAGCTGCGCAATGGGTACATCCTGCGCCGTGGGATAGTGGGACACTCGTCCATCCCAGGCGCTGCCACCGGAAAGATAGCGCACGTCGAGCGCCTTCAATCGGTCCACGAGATCGTCCCAGACCGCCACGTCCGGTGCATTGAGCCTGTCAGGCAAGGACTTCATGGCATTCACCCATCCTCAGTCTATACTCTTACCCCGTCGCACGATACAACGCCCTGATGCGCTTTTGGGGGCGCGGAATGCCGCTGGCGATGAAGGCCGCGGCGGTCGCCTCCAGGTCGTAGGGCACGCGATGAATGGTGGCCCGCCAGACACCATCCCACTCCAGGGTGGCGTACGCCGCACTCTGGTTGCCGTCGCATGGAAAGCCGACGCTGGCCGCGTCCACGAGCAGGTGGCCGCCCACCGCGCGCACGTAGGGGACGTGGATGTGGCCGAAGGCGACGACCGTGGCCGTCGTCGCGCCAAGCAGGCGCACCACCTCCCCTTCGGGGGTGTCGGGGGCGAGGGGCGTCTCCAGGTCGGTCGGGTTGGCGTGCACCATCAGCACATCCTGCCCGTCGGGCCCGGCGTAGGTGTGGGCGAACGGCAACGCGGCCAGGTAGGCCACACCCTCGTCGCCGATCTGGCTGCGCGTCCAGGCCAGGGCCGCGATAGCATTCTCGGTCTTGCCCATCGCCCGCAATACCGCCGGGTCGGAAATGGTCACGTTGCGGTCGGTGTTGCCCTGCACGACCGGACAGCCCAGCGCCCGCACGCGCCGGAGGACCTCGCGGGGCTGCGGCCCCCATTCGCACAGATCGCCGGCCACGCCCAGCGCGTCGACAGGGCCGCGCGCCTCCAGATCGGCCAGCACCGCTTCCAGCGCCGCGAGATTGCCATGAATATCGGAGAGGATGGCCAGCCGCATCAACAGCCCTCCCGGGGCGCCGTGACGCCGGAACAGCCGGCCGCGGCGCGGACTACGCCTTGTACAGGACCTGCACGTGGTCGCGCGCGCTCGGCGCAATGATGTGGAAACGGCGTGACATGCGGGGAAGTACCTTCCAACCTATGGTCCGGCAGCACAGCAGGACCACCACAACAGGCCCGCAGTATACGCCCTGCGTCTCTTCCCGACAATTGGGCGGCGGTCGCCGGGGCTATGCCTCACACCGGCGCCGGCTGGGCCTCTGGCCCGCGCAGCATGTGCGTGAGCGTGGTGCCACAGGTGGGGCAGGGGCCCTGCAACGCCCGACGCCCGTTCTTGAGCACGACCGGGTGGACCTCACGCGGCGAGCGCTTCGCCCGGCACTTCACGCAATACGCGTCCGCACAGGCGGCTGCACCGGGCGCGCTCCCATCCTGGGCCTCGGCCACGGGCTGTCGCGCGCCGGCCAGGGCCAGCTCTACCCGTTCCAGGCGCCTGGCCCGGTTGGCCAGCTTCTCCTGCGCACGTGCCAGGCGGGCCTTGATGCGCTCGACCCGCTTGCTGGCAGCCGTATAAGCCTTGCGCGCCTTGGCAACACGGCGGCGTGCGCGCCTCTCCATCTTGGGACCGGCAGACTGCATCTCCATTATTCCCCTCCACGTAGTACATGCAGGTGGTCGCGGGAACAGCCACTGGACATGCCGGGGACGCGATGGCGAGCGTCGTATACTCGCTCTCATCAGAGAGCTTAACACGTGTTCGATATTGCTCGCACCTCAGACGCAGTCCGAGCCGATGCTCGGGCTGCGCCCTACTACAGTGCAGTCTTGCAACGCCACCTTTTCAACAGTGATCCAAAGGCCGGCCTGATGCGCTTATAGAGTGTGCGGCCGGCGACGAGGAATGGGAAAGCCGCCGCGAACCCAGCCGTTGCCGGCGCCTCACGGGACACTCATAGAAAGAGAGACAACCATGTTCTTTGGACATCTGCCGGAGTTGATGATTGTACTGGTCCTGGCCCTGGTCATCTTCGGGCCGAAGCGCCTGCCGGAGTTCGGGGCCTCACTGGGCAAGGGCATCCGGGAGTTTCGCCATGCCACGAGCGAGCTTCAGGAGAGCCTGACGGTTGCTCCACCACAGCCCATCGAGGTGCCCCAACCGACCCGGGTTCTCGCCCGTGGCACGACGGCGGAGGACGCGAACAAGCCAGAATGAGGCAGCGCCGCGACTATATCTGCATTGTCGAGCCGTCGTGCCGTGGTATGGTAACGACGTGGACCAGACTGAGCGCCTGCTGCTGGTGGACGGGCACCATCTCTTCCACCGCACCTACAATGCCCTGCCGCGCACCATCGTGGGCGTGGACGGCGCGCCGATCCAGGGCGTCTACGGCTTTGCCGGCGCCCTGGCGCGCCTGATCCGCCGGTTCGGCCCCAGCCATCTGTGCGTCCCGTTCGACCCTCCCGAGCCGCCGTTTCGGCGCGACCTCTTTCCGGACTACCGAACCGGCCGGCCACGCGGCACGCCGGACGAGGTGGCCAACTTCGACGCGCAGGTCGGCCAGGTGATGGGGGTGCTGGACCACCTGGGGATTCAGCACGTGATGGTGTCGGGCTATGAAGCCGACGACGCGATGGGCACACTATCCGTCCGCGCCGCCGGCGTCGGGCTGCCCTCGGTCATCGTCTCCGGCGATCGCGACCTCTTGCAGTTGGTGAGCCCCCTGGTCGAGGTCTTCATGCCAAAGGGACAGGATGGTGAGACCTATACGCCGGCGCTGGTGCAGGAGCGCTGGGGGGTGCGCCCCGACCAGTTCGTCGACCTCAAGGCGCTGATCGGCGATAGCTCGGACCTGATCCCCGGCGTACCCGGCATCGGCCCGCGCACCGCCGCCACGCTACTGGCGCAGCACGGGAGCATCGACGGCATCTACGCCAATCTCGGTACCCTCCCGGTACGCTTACAGGCCGCTCTCGGCGCGCATCGAGAGCGCGTCGACCTGAATCGCCGCCTCGTGACCATCGTCACCGCGCTGGATCTGCCCGCCGACCTGGAGACGTATCGCTGGGCCAATGCCGGCGACTGGACGGCCTCCTCGGTCCTCGCCGCGCTCGGCTTGCGCGGATAAGGTCGCTCCGGCAGGCAACCCAGCTTCCGCCACCTCCTTCTGCACCTGTTGACGTCCGCCGGACGATATGCCAATATAGTAGCCATCATGACGCTCGACATGCTCGAAATCAAGGAGGATCAGAGATGGCTACGGTGAGTGTTGATAGTACAAGTAGGCCCTCGTACGCGCGGCTGAAGGAGGGCGTTCTAACCGTCCCGGACGTCGTGTTCACCTCGGTGGCCAACCAGGCGCCAGGCGGCGCCGTGGCCCTGAACTTCTTCTTCGCCATCCTCTTCGCCGGCTCAGGGTTCCCGCTGGCCATGCTGATTTCGCTCATCGCCACTATCTTCCTGGCCAATACCCTGACACAGTTCTCCAAGCACCTCAGCTCGTCGGCCGGCTTCGGCGTCTATGCGTCGCGGGGCCTTGGCCCCAAGGCCGGCTTCTTCACCTCCTGGGTGGCCCTCTTCTACGGCTACCTCTTCCCGGCCGAGGTGGTGGTGCTCATCTCGCAGGTGCTGTCCGGGCTGATCGACCCGGTCATCAACGTCAACATCCCCTGGCAGGCCTTTGATGTCGCGTTCATCGCCATCATCTGGTTCTTCGCCTACACCGGGGTCAAGCGCTCGGCGCGCGTGGCCATTATTACCGGATCGCTCGAGGTGAGCATCTTTGTCATCCTGGGCATCCTGCTCGTGGCCCGTGCGGGCGGGCACAATACCCTGACCGTGTTCACGCCCACTACCGGCATCGTCGGCCTGTCCTGGGGCCTGGTGTGGGGCCTCCTCTCCTTCACCGGCTTCGAGTCGGTCGCTTCATTGGCCGAGGAGACCAAGGATCCCAAGAAGAATGTGGGGCGCTCCGCCTTCTTCGCCCTGCTCGGGGTGGGCATCTTCTACGTCTTCCTGGCCTACGCCGGCGTCGTCGGCTGGGGCCTGGACAAGTTGATGGGCAATGGTTCGGCCTACTTCGCCAACAACTCCAATGCCTATGGCATACTGGCCGGACGTATCTGGGCACCCTTCGAGGCGATTGTCGTGTTGGCAGTCGTCAACAGCGTGATCGCCTGCTCCCTGGCGGCCCTCAACTTCGCGGCCCGCTATTTCTATTCGCTGGGCCGCCTGCACCTGCTTCCCTCCGCCTTCGGGCAGGTGCACGAGCGCTATCGCACGCCCACCTTCAGCGTCAATGCCATGGGCGTGATCACCCTGGTGCTGTCACTCGGCCTGGGCTCGTGGTGGGGAACGAGCATCGCCTTCGGCTTCCTGGCCACCGCCTTCACCTACGGCTGGATTCTCATGTTCGGCATGGCCAATGTGGCGCTGCCCTTCTTCTATCGCAAAGAGCACCCGCAGGATTTCAACGTCTTCTGGCACGTCGTGGTGCCCGCCATCGGCACTGTGGTCCTGATCCCGGCCCTGGTGGCGCCGCTGCTCCCCCTCCTGCCGCAGTTTGCCGCCGCTGGGGCGCCGCCGTGGCAGATTATCGCCACCGTGCCGCTCACGGCCCTTTGGGCGATCATCGGCATTGTCCTGGCATCAAGGGCGAGCGGAACCACAGTGGAGAACATGGCCCGCATCGGCGAGGATCAGGACACCGCGCTCCAGGTAGCCGAGGCCACGACGGCCCACGCCCCGGCGTAGCAGGCCCACGATACTGGGTGAGGACCAGCACGGCACCAGGTCAGGGCCGGGGACGCCGCGTGTGGCGCCCCCGGCCCTGACTCACCGAATCTATCGTTCCGTCACCGCGGCCACGCGCTCGGGAGCGCGGCCATCACGCGCCGTCTTGGTGGCCATGGGAGCCGCCGCCTCCAGCCCTCCGCCGGTCAGGGTCCGGCGCAGCGATACCAGCAGGCTGTAGATCACCGGCACCACCACCAGGGTGAGCAGCGTGCTGCTGAGCAGGCCGCCGATCACCACGATAGCCAGGTTCGCCGCGATCAGGCCGCCACCCGAGCTCAGGGCGAGCGGGACAAGGGCCAGGATCGTGGCCGTGGCGGTCATCAGGATGGGCCGCACGCGCGTGCGGCCACCCTCCACCAGCGCCGTGTGCAGGTCGTCGCCGGCCTCGATCTTGTGCTGGACCAGGTCGAGCAGCACGATGGCGTTGGTGACCACGATGCCGATCAGCATCAACATGCCGATCATCGCCGACAGGTCGAGCTCGTGCTGTGTGACGAAGAGCGCGATGAGCGCGCCGATCGCCGCCAGCGGCAGCGCAAACAGGATCACAAACGGCACCAGCAGCGAGCGGAACAGGATAACCATGATCAGATAGACCAGCCCGATGGCCACCAGCATGGCGAAGGCCATGTTGATGAAGCTATCCGTCAGCTGCTTGCCCACGCCGGCCTGCTGGATGGTCACGTTCCTGGCGGACCAGGTCTTGCTCAGCGCATTGATGGCGCTCGACACCTTGTTGGTCACGGTGCCCGTGCTGGTCGAGCTGCCGACCCCGGCCGTGACTTCGCCGATGTTCTGCTGGCCCTGGCGGGCGATGTTGACCGGCCCGTAGCCGGGGCTGACGGTGGCGATCTGGCCCACCGCCACCGGCGGCGTGCCGACCAGCAGCGCCTTGATCTTGGCCACCGTGTTGCCGGCGTTGGGATCGACCTGCACGAAGATATCGGCATCCTGGGTCTGGCCGTTGAGACGTACGGTGGTGACCGTCTGCCCCGTCAGTTGTTGCCGGATGGCCATGGCGGCCGTGGCCGGCGTCAGGCCGTGCAGGAAAGCCTTCCGCGGATCGACGGCGATGTTCACCTGCGGCTGGCGCGTCTGCAAGTTCGACTGCAGGTCGGTCAGGCCCGACACACCACGTAGCTTGGCCAGCACCTGTTGCGTCGCGGCGGTCACGTCACCCTGGTTGGCGCCGGTTACCTGCACATCGACATTGTTGGGAGGGCCGCCCTGGACCGCTTCGCCCTTGATGACGGTGCCGCCGGTATTGTATGGCTTGAGGTCGGCATTCAGGCGCTCCACGGCCTTTGTCATATCGGTGTTGGTGCTGTAGACCGCGATCATGCTGGCGGCATTGCTGGCATTGGAGTTGCCGAAGCGCTGGGCGGCCGTATTATCGTAACCGATGATGGTCTCCCACTCCGAGATGCCCGGCTGTTTGGCGATCACCTCGCGCTCGACCCGCGCCACCACGCCGGTGGTGCGGCCCAGCGAGGCGCCGGCCGGCAGATTGACGGAGACCTGGGCGATGGTCTCATTGCTGGGCGGCAGGAAGCCGGTGGGGATGCGCGAGACCAGGCTCACGCTACCCACGAAGAGCACCAGGGCGATCACCACGGTGATGGCGCGGTGGCCGAGCCCCCAGGTCAGGAGCGGCGTGTAGACGCGCTGAAAGATCGTTTCGCGCGGCGGGCTTTTCTTCTTGCGGATGAGCAGGCTGCCCAGGGCCGGCACCACGGTCAGCGCCACCAGAAGTGAGGCGATCAGGGCGAAGGTGACGGTGAGGGCGAACGGCGCGAAGAACTGGCCGATCAGGCCGCCCACGAAGGCGATCGGCAGGAAAACGGCCACCGTGGTGATGGTCGAGCCCAGGATGGCCCGCCCCACCTCGGCCGTGCCGTTGACCACGGCGTCGCGGCGGTTCTCGCCCAACTGGATGTGCCGGAAGATGTTCTCCAGCACGACGATGGCATCATCCACCACGCGGCCCACGGCCACCGCGATGGCGCTGATGGTCATGATGTTGAGCGTGATGCCCTGCGAGCCCAGGATCAGGATGGCGATGCAGATCGATAGCGGGATGCTGATCGCCGTCACCAGCGTGCTGCGCACCGTCAGCAGGAAGACGAAGATCACCACGATGGCGAAGAGCGCTCCCAGGCTACCCTCGCGCAACAGGTTGCCGATGGATTCCTTGATGCTGGTCGAGCTGTCGTAGAGCGTGCTGATGTGCAGCTGCGGGTATTGCTTCTGCAGGTCCTTGACCTTGGCGGTGACGGCATCGGCGACCGTCACGATGTTGGCGTCGCTGTTCTTGCGGATGGAGATGGAGATGCCCGGCTGGCCGTTGACGCGCACGATGCCGGCGATCTGTCCCGGCGTGGTACCCAGGGTAGAGATGTCGCCCTGGCCCTGGCTGATAGTCGCGATGTCTTTGAGATAGATCAGATGAGGCGCCCGAGGCGCCACCGGCGCCACGCCGGTCCCCCCACCGGAGCCGGGCGTCATACTCCGGCCACTCGAGAATCCTCCCCGACCGCCGGCCGCGCCACGTCCCATGGCCGCTCCTGTCCCCTGAACCGTGATCGGCAAGTCGCGGATCTGCGCCAGCGTGGTGAGCTTGCCCGTGGTCACGACAGGTTGGGTGACGCCGTTGTTGGTGACGTTGCCGGCCGGGATGCCGATGTTATTGGCCTGCAAGATCGCATCGACCTGCGCCACGGTCAGTCCGTAGCGCGCCAGGGCGGCGGGATGGAGCGTGATAGTGACGCGCGGATTGGCCCCGCCGCTCACGTCGGCCGCGGCCACGCCGCCGATCTGCTCCAGTTGCGGCTTGACCTGGGTGTTGACAAGGGTATAGGTCTGCTGGAGCGAGGCCCTGGCATCGTTGTTCTTGACCGCCAGGTACATGATGGGGAAAGCGCTGAAGTCGATCGTGGAGACTTTGGGCGCCTGCACTCCGCTGGGCAGCGAGAGCGCGCTAACCGCCGCCGCGATCTTGGCTTCCGCCTGGTTGATGTCGGTGCCGTAGTTGAACTGCGCGACCACCACCGAGGCGTTCTGGGAGGAGGTGGAGGTCAGGGTGTTGATCCCCGGCACGCCGGCAACGGCGACCTCGATGGGCTTGGTCACGTCGTTGAGCACGCTGGTGGGGTCGGCCCCGGGATCGGCCGTGACGACGGAGATGGTGTCGAAGCTGATGTTGGGGAACAGCTCCTGCTGCATGCGCGTCGCGGTGACGCCACCGGCCACGAGCAGGATGGCCGCCAGCAGCAGCACGGCGGAGCGCTGGCGCAGAATCAGGCGGGCTAGACCGGTCATTCGGATTGGTCCTTTCCTACAGCTATATGCGATGTGCCTACCGGGCGGAGGCCCCACGACCGGGATCGAAGGGCGGTGCGGGTCTTGTGCGGGTTGCGGCACGCGCCTGATGGTGCTCGCGCCAGCGCGCAAGCATCGCGGCCAGCTCCCCGAGCGAGAAATCGCAGAAGTCGTGCAAATCGGCGAGGCGTGCGCGGGCCGCGCAGTCGTCGGGCTCAAGCGCGGCCAATCCCTCCTCGACGATGCGCCGCAGCATAGTGGTGAGCTTGATGCCTCGCCTAATGTTATGCTCCCAGGCGTCATCGGCCAGGCGATAGTAGTCGTGGCGGTCGCCCGGGAAGCCGACCAGTTCGGCGACGCCGGCCTGCACCGCCAGGCGGATGTTGGTCGAGGCAGAGCCGCGCGAGACCCGCAGCGAGGCGGCCATGTCGTCGAGCGTGAGCGGGCGATCCGCGACAAGCAGCAGGCCGAGGATGCGCCCGGCAATGCGGGGCATCTCTAGATGCTCGAAATAGACGCCCAGGCTCTCGATGAACTGTTGCATACCCGGCGACAGCCGGTCGTCGTGCTCCAAGGGACCTCCATTGATGAGTGAGGGGCTGGCCCACTATCGGGTGCGGTACCCCCCAAGTATATCCGCCTTCAGATATTTCAGGAAGTACTGAAACCGGGCGCCGGTCGCAGCCGCAATAGATAGCAATTCTAGAATATATTGACGATCCGAATCTATTTCGCTATACTGCTGATATACACGGCGAGGAGACCTTCTTCACCATGACACGGCGTGATGAGTTGATCGAGGCGGCTTTGCAGGCGCAGCGCTGCATCGCGCAGGCCCAGCACGCGGCCGCCGACCCGGCCTGGCTGCAGCTTGACCTGACCATGTGCCAGCTCAAGGCCCTCTTTGTGCTCGCCGAGGGGGCGTTGACGGTCGGAGGGCTGGCGGGCGCGCTTGGCATCGGCAAGCCGGCGGCCAGCATCCTCGCCGACCGGTTGTTTCAGATGCACCTCATCACGCGGGCGGAGGACCCCGGCGACCGCCGCCGGACACTCGTCCGGCTGACGCCCAAGGGCCATGAGCTGGTGGAACAACTCCGGCAGGGCGGCCAGGAGCGCCTGCGCGGCTTGTTGGTCCAGCTCGGCGATGGCGATCTGGCCGCCCTGGTACAGGGCTTGCAAGCGCTGGCACGTATCACCGTCTCATCGCCCGCCCGCGTCGCCAGCCCGGCCTAGATTCCCGTACTCCCACCATCCGTTCACCGACGTAGAAAGGCATCTCCCATGACGCAAAGCGCACCACAGGTCGAGACCCGCGCCGGATCGCCCCGCACGGCGGCCGCGCAAGCGCCCCTGGGCAAGCAGCAGATTATCCCGATCATGATCAGCATCATGCTCGGCATGCTGCTCGCCTCCGTCGACCAGACCATCGTCGGGACCGCGATGCCCCGTATCATCGCCGACCTGAATGGCCTGGAGCACTACGCCTGGGTCGCCACGGCCTACCTGCTGGCCTCGACGGTCTCGGTGCCCATCTACGGCAAGCTCTCCGACATCTATGGGCGCAAGCTCTTCTTCATCCTCGGCATGGCCATCTTCCTGCTCGGTTCGGCCCTCTCGGGCGCCAGCCAGACCATGGTCCAACTGATCGTCTTTCGCGCCATCCAGGGCCTGGGCGCCGGCGCCCTGATGCCCCTGGCCCTGTCCATCATCGGCGACATCCTGTCGCCGGCCGAGCGCGGCAAGTGGCAGGGCATGATAACGGCCGTCTTCGGCCTCTCCTCGATCATCGGCCCCACGGCCGGCGGCTGGATCACCGACAACTGGGGCTGGCGCTGGACCTTCTACGTGAATATGCCGATCGGCGCCGTCGCCCTGCTGGTGGCCGCCCTGGTGCTGCCCGCGGCCGGCGCGCGTCGCCAGCACAGCATCGACTATCTCGGCGCGGCGACGCTGGTGGCCGGTGCGGTGGCCCTGCTCCTCGCCTTTTCCTGGGCCGGGACGCAATACGCCTGGGGCTCGGCCCAGATCATCGGCCTGCTCGTCGCGGCCACGGTGTTGCTGACGGCCTTCTTCGTCATCGAGACGCGCGTGGTCGAGCCGATCATCACGCCGTCGCTGTTCAAGAACAGCATCTTCAGCATCTCCGTCGGCGCCACCTTCCTGCTCGCGGCGGGCATGTTCGGCGCCATCATGTACCTGCCGCTTTTTGTGCAGGGCGTGCTCGGCAACTCGGCCACCAACTCGGGCGCGGTGCTGACGCCGATGATGCTCGGCTTCATATTCAGCAGCATCCTCGGCGGGCAGATCATGTCGCGCACGGGCCACTACAAGATTTTGGCCCTGTTCGGCTTCGCCGTGGCCACCGTGGGCATGTTCTTGCTCTCGCGCATGGACGTGACGGCGAGCGACGGGCTGGTCATACGCAACATGATCGTCCTGGGCCTGGGCATCGGCGCGCTGATGAGCCTGTTCACCATCGTGGTGCAGAACGCCTTCCCCATCCGGCAGCTCGGCGAGGTGACGGCTAGCCTGACCTTCTTCCGCTCCATCGGCAGTACCATCGGCATCGCCGTGCTGGGCTCGGTGATGACCAATCAGTTCCACAACGCCTTCCAGTCCAACCTGCCGGCCGCGCTGAAGCGCGCCATCCCGCCGGACCGGCTCGCGGCGCTGCAGAACCCGCAGGTGCTGCTGGCGCCCGGCGTCACGGCCAGGATCAGGAAGGACTTCGCGGGGCTGGGTGCGCAGGGCCAGGTGCTATTCGAGCAACTCATGCATACGATCCGGGTGAGCCTGGCGAGCGCCATCACCGAGCTGTTCCTGGTCGGGACGGTCGCCCTGGCCCTGGCGTTGGTCGTAACGCTCTTCCTGCGCGAGATCCCCTTGCGCAAGAGCAACCGGCCTCTGGAGGCGCAGGATGCCGCGGTAGCGCCGCGGGATGAGGGCGCCGTTCACGGGGGAATGGCAGAACGAGTGGGGTAGGCAGTGATTGTTTACAGCACCGCCACGCGGCCCGGTGGGCGCGTATCATTGGAACATCATGACCGCGGCACCACGGTTGCTCATCAGCCGCCCATGGTAAGGAACAGGCCTGGAGCCGCCGCTCGATATAGGGAGGGAGCGGCGGAGAGCGCCGAGGTGAGCGACGGGGTGCTGTTTCTGGGCGCGGCCCTCTGCTCCGCCCTGAGCGGCGTATTGGTCTGGCGCGTGCAGGGCGTGCGCTGAGAGGGAGAAGGGCGATGGCCAACCACAAGCCGGCAGAGAACCCCGCGCTAGAGAGGTCCGAAGGTAAGATAATGGCGCCAACCCATACATCGGCCGGCCTGCCGGACAAGCGGCCGGCTTCCGAGCCGCGCCGCTCGCCGCTGCTCCGCCGGCGTCCCAATCCCTCCATCGCCGTCACCCTCATCATCTCGCTGGGCATGCTGGCCTACGTCGCCTACCTCGCGGCGGCGCGCGAGAGCGCCGAATCGGTACTGACCATCTTCCAGCGCACCTGGATCGCGGTGGTGATCCTGATCTTCCCCTACCTGGCGGCCCGCTTGCTGGTATGGTACGAGCTGCTCTGCCAGCTGGACATCGCCGTCCCCCGGCGGCAACTGGCCGTGGCCTTCGCCGCCGGCGAGGTCACCAAGGCCCTGCCCGCCGGCGTGTATCTGCAAAACGTCGTGCTGGGCCGGCTGAGCCACCTCGGACCGCACTCCCTGGTGCGCTCCACCACCGCCACGACCGCCATGCTCGGCCTGGAGAGCGCCATCGCCGTCCCGCTGGCGGTGATCGTCGGCGTGCCCGGACAGCCCTGGCTGCGAGCGACCATCCTGGGCATCGTGGCGGCCTGGATCGTCGTCCTGATCCTGGCCCGGCTGTTCGTGCACGGGTATGCGCGACGCCTGGGCGGGAGCAGCGCGGGATGGTGGCAGCGGTTGATCCTGATCATCGACGAATTCCTCACCGCGGGCAGCGAGCTGCTGTCGCGCCGCACCGTGCGGAGCATCGTGCCCACCGGCATCTACATGCTGATCTACGCCATCATCCTCTTCGCCATCATCCGCGCGGCGGGCGCGCAGCAGATCACCTTCGTGGATGCCCTGGGCATCTACGCCGTTCTGGTGCTGGCGGTGATCATGGTGCCCATACCTACCGAGATCGGCATCACCGAGTTCACCGGCCTCGGCACGCTGCTCGCCTATGGCCTGCCCGAATCCACCGCCGCCATCGTGATGGTCAGCTTCCGCATCCTGACCACCGGGGCGACGCTGCTGGTCGGCGGAGTGCTCCTGGCCATCCTGCGGCACGAGTTTGTAACCACCGCGGATTCACGATAGAGCGGGCGGGCCCTCCTGTCGCGCTTCTTGACAGTCGTGCCCTGCGTGCTGGTGATGGAGGTGGTGTCCCCATCCTGGTCGTCGCCGAAGACG
>Ga0070740_10001773_pt1 | contig 27992 bp, 47 predicted proteins | sample Coa_R2_FD_67286 | JGI IMG/M metagenome (GOLD analysis project Ga0070740, IMG submission 67286) | Surface soil microbial communities from Centralia Pennsylvania, which are recovering from an underground coalmine fire - Coalmine... | ecosystem: Environmental > Terrestrial > Soil > Unclassified ...
CCGACGGAGCACCTACTCATCCCACGAGAAGACTTCAACAAGACGATCCGATTTCTCCACCTCTCCAAGAGCGATGCGTACTTCAAGTACTTCCAACCCGTGACAGCGGTAACGCCCATGAAGATCGGTCTCGTTCCCGGTGCATACAAGCCCTATCACGCCGGCCACGATGCGGTCATTCGCCTCGCCGCCGAGGAAAACGATCGGGTGATGGTCTTCGTGTCCCTGTCGGACCGCGACAACGTCAGCGGCAAGGTGATGCAGCAGGTATGGTTGGATCAGATCCAGCCCTCGTTGCCCCACAACGTCCAAGTCTTCTATGGCGGTTCCCCTGTGGGCGAGATCTACAAGCTCCTGGGCAAGGCGAACGAAGAGAACTGTGGAGACATCTTCAGCATCTATTCAGACCCCACCGACGCCGCGCAAAACTACAAAACATTGGACCGTTACGCTGGCAGCCTGGTCGCCAACGGACAGGTGAAGACGCGAGCGATCGAACGAACGTCGACGGTAGACGTGTCTGGGACCCAGATGCGCCAGTGGCTCGCCAGCGGTGACAAAGACCAGTTCATCAAGAACCTGCCGAAGAGCATTGACGGTGAAGCGGTCTGGTCGTTGCTGACCCAAACCCGTGTGTCAACCTGCTGGTGTACATGATACAGTGGCAGCATGAAGACAGAGAACAAGGCACGACGGAAAGTGACGTCGTGTGGAGGGCTGCCCTGGCGAGTGCGCAACGGGCGCGTGGAAGTCCTGCTCATCAAGCAGTTCGCTCACAAGGACAGCTGGGGGATCCCGAAGGGTCACATGCACGAGGGCGAGACCGAGGAGGCATGCGCCATCCGCGAAGTTCGCGAGGAAGCTGGCGTTGATGTCCAGCTCGGCCTGCGCCTGCCCAACGTGGGCTGCGTGGTCCGCGACGAAGACAAGACGGTGATCTCCTGGCTGTGCACTGTGGTGGGCAGCGAAGAGCCCAGGCATGACGACCCCGACAGCGAAGTCGCCGATGCGCGGTGGTTCGATGTAGCCCTGTTGCCGACGATCCATGTCTACCAGCGACCCCTCATCGCGGCGGGCGTCGAGACGGTGTTCAAGCTCCTGGAGAACCAACCGAAGTGAGCCTATTTAGGGCTGATGGGCAGGCTGGCTGAAAAGGTTCTCCTCCAGGAGTTCGTGCGTGAGGTCCTGCGGGAGGACGATGGCGGCGTCTACGGTGACCTTGCCATGGCAGACGCCATGCAAAACCCGTGGGGCGTCAGCTTTGGCTCGGGCAAGGACCTCTACAACATCTTCGTCAAGCCCTTCGCTGACGTCGTCCAGACGGCTGCCGGCAAGACGAAGGAGCTGTCCCAACGTGGACAGACGTTGCTCCGCGTCACGTTTGAGACCGTAGCGACAACGCTCATCCCGTTCCTGACTGACTCTTACAATGAGATCTTCGAGCACGAGAAGGAGAAGCTTGACAAGATCCGTTCGGAGTACGCCGAGGTCTACCGTTCCAATTGGGATGCTTTCAAGGACGAAGACTTTCAACTCCTTGCGTTCATGTACAACCCCGGCCGCTTCATCACCAGCAAGGTGTTGAAGAAGTCACCTGCGGTTGCTGTCGAGCTCCTCAGCATCGTGTCGGGTGGCACGTTGGATGCTTACCTTGATCCGATCAAGAAGGCGCTGGACAGCGGTGAAGAGCCGCTTACGGGACTGGATCGCGCCAATGGCAAGCGAAAAAACGTTGAAGACGTCTTCGGCAGCGGGGGTGGAGGCGGGTACGACGTAGGTTGGGGAGGCGGCGGCGGACACCACATGGAGGGCGTCATCCGCGAAGCTGAAGGAAGCCAGCAGCCTGCCACGCCCGAGCAGAAGCTCGCCAACCCCAAGCTGATCCAAGCCGTCAACAACAGTCAGATGGCTCGCAAGATGAGGCAGCAAGCGCAGCAACTCGTCCGTGCTCCGCTGACACAGGTCTACAAGCAAGCGCAAGCTGTGTTGGGAGCGAACTCGATCCAGGACCTGCAACAGAAGTTGGGCAAGCGCCTGAAGGGCGCCGAGAAACTCGAGCAGATCGAACCGCAAGCGCGCCAGGCCGCCGAACAGCAGCTGATGGCAGGCGTCAAGAAGTCGATGAAGGACTTCTACATCAAGAGCCTGACGCAGCAGGCCAAGAAGTTCGAGGGAACCCCGGTCCTCGACGACTACAAGCAGGCGATCAGCAAGATCAAGGCGCTCTGAACACGTTCTGGGCTCCGTTGTAGGGTCTCGTCCATGGCACGAGGCAAAAAGAACGCACCCACCGCCGACAAGGCAGTCGCTGAGATGCAGCCGGACGAGCTCAACGCTCTCCGCGAGCTCGTCAAGGAGTTCATGGCGAAGGTCGAGAATCTCGACAGCGAGATGGAAGGCCTGAAGCAGGACAAGAAGGAGCTCATCGAGGAGTACAAGGAGAAGCTGGACATGAAGACCTTGCAGATTGCTCTGCGGATCCTCAAGCTCCAGAACGCCGTCCAACGGCGCGATTCCTTCGACCTCTTCATGGAAGCTTTGACGGATCCCGCGCAGTGAACGCTCACATCACCGATCCTCCCGGCACGCCATGCAAACGATGCGGTCTGATCTACTCGATCAAGACAGCATACACGCCGTGCCTTGAAGAGGGTCAAACTTGGGAAGAGTGGTACGAGAACCTGAACGAAGGTCAGAAGAAGACAGTCGAGTTCAGGCCCGCCAAATCATCACCCATGACGTGAAGTAGGATCGGGGTATGCCGGCCAAGAAGAAGGACAAGCCCCCGCAGCTGACGCCCCAGCCGACCTGGGAATTGTTGCTGACCAAGACGCAGCTGATCCACCTGCGCGACCTGATGTCGATCCTGTTGCCGCCTGACGGTGCACGCACTGTCTCACAGGTCCTGGCAGCAGGCGAGGCACGGGTCGTTGCCGAGACCCAGCTGTGGGCAGACATCGCCCAGCTGTGCCGCCAGGCAAAGATCCCGATCAACAAGCAGGCACCTGACTTCGTCGTCATGGTGACAGGTGCCCCCGCCCTGGACGTCGTCAGGATCGCAGAAGATCCGGATGAGCAAGAGCAGGCGGGACCGGACGGTGACCCGTCGGCGCTGCTGGACGCCTTGCAGGATGCCCTCGCAGAGGAGCAGGCCGAGCCCGAGAAAAAGCCGGCACCGAAGAAGAAGGCAACCAAGGGGAAGAAGCCGTGACATCCTACCGGGTCGGTCAGGTCCTGTACGTCATCTTTCACAAAGAGACGAAGATCTACCCGATGCAGGTCGTCGAGGAGGTCACCAAGAAGACCCTGAACGGGACCGAGACCACGTACATGGTGAAGGGTGGCCCATCAGCGGGTGATCCCATCCCGATCGAGCGTGTCGAGGGCGAGTTCTTCGATTCGGCTGCGAAAGTCCAGAAGGAGCTCCTGTCACGGGCGACAAGCGGGATCAACTCGCTTGTCGAGAACGCAGTGTCCAAGGCACAGGAGTGGTTCCCCACGGGTTTCGAGGAGACGGCGTCAGAGGACATGTCGATCCCCCTGAAGCCCGCGGAGCCCGGCCAGATCAAGCAGACTCGAGTCCCGTCCCCGCCGAAGCCCCGCAACAAGAAGCCGCAGGGTCCGCCGCCTGAAGTCGCCGAGCTCGCTGCTGAACTTCAGGCCGAGAACGAGAAGTTGGAGGTCGAGATGGCCGACGGCACTCGAGTCCGGGTCAACAGCATCAAGGTCCCCGAGAGCATCACTGGGTGATACTTAGAGGGATGCGGATCACGATCGGGAGGCTGCGGCAGCTGTTCGCTGAGGCGATGGAAGAAGCCAAGATCGCTGCCCACCCCGAGTACATGAAGAAGGAAGCGGTCCGCGAGCGCGAGCAGAAGCGCATCGAGGAGATGGTCGCTTCCGACGTCATCAAGAGCCAGGATGACCTTGACACCTTCTGGATGGCGTTGAACGCATTGAAGGCTGTCCCCTACGAAGTCTGGGCGAAGATGGCCAAGAAGAGCGCCTGAAAAAGCGTCCCCACCCGTTGTAGGGTGCTTCAAATGGAGCTGGTCATCGGTCTGGTGGCGTTGCTGGTCGTCGCCCTGATCGCGTCTGAGAGCCGCGCGCGTTACAGTGCATACGCTCTGAAGCGAAACCACATGGCAAGCCTGATGCGGCTGGATGACCAGGTCCGCGTCAACCTGCCTCCGACCGCCAGCGAGCTGATGTCAGCAGCGATCGAAGAAGAGCTCAACGAGGTGTGACATGGGACTCATGGCGTGGTGGCGTCGCAAGTTCGGCAAAGATGTCAAGACTTTCACGGACGACGAGAAGGTCGAAGCATACGTGACCGCCGGTGCTGAGATCGGCTCGGCGGTATCGTACATCTACATGGGCGAGTGCATCGGCTTCGACAAGTTGCTCGACCAGTGGGAAGCCACCGAGAAGGCGTACAGCGACTTGGGCTTTCGGACGCTGAGCATCGATGACTTCACCAGCTACGGCGGCTGGGGCAAGGACATCTCACACCTGCTCCGCGTTCCCCGCAAAGAGGGGGAGAAGCCGGTGTTCCACGCCGCCTACTACCGCGAGCACTTCTTCGGCCGGGTCGGCATGTCAGACGTTGTCAAGAAAGCGATGCAGGGCGAAGTCGCGGTCGGACAGTACCGCGTGCCCTCGACAGAACACCTGAAGCAGGGGTGAACGTGGCTTCCTCTATCTGGTACGTGTGGTTCACCGCGAGCAAGCCCGATTTCGTCGAGGCTCTGTGTGCAAAGATGATCCGGCGGGGCTGGACAGTCGGCCCACTGGGCCGGCACCTGATCACCGAACACGAGGACTCGCCATCGTGCGTGGTCGCTCTGTCGATCCACCGCGTCCCACGGACCGAGGAAGAAAAGAAGGAGTACACCGTCAGCGGAGTGTACGCCGAGCTGTGCGACGTGATGCGGTACATCAAGGGCAAGTACTGGAGCCTTGTCGTCAGTGAGTCAGCGGGCTGCACCTGGTCGTACGGCAACGAAAGGATCAGCAAGAACGAGAAAGAACAGGCAGAGGCAGCCAAGAAAGTCAACTAGCTATGCGCGACGTACTGTGGATCACTCTCACCATCATTGGGTGGGGATGTTGGAGCGTGGTGCAGAAGCTGGCTCTCCGGCACACGTCTCCAGCGATGGTCCAGCTCATCAACGCTTACGTCTACAGCACCTTTGCTCCCATCATCTACTTGGTGATGAAAGCCAAGAACGCGCCTTTTGTCTGGAACACATGGGGGATCGTGTGGACGACAGTCGCCGCGAGCTTGGCGACGCTAGCGAGCTTCGCTTTCTTGTTCGCGATCCAGGACAAGCCTGTCTATCAGGTGTTGAGCTACGCTGAGCTCCACCCGATCTTGAGCTTCATCCTGTGTTGGGTCCTGCTTGGTGAGGCATTCACGCTCCAACGTGCCCTTGGCGCGATCATGATCGTTGCGGGATGCATCATCATGAACCGGTGAAACCGTCGTTGACACCGCATGAGGTGTAATTCATGCTCAATTATGGTAGACTTGTCTGGTGAGAAACCTGACCCGAGCACAACGCAAGAAGGCGCAGAAAGAGTTCGAGGTCGGCGACGTGGTAACGTGGGGCGAAGGCACCATTGCACACCGCGTCATCGACGTCAACCCTCGTGGCGTTGTGGTTGACGTGACGTCGATGATGGCGCACGATCCGCTCACGCCCTTCTGGGCGAGCAAGCTGCCCGATGGACGGTGGGCGCTGCTGGTCTTGTTCGACCACAACGTCCAGGGTCCAGGACCCAGGTGCCGGTACCGTGAACACGGAGTGTGTTCAGGACCGCCGCGTCACACTGACATGGAACCCGACAAGCCGCCGAGGATTTGACCGATGCTGAAGGACTTCTTACCTGGTGATCTGGTCCTGTCAGACCGCCCCGACTTCAAGGTTCCCGAGGACGAAAAGTCACGTATCGGGATGGTGTTGGGGCACATCCCACCGGGTACAATGGGAAATGGGTTCGCGGTCACCCAACTCCTCGTCTTCTGGACAGGACCCCGGCACGGGCACAAGCCCTTCACACTCGAACCCGACCACAGGTTGAAACACGCATGAGCAAGATCCTCATCATCGACGGCGCGAACTTCATGTATCGCGCTCGGGCTGGGTTCCAGCTGGGCGACTTCAACGTCGTTTACAACTTCGTCCGCAACCTCCGGTCGCTGGTCGAGCAGATGGCTCCCACTCGCGTCTACTTCACGTTGGAGGGAGCGCCCCGGCGCCAGCTGGAGAAGCTGCCCACCTACAAGGCCAACCGCATCGGCCGTGACGATCACCAGGAGGGCAAGCGTAGCGAGGAGGACTACCGGCGCCAGAACCAGATCATCGTCCGCATCCTCGAGCACATGCTGCCCGTCACCGTGGTCCAGCACCCGGACTTCGAGGCCGATGACCTCATCTACAACCTGATCAAGCGTTCGAGCAGCGCGATCGAATGGACTGTCGTGTCGACAGACTCCGACTTCATCCAGCTGTTGCAACAGTTCTCGAACGTCAAGCTCTACAACCCGGTCACCAAGAAGTACGTCCAGGCCCCCGACTACGAGTACGTCGTCTGGAAGGCGCTCCGCGGTGACGGCAGCGACAACATCCCCGGGATCCCGGGCATCGGCGACGTGCGTGCTACTGAGCTGGCCAACGACTATGACGAGCTGTGCCGGCTGCGTGCGAACGCAACGTTCGAGGAGCAGTTCAAGCGTAACTTCGACCTCATCCACTTCCAGGCCTGGTCCGACGAAGAGGCACTGAAGATGAGGTCGTCAGGTGCTCCCCGCAACTGGGACCTGATCAAGGAGCAGTTCGAGGACATGGCCTTCAAGAGCATGCTCAAGGAGGGGACCTGGGACAAGTTCGTCGCCACGTTCGACCCCCTCTGGGGTCCTTCCGAGGATGCGCCGAAAACAGTGTAAGTCATGCTCGACTGTGGTAGACTGGAGGCATGGCAGTCAAAAACACTCGAGTGAGCCAGGCCATCGCGAAAGCGGTCGAGCTGAACCGTACCATCAAGACGTTGCAGGCTGACCTGGAGGGCTTGAAGGACGTCATTCGGGCCGAGGGTGAAAAGTTCTCGGAGGACGGCAAGCTGGTCGAGTTCGAGTCACCGGCTGGTGTGGCGACGGTGTGCTTCTACAAGGACGGCGCATCAGTGGTCGAGGGTGCCAACCTGCGGGAGCTGAGGGAGACGCTCCCCAAAGTTACCTGGGAGGACCTCTTTGTCGAGAAGGTGGTCCTGGCCCAGGGCTTCAACGAGAAGTTTGAGCAGCTCGGGAAGCGGCAGAAGCGCATTGTCGGCGAGTACGTCGAGTTCAAGCCGAAAGCGCCGCACGTGATCCTTCCCAAGTGACTGTCTCGATTGTGAACTTCTGAACCTCGTGGCCTACCTACCCTCGTGGGAGGTGGGACATGAAGCAACCGTGGCGGACGTTGGGCTGGTTGTGGGCCCTCCCGCTCACGTTGTTCGGTCTCATCTACACGTCGATCTTCACTATCCTCGGGTGGTACACGAACCAGGGTCGCCACGGCGACGCTCTGGTCTGGAATGTCAACCACGACCGGATGCCCAGGATCCTGCAGCGCGCCTGGCGCCACTGGAACGGGCACACTGTCGGAAACGTCGTCATCATCAATGGCACTGTTGACACTCACCGGGGTCGCATCACCCTCCGGCACGAGCAGGAACACGTTCGCCAGGGCATGGTGTTGGGCGTCTTCCTCCCGATCTTCTACACCGCAGCCTACGTCGGGTTGAAGTTCTGTGCCCATGCCCACCCGTACTACGACAACCCGTTCGAGATCGATGCTCGCCGGGCGGCTGGACAAGTCGTCGACGTGATCGGGGCGTTGAAGCGTGCGGTGGCGGAAGGCCGGATCAAGGTGCCGCCCAGGAAGAATACGTAAGGGCATGGCGCCCGATTTCAATGCCCTCCAGGCCGAGGTCCTCGCAGAGTTCCCGGACTTCAAGATCGTCAACAAGGCCGACAGCTGGTTCATGAAGCTGGTCAGCCACTTCATGGTGAGTTCATTCATGGACTCATTCGTGACAACGATCTGGAACACGGTCTACGTTCCCTCGGGTTGGGCCACCTACAGCGAGGCTGAGAAGTGCTCGTTGCTCCGGCACGAGCGGGTCCACATGCGCCAGGCGCGCAAGCTGACGTTCCCGCTGTTCGCCTTCCTGTACCTGTTGGTCTTTCTGCCCATCGGCCTCGCGTACTTCCGGGCCAGGTTCGAGATGGAGGCGTACACCGAGTCGCTCCAGGCTGACAAGGACTACGGGGCAACCAACTGGAACAGCTCGGAGATGAAGGCATGGGTCGCGTCCCAGTTCACCGGTCCCTCGTACGGGTGGATGTGGCCCTTCCCGGGCACCATCGCCAAGTGGGTCGACGAAGCCGTTGCTAGCGTCCGCTGAGGGGCCTAGTTACCCTCATGGCGCGCACCCCCGTTACGGAAACCCTCCTCAAGCAACTCGTCCAGGAAGCTCTGGCTCCCGCGGGCGGTACCGGCAGCGTCAAAGAGATGCTGCAGTCCCTGGTCAACGGCATCGGCGAGAAGCTGAAAGGGCAGTACCCGCCCGAGGCAGTGGACGCTGAGATGAAGGACCTGTCGACACAGATCGAGGCACTCATCCGGTCCAGCGTCGCGAAGCTGAAGTCTTCGGGCGCCAAGCCTGCAGCCTGAGTGATCTGAAAAAGCTAGATGCTGTGGCCTAGCTATGGGTAACATGAAGAAACATTACCCTCATGGGCCCTGCGCCCCAGCTTGGCAAGAGCGTCTTCTTAGGGAGACAGACACTGATGAGTTCTGTTATACCCAGGGTTTGCTTGACGAACGACTCGAATTCGACGATGATCGTAAGATCGTCATGACAGTGAAGCAATTGAAAGAGTTGCTCAAACGAAGCAAACGGTGAAGCTGGCGAGTGATTAGCTTGCCAGCTTCGGGTTCACTGAAACCAAACGAGTGTCAATTGCCCAGACCCACCGTTGCCACCCGGGTACGTTCCTGCCCCCGAGGCACCACCGCCTCCTGCACCCGTGTTCGCTGCTGCAGACTGTCCAGCGCTGCCAGCGCCCGTTCCGGTGCCACCATTGCCGCCGTTGCCGTAGGGGCCGGCGCCACCGCCACCACCTGGGTTTTTGCCCGATTGAACGACGCCTGGGGCGCCGCCCTGGAAGACGTTGTGAAGGTTCGCGCTGCCGGACGAAGCCGTGTAGATCTGTCCCTGACCGAGACCACCATAACCCGGACCCGCAACCGCGACAAGGCCCGTGATTGCATCACTTGCACCCGCGGCGCCGTTATGTCCGCCTCCATCGCCACCGTCACCACCCGCCGCACCGATGAACGACGAGAGAAGGGTGCTGCTACTGATAGAGAACGTTGTGGAGCCACCCGCACCACCGATCTCTTGACCACCCATCGAAGGAGAGTCAGTCGGAGCGATGCCACCTGCGCCGATACCAATCCAGTATGTGGTACCAGACGTGACGCTGACGATAGCATCCATCAGGATGGAACCGCCGCCTCCACCTGCGCCGCCCCCAGCTCCTGCTCCACCTCCACCGCAACCCTCAAGGAATACAGGACCGGTGATCGGAGCAACCCAAGCTTGACTTCCCGTTGCGACAAGCGTCTGCATGCCAATGGACGCCGACGTGAATGAAATGCTCGTAATGACTGTCATTTGATGATCTCCCGGGGTAGATTTAGGCATGGGATCAAGCAAATACGCAGTGATTGACGAAATTTTGGGGACTGGCACAGACTTGTCACAAGTCTGTTGCGTCGAGATCGGATCAGAACGAGGTGAGGGCAGCACTGCCTGGCTTCACACTTGGTGCGTTCAACACGGCATGGAGTTTTGGACTTGTGACTTCGATCCTGCGATCGCTGATAACGCACGTACTTTGACGCCCAACGTCATATGTGCAAAGGGTGAGGAGTGGCTCACCAAATCACCTCCCCAGAAGCCCGTCGCTTTCGCCTACCTCGACAACTTCGACTGGATCTTTCCCAAGAACGTCAGCAAGCCCTGGCGCCTCCAGACGGGTCGTTACCTCGAGATCGATGGCACTGTCATGAACAACGTTAATTCGCAAGCAACTCATTTCGCTCAAGCCAACGCACTGCTCCCGTTGTTCGCACCCCATGCTTTCGTCTTGTTCGATGACACTTGGCGTTATGATACGGGCGAGTACGACGGCAAGGGCGGGACCGCGGTACCTTTTTTGCTTGCTAATGGGTTTTCAATCATTAGCGAGAAGGTCACACCCGAAATTGGCACTCGTGACATCTTTGACGGGTGGGTGCTGCTCCGACGGGGGTAATCGTGGACAACGGTAACGCTTATGTCCTGTTTCATGACACAACGAACAACGTTGCGACTTGCCACGTAATGTCTGACGACGTTTGATTTTCGTCGCTTCAGACTGTTTGAGACCGGTCAAACTCTTTGCGATCTTTGCACGCCAAGCTTCTGGTTTGGGTGACGTTGCGGCCGAATGAGGTGGGTGTCCAAGCAACGTCTTCGAAATCTTGGCTCTCACTTCAGCACGTTTAGCGGGGTTGACATCGCCCACCTTGCCCAACGTGCAACCATACCCGCCGCTGCCACCCAATGTGAAGTTGCAGCCAATGTCGTTCGGATCATCGTGCGAGTGATTGGTTGAAAACGTCTTCTCACCTGCGATTGTTTTGACTTCCCACTCATTGGAAGCATCAAAACTAACGGGACCTACACAAACTTCGATCCGAACACCGTAGCGTTCGACGATTGCTTTGTGTTTGTGGTTTCGGTTCTTCAGGTCAGATGCTCGTCGTAAGAGCCCACGACCAACGTAAAAGCAACGAGGGGTTTCCTCTAGCGTCCAGTGCTTGTACCCGTAGAACCGCTCTGGTGTCGGCTGCACGACCATACTTAGTGGCATGAAGACGTCTCAGAATGGACTTAACTTCATCGCACGCGAAGAGGGGGAGGTCGACCATGTCTACAAAGACATCGCCGGCATTCCCACAATCGGGATCGGCCATGTGGTCAGGCCAGGTGAGTCCTTCCCGAACGGCATCACCCACGATCAGGCTCTTCAGATCCTCGCCGGGGACGTCGGCGTCGCTGAGGGTGCTGTCAACACAGACATCACCTACTCCGGCTTGACGCAGAACATGTTCGATGCGTTGGTGTCGTTCACCTTCAACTGCGGCACTGGCTCGCTCAAGGTCTCATCGATCCGGTCCAAGCTCAATGCTGGCGACGTGCCCGGTGCTGCAGACGCATTCCTCTTGTGGTGCAAGGCCACGGTCAACGGCGTGTTGACGACCGACAAGGGACTCTACAACCGCCGGATGCGGGAGCGCCAGCTGTTCCTGACGCCCGACGGTCAGCCGCTGGTGAAGCCCGCTCCCGTCGATCCTCCGGCTCCGCCCGCACCGCCGGTCGAGCACCCGGCTCCCGACCATGCCAACGTGCCCATCAACCAGCAGCCGCTGGTCCCGAACGAGCAGCCCGCTGACCGCATCATCAGGCTGGTGAAGTCGCACGTGGGGTGCAGCCTCAGCGAACGACGTGCGGAGCTGGGCAAGCTGGTGGCACGCGGGGTCGATAGCCCCGAACAGGTCGTCACCATCTCGACCAACTGCGCGACGACCGCTCTCGGCATCATGGCTGAAGCGGGCGTCCGCGATGCGATCCTGAACAAGCCCTACCAGTCGGGCATGGCAGTGTCGTGGGTCCGGCAGATCGGCATCAACACGGGTGCCCTCGTCAAGTTCGACGGCAAGACGATGCCGAAGCCCGGTTCGCTGCTGCACTACAACACGCCCGGGACGAACAATGACCACGTTGAGTGGCTGTTGGGCCCGATCGATGCCCAGGGCAACGCTGACCACGGCGGCGGCGGTCGCTCCAACAACGCGATCACCGAGGGCACCGGCAACGTCATGTCGTCCTGGGGCCGACCATTGGTCGAGTGGTGGGACCCCGACAAGCTCGGCATCCCGGTCCTGGTGCAGGACCAGCCGGCTCCCGTGGCCCCTCCGCCGCCCCCAGACCCTCCCGCACCAGTCCCGACACCGGTACCCCCTCCGGCCCCGGTGACGCCTCCCGTGCAGCCCTCCAAGTCAGCCCTGCAGGCCATCGTGGATGCCATCAGCTGGCTGGTCAAAGCGCTCCTGAAACCGAGGACCTGATGTCTAATCTGCTCCGCCAGTACATCCGAGCGACGCTCGACGAGCTCCGCATCGACCCGAAGATGATGGCTGTCCTCCGCGGGACGGGCATCCGCGATCAGGACACTCCGGGTAGCCACGAAGCTCGCGTCGTTGCCAACGACTGGCTGGAGCACATGGGCGAGAGGTCGCACCACCACAAGGTGCGCGTCCACCGCTACGTTGCGAGGAAGTGGCCCCAGCTCGTCAAGCGTTTCCGTGGTGACAGGGACGCAGCGCGGCAGACTTTGTACAACCTGCTCGACATGAAGTTGAGTGAGGGCGAGGACTGACCGATGAGAAACTGGAGCGGAGTGCTGTTGCTGTGGATGTTCGCTGCGGGACTGGCGGTCGCCACTCTGTGCTCAAAGCACGAAGAGAAGCCGGCGGCTCCCAACCTGAGCGAAGCGCCCGTCTGCACCAGCACCGTTTCATGCCCGTTCCCCTCAGCGAGGCACAATGAGCAACCTGCTCCGTGAATACATCCAAGAAGTCCTGGTAGGCTTCGGCAACAAGCAGTTCGGCAAAGACGGAGTCGGTGGACCCGTCTACCCGACCTCGACAGGAGACGCTGGAGTGAGACCTGGAGCGAGTTCAAACGTCCTCGAAGACGAGGCGGCCGAAGAAGCAGCGCAGCAACAGGACGCCAAGTGCGCCGCGTGTTGCCTGATCCTGACCGACGATGGCCATGCTCTGGCAGTGTCACGGAAGGACGACCCGACCGCGTTCGGCCTGCCCGGTGGCAAGGTCGATCCCGGTGAGACTCCCGAGCACGCTGCGGCCCGCGAGCTGCAGGAGGAGACGGGCCTGACTGCATCGAACCTGCACCAGGTCTTCGTCCGTCGTGATGCCGATGGCTTCGTCACCTACACCTTCGCCTGCGAGGTTGAGGGTTCGATCAACACGCCAGAGAGCGGCGTCATCCGGTGGGTGAAGCCCTCGGTGCTGTTCGCTGGGCCCTTCGGCGAATACAACAAGCGCCTCTGGAAGAAACTGGGTCTCCCGGTCGAGTGACCTTCGTTGCGTGGCGGAGTACCTTGCCACAATGAGCGACGAGAGCGTCAAGAAGGACATCGGCATCGAGGACCTGTTCGACATGGCGGACCGCGAGGGAGTCGCTGTTGCCACCATCAAGGACGGGTACATGTTGGTCTTCACCAAGGGCCACCTCGAGCGGATGCTCGACATGTGCACCAAGAAGGGCCAGGACCGCTGCGCCGTCTTCGTCCAACACAGGCAGTTCAAGAACTGACCATGCGTGCTGAACCCGGTTTCGCTCGGTCACTACGAGAAGAGTTGGCACACGTCCTGCCCGAGTTCCAGGAGCGCGTTCACCGGCCCGGTGCCCTCACCGACGAGGAACTGATCCGGATGACGACGAGGCAGGACGCAGATCCTGCAATGTACCTGCCCGATCACCCTGATGCCAAGAGCGTCTACAGCTACGGCGATGTCACTGCTGCTGACGAACAGCAGGGCGATGAGATGATCCAGAAGGGTGAAGTCGCTTTCGTCGTCCTGGCGGGAGGGCACGGCACTCGGGCGGGTGGCCCAAAGGTCTTCGCCAAGATCCCGGGCGTGGAGACCAGCTTGTTGGCATGGAAGCTGATGCAGGGTGGGGACATGCCTGTCTGGATCATGACGTCGCCCGACATGCAGAACAGCGTCGCTCATCACATGAAGACGCTGGCCCTGTCACCACGGACCTGCGGGACAATCTTCACCCAGTTCGAAGGTTACAGGCTGACGCCGGACAACCGACTCTCTCAGGTGGCACCTGGCGTCCCGGACCTGTACCCGCTCGGCCACGGGGACGTAGGACCTGCTCTCGTCGAGAACGGTGTCCTGGACGAGAACCCTAACGTCAAACACATCTACGTCTGCAACGTCGACAACGTCCTGGCTTCGCCCCACTCCGGCTTGCTGGGCTTCCACAAGCGCCAGGGCGCCAACGTCACTGTCGAGGTCGTAGATCGCCAGCCTGGAGACAAGGGAGGAGTGCTGGCCTACGTCAACAACCGGTTGCAGGTCGCTGAGGACTGGAGGTTGCCTGCCGGCTTCGCTGACGAGGCCAAGTGGCACAACACCAACACGATGATCATCGACACCAGCGTGTTGAAGGCTCACGTCGACTGGCGCTGGCACCGGACTCGCAAGCAGGTCGGGACCCGCCTCGTCATCCAGCACGAGCGCTTGCTCCAGCAGTACACGGAGGAGTTCCCGACCCAGTTCGTCCATGTGCCCCGCCGAGCTCGCTACCAGTCGATCAAGACTGCTGACGACCTCGAAGCGGCGGGAAAGCTGCTGACCAGCTACAAGTACGCCTGAGGTGTCAAAACGCCGTTGGTTGTGGTAGGGTGCTCACATGGAGCTCGTGTACCTCGGCATCATTTGTTTGACGCTCATCATCCTCGTCACCAACGTGGCGGGTCATGTCGCAGCGACCAAGAGGCGTGCCGCTGAGCTGAAGGCTGAGGTTGACAAGAGGCAGATCGAGTCGGCGTTCCCGCCCGAGAAGCCCGAGAAGCCATCGCTGGAACAGCAACAGTTCGACCTCAAGCGTGACCGAGAGCAGCAAGAGATTGACGCTCGGCGTCAGGCTGTCCAACAGGTCTTTGACGCGAAGAAGCAAGCGTTGGACCACGTGTTGAACCGACGGGCAACGCTGGAGGCTCGCATCGACGAGGCTCGGGGGCGAGTGGTGGGCTATGCTGACAAGCAGTATGCTCAGTACCGCACTGACGCGCTTCACGCGATTGAAGATGCGAGAAAAGAACAAGCTGAGCTTGTTGCGCAACAGGCAGAACTGTTGGACCTGATCCAGAGAGGTGACGATGAATCCCAAGTGGACGCCGCCACGAAGCCCGTTCGGGTTGATCCAGGAGGACCTGTGGCCGAACGAATGGATGATCCTGATTTCGTGCATGATGCTGAATCAAACGTCGAGGAAGCAAGTCGAGAAGGTGCTGCCTGAGTTCCAGCGCCGGTGGCCTGGGCCCCGGCAGTTCATGGAAGCCAATGTTGCCGACATCGTCAACGTCTGCAGGTCGCTCGGCTTCGCCAACCGTCGCACCGTCAACATGCGAAAGATGACGGAAGCGTACCTCGCCGGCGGGTGGAAGCACGCTCGTGACCTGCCCGGCATCGGTGAGTACGGCGCCCGATCATGGGAGATCTTCTGCCAGGGCATCATCGGCGACGAGCAACCCAACGACCACGCTCTCACCGACTACTGGCGCTGGTACACTCAACGGGAGGCCAAGTGAGCAACGCTGCAAAGATTCTGAAGGATGCCAGGGTCAAACCACCACGAGCACCACGCGCCAAGAAAGTCAAGGCTGACCTCGGCAACTTGCCCCTCGCGGTCGAAGATGGGAAGCTCAGGGTCAAGCTCGACGGGAAGATCATCTTCCAGCGGACGTTGGACGGCAAGACCAAGCTCCACGAGGGGTTGGTCAAGAGCGCGCCCGATGACAAGGGGATCATCACCGTCTGGGACGACACCAGGAAGCAGTGGTACGCCTTCGACCTGAAACAGGCCGACCACGTCAGAACTGCCTCAGTCAGCGAGCTGGCGGAATCACCCGCTCGTGCACCATGAAGGCACGGATGCTGTCGGCCGGGATCAGGTAACCGGTGTTGGGGACCTGGCGACTGATAGCGTCTGCCGTGCCGACGAGGTTTCCGTCAGCATCGAAGGCTCCACCGCCTGAGTTGCCGAACCAGATCGGGGCCGTCACCTGGATGACGGGGTAGACGTGGCCGTTGTGATCATCGAACTCGGGGCGTTGGGCTGACACGTACCCGTGGACGTATGTCCACCACATGCCAGCGGGGTGACCGACGACGTTGATCTCTTCGCCGTCATGGACGGCACCTGTTCGGAGCGGCGCGTAGGGGTGGCTGCCCGGTTCGCTGGCAATCACCAACGCGATGTCGTTGTCCCAGTTGACTGCTTTGACGACGGCGGTGTGGTATGTTTCATGCTTCGTGGTGATGTCGCCACGCAACGAGTAGTACAACGTCTGGCCTACAGGGTTCCAGCGCTGGTCCTCCTTCGTCGGGTCCTGTCCGTTGTGCAGCATCTGCAGGAGTTTGAGCAGCTTCGACGCTGGATCTTCGGGGTCAACGGGATCTGCTTTGGGCTTGCCAATGTCATCGACGCAGTGCGCCGCAGTCAACATCACGTCGTTGCTGACCCACACCGCTGAGCAGTACGCGCCGAGGATGATCTTGGCGTCTTCTGGGATCTCGTCAGGGGTGTCGTAGTGGACGGGCTTGTCATCGTCCTTGCGTTCCTTGTCGTACCAGCGGACCAGAGCGGGCGTCTCCTGTTCGAGCTGCTGGACCAACGCTACTTGTGACGCAGGGATCACAGCAGAAGTCTTCGACCAGACACAGCAGGCCGGCAAGAGTACAGCACCAGCCCACAGCAAGATCCGCCGCATAACGCACCTCTATGATCATAGCTATACGTCTTGGGCGCAAGTACATGTACCGCGGTGTGACGCTGTGGTACAGTGAGTCATGCCCGAAGGACCCGAAGTCAGGCGCAGCGCGGATTACCTCAGCAAGTTGCTGGTCGGAAAACATCTGCGTTCGGTGGGAGTCAACAGGAACCACGGCGGGAGCAACGGCGGGCGTTACGCCAACAGAGATCCTGAAGGGATGGCTGAGCTCAATGCCTGCCTCACTGGAACGCAGGGCCTGCGCATCCATGCCGTGGATTGCAAGGGCAAGTTCATGTACTGGTCGATCGGGGACGGGTGGTGGGTCTGGTGCACCTACGGGATGAGTGGGCAGTGGACCACCCAGAAGCCTGACAAGCACACGGCGTTGACCCTGTGGGTCGATGACGGCAACCGCTACGGCACCGGCTTGTTGGCGCTCAACTTCCGGGACCCACGGCACTTCGGGACGGTCAAGTTCGTCTATGATCCCGGCGATGTCCTGACCAAGAAGAAGCTGGCATCACTCGGACCGGACATGCTGAAGAATCCGCCCAACGAGTTGGAGTTTCAGCTCCGGCTGTCCCGTCGAGCGAACAAGACGATCGCTGAAGCTTTGATGGACCAGAGCGTCGTGTCAGGCGTCGGCAACTACGTCAAAGCTGAAGCCCTGTACTTGGCTGAGATCTCTCCACACCGGCTAGTTAGCTCGCTCACTCCCAACGAGAAGAAACAACTCCGCCAGCAGATCATCAATGTGATGGGAGCAAGCTACAACTCGGGTGGAGCAACCATCAGCACCTACCGCAACGTTGATGGTTCGAAAGGTGGGGCCCAGAGGCGCTTTGCGGTGTATGGTAATCCTACGGACCCGATGGGCAACCCGGTCGTGAAGGAAGAGACCAAGGACGGTCGTACCACTCACTGGGTGCCTGCGATCCAGCACTGACTACTATGAACACGAACAACACGAACTATCCCTGCCAACCGCAACCCTGCAGGCACTGCGGCCACTGTCCCCATTGTGGCCAGCCAATGCCCGGCGTCGCCGGTCCCTACTACCCGTCGTGGCCGTATGGGCCCTACTACCCGCCCTACAATCCGCAGCCGATCTACCCGCAGGTGCAGCCCTGGCAGCCGTACCCCGGTGACATCTACATCGGTGACCCGCCCCCGGGTACGGGCCCGATCGTCACTTGCTCGACGACGTACGTGAACTGATGCGGGAAGTCTGCCCGGACTGCAAACGAGAACTCGCTAACGAAGACGATGAGGGGGTCCACAACACCGGTGAGTGTGGTTGTGAGACGGCCCGAAAGCTTTGCTGGCGAAGGTGGCACAGGAACAACGAGTGCCGCCGATACTCGATCTACGACCCTGAGTATGGTTTGGCCGGTGACTGAAGGAACACGCACATGACGAAACCCAACAAGACTGAGATCATCTTCCTCGTCGACCGCAGCGGGTCGATGTCGTCCATCGCCGCCGCCATGACCAGCGGCATCGAGGAGTTCATCCAGAAGCAGAAGGCGGTACCGGGCGAGTGCCTGGTGTCCCTCTACGACTTCGACGACGTCTACGAGACCAAGTACGAGGCGAAGACGCTGTGGAGCGCTCCCAAGTACGTGCTCGAACCCCGCGGCATGACAGCTCTCTACGATGCGATCGGCAAGACGGTCGCCAACGTCGGTGAGCGTCTCCGCAGGACCCCCGAAGCGGAGCGGCCCAGCCAGGTCCTCTTCGTCATCGTCAGCGACGGTGGTGAGAACAGCAGCCAGGAGTTCCAGGGTGAGCTCGGCCGCAAGCGCATCTTCGACACGATCACCCACCAGCGCACCAAGTACTCGTGGGAGTTCATCTTCCTCGGCGCCAACCAGGACGCGTACCAGGTCGGCACCAGCCTCGGTGTCCACGCTTCGAACAGCGTGTCCTACACTGCGGCAGCGGGCACGACCAAGAGCCTGATGTCGAGCCTGTCGGCCAACGTCGCCTCGTACCGCAACAGCGGCAGGGGTGTCATGGAGAACCTGTACGACCAGGCGGCGTACAACGCAGCGTCGGGCGACAACCTCGGCGGGAACAACCCGTTCGGTGGCACCGTCCAGAGCGGCGTGACCAAGTTCGATCCCAGCACCCTCGCGGGTCTGGCACCCACCCCCGCCCCGGCTCCTGCCGACCCGGCGGATTCGTCCAAGAGCTGATTCGATTCCGTTCCTCCCAACCGGGCCCGGGGTGCACGCTCCGGGCCCGTTGTTGTATGCTGGTCTCGCACCCACAGGAGACCACATGCTCTACCGAATCCTCACTCTCATCGCGATACTCGGAATCGTCGCGCTCAACACGGGCTGCGGCAGCCAGGACATCCCGCCGGCTCACAAGGGTCGCCTCTTCAACAAGACCGGCGCGGCAGCCTTCTACTCGGGAGGCAACGGCTTCGAGGGACCCATCCTGAACCCCGGCACCCAGTACACCGGCATGTACAACGAGGTGCGGACCATCGACTGCTCGACGCGGACCTTTAAGGAGCCGATGACGAGCATGACGAAGGACGGCGTCCAGTTCGCCCTCGACGTGTACATCACCTGCAGCGCCAACTGCGAGAGCGACAAGGCGGTCGAGACCCTGCTCAGCAAGCTCGCCCCGGTCGGTGCGACGGCCGCGGCGGCGCCCGGACCCGGAGCGGGCAACGCGACTCCCGACGAAAAGGACCCGGTCGAGACCGACCCCGACAAGGCAGTGACGTCGCGGCAGGTCTACAACACCTACATCAGGCCCGCTCTCGGTGAGGCGGTCCGGCAGGCCGTCGCCTCCTACGATGCGAATGACCTCAACTCCCACCGCCAGGAACTCTTCGACAAGATCCAGGTGAAGCTCACTTCGGACCTCGCGCCGCCTCCCCACAAGGACAACGTGCCCGATGTGCCGGCACTGGTCAACGTGGTCAACTTCAACCTGTCGAACTTCAAGCTTCCGGACGAGATGGCACAGGCGGCCGCCGACCGGGCGACCCAACAGGTCCTCCGCGACAAGGCCATCGCTGCCCAGGAGACGGTGAAGGCCGAGACTGACACGGCGAAGCTGGCCGTCGCCAAGACCTCGGCCGAGGCAGAAGCGGAAGCGGCAAAGATCCGCGTCATCGGGAAGGCGTTGCACGAAAACCCGGAATACTACATCCGTGACGTATACTACTATGCTGCCGACAAGGGAGGCAGCGTCATGCTGCCGGGGAACCCGAACCAGATTCTCCAGATGACGGTTCCGGCCCACAAGTGAACCATGGTCGCAGCTGACATCATCCTCTTGGTCACCGTCCTCGGGCTGTTGGGCATCGGCGGAAAGTCGCTGTTCTCGGCCTGGGGAACGGCCCGAGAAAACTCGAAGCTGAAGCGGGCAGAGGAAGCCAAGCTCCGAGAAGATCTGCGACAAGCGCTTGCATCTGGCAAGCGCAAGAAGCTCGAAGACTTCCTGATCCTCTGGGGTGACAAGCTCACCAAGGAAGTCAAGGAGCACGTCCAGCAACGCATCAACGACATCATCTGCGAGGAGTGACCCAGTGTCCAAGAAGATCCCCGACACCGACAACGTCTTCACCCAGCTCGAGGCAGCCCTGTGCTTGCTCGCCCGGGCCAAGGGCGAAGCCCCTGCGAAGCAGTACTTCTTCAAGTCGACCCCGAGCACGGCCCAGCTCCAGCTGGACGGCGGCACCTTCAACATCGTCCTGACCACTCAGGACCCGCCGGGCGCGGGGGATCCCGAGGGCCAGGGACGCACCGGTGGCTGAGATCCCGACCTGCACTGATCCTGAGTGTGTCTACGTCAAGCAAGGCGTTGAACACACCTGCGACACGTGTAGCCAGGTCGCAACGTCGAAGTGCTCCTGCTGGAAGCAGTACCTCGCAACGAAGCCGTACACAGCAGCGAACGTCAGGCAGGCGGTCGAGAACAACCTCGACCGCCTGTTTGCGCCTTGGATGGTCGGCCGGCCTGAGAACTACTCACCAGGACCCGACACCAAGCTACTGGTCTCGCTGGGCTACTGGCTCACCGAAGAGCTGGCGAAGATCGGAGCGAACGAAGCCGATCGCCGGACCCAGGAGTGGAAGTACAATCGGCTCAGCAGGACTTACGACATCTGGGAGACAGCCGCCGAGTGCCTCAATGACGTGCTCGAGGGCAGGGTCGAACAGAACCGCGTCGGTCACCGGAGGTGGGGATGAAAGGCAACGGAGAGTTCTCGATCGGGGGCCAGGTGTGGCCGGGGACCAGCAAGCTCGTCGAAGAGTTGGGCGAGCTGGGACAAGTGCTGGGCAAGCTGATCGGCTCCCACGGAGAGACTGACCACTACGACGGCAGCGACCTTCGCCAACGCATGGTCGAGGAGATCGGAGACGTGCAAGGCGCCATCCTCTTCTTCCTCGAGCACAACATGACCGAAGCCGAGAAGGATCGGGTCGCCGAGCGGGCACACAAGAAGTTCGAGCTCTTCGAGAAGTGGCACCGAGAGGGCAAGTGAAGCAGTGCGCCGACATCCGCTCCGGGAAGAGCAAGATCAGCGGGCGAGGCTTGTTCGCCCGTGTCATGCTGAGGCCCGGCATCCCATTCAACGATGACCCGGCACGGAAGCACGGCTTCAACCACTCGTGCCAGCCCAACTGCATCATCGTCAGGAACGACAAGGGCGGTGTCTGGTTCGTCATCCCGCTGCGGATCATCCTGCCGGGCGAGGAGCTGACGCTCGACTATCGCAACGGGCACAAGCCCCGCAAACATGGGAGGTGGCTGATGTCACGTCCACCGCGCGACTGCCGGCCGTGTCGCTGTCCGTCGTGCATGGAGAAGCGATGAAACACCGTAACGACAACATGCTGCTTCGCATCGCACAGGGCGATGCCTACGCTGCGGCGATCGAGTACGTCAAGCCCAAGGAGCAACCGGAGCTCTACGAGGGCATCCGCAGGTTCGAACGGTACCTGCAGCACCCGACCCACACCAAGCTCCGGCCGGGCATGTACACCGACGACACCCAGATGTCGATCGCGCTGACTGAGCTCCTGCTGGCCAAGGGCCGGGCAGCGAAGCACGAGGACTTCGTCGAGGCGTGGTTCCATGCTTTCAAGCGGGACCCCCGCGACGGGTACAGCCGCAACTTCCAGTCGATCCTCGAGTCGGTCAAGACCAGCGACGAGCTCCGGCTGACGCTCAGGCCCGACTCGACCAAGAACGGGGCGGCGATGCGGAGCGTGCCCCTCGGCGTCATCCCCGACCCCGAGTGGGTCAAGACGATGGCGATGCGCCAAGCAGGCACCACCCACGCAACCTACGAGGGTGTGACGTCGGCAGTGGCAGTCGCCCTGATGTCGCACTATGCCCTCTACGACCGTCGAGACTTCTCCAGCATGCCCAGCTGGTTGGCAAACCAGATGCCGGTCTTTGAGCGTTTCCGTGAGCCCTGGGTGGGCCCGGTCACTGGCAAAGCCCAAGGCTCGCCCTATGACGTGGGCATGAACACTGCGTGGGCAGTGCATACCTTGCTGACGACCCAGACGAGCCTGATGGGCATCATGCGACAGGTCATCGACTGGGGCGGGGACACCGACAGCGTCGCCGCCATCGCATGGGGGATTGCATCGGCTCGTTTCCACGACGAGCTTCCAGAGTTCCTCGAGCGAGACCTCGAGGCGCAAGGCAACCTGAAGTACGGACCCGAGTTCCTCAAAGAGCTCGGCAAACGTTTGATGGAGACACCGATATGACCACAAGGATCGACAACGTCTGCTGGGTTCGGCCCGATCAAGCAAACCTCACCATCGATGCACGCGATGCCAAGCGCTTGATCGACAAGTACGAGGATGACTTCCCGGAGTACTGCTTCCTCCGCGATCTGGAGGACAAGATCAGCCAGAGCACGAAGGAGAAGGTCAAGTGCCGCTGCGGCACCCAGAGCTACGGGAACGCCAAGTTCTGCCGCGAGTGCGGCACCAAGCTCGAGAAGAAGTCGCTCAATGACCTCGAGCTCAACGGCATCGACTGGCACGACGACGACTACGAATCGTATGCTGCCAACACCTTCTTTCCCGTCTTCGTCGAGAAGGTGGTCCCCTGCCTCCGGGGCTACGCCGAGTGCGAGGTCACCTACGGTGACGACAACGATGACGATGAGGACATCAAGTTCAAGACGGCGCACTTCATCATCAACAACGGCGAGCTGACCTGGTGCGAGATCCGCCTGCAGCCGGGCGCGGAAGCCCCGACCTTCGAAGCCAACGATCCCTACCGGGACAACGGCGACGAAGAAAACGATGACGAGGACGATGACGAGGACCGGTGAAAGCCCAATCGTCATAATGGTAGGAGACGGACATGGCAATCATCAACATCAAGGGACTCGACAAGGCGGAACTCCTCGCGGAGTTTTACAACGCTTCACAGCCGATGGGCATGGGCTTCCTGCAGGCTCGTTCTGGGGTCATGACCCGTGAAGACGCGCTCAAGATCATGGAAGCGGGCGACGATTCGTCTCGCATGTTCCCGGGGATGCGTGGACCGCGTCTCTATTTCGATTACGTCTACGGACGACCCCTCAAGATCGACTTGAGCCGGGACGAGATGGAGACCAGGCTGTTCGACCGTGACAACGGTGAAGGCCGCGGCGAGCGTTGCATCGAAGCGGTGAGAGCACGTTCAGCCGGATGAGCTGTGTGCACGCTCATCATCCTCAACGAGGTGACGCCAGGTTACCCGCTGATCGTCGCGGCCAATCGTGACGAGCAGTACGACCGTCGGTCGTCGCCGCCGGTGATCCGAGAGCTGCCGGGCCTGTCCCTCATCTGTCCGACCGATGAGGTGAGGGGCGGGACCTGGATCGGCGTCACCGACTGTGGGTGGTTCGTCGGCATCACCAACCAGGACGACGGGAAGCACGACGACAACAAGCTGTCTCGTGGCCAGCTGGTGAGGCGCCTGTTGACGTCCCCGACGCACACCGAGGCCGCCGCGGTGTTGGCCCACGTTGACCCCTCTCAGTACAACCCGTTCAACCTTGTCTTCGGTCGTCCCGGAGCGATGTTCTTGAGCCGCGTCCTCCCCGGCAAGCCCATCGAGATGGAGCCGCTCCCAACAGGAGTCAGTGCAGTCAGCAACGACTGTTGGGGAGACAGGTACGTTGAGAAGACGGGGTGGCCCGGGCCATGGCTTGGAGCCTGACGGACGAACCCACCATCACCGACATCGTACAGGTTCGGTCGCGCCTGATGACGACGTTGGCTTCCCACTTCTCCCACCGTCAGGCGAAAGACGATCCGTTCCAGGCAGTGTGCGTCCATGCCGACGAACACTGCTTCGGCACTGTCAGCTCCTCCCTCATCACCGTGTCCAATCAAGGACTTGTGGAGTACTGGTACAAGGACGGGCCAGCGTGTCAGCACAACCCGCTGACTCTCGTTGGTCGCATGGCTCGCCAGGAAACACATGAGTGAGATCCCAGCAACTGATGCGTTGGACCACGCCAGCACCCGGACCATCAAGGTCGGTGGTGCTGATGTGCGTTTGACGTTGATGCGCATCTTCAACATCATCAAGGAGAGTTTCCAGCGAGGCGGGCCGGACGCAGTCGTCACGGTCACCATCACTACCCACGTTCCGAAGAGGAGGTTGACGGCCTGATGGGCACCAAGTGGGAAGACGTAGCCGACGAGTTCATCAACGCTCCGGATGATGAAGATACCGAGCTCATGGAGAGTGGAGAGATGGGAAAGAAGAGTGGCGTGATGCCTGAGGACGATGAGACACTGCTGAAGCAGGTGCAGGAAGTCCCGTTGGTCGAAGAGATCCGGCGTTTCCTCAGCGTCCACAAGGTCAAGCGCGCCTTCGCCTTGGGCACCGAGCTGTTCACTGCGGCGACGCCGTTCCTCGACAAGCCGTCCTGGTGGACCGCGGGCAAGGCTGCGTTCGCCATGGGCAAGACCATGATCGAAGACGTCGAGGTCTACAACGAGGACTTCTTCGCGGGAGACGAGTGGACGGAGCCCTACAGCCAGGATTTCACCCAGACGTTGCTCCACGTGTTGCAGCGTTTCCCGTACGAGAAGATCAAGACGTCGGTGGAGAACACCTTCATCCGCCTGGTCGAACTCCCCAACGGGATCAAGGTCGGTTGGTCCTACAGCGGCAAGCTCCAGTTGGTCGACAACATCTACGTCGAGACTGACCGCTTGGACGAGGCCAAGGAGTACATCAAGCAGCTCCTGTGGGAGCAGTTCAAGGGCAAGAGCCTGGTGATGCGGAAGAACAACCGCCTCGTCCTCAAGGACAACGAGGCCCGCGTCATCTTCGAAGAGGACGATGCCTTCGAGTCCAAGCTGTCCAAGCGAGCCACCGAATACGCCAAGTACCTGCAGCGCCCCCTGGACGCGGGCGTTCCCCGCAGCGTGATGTTCTACGGTCCTCCCGGCACCGGCAAGTCGACGCTGGCCCGGACCATCATCGAGCTGATGGGCCTTCGGTCGTTCCGCATCCGTATCGCTGACCTCGGCCAGCTCGACAACTCGACTCTGTTCGAGGCGCTCAACATCTTCCAGCCGGACGCGGTCATCTTGGATGACTTTGACCGGACTCACCACCAAGCGCAGCTCCTGGAGACGTTGGAGTACTTCCAGGAGAAGGTGAAGCTGGTCATCGTCACCGTCAACAACAAGCGGAAGCTGGACGATGCTCTGCTCCGGCCCGGTCGCATCGACGAGCTCGTCCTGATCGACAAGATGGACGAGGAGGTGGTCAAGCACTGCCTCGGCGAGTACGCCGATGGGTTCGAGCTCGTCAAGGACTGGCCCATCGCCTTCATCAATGAGTACGTGGTCCGGCGGACCTACCTCAACCGAGAAGAAGCAGCCGAGAGCGTCAAGGAGCTGGCAGCTCGCGTCAAGAAGTTGGAGAAGTACCGGGACGAGGACGACGACGGCATGCAACGCATGATCGCGATGCTGAAGGCAGCCACGACAACTAAGCCTGCGGACGCTCCGGTCGAGACGTCGACCGCATCATCTCCGGATGAGTGTGAGATCTCTCCCGACATGCTCAAGGACGTGATGGACGAGTTCCGGAAGGACATCGGCGTCCCCCCGGAGGCGGCCGACGAAGGCGATACCCCTTTCGACGAAGACGGGATGCTGGACTCGGGGAGCTGACCAAGAAGCGAGCTGAGGACAGGACCTGGAAGAAACTCCGGGAGGCCTTGAAGGAACGCCGCCGCACTATCCGGGAAGACCTCAAGAAGCAGCTGAAGAAGCGAAAACGGTGACTGTCGCAGATACGTAGAGATACGATGGTAACATCATGGACTTCTTGGAGACATCACCACCCAGCCTGACGAAGACGAACCTCAGCGAACCCACGACACACGCCGGGAAGACCGGCGTGTTGTCATTTGGGCACGAGGTGTTGACATGAGCTCCGGCGGCCTACTTAGAGTTGACATGGCTACACGCAACGCTGCCAACCTGCCCGAGAGGAAGGAACGCTGCACTGAGTTCCAGTTGCACGAGGGGGCCACGCCTCGCAACGTTGTCGACTTCACCGAGAAGAAGTTGCTGCGGTACGCCAACAAGACCAACGACCAGCAACAGAAGCTGGTTCTCATGGCGATGATCGACGACTACAAGAAGGGCAACATCGCTGTGGCGTGGCGCAGGGGCCAGCCGGTCTACATCAGGGTCACCAAGGAAGCATGACTCCCCGAGCTCAGAAGCTCATCGAACTGACCAAAGAGCTGGCCGACCTCATTCCGGCCTTCCCCGGCACTCCACGCGGCGAGAAGTTCGCAAAGATTGAGGCCGAGGTCGTGAAGATCTCCGAGTCCCTCACGCCGGCGGAGATGCAGGAAGTCAACGACACCCTGGGCATCTTCTTTGAGACCTGACCGGGACGACTACCAACCCACCAACCGCGAGAAAACGAGGGCACCCAAGAGGGGCTTCACGTACTGCGGGGGCTGCGACGGCTGCTTGGTCGGCGACGGACAAACGTGTCCGAACTGTGGGTGGGAGAACGGGACACACAGGGCTCCCGCTCGAGACGCACGGCATTCCTGAACAGGTGACTCGCTCGGGTGTAGGATCCGGGCATGAACCAGTTCCAACCGTCGTCCACTGAGATCGTTTTCGAGAGCGACGCGCGCAAGCAGCTCGCCGCAGGCCTCGACAAGGCCGCCAATGCCATCGGCTGCACCCTGGGCCCGAAGGGCAAGACGGTGCTGATCCAGCGACCCGGTACTGCTCCCCTTGTCACCAAGGACGGAGTGACGGTGTCCAAGGCGATCCGCCTCAAGGACCCAGTCGAGGGAATGGGTGCTGACCTCGTCAAGGAAGCTGCCAGCCAGACCAACGACGTGGCGGGCGACGGGACGACGACGGCGAGCGTGTTGACCCAGGCGCTGGTCCGCGAAGGGATGAAGCTGGTCGAGGCTGGGTCTTCGGCTCTGGCTGTGTGCAGGGGCATCAACGCCACCGTCGACCTGGTCTTGGACGAGCTGAAGAAGAGCGCCAAGGCAGTGACGACGGACGAAGAGATCGCTCAGGTCGGCACCATCAGCGCCAACGGAGACGCGAGCATCGGCCGGCAGATCGCCGAGGCGATGGCGAAGGTAGGCCGCGACGGAGTCATCACCGTCGAAGATGCCAAGGGCATGCAGACGACGATGGAAGTTGTCGAGGGCATGCAGCTGGACCGCGGCTACGTCAGCCCCTACTTCGTCACCGACCCCGAGCGGATGCGGGCGGTCTACGAGAACGCCCTGGTCCTCGTCACCGACAAGAAGATCTCGAGCTTCAAGGACATCCAGTCGACGCTGGAGACGGTCCTCCGGGTCCGGCAGCCGTTGCTGATCATCGCTGAAGACTTCGAAGGAGATGCGATGACGGGCCTCGTCATCAACCGCGTCCAGGGCAAGCTCCCGGTAGTCGCCGTCAAGGCACCTGGCTACGGGCAGCACCGGCAGGACCTGTTGGCTGACATCTGCGTCCTGACGGGGGCTACGCTGGTCTCCAGCGCGACGGGCCTCGCCCTCGACAAGGTTCAGGGCAACCACCTCGGTTCGGTCGCCAAGCTGGTGTCAGACGCAAAGGTGACCACGGTCGTCGGCGTCGGCAAGACCAAGGAAGCAGTCGGCAAACGCGTCGAGGAGATCAAGGCCCAGATGGCCGACGTGTCGCTGTCTCAGGACGAGCTGACGAAGCTCCGGGTCCGTGCAGCGAAGCTGGCTAACGGTGTCGCGGTGATCCGCGTCGGTGGCGCGACCGAGATCGAG